>ERZ1674037.86-NODE-87-length-14083-cov-24.702096_pt1 | contig 14083 bp, 9 predicted proteins | sample MGYA00581136_ERZ1674037 | MGnify/ENA primary metagenome ERZ1674037 (study PRJEB41354, sample SAMEA4873341) | human saliva metagenome | biome: human-associated habitat [ENVO:00009003]; feature: mouth environment [ENVO:08000002]; material: saliva material...
ACTCGGCATCGCTGTACTGTGCCGAGCCGGGCAGTGCTGAGAGCCTGTTGGCGCTGTCGGTCTTCTGCGCTGTAGCAGCCTGCCCTGCGGAGGCGTTTGTCTCCCGGCGGGTTTCAGCCTGCACAGCCTGCGGGGATTCTTCCGGCGTCGTCTCAGCGCCCTGGTATCGTTCCAGGCCGAGGAAACCCGCCAGACGGCTTTGTTTCGCCATGATTCTCTCGCTGTTCTTTCACGTTGGTGGTGTACAGGTTCTGCCGTAGTGCGTCATCAGAAGGTGTGTGCGTAACGGTACGCCATGCACCGGCATGTATATATTACCAGCGCCCACCCCGCGCAGGCGGTCAAGGGCACCGATGATTATGCCGCCGGTCCGCACCGAAAGCAGTCCAGAGCTCGAAGGGCAACGCACGGCGCGTAGCTGGGCGAGGCTAGAGCGCCGGGCGCTTACCCATGATGTCGCTACCCACGCGCACGCAGGTCGAACCCCAGCGCACCGCCGCTTCCAGGTCGCCGCTCATGCCGGCGGAAATCTCGGTCGCGTGCGGCACCTGCTCACGCACCAGCGACGCCAGCCCGTAGAGCTTCTCAAACGCCGCATCCGGGTTCATGCCCAGCGGCGCCACAGCCATCACACCACCGCAACGCAGGTGCTCGTGGTTCTCGATGCGCTCCACCAGCTCCAGCAGCTCGGAGGCACTCGTACCGCCGCGTGCGCCCTCGGCAGCATGGCCAGCCGTCGCGACCTCCGCCAGGGACACCTGCACCAGGCAGGTCAGCGCGCCATGCTCCGCCGCCGCGGGTGCGGGCGCCTCCCCCGCCTCGAAGCGGGAGAGCTGGTTCACGTACGCCTTCGCCAGCGCGTCCGCCAGGGAGGGGCGGTCCACCGAATGCACGCTGGAGGCGTACTTGACCACAGACTTCGCCTTGTTCGTCTGCAACTGGCCAATAAACGCCCAATGCGGGGGCTGCACCTCACGCTGAGCACAGTAGGCGGCAAGCTCACGAGCCTTCGCGCTCGCCTCCTGGTCGCGGTTCTCACCGAAGAGGGTCACTCCCCCATCCAGCAGTGCCGCCGCGTCGGAGGCGGGGAAGAACTTCGTGACCGTCACCAGCTGCACCGGGGCGCTCTCCTCGGTACGCACGGCGCTGTGGTCCTGCTCCGCGGCGCGGATACGCTCAAGCACGCGGCGATAGTTCTGCAACAGCTGCTCGGCACGTTCGGGAGTGTAGTGCAGGTTCTCTTCTACGTTCATTTCAGACATCTTCTCTTCTTCAGCGGCTCTATCTTTAGCAGCTCTACGCGGCGGGCTCTTCCGCCTTCTCGATCCAGACCAGACCCGCAATGCGGCCCGGCTTCTCACCGCGGTTCGTGAACCCGCGATGCGAATACACCTCGGGCTCCTCAAACGTGCACTGCGCACAGTCCATGCTCACCTGCACGCCCGCTTCCTCCAGCACGGCGCGGGCACCGGCGGGCAAATCCAGGCCGGGGGTCTGCTGGCTGGTCACTGAATGCACCTGCGGAATCAGTTCGGTGGACTCGGTGCGCATATCTTCGGGCACCTCGTAGCAGCTACCGCAGATGCTCGGACCCAGCCAGGCGGTAATTTTCTCCGCGCCGAGCTGACGCATCCGCTGCACGGTCTGCTGGAGCACGCCGTCAAGCAGGCCGCGGCGGCCAGCGTGAGCCACCGCCAGGATCGGTTGCCAGTTCGCGACCCGCTCACCCACCAGCACCACGGGAATGCAGTCCGCCACCATAATCGCCAGGGGCACGCCCTCACTGCTAATCGCCGCATCGGCGACCGGGGAGTTCTCCAGCACCGCGCGGGCACGCTCAACCGTACGCTCCTCGGGGGCACCGGGTGCATAGGATTCCACTTCGTAGTCTTCCGGGTAGGCAATCTGCACGCCATGCACCTGGTTCAGGTAGAAGAACGGCTCGGTACCCAGCGCCTCCTCCAGGGCGGCACGGTGGTTGAGGGTGCGCACCAGGGAGGCATCCATACCGCCGCCGAGCTCATCGTCCACGTGCAAGCCCAGGTTGCCCGCCGCGCGGGAGGTGAAACCCACCCGCACACGCCAGGGACCCAGGGTTCGGGTATCGGCAGAGGCAAGTAGCGAAGTTTTGGGGGTATCGCTCATCTTCTATTCCTTCATCAGATATCAGCGGGTATAACGGCGGGTATAGCAAAGGGGAGCCGAGAACAGCACAATGTGCGTGTTTCTCAGCTCCCCTATAGCTTCATAAGACTCTCAGCCGTACAACGCGCTTAGGCGTTCACAGCCGGGCAGACTACTTCAGGAAGTCAGGGACGTCCAGGGTGTCGCGGCGAGCCGGAGCTTCCTCCACAACCGGGGGAAGGTCAACGTCGAAGCCAGCAGCGCCGGTGGAAGCCGGAGCAGCAGCGGGTGCGTTGTAGCCGTAGCCGTTAGCAGCCGGAGCGGTGGAACCGCCGAAGGATGCCTGGGTGCGCTGAGCCTGAGTAGCCGCAGCAGTGGAAGCGTTGGAGTTGGTTTCCGGGTTCACTGCGTCGAAGCCAGCAGCAATCACGGTCACGCGAGCCTCATCGCCCAGTGCGTCGTCAATAACAGCACCGAAGATGATGTTTGCGTCGGGGTGAGCAACTTCCTGAACCAGGCGTGCAGCCTCGTTGATCTCGAACAGACCCAGGTCGGAGCCACCCTGAATGGACAGCAGAACGCCGTGTGCACCGTCGATGGATGCTTCCAGCAGCGGCGATGCGATAGCCAGCTCAGCTGCCTTCACTGCGCGGTCCTCACCGGATGCCGAGCCGATACCCATCAGAGCCGAACCTGCACCCTGCATGACGGACTTAACGTCAGCGAAGTCAAGGTTGATCAGGCCAGGGGTGGTGATCAGGTCGGTAATGCCCTGCACACCGGAGAGCAGAACCTGGTCAGCGGACTTGAATGCGTCCAGCATGGAGACGTTACGGTCCGAAATCGACAGCAGTCGGTCGTTCGGAATAACGATCAGGGTATCAACCTCATCGCGCAGAGCCGCGATACCGGTCTCAGCCTGGTTAGAGCGGCGACGGCCTTCGAAGGTGAAGGGGCGGGTCACCACACCAATGGTCAGAGCGCCGAGGGAGCGGGCAATACGTGCCACGACGGGTGCGCCACCGGTACCGGTGCCACCACCCTCACCTGCGGTCACAAAGACCATGTCTGCGCCCTTGAGGACTTCCTCAATTTCCTGCGCGTGATCCTCGGCTGCCTGACGGCCAACCTCGGGGTTTGCGCCCGCGCCAAGACCGCGGGTCAGCTCACGACCAACGTCCAGCTTAACGTCTGCATCGGACATCAGCAGAGCCTGAGCGTCAGTGTTGATAGCAATGAACTCAACGCCGCGCAGACCAACCTCAATCATGCGGTTGACTGCGTTGACGCCACCGCCGCCGATACCAACGACCTTGATGACTGCCAAGTAGTTCTGGGGAGTTCCAGCGTCCATGTATTCCTCGATTGTTCCGTGTTCCAGCTTCGGAAGACCCGCAGCTTAATCTAAGCCTGAAGGTTTCCTCTAAAGAATGACTTTATCTGCTAGGATACCAAACTGTTTTTGTCGGTTCCTAGTCACACAGCGCAATTACCCCCTCTTTTTGCGGATTTCACACAAAAAGGGAGGATAAAGCGCATGATTGGTTCCCCTAACGGGTCACCGGTACGCGCGGGGCAGACACGTCATAGACGGTCACCTTCTGCGTCTGTGCCTCGGAGGAGGTCTCCTCCTGAGCACGCTTAGCAATAGCCTGGCGCAGGGAGAGCAGGACCTTCGCCTTCAATTCGCTCTCTTCAGCGGTTCCCCACTGCACCGTAGTATTATCCCTCAAGGTTAGAGTGATACTTGAGGTTGACGTAGCGCCGGCTTCCTTAACCTGAGCTAGAAGTTCAGAGGGCATCGCCGAAAGCGCGGTAGAAATGGTGCGGAACTCAGCCGAAGTCTGCGGGTCATCACCGCTGAAACGAACCAGCGGTACCGACGTATCGGGCTGAGTCGCCGACTCCAGAAGGCTCACACCATCGCTATCAACAGTATGGTACGTATCGCCCTGCTTCACAACCGCAACCGCGGTACGCTCCTTCAGAGTCACCACCAGCTCATGCGGCGGACGGCTCTCCACCTGCACGCTACGAATCACATTATCCTGCCCGATCAGCTCACGCACCTTCTTCTCATCGATGCGAGTGAGCGGAACGCCGCGCAGAGGCTCAAGCTTCTGCTCCACCTGGGTGGTTTCCAGCAGGGACGCGCCGCGCACCGTAATCTTCTGAGTCGCCAACAGGGGCGAAAAGAAGACCAGCACCACATACAGCACCGCAATAATAGCCAGTGCCGAAGCGGTGTACAGCAACTTACGGGCACGAGTCAGAGGCGCACGCTCCTTACGGGGGCGTTCCTCAGCACGCAGGCCGTCCAGGCCCGGATCCTGACGCAGACGCTCACGGTGAGCCTGACGGCTCGCACGCTCGCGCTCCTTCTCAATCTCCGCGGCACGCTGCTGCTCACGCTCTGCACGCCAACGACCAAAACGGCTCGCGGGGCGAGGCTCTTCAGCGGCCTTCTCCCCCGCCTTATCAGCGCGTTCCTCAGCCTTCTGAGCGGCAGACTCTTCGCGAGATTCAGCAGAGTCGGCAGAAGACTTCTTGTCAGAACTCTTCTGAGCAGCCTTCTGATCGGCTACTTCCTTTTCTGCGCTCTTCACCGACTGCGAGGATGCAGTCTGAGCAGATGCACCCTTGGCGGATGAAGTCTTCGACGAAGAATCCTCAAACGCCTCAACATCAAACAGCTCGGGCGCATGCTCAACCTCAGACACGGTACGACCGGTCATCAGCGCAGAACGCACCGAATCCTTCAAAGACTGTGCTGAAGAATGAACCGCCGCAGCGCTCTTGGACGCCGAAGAATCAGCACCGTTCTGACTGGGCGACTTATGCACCACCGGCTTACGCGGCATGTGTCGCACGGAGCTCGAAGACTGAGTAGCGGAAGGCTGAGTAGCGGCAGACTGCGCACCAGAAGGCTGAGCAGAAGCCTCCGAGGATGCAACCTCGACAGGCTTCACGGCGTCCACAGACTTCATAGCTTCCGAGGGCTTTGCAGCCCCAGTAGCTTCTGCGCTCTTCACAACCTGAGGCTGGGTGGCCTGCGGCTGAGTCAGCTGAGACTGCGCAGATTCAGCCTGCACAGACTCAGATTTCTTAGCCTCAACCTGCGCATTCTCAGCTACCTGCTGGGCGCGCAAACGAGCACGCGAACGCGGAGCCTTCGGCGCGCGCGAGGAGGAACGCCCCTCCGAAGAGAGACCAGAACTCATCGGCACAGCCTAAGCCTCCGACTTCTTCGACTCGCCACCGTGACGGATTTCCAGGGACTCCAGCAGACGCGCACCCAAAGCGGTCACATCGCCAGCGCCAACGGTCATCACAATATCGCCAGCCTGAGCACAGGTCACAATATCCTCAATAGCGTCCTCAGCGGTAGCGTAACGAACCTCAGAGAAACCAGCACCGGTAATCAGCTCACTGGTCACACCCTCAATCGGCAGCTCACGAGCCGGGTAAATATCCAGCACATGAGCACGGTCAGCCATCGACAGGGCCTCAGCGAACTCCTTCGCGAACTCGCGAGTACGAGAGAACAGGTGCGGCTGGAAAATCACGTACAGGTTGTGGCCATCAGCCACGGTACGGCCCGTCTCCAGAGCGCGGAACACCTCGGTCGGGTGATGCGCATAATCATCAAAGACCTTCACGCCGGCAACCTCACCGCGCAGGGTGAAGCGGCGGTCAGCACCCACAAACTCAGCCAGAGCGGGAGCAATATCGGCAGCCTCGTAACCAGAAATCAGTGCCGATGCAAAAGCCGCCGAAGCGTTCAGCTGGTTGTGGATACCGGGCACCTTCAGAGCAAGATCCTGCTCCCCCTCATAACGCACACCACGGCATTCAAAAGACCAGGACAGGTGCGACGACGAGGAAGAACCAGCGCTGGTAATCTCGCTAATGCGCAGGTCAGCGTCCTCAGACTCACCGTAGGTCACCACGGGCACACCCGCCGCACGAGAACGAGCCGCAAGAGTAGCCGCGCCCGCATCATCAGCGCAGGTCACCACAACACCGTTAGGCGCCAGCGAACCCACAAAACGGTTGAACGCCTCAAAGACACGCTCATCGGTCTCATAGAAATCCAGGTGGTCCGGTTCAACGTTCGTCACCACAGCAATCGCCGGGCGGTAACGCACAAACGAACCGTCCGACTCATCAGCCTCAGCCACAAAAATCGACTCCGGGCCCTGAGCACCCAGGTGAGCGTTCGTGCCGCGACCAGCAATCACAGTGCCCACCGCAAACGACGGGTCAGCACCCAGCTGATCAAACATCACAGAAATCATGGAGCTGGTCGTGCTCTTACCGTGAGTACCGGCAACAGCAACCACCTGAGACTCACCCATCACAGCGGCAAGCGCCTCAGAACGATGCAGCACACGCAGACCCTGCGCACGAGCGGCAACAAGCTCCGGGTTATCCTCACGAATCGCAGTAGAAATTACCACGGTATCAACGTCCACAATGTTCTCAGCCTGCTGAGGAACACCCACACGAGCACCCGCAGCACGCAAAGACTCAACAGTAGCCGACTCCGCACGATCAGAACCGCTCACCGTCACACCAGCCTGCAGCATCAGAGCGGCAATAGCGCTCATACCCGCGCCACCAATACCGATGAAGTGCACACGGCCCAACTCGCTCATCTTCGCACGCTCAGGGAACGGCGGGTTCAGCGGTGCCGGCAACACCATCTCAAGATTCATCAATTCAGTCATTACTTCTCAGCTGCCTTCAATACTGCTTCAGCCATAACGCGTGCCGCGTCACGGATACCAAGTTCATACGCCGCAGCGCCCATGCGCTCCAGCTCCTCCGGGTTCGCCATAAGAGCCGGAATCTCACGGGCGAACCACTCACCGGTGACCTCTGCATCCTTCACCAGCAGAGCCGCAGACGCCTCCACCAGAGAACGAGCATTCAGAGCCTGCTCACCATTACCAATGGGAAGCGGCACAAAAATAGCGGGCACACCCACCGCAGCAACCTCACTCACAGTCGCCGCACCCGAACGCACCAGCAGAAGATCAGCGGCAGCATACACATCCTGCATGCCGTTGCTGAACTCAATCTGACGGTAATTCGGGGCGCTCAACAGCTCACCGTTCTCATCCAGAACAGCCTTACCCTTACCGGTAATGTGCAGAATCTGGAAGTCCCACTCCGCAAAGTGGTCACGGCACGCCGCCACCGCATTATTCAGGCTCTGCGCACCCAGCGAACCGCCAGTCACAATCACGGTCGGCTTCTGCGGGTCCAGGCCCAGGTTACGGCGAGCCTTCGAACGGTGCGCATCACGGTTCAGGTAGGCAATCTCATCCTTCATCGGCATGCCCACCAGGGTTGCGCGCGGGAACGGAGTATTAGGGAACGCCACACCGGTGAACTTCGCAAACGAACCACCCAGGCGGTTCGCCAAACCGGGCTTCGCGTTCGCCTCATGAATCACCACGGGAATCTTAGCGCTCAACGCCGACAGATACGCCGGCGGGCACACGTAGCCACCCACGCCAACAACCACGTCTGCATCTGCTTCCTTGAGGATGCGGCGGGTCTTCGACAGGCCACCAAAGAACTTAGCGGGGAAAGCTAAAGCGGCACGGTTAATGCTACGAGGGAACGCCGCGCGAGGAATGAACTCAATATCGAAACCAGCTGCCGGAACCAGCTCGGCTTCCATCTTGTCCGCAGTGCCCAGCATCAGAATCTTAGCGTTCGGCTCAAGATCACGAACCGCACGCGCGATCGCGAGCATCGGATTAATATGACCGGCGGTGCCACCACCGGCGAAGACTATAGAGGGCGCCTTCTTCGTCATAGGTCTTTCTCCCAACACATCGGTACAGCATCATTTTACGCTATCGCACCTGTTCAATAGAGCGCCCCCGCCATTGAGCTATGACTCAACGGCGAGGGCGTTATCTCTTATTCAGCGCATATTCATCAGCGGCGGAAGCGCAATCCACAGCCCCGCTCCCCCGAACGCCAGCTCTCACGATACCGACTGTACGGGGTGGGTTCCGCTGGGTTTAGCCCTGCTTGCGGGTGCCGCGCTGAGCCGAGTTCCGAGCCGCGCCCTGAGCCGGACGCTGCTGAGCGCCGTTCTTCGGAGCGCCCTTTGCCTGAGCACCCTTTGCCTGAGCACCCTGTCGCGGCGCTGCCTGACGCTGAGTACCCTGTCGCTGGGTACGGCGCAGACGATCCTCCGGATGCAACGGCTGCAGACCCGCAGGTAGCGAACCCGACGGACGGTGCTGTGCGCTACGGGGCTGAGCAGCACGAGGCTGCTGCACTCGCTTCTGAACAGCAGGCTGCTGAGCGGTACGAAGTTGAGCGGCGCGCTGCTGTACAGCTTGCTTCGGAGCCGCGGGCTTCTGACCTGCAGGCTTCGCAACGGTGGCCTTCTGAGCGGGGCGAGTCTGCTGACCGGTACGAGGCTGAGCAGGAGCCTTCTGCGGAGCTGCCTTCTGCGGTGCAGGCTTCTGCGAGGCCTTCTGCTTCTGAGCTTCAGCCTTCTGCTCCGCCTTCACGCGGGCAGCCTCTTCACGAGCCAGACGCGCCTCCTCGCGAGCACGACGAGCCTCTTCACGAGCCTGCGCCGCCTCACGGCGAGCTTGCTCCCGCTCCTGACGCTCCTGCTCCCGCTGTTGGCGTTCCTGCTCCTTCTGCTGCTCATGAGCCACACGAGCCAGCTCACGCTGCTGATCCGGCGCAAAACCCAACCAACGGCGCAACGTGCTCTCCGGACCGAAAACAACCTTCAAAGGATTATGTTCCTTCAACAGGTGGCCACCAGCAGCCGCACGAGCCGCCTCCTCCTGATTCAGAACATCCTGCAACGGCGAACGACGCTGCCATTCAGCATTCTCACGACGAACCTCACGCACGCTCTGGGTCTCAATATTCGACGGTTTCGTCGCCCCACGCAACGGAGTCTGCCGCGCAAACGCCAACAACAAACCCGCCGCAAACAACGAGGACAACAGCGACGAACCACCATAGGAGACAAACGGCAAAGGCACACCAATCACCGGCAAAATACGGGACACCATGCCCATATTGATAATCGCCTGAGAGGTCAACCAAATCATGATGCCGCCCGTCGCCAGACGCACCAGCGGATCAGTAGTGCGCAGCATAATACGCACCGCGCAATACACCAGGCCCACATACAGCAGCAGAACCGCCAGCGTACCCAGCAGACCCAGCTCCTCACCAATAATGGCGAAAATATAGTCGTTATGCGCCTCAGCCAGGTAGTTGTACTTCTGACGCGACTGACCCAGGCCAACGCCCAAGAAACCACCGGTCGCCAACGCCACCTCACCAGAATTCGCCTGGTCACAGTTAGCGTTCGTACACGAACCCCAAATACCGAAAATACGAGCCACACGGTTCGCGCTACTGAGCACACCCACCAGCGCCAGCACCGCAAACGCGCCGCCAATCTTCAGCAACGAGCTACGAGAAGCACCCGCCAGCCACATCATGCCCACAAAAATGAAGCCATACACCATAGCGGTACCCATGTCACCACCGAGCATAATCAGCAGGACCAGGGCGCCCACACCATAAATCGAGGGGAACAGCGTACGCCAAATACTGCGAGAAATATCGCCGTGGCGGCTGTACACCCACGCCAGCCACATAATAATCGCCAGCTTCGAAAACTCCGACGGCTGAATCTGTCCGACTCCGGGGAGCTTCAACCAGTTACGGTTACCGTTCACCTCAACGCCAACAACCACCACAGCAAGCTGCATGACCAACGCGGCAATCAGCATCGCGTACACCACAAACTTCTTGTGGTAAACCCCAACAGGGATACGCGTAATACCCGCCATCGCGAGAACGCCCACGACCAAGAACATGATCTGAGACGAAACCTGCGAGAACGGCGACTGACCCTGCGAAATCATCGTGACGCTCGAAGCCGACAGCACCATAATGCAGCCAAAAATAGCCAGACCCAGGGTGGTGACCAGCAGCATCACCGGCACATCCCACAGGTCAGCCTTCAAACCACGACGGTACAGCCTACCGGCACGAGCACGGAACGGCGCAGAGAAATCCTCCAAACCGGCTCGCAAAGACGCCCAACGACCACTCGCGGTCGAACGCGCCGAAGAAGCCGAACGCTCCGAAGATGCGCTGGTACTCACATGCCCTCCTATAGGCCTCAACTGCCACGGATCCGTCGTGGCGAATACACGAAAAAGGTTCAGGGGTGGGACACCGTTACCATCCCACCCCCGAGAAGAACCCGCAGAAAGCACCCCGGTTACCCGAGACGCCCCTGCAGGTAACGTCCTAAGAGTCAGCCAGCTGGGCGGCAACAGCGTTCGCAAACGCATCACCGCGCACCGCATAATTCTTGAACTGGTCCATCGACGCAGACGCGGGAGCCATCAGCACGGTATCCCCCGGATGCGCCAGCTCAGCAGCCTTCGCAACGGCCGCGTTCATCACGGCAACGCCGTCCGAAGAATCAGCCACAGCGGCGGTCATATTGTAGGTCGGAACCTGCGGAGCGTGGTTAGCCAATGCCGACTTCAACGCCGCAGTATCGGTACCGATAATCAGCACAGCCTTCAGACGCTGCGCGTGGGCAGCAATCAGCTCATCGTACTCAACGCCCTTCGACAGGCCGCCAGCAATCCACACCAGCGAGGGGTAACCGCTCATCGACGCGTTCGCGGCGTGAGGATTCGTAGCCTTCGAATCGTTCACCCACATGATGTCGTTTGCGTAACCCACCAGCTGGTTACGGTGCGCACCGGTCTTGAAGGAACGCAGGCCAGCGCCCACAGCCTTCGGGTCAATATCAGCCGCACGGCACAGAGCCGCAGCCGCCAAAGCGTTCTCCACGGTGTGCTTCGCAGGCATCTTACCGGGAGCCGGAGCCAAATCCTCCAGAACCGCCAGCTCATACGCCTCGTTGTAACGGTTCTTCAAGAAGGCGCGGTCCACCATGATGTCCTCAGCCAGGCCGAGCATCGACACGGCGGGCATCTCAGTGGAGCTGAAGCCAATCGCGCGAGCGCCCTCAATAACGTCCGCGTTCTCAACCATGCGTAGGGTGTCCACGTGGTCGGTGTTGAAGATGCAGGCAACCTGAGTGTGCTCGTACACGCGCGCCTTATCAGCCTTGTAACGCTCGAACGAACCGTGCCAGTCCACGTGGTCCTCAGCGATGTTCAGAACCACCGAAGCGTACGGGGACAGCGAGTAGGTCCAGTGCAGCTGGAAGCTCGACAGCTCCACCGCGAAGAACTCGTAGGGCTCATCGTCGGCAATGGCGTACACGATGGGCATGCCCACGTTACCCACCTGAATAGCCTTCTTACCGGCAGCCTTCAGGATCGAGTCGACCATACCCACGGTGGTGGTCTTACCGTTCGTACCGGTCAGACACAGCCACTTGGGGGTCGGGCGGTCGCTGCGCTCGTTCAAGCGCCACGCCAGCTCCACATCGCCCCAAATCTGGATGCGACGCTCATACGCGTCCAGCATGACCGGGTGGTCGGGACGCACACCCGGAGAGGTCACCACAAGCTCGGGTTCCTGACCGTCCACCAGGGGCAGGGTACGCATGTGCTCGGGACCGAACAGGCCCTCAACCGGGCCGTACGCGTTCTTGTAAATCTCGATGCGCTCACGCTTCTCCGGAGTATCCGCGCCGTCGATGACGACGATCTTTGCGCCCAGCTGGGCGAGCACATCGGTTACAGCGTCGCCGCTGGTGCCCATACCCACCACGACCACGCGCAGGTTAGCCCAGGGGGCACCCCAGTGAGTCAGGTCCGCGAGGCGCTCGTTCTCGTACACCGGATTCACCGCAATAGCGGCGGCGTTCGCTTCAATGCGAGCTGTATCCGGCTGTTCATTAGTTGACATTAGTGAATCACTCCAGAAGTCTGCGAGAACCAGTCACCGAAGAACAGCGCCAGGGCAACGAGCACGCAGAGGGCGTTAACAACCCAGAGGCGGAACACGGAGTTCACTTCGCCGCTGCTGACGGTACCGGGGGCAATGCCTCGCTTATCAATTGAGTATTTGCCGTTGACGCCGACCTTCTCCATGTGGTGGTGGAAGGGGGTCATACGGAAGTAACGGTGCGCGTGCAGGGGCTTCTCCCCCGCTGCGACCGAACGCTTACGGCTGGTCTTGAATACGAACTTCTGCACGATCACAGAGAACACTTCCAGCACGGGAATCAGAGCGATGACCAGCAGAAGCAGCTCGGTGCGGGTGAACAGCGCGAAAGCAACCATTGCGCCACCGAGTGCCAGAGAACCGGAGTCGCCCATGAAGATCTGCGCCTTCGACACGTTCCACCAGAGGAAACCGGCCAGCGAACCCACCAGGGATGCGGCAATCAGCGCCAGCGAACCGGGGTCGCGCACATCGTAGCAGGCAGTGCCAGCACCGGCGGAGCAGGCGTGCACGTACTGCCAGATGCTGATGGTCAGGTAGCCGGAGAAGATGGTCATCATGATGCCGCCAGCCAGGCCGTCCAGACCATCGGTGAAGTTCACCGCGTTCGTACCGGACAGGGAGATGAGGGTAATCCAGGCAACCAGCAGGATGGAGCCGAAGACCGCACCCGCCGCGAACAGGTCGATGGGCAGGTCACGCACGAACGAGATAGCGGTCGACGCCGGACGAGCACCCGACTCGTTCGGGAACTGGAACGCCAGGTACGCAAAGGGCAGGGTCACACCCAGCAGGCCGATGGTCTTCTGCTTCTCGGTCAGACCTTCGTTGCCCTTATTGCGGAACTTCATGATGTCGTCCGCCGCGCCCACGCCGAGCATGCCCAGGGTGAAGGCGATGGTCAGCCACGCGGTAGCGGTCGGCATCGGTGCGGTACCGAAGAACAGCGCGCTCACCGCCAGCGTCAAGAAGTAGGCGAGAATCGCCGCGGGGATGAAAATCAGACCCGCCATGGTGGGGGTGCCCGCCTTGTGCTGGTGGGCTGCCGGGCCTTCCTCACGGATGAGCTGGCCAAGCTTCAGGGACTTCATCTTCTTGATGAACACCGGCAGCGCGGTGAGGGAGATGAGGAATCCGAAGATTCCAGCAATCAGCACGGTAATCATAAAGCGCTACCCTTCGTTCGTGGTCTGTTCGGTCGAAGTACGGTCGCCGTTAGCGGCGCCGTCCAGGTGAGCGGCAAGGTGGTCGCTCAAATCGGTGGTTTCAACAAAGTCACCGGCAGAAAGCCAAGTCGGTGCCTGCTCTTCCTCAGCGCCGAAAGTGTACTCGGCGAAAGCAACCTGGTCACCCAGAATGCCCAGCTTCGCCCCGTTCGAGGACTTGAAAAGCACAATGTCGCCGGGGCGAACCTCGGCGCGCAGAATCTGCTCTGCCTCCTCCGGGGTCTTCACCCAGGTCGCCTCATTACCCCAGGAGCCTTCCAGGTGAGCCGCATTGTAGGTGGGCTTCGTCTCGTCGCCCACAGCAATCAGCTTAGAAATGTTCATGCGCACCACGAGGCGGCCGATGCGGTCGTGCTCCTCCAGGGAGGCGTCACCGAGCTCCAGCATGGCGCCCAGAACAGCCCAGGTGCGGTGCGGCTGACCGGTCGCCGGGTCAACGGTGCGGCCCAGCTGCGCCAGGGTGCGCAGTGCCGCTGCCATCGACTCGGGGTTCGCGTTGTACGCGTCGTTAATGACGGTCACGCCATCGGCGCGGTCGGTACGAGCCATACGCCACTTCGAAGCTGCCGCTGCCTTATTGAGCGCGCGAGCAATCTTCTCACCGGAAATACCGCTGTTGTAGGCGACAGTCGCCGCAGCCAGCAGGTTGTGCACGTGGTGCTCACCGATCAGCTGCGAGGAAATCTCGTACTCGCTACCGTCAGGCAGGCGCAGAGTGAACTCGGGGCAGCCAGCGTCGGTGGTGCGCAGGTTCAGCGCCGCCACGTAGCGTTCGTAGGGCTGGC
>ERZ1674037.88-NODE-89-length-13952-cov-12.629776_pt1 | contig 13952 bp, 10 predicted proteins | sample MGYA00581136_ERZ1674037 | MGnify/ENA primary metagenome ERZ1674037 (study PRJEB41354, sample SAMEA4873341) | human saliva metagenome | biome: human-associated habitat [ENVO:00009003]; feature: mouth environment [ENVO:08000002]; material: saliva material...
ATTACTATATAGTATTGGATCGATTACTATATAGCTTTGTAACGTGTACTATATAGTAATATTTTGAAGAGAAATGGTTAACTTCGCAATGTGTACCAAGTGACTCACATAAACACATTATTACTAACAGCTTAATACCATTTGAATCCCATGGGAAAAAACAAGCCTTTAGCCTATGTGCTACGCGAAAGAAAAATGAGCATCGGCAAGCTCAAAGGGCAGATCGTACAAGTAGCTTCGCCCACAGACCGACGTAGCGTTTCCTTCGACCACTTCTGCGAAATGGTCGCCGATCAAACCACTTTCAACTACATGGAGGTCGCCTCCGTGCTCAATCTGGCTGCCGACATGGCGAGAAAGCTCGTCGCTAACGGCGATATGGTCGAGTTCGGGCGTCTGGGCAAACTGAAGCCCAGCTTCAAGAGCAAGGTTGTGCCCAAGGGACAGGAATTCAATGCGAGCCAGCACATCACCGAGGCTCGCGTGCTCCTGCGTCCCAATTCCGAGTACTTCCGTCTGGATGATGTCAGCTTCGAGCGGGTCACTCCCCGCGTGAAGAAGACGAAGAAAGCGACTCCTAAAACAGGTGGTGGTTCGTCGGACAATCATTCTGGAGACGGACATGTAGGGATCTGATGCCTGCGAAGTGATAGGAGTCATCTTATCCCCTTAGCACCCGATCCCACATCTCTGTGATCTATCAAGTGAAGGAGGCCATGCGCTCTCCTTCACTTGATATTTTTTTGTGCGGCACTGTGCAAGCACCTTTTCCCCTGATGCGATATGTAGTGCTTGCTGTGCTTAGAGATAGACCACCACAGATACAGCGATCCCATCGGAGATGAATGAGCCTTCTCCGATGGGATCGTTGTGTGTAGAGCTATAGCAGCCTCGTCCTACTTCCCAGCCTTGCTCTGCTTCTTCTCGAGGAGGGGGAGGTACTTGGCGTAGCCGGCTTGCGCCATCTCTTCGCGGGGGATGAAGCGGAGGGCTGCGCTATTGATGCAGTAGCGTAGGCCACCCAGCTCCTGCGGGCCATCTTCGAAGACGTGGCCGAGATGCGCCTTACCCGTCTTGCTACGCACCTCGATACGCTTCATACCGTGGGAGTCGTCCTGATGCTCGCTGATGAGGGTGGAGTCAATGGGGCGGGAGAAGCTGGGCCATCCGCAGCCCGAGTCGAACTTATCCGTGGAGATGAAGAGCGGTTCGCCCGTCGTGATATCGACATAGATGCCTTCGCGCTTCTCGTCCCAATAGTCGTTGTCAAAGGGATGCTCCGTAGCGGCATGCTGCGTGACAGCGTATTGGGTGGGGGTGAGCCGACGGCGCAGCTCTTCGTCCGAAGGCTTGACATAGGCATTGGCCTCGCGAGCGATCTGGAAGAGTTCGGGGCGGATATGGCAGTAGCCCGAGGGATTCTTGTCCAGATAGTCCTGATGATAGGTCTCAGCATCGTAGAAGTTGCGGAGGGGCTCTACCTCGATGACGATGGGCTGTGCGTGCTCACGCTGTAGCATCTCGATCGCCTTCTTGATCGTCGGTAGGTCTGCGGTGTCGGTGTAATAGATACCCGTGCGGTACTGATCACCCACGTCGCCACCTTGCTTATTGAGCGACGTCGGATCAATCGTCAGGAAGTAGAGCTCAAGGAGCTTGCTGAGGCTTACCTGATCGGGAGCGTAGGTGATGTGTACAGCTTCGGCAAAGCCCGTAGTGTGGCTACACACTTCCTCGTAGCTGGGGCGGGAGGTATGGCCATTGGCGTAGCCGACCTCTGTGGAGATGACGCCACGTACTTGCTTGAAGAAGTGCTCGGTGCCCCAGAAGCAACCGCCGGCCAAATAGATCTCTTTCATAGGTGAAGTGGATGGAGTATTGGGTGAAGGGTGTGTCTGCATGCGCATGGCTCGAAGTCCTAAGGCTCCAGCTGCCAGTAGTAGCAGAAGGGTCAGTGTACGGAGATTGTTCCGTTTCATAATGCCTGTTCTTTTAGACTGTGTAGAGGTTGATGGTAGTTTACTGACTTACTAACAGCGTAGGCCTGACGATAGTTATGAGCCGCCCAATATCGGGGTATAGTTTGAGTCAATATCGGGTAGGGGTGCGAACCTATATTGGTTCGTGCTCCGACCACTATTGGTTCACGTGCAGACCAATATAGGTTCGCTCAGTGACCAATATAGGTTTATACCACCTACCACTATTGGTTCACTCTCGCTTCGCTATGCGTGCGCACATTCTTAGTACCTTTATGCGCACATTCCCCTCGGGATGGTGCCTACCACAGTATACCTCATCATGCTGACCCTCTACTGATAGAATCGCTATGAATGTCCTCTACCTTATCGGCAATGGCTTTGACCTAAGACTTGGGCTACCTACTCGCTATGCAGACTTTTTAGAGTACTATAAGGGGCAAACCCCACAGCTTGGCTCCGGTCGCAGCCAGCAAGAAGAGGCTATCCAAAAGTATAAGGAGCGCCTCTTTTCCGAGATGGCGGAGCGAGAGGGGCGTGGCGAAGAGCAGTGGAAGGACTTAGAGATAGCTCTTGGTGAGTTTACTACAGCCTTTGGTGATGATGCTGATGGGTTCTGTGACTTCTACGAGGATATGAATCGCTCCTTAGAGGCCTATCTGGCACAGTGCAATAGTTTTGAGCCTACTCCCGAAGAGGTGGAGAAGTTCCGTGAAGACCTGACCTACCCCTATCGCTACTTCAAGCCAAGAGAAGAGAAAGAGCTTCGTGCTCTGACTATTGCTCAGGCATGGTATCTTGACGTCATCTCCTTCAACTATACCTCATCATTTGAGTGCCTCTGCCAGGATGCCTTGCTGGTCGGAGAGCGCTACTATCCCGAAGGGTACAATGGGCATCCCGTGATATATCAAGGAGTGAAGCATGTGCACGGATCATTAGGTGAGGGTGGAATTCTCCTCGGTGTAGATCATGGTGAGCAAATCGCAAGCGATCAGTGTAGGCAGTGTGACGATGTGATGGACCTCCTGCTCAAGCCACAAGCTAATGAAGGTCGGGGAACGCTTGTCGATGAGGAGTGCCTTAGCCTCATTGCGGGGGCTGATATGATTTGCCTCTTTGGCTTGTCCCTCGGCCCTACAGATCAGATGTGGTGGACGGCCATCAAGAAGCGTTTTCTTGATAATCCAGAGGTCATCTTGCTCTACTTCCATTACGATCCAGCTGCTGATCCTGCATTGAAGTTTGATAGACGGAAGGAGAGACGAGCTCGCCAGCACCTGATCGATGCGCTCGGACTGGAAGGCAATCAAAAGGAGTATGATGATCGGATCTTCGTGGCGATCAACTCGGATATGTTCCCTAAGCGATAGACGCGAGTAGCCTACCATGGTATAGCGGTATAATAGCAGAAGCGGTACAGCTCCCGATGGGAGTTGTACCGCTTCTGCTTTGAGTGGAGAGGCGAGGGGTTAGCGACGCTTGCGGCCCCAGCGCTTGTAGTACTCGATGTTCTTATCCTCGCGCTTCTTCTTCGCCTCGTCGGGCTTGACCTTGCGCAGGGCATCGGGCTTGCTACCCAGAGGTGACTGCGTATGGATGTCCCAGCGCTCTTCGGAGGTGAAGCCCTTCTTGATGGAGATCGCCTGTGGGTAGTAATAGACCTCTTCGGGGGCACGGTCGGGGTAGTCTCCAGGCGTGAAGGCAGCGTTGTCGTCCGTATCGACGATGAGTCGGACGAAGTACTCACCAGGCTTCAGGTCGTGGAAGGAGACTTGACAGGACTCTGCGGGAGTCTTTGCTTCGGGGAGGCTATCGGCCTTAGCGGCTTGAGGAGCTTGCTTAGAGAGTAGCTCGGCAAGCACCTTATCGCCTTCGGCTGATGCTGCAGTGGGCTGTGCTTTCTGCGTCGTGTCCGCCTTGACCTCATGTCCATAGAACTGCTGGAGGACGGCATCGCTCTTGTCTATGAGTTGGACGAGGGCGTGAGAGCGGATGCCCTGCAGGGTGATAGTGAGCTGACCGAACTCGTCCTCCTTCTGTATCTGCTGTGTGAAGGCGACGGAGTCGCAGGCAGCGCCATAGATATCGCGTACGGTAGCCGAATCAATGCGCGCCCGATAGCTCTTGCCATAGGCCCGTGGGAAGCGGAGCGTATAGCGCAGCTGATCCAGCGAGTCCTGCACGATGGTGAAGTCCTGAGGCTTGTAGATTGAGTCCTCCTGTACCTCCAGTCGAATAGCTGAGGAGGGGAGGGCTGCAAGGGGACGTGAGGCCGTCACATAGAGGCTATCACTTGGGGTGCCAGCAAAAGCCCCCGAAGCTCCGGTGAGGGTGATCTGTAGAGGAGACTTCTCAGCTTCGTGCGTCTTGTCGTGCTTCTTAGTTCGTACCTGAGGCTTGATGAAGACGAGCGTATCGGTCTTCTCTTGCAGGCGGAGTAGTGAGTCGGTCTTCTCATAGGTGAGAGCGAAGCGCACTGAGTCGCGTGCAAGGAGCTCCTTGTCCCGCAGCCATAGGTCGACGACCTTGCCCTTAGCTGTAGCCCAGTAGAGGGATTCGGCTGATGTGGTTGGCTTGTCCAGCGAGCGGAGGCGAGGGAGCTTCTTAGGCTCAGCGAGGAACTCCAGTCGGCAGATCAAGCTATCGGGACGGCTGTGGCGCTCGAGGCCGTACTGCTGCACCTTCGCTACCGAATAGCGTAGGGCGATGTCGCGAGGGAAGTAGTAGGTGAAGGGATAGGTGACGAGTGAGTCGCGGTGAAGCGTATCACGGCGCACGATGGAGTCGATGCGTATCGTATCGGTACGCATGCTGTCACGTAGCGTCGTCTGGAAGCTCTCGCGAGAGAAGGCAAGACCCTCGCTGCGGTCGCTGTACTGATAGTTGGCATCGTTATCCTTCGTCGCAAAGACCTTGTAGGTGCTGTTAGGAAGCCCACGCATGGTGAAGAATCCCAGCTTATTGGTCTTACTGACAAAGGGGAAGGGACGCTTACGGAGCGTACTATCGTTGATATCTGCAGCGGGATAAGCCCCTACGATGAGTCCTTCGACAGGCTCGAAGGTCAAGGCATCGATGACCCGACCCGCCAGCTGCATCGAGTCGATCTGCCCACCTGTGGAGATGAGGTAGCTGAAGCCCTCGAGCGGGTTGTCCTCGTTGTTGTCTACGATGACATCATCGAAGTAGAAGCTGTAGGTCGTATTGGGGCGCAGGGTATCGGAGAGCACGATGGAGACGTGGCGCCCGTTGGCCGTGATACGTGCTGCCTCACGCTGGGGGGGGGATACGATGATCTTGTCCGTCTGGCTCGAGAGCTTGACGTTCTCATCGAAGGTCAGAGTGAAGTGGCGCGTATTGACCCCTGTAGCCTTCACTGCAGGTGAGGCCTGTAGGAGGCGAGGTGGCTCCGTATCGAAGGGGCCACCTTCGGGTGTACCTTGGTTCGCACAGCCCCATAGCAGGAGGGATCCTGCCAGGAAGCTGAGCGCAAAGTGCATCGTTCTATTTGGGTTCATCCAATAGTAGCTGATTACATATGTGAGACGAGCGGGACACTATCGGTGAACCCCAATAGCGGGGGCTAAGCATTACGCTTGCCCTTGCTCGTCATGATCTTGAGGACCTTGAGGTCGGTCTGGGCCATGCCATCACGACCGAGGTCTGCGAGGTTGCGGATGCAGACGTCGATATCATCGTCTACGATACCCTCGGTAGCGGTGACGACGTGACCCTGCATAGAGAGCATAGCGGAGATGAGAGCCGAGCTTACGCCCGTCGAGGCCTTGAGGCTACAGCTGGGCTTAGCACCGTCACAGATCATCCCCGAGACGTTGCCGATCATATTCTTCACCGCTCCGATAGACTGCTCCTTCGTACCTCCCATGAGGTAGGTGATAGCACAGGCAGAGCCAATCCCTGAGACGACCATCCCGCAGAGGCAGGAGAGACGTCCCAAGAGCTGCTTGATGTAGACGACGAGGAGGCTACTGAGCATGATAGCTCGAGTGGTGACCTCACGACTTGCGCCTTGCTCTTCGGCGAAGGTCAGGACAGGGAGCATCGAGGAGATCCCCTGATTGCCGCTACCTGAATTACTCATCACCGTGATGGGAGCACCGTCCATACGGGCGTCACAGGCAGAGCTGGTATAGGCCAGCATCTGCGTAAGGGGCGTATTGCCGAGATAGCGATGCCCCATATCGCTATTGATGAGCTTGCCGAGGCTATGCCCATAGCTGTGAGTGAAGGAGTACTCGCTGGCACGCTTATTCTGCAGTGCAGCTTCGTAGATGAAGTCCAGCTCCTCCAGCGGGCCATACAGAGCATACTCATAGACGAGGTCGAAGTTTAAGGCGATCGTCTCCTCTTCGTCCTTACTCTCGGGACACTTCGTGCAGGGCGTATCGGCGGTACGTGGCACGAAGCGGTCTTCACCATCATAGGTGAGCGCTGTGAGCCCTGTATGAGTAGCCTGGATGATGGCAGTCGATAGATGGCCCTCTGTATCGGTAAGTAGGACTTCGACGTAGAGGCGGTCGACGTTGTCACCTTCCTTCAGCCCGATCTGGATGCAGCCGCTTGCTACAAGCTTCTGGGCCTGATGAAGCTCCTCATCAGTGAAGGTGTCGAGGAGCTCCAGTTGCTTCTCGGGTGCTGCTAAGATAGCACCGAGAGCGATCGCGATGGGGATACCGAAGGTCCCCGTGCCGGGGATACCGACGCCCATAGCGTTCTTGAGCATATTGCCACTGAGCAGGACTTCTATCGAGCGGGGCTCAGCGGTCGTCTGTGCCGCAGCATAGGCTACGGCGAGGGCTACGGCTGCAGGTTCGGTACAGCCTGTAGCGGGTACGACTTCACGGTGCATGAGAGCAGTGATCTGTCGTATCTGTGTGGGTGTAAGCATGGGGTTCTGATGGTCTAAGGTAAGTAGTGTAGTAGGGGAGTGTGTTATTTACGCTGAGTGCGAAGGATCGTAGTGAGCTTGCCGTCCTTGGTCTTGAGGTCGGGATAGCCTCCGTTCATCGCAGGCTCCCAAGCACCGTAGTTGGGGTTGGGTAGGACGATGAAGCGCTTGCCGAACTCAGCGGCGAAGCGTAAGACGCCCTGATCACGCACGGCCTCGTCACGTACATCGAAGAAGTGGTCGAAGTCACCGAGGTTGTCACCGAGGAGCATCAGGATGTTGTGCGTCTTGAGGACTTCATTGCGACGGGAGGTCTTGTCGGAGGACTTGTCCTTGAACATGAAGTGGCTATCCTCTACCTGTGGAAAGCCCAGATCACGGAGGTTCTTCTTCGTACCAGCCCGGTTGACCTCATCACGGTTGGAGATGTAGTAGATGTCTACACCGAGTGCATCGGCCTTGCGGAAGAACTCGACAGCGCCCTGCAGGGCTACGGCGTCAGCTTGATCGCACCATCGGTCCCACGAAGGCTGGGAGTAGTCCTCGCCCTTGAGTGCTTGGTAGACGGAGTTCGCTGTGTTGTCGACGATGGTCTCATCGATGTCGGTGACGATAGCCCAGCGCTTTTCGCCCGAGGCTAAGGGTGTCGATGTAGCTGCTACGAGACGCTCGGTAGCGATATTATAGGCCTGCTGGCAGAGTGCCTTGTACTCGGCAGAGCGCTGGATCCAGGCTGACGAGAAGAGCTTACCGCCGAGGGTAGGGCTCATCGCATAAGCTACCTTCCCACTTGGTGAGTAGGTCGTATTCTGCTCTTTGTTTGAGCCAATAGCGATGACGCAGCTCGAGAGGAGCGTGAGTGATAGTGCGGTAGAAGCTCCGAGAGTGAGGAGTTTATTGGTATTCATTATCGTCGTGGGGTTAGGATTCCTTGTTGGTTTGTGTGTGCTTGAGGTAGCAGGTACGGCACAGCGGGCTGTACTCCTTGGCTTCACCGAGCATGACCTGCTGCTCACCAGAGACGAGGCGGTAGGAGTAGTTCGCCCAGCTCCCACAGCCTACGCAGATCGCGTGGATCTTGTCTACCGAGTCTGCTATAGCGCAGAGCTGCGCCATAGGGCCGAAAGGCTGGCGACGGAAGTCCATATCCAGTCCAGCGAGGATGATGCGGATCCCCTGGTCTGCCAGCTGCTCGACGACCTCGGGGAGGTGCTCATCGAAGAACTGTGCCTCGTCGATGCCGATGACGTCGACGTCTGAAGCTAAGAGGAGAAGGTTCGACGAATTATCTATCGGCGTAGAGGCGATAGCATTGCGGTCGTGGGAGACGACCTCGGTCTCATCATAGCGGGTGTCTACTGAGGGCTTGAAGATCTCTACGCGTAGCCCTGCGATCTTGGCACGGCGCAGGCGACGAAGGAGCTCCTCTGTCTTACCGCTGAACATCGAGCCGCAGATCACCTCGATGCTACCGCGTACACGGGCCTGACCCGTCTCAAATGGATTAAGCATTACTTGTCCTCCGTCTTATTATAGCGTGCGGTGAGGCGTCGTGCCCCGCCTTCGATCTCCTCTATAGTGACGCGTACCGTGTCGGCTGGTAGGATGTCCTCTATGACCTCTGGCCACTCAATGAAGCAGAGTGCGCCACTCTGGAGGTAATCTTCGGCTCCGAGGTTCAGCGCATCATTGAGCTTCTCCAGGCGATAGCAGTCAAAGTGGTAGATGAGTTCTCCCGAGGGCTCAGCGCGATATTCATTGATAATAGAGAAGGTCGGGCTATTGATGACATCCTGCACGCCGAGGGCTTCGCAGAGGGTCTTGATGAAGGTCGTCTTGCCGGTTCCCATCGGGGCATAGAAGGCAAAGATATCCCCCCAGGGGAGGACCTCCTCGATGAACTGGCGCGCTACGGGCTCCAGCGTGTCTGGGGAGGCTAAGAGGTAGGTGGTCTCAGTGTCCATTCGCTTGTCTTGATTGTGCCAGAGCGTACGTGCCCCAGCATATACTCACCCGCAAATTTAAGATATTCGGTGCATAGTCTATATACCTATATATAGAGGCTGCCCCTACACTTCTGTGGAGAAGGTAGGGGCAGCCTCTAAATCGTGTCGCACTCGGGACGTCTTGTCCTCGGGCGATAGGGGCGGGATTAGAAGGTGAACTTCACCCCGAAGTAGCCTGAGCGAGGGATCGTGGGGCCGTAGATATAGCCGCTGTCACGGTCTGGACCGAAGTCGTAGTCGCTCTGGAAGGCGTTGAAGAGGTTGTTGATACCGCAGTAGAGCTGGACATTGCTCTTAGAGAAGAGACGCAGGTCATAGGTGATCTTAGCGCCGAGATCAAAGAAGCTCTTAGTCTTGACCAGCTCGTTCCACTCGACATCGACCTCCTTCTGCGCGCCATCCTCGAGGATAGCAGCACCCGTAGCGTCTACGAGAGGAAGCTTATAGCCTTCCTTGGGTCGAAGGCCTGCAGCGATAGCCGTGCGGTCGGTGACTGCAGAGTTCTGCGCCCACTTGACGACGTGAGGCACGTACATTGAGCCCGTGAAGGTACCCGTGAGAGCAATGTTCAGTGGGCGGATGGGGTTGATGCCGATCGTGAAGTAGCCGTAGGTAGAGGGCGTGCGAGTGATCTCCTTAGAGGTCATCGAGATGGTCTGAGGCTCATTGTCTACAGCGACGTTGTCGAAGTCTGAGCCGTCAGCCTTAGGCACGAAGGACTCGTAGTAGGCAGCATCGTGGTCACCCTGGACCTTCTGACGTACGCCCCATTCCTGGTTGACGTCGTACTTGTTGCTGGTGAGCGTGAGGCCGGCCTGGAGGGAGAGCCAGCGATAGGCGATCTTACCCTCGAGGTTTAGACCGAGGACCTTGGCGCCCGAGGAGACCTGCTGACCATTGTCATCGATCCCGTAGTTGTGACGCGTGTAGTAGGAGATACCGTTCTCAGACTTGTCCTTGTAGTTCGTGAAGACATCGAGCAGACGGGTGTAGAAGCCTTCGACGAGGACGTTGACCTGCGCACCACCGAGGGTGAAGTACATGTCGTTGCTCAGGCTGAAGGAGTGGGAGATCTCAGGACGAAGGTCCTCAGCATTGGTCACGCGCTGTGCCTCACCACCGACGACCCCGACGTGAAGGTCTTCGTCAAAGACCTGAGGAGCACGGAAGCCCTTGGCATAGGTAGCGCGGATGTTGATATTCTTCGTGGGGTTGTAGCGCAGGGTAGCGCGAGGGCTGAAGATAGCCTTCTTGACGGCGGAGTTCTCATCGAGACGCGTGCCGAGTAGGACGCTCCAGCGGTCGTTCTTCCATTCGATCTGGGCGAACTGGCTGGCGTTACGGATGACCTGACGCAGGGCGGGGGAGAGGGAGGTGGGGTTAGCGCTGAGGTCGAAGCCATCGGTGACGGTCTTCTCGGTCTCCCATTCTCTCAGAGGCATCTTGTCCTCGAGGCGGTCATAGCTGTATTCAGCACCAGCGAGGAGCTGAGCAGGCATGAAGAGGAAGTGGTCGAAGTCATAGGTGTACTGTGCACCACCGACCCACGTCATCCCGCGGGTAATACCAAAGTTCTTCCCATAGTCAGAGGTATGGATGGGGCGACCGATAGAGCCTGCATTCACGGCCTTGCCCTCATCTGTAGTCTCGTTGCCATCCTTATCAATGTACTTGTCGCCTGCCTTGTTGCGGAGCTTCGTCTCACCGATACCACCGTAGTAGCTGTTACGGGTGACGTGCTGAGCGGAGCCGTAGAGCTGGAAGTGGTGCTTGTAGTCTTCGCTGTAGCCGTCGAACTTCAGGTTCCCGCTATATACGGAGTGGCGAATGGACTCAGCTACACCGGCTACCTGCTCGGGCCAGTCGATGTGGTCACCACCGCGACGGGCTTCGCTAAAGGTATGGACTTCGCCGGTCAGACGGGTGTAGTCCGTGGGGCGGAGGTAGCCACGGAAGCCGAGCGAGCGGGAGTCAAGACGACCAAGCTCGCTGTAGCCATCGCCATTGACGTCGTGCTCCTTGCGGTAGCGAGCCTGTGCGAAGACCATGGCGCCAGCACGGTTGTCATCGCTGACGAGTGAGCCGTTGAAGCTCAGGTTATTGTCCAGATCCTTGAAGCCCGAGAAGCCAAGGCTCTCATTGAAGGAGAAGCTATTGCGCTGAGGCTCCTTGGTGATGATGTTGATCACCCCTGCGATAGCAGAGGAGCCGAAGAGGGCAGAGCCACCGCCACGTACGACCTCGACACGCTCGATCATATTCGTGGGGATCTGCTCCAGACCATAGACCCCTGCCAGTGCACTCATGATGGGACGGCTGTCGATGAGGATTTGTGAGTAGCGCCCGTCGAGGCCATTGATACGTACTTGATTGAAGCCGCAGTTCTGGCAGTTATTCTCGACACGCACACCTGGCTGGAAGATCAGCCCTTGGGCGAGGTTAGTAGCATTGGTGCTCTCGAAGAGCTTGGTGTCAAGCACGGTGACGAGCGTCGGAGCGAGACGGCGTAGGGTAGCCTGACGGTTGGAGGAGACGACGACCTCATCGATACGGATGTTGTCTGGCTCTGCATCAAAGTTCACTTCGACGACCTTACCAGGGATGATCTCCACGGTGCGCTCTTGGCTGAGATAACCGAGACCGCGCATGACGAGTGTCACGCTCTTCTGCTTGAGGTTCTTGAGGAAGTAGTGCCCTGTGGCATCGGTAGCCGTACCGAAGGTCGTACCCTTGATAGCGATGGTGACACCTGAGAGATGTTCGCCAGTCTTCGCATCTGTGACGTGCCCAATAATGTTGGCATCAGTCGGCCGCTCTTGTGCTGCCAGCTCACTGCTGAGACCGATGGCCGAGACCAGAAGGATCTGCAGTGAGAGCATGAGGGCGTAAAGCTTACGCATGGTTATTACTATGATTTATAGTGAGTAAAGTTGCTATATCGCGTGGGCAAAAAATACGCCATTCATAGCCCCCTCCTCTTACTCCTTTGCAAAATACATAGATGTAGGTATAGGGTAGATGTAAGTACCTCTATTATATACCTAATAATGGGTGCTGGAGCATTGATTAATCATATCATATCGAGGTGCATTTCCTCCATACTCAAGCTGCTTTTCCTTCATAGCTCTACGAGAAAAGTTATATCTACGTACGTGGATTTAAAATCTATGTACAGAGAACTTATCATCTATGCACGTAGACTTTAGGACTACCCACGTAGATCGCGGATTACAGCTATAGGTTCACAGCTTTATCTCGTAAGATATAGCGCTTATTCTAACGTTTATAGGAGTTTCTTAATAGGCTAAAGGGGGAGGTGATTCAATCAGAGGGTGAATGCTTGGAGAGGTGTTGTAGTGACTATCCTACACTGTCCCCACTTCCTAAGTGATGACTTCTTAATGTCCATGATGCCCCCTATGATTGGATGGTGAGTGTCGTGAGGGGGGTATTGTTGGGAAAAAGTAGAATACTTACCTTTGATAGGCTTCTTCATCGGAGTCGCAGCTTTGTATCCCAGGGTGCTGGGGTCGTTAGCCTACGTCTCTTGGGAAGGTGTCCCTCCTAATACTACACAGGAGCCCTTTTTCATATAAGAGCTAAATCAATGAGCACTACCTGGCAAGAGCACATTGCTCGCCATACTACGACCGCCCTCGAAGCCGTGCGATCGGCAGTAAAGAGCGGGGACTTCTTGGTCTTTGGCCATGCTGTGGCAGCCCCCAGCAGCCTCTCCAAAGCCCTCTACGATGATCGCGAGCGCCTCACGGACGTGAAAGCCTTCCATATGCTGTACTTTGCCGAGCCTTGGCACCTCCGCCCAGAGATGGTGGGGCATGTACATCCCGTCCTTAACTTCCTTGACAAGAATAGCCGCCCCGCTTACCTGGATAAGCGTGTCGACTATCTCCCTTGTCACTTCCATGAACTCCCAGACTTCTTTAGGAATGGTATCTATCCTGTCGATGTCGCATTGATCTCGGTGAGCGAGCCCAATGAAGAGGGCTATTGCTCCTTCGGGGTATCGTGTGACTATACCAAGCCCGCCGCAGAGGCTGCGCGGATCGTCATCGCAGAGATCAATAAGCAGATGCCCTTCATCGGAGGGGACAACCTCATCCATGTGACGAAGCTGGACTATATCGTCCCCGTTGACCGCCCATTGGTGGAGCTCCCTCTTGCTCCTATCGGGCCTGTCGAGCAGCGCATCGGTGAGCTGTGTGCCGAACTCATCCACGACGGAGATACGCTTCAGATCGGTATCGGGGCGATCCCCGATGCCGTACTTCAGAGCCTACGAGAGCGGAAAGATCTGGGCTTGCACACGGAGATGTTCACCGACGGCGTTATGCACATGATCAACTCTGGCAATGTGACGGGTGAGAAGAAGACCCTGCATCCACGTAAGGTCGTCAGCTCCATCATCATGGGTACGAAGGCACTTTATGACTTCGTCAATAAGAATGATATGATCGAGATGTACCCCGTCGATCATACGAATGACCCCTATATGGTCGGGCAGAATGACAACATGGTCTCTATCAACTCCTGCCTGGAGATCGACCTCTATGGGCAGGTAGCATCCGAAGCTATCGGACTCAACCAATATAGTGGCACGGGTGGGCAGGTCGACTACCTGCGTGGGGCAAAGCGCTCACGTGGCGGTCGCTCCATCTTAGCCTTCACCTCTACGGCAAAGGATGGCACTTGCTCGCGCATTGTCCCAGTCTTGCCGTCGGGAGCCACCGTGACCTCGGGGCGCAATGAGGTAGACTACATCGCTACCGAATACGGCGTGGTGCGTCTCCGTGGTCTGACGCTTCGTGAGCGTGCCCTGGCCTTGACAGGCATCGCTCACCCCGACTTCCGCCCTGGGCTCATGGAGGTCATCCGTGAGCGCTTCGGCGAGTAGCCGTTTGATGAAGTCGGCTGAAATACCTCCAGACAATATAGAAGAGAGCAAGGAATAGCCCTACGATGGGTCTCCTTGCTCTCGCTCGCTTTAGGAAGTGTGGGGTGTTGCTACCCATGTTTTTAAAGGGAAGAGATCAAATT
>ERZ1674037.89-NODE-90-length-13611-cov-16.616849_pt1 | contig 13611 bp, 9 predicted proteins | sample MGYA00581136_ERZ1674037 | MGnify/ENA primary metagenome ERZ1674037 (study PRJEB41354, sample SAMEA4873341) | human saliva metagenome | biome: human-associated habitat [ENVO:00009003]; feature: mouth environment [ENVO:08000002]; material: saliva material...
GGGCTTATCAACAACATCACTTGGGGCCCCGTCGACATCAACTTCACCCTCAGCTACTCCCTCGGTGGTTATCTCTACGATAGCGCTATCGCACTCTACAAGGACGGTAACGAAGAGGTGCTGAACCTGGCTATCCCCAAGTACTACGACATCAATAAGATCTGGAAGAAGATCGGCGACAAGACGGAGCTCCCCTCCTTCGAGCCTACGAACCGCTACACGTACTCGACCCGCTTCCTGCGCCCCACCGACCACCTGCGTCTGAAGAACTTCACCATCGGCTTCACCGCTCCTAAGCACTGGACGCAGAAGCTCGGTGTCAATACCCTGCGTCTCTATGCCGCTGGCAACAACCTCCTCACCTGGAAGGATAAGATGCTCGTCGTCGACCCCGAGCAGCGTGGCTTCGTAGCCTACGGCACGCCTCCCCTGCGCACCGTCACCTTCGGTCTTCAGGTCGGTATATAGTCTATTGCTAACCACACAAATGACAATTCAAGTCTTATGAAAAGGATCATCATAGGCCTCGTGGCCTCCCTGGGCCTCGTGGCCAGCATCTCGTCCTGTAAGGGTTACTTCGACACCGAGCCTTCGAACTCCACCGGCACGGAGAAGGCGCTCAAGGAAGAAAGCCTCCTACAGCCCTCCCTCCGCGGTCTCTACGACGGGCTACAAGGCGGGAACTCTGCCACCTCATACTATGCCCGTACCTTCACCATCATGGGGGATGTACGAGGGGATGATATGCAGTGCCCTACCGTAGGCTCGCGTGGGAATGAGTATTATAAGATGGACTACAACCGAGATAATATCACGGGGCCTTGGTTCAAGATCTACAATACGATCCGTCGCGCTAACCGCCTCCTGCAGATGTGCGAAAAGCTCTCTCAGGGAGCCTCGGCCAGCCTACAGAAGGAGATCGCTAACGCCAAGGCACAAGCTCAGGCCGTACGCGCACTCTGCTACTTCGACCTCTGCCGTGTCTATGCTACGCCTTACCCCTACTCCAATGATGGGGCTGCGCTCGGTGTCCCCCTCATCGAGGGTATCCCCGACAATGCGGCTACGCCAGGTCGCAAGACCCTCAAGGAGTGCTATGACTTCATCATCAAGGACCTCACGGAGGCCATCTCCAGCAATGCCCTTGAGGATACCAGCTATGGCTACATCAGCAAGTCTGCAGCTAAGGCACTTCTGGCTCGCGTGTACCTCTACAAGGGAGACACCGAGGGCAATACGAAGGCACTCAGCCTGAGCAAGGAAGTCATCGACAGCCATCTCTATGAGCTCGCTACCGATGTCACGACCTACAAGCAGGTATGGAGCGAATCCAGCTCGAAGGAAATGATCTTCTCGATCGTGAACTTCGACTCTAAGGACTGGGCCGACCGTGAAGGGCTTGCCTACGTGCTCCACGTCAACGGGTATTACAACGCCTTCATCACGAAGAAGTTCTACGAAGAGATGAAGGAAGACGACAACGATATCCGCTGGAACGTCCTCTGGGCAAGCACAGGCACGAAGGCCGAAGGCGTCGTGAAGAACCTCCCCGATGCTACGCCTGACATGAAGATGTTCATCGGGAAGTACCCTGGTAAGGCAGCCCTCAAGGATATGCGTACCAACGACATCCCCGTCATCCGTCTGGCCGAAGTCTATCTGAACGCTGCTGAAGCTGCCTTCAAGCTCGGTGATACGTCTACCGCCCTAACTTACCTCAATGTCATCGTCAAGCGTGCTAACCCCGCCAAGAGCGTCGCTGCAGGCGACCTCACCCTCGCTCGCATCCTCAAGGAGCGTGGTAAGGAGCTCGTCGGTGAAGGCCACCGCTTCTATGACCTGATGCGTAATGGTCAGACTTGCGAACGCTTCTACAAGGGCCTTGTCGGCTGGCACGGTACGCTGATCAACGAAGCTCGCTCCTTTGACCACACGTACTTCCGCACGATCCTCCCTATCCCCGAGAGCGAAATCAATGCGAATGCTACGCTGGGCAAGCAGCAGAACCCCGGTTACTAAGCCTCTTAGGTGGTGGGCACCGCCCAGCTCTCTGAAGTAACCCCACTATAGCATCTCCCCCCGTCACTCGAATAGAGCTGGCGGGGGGAGATGCCGTTTTTAGAGAAGAGCAAAGCATCCCCACAGAGGAGGGATATAAAGCTATATAGGTTGGCACCGCCCTCTACGACTGGGGTACATCACCGCCTCGGAAGCAAGCCCATCAAATTCCACAGAGGAAGAGGGCAAACACCCAGCAGGAAGCGCGACTTCTCCCCGAAGGCGCATTTCCCTCTATAGCACTAAAAAGTGTATCTTTGTGATTAATAAATTGGCGATAGTAGACGTGCCCAAGATCGTAGATAAGTATATCCTCCGGACTTTCATCCCGCTCTTCGTGATGAGCTTCGCCGTGTGCTGGTTCATCGTGGTGATGCAGTTCCTCTGGCGCTACATCGATGAGCTGGTCGGCAAGGGACTGAGTGGCTTCATGCTGCTGAAGATCATCTTCTATGCAGCCCTCTCCTTCATCCCTATGTCGCTCCCACTGGGTATCCTGCTGGCGTCGCTGATGACGCTGGGCAATCTGGGTGAGCGCCTTGAGCTCCTTGCACTCAAAGCCTCGGGGATCCGCCTCTACCGCATCATCCGCCCCATCATGCTCCTCGTCGTGGCGATGGCATGCGGGCTCTTCTACTTCCAAAACGACCTGATGATCCGTGCCCAGGTCCGTATGTGGACCCTGGTCATCACAGCTAAGTATGCAGCCCCCGAGATGGAGATCACCCCGGGGGTATTCTATACCGGTATCCCAGGCTACAGTCTCTACGCCAAGAGCCGCGATGCGAGCACGGGGCTGATGCACCGTATGATGGTCTACGACATGAGCCGTGGCTACCTCAATCCGCGCATCATCCGTGCCGACTCGGGCCGTCTGGTGATGGACAAGAGTAAGAAGTTCCTCGTCCTCAAGCTCTACCAAGGCCAGAGCTTTGAGAACATCCAGACGCAGAGCTACAATACCGCCAGCGAGCCCGTCCCCTACATGCTCCCTCACTTCGACTACAGTGAGACCTTCATCCCCTTCGACGCTAATATCAAGATGCAGGATGAGGGAGAGCTCAGCTCCATGTACGTCGGGAAGAATCTTCATCAGCTACAGGTATCCATTGACTCCATCCGCCCCATCCTCGACAGCACGCGCAATAGCTACGCTCGCATCGTGCAGTCCGACCTCTTGACCAGCCACTACGGCTTCTCACCCTATGCCTACGAGGATACCACGGTCTTCGCCCGACAGCAGGAGCGTATCGCTACCCTCGTGAAAGAGACCAGCGGAGTGAAGCCGGAGGAAGCCAAGGCATCGCTCACACTCACGGCACAAGATAGCTTGCAGGCCATTGGCGCGGCCCTCGACAAGGCGAAGCGTATCACGGAGGAAGCCCAAATCTATACGGGTACGGACGACACAGAGTTCTATCACTACCGCACCTTCCATCAGGAGTGGCATCGCAAGTTCACCTTCCCCGTCTCCTGTATCATCTTCGCCCTCATCGGCGCCAGCCTCGGCGCCATCGTACGCCGTGGGGGGATCGGGATGCCTATCATCATCTCCATCTTCTTCTTCGTCGTCTACTTCATCATCGACTCCTTCGGCACGAACATGCTACGCAGCGAGTCGATACCTATCTGGCTGGGGATGTGGTTGAGTAACATCCTCCTCTTCCCCGTCGGGATATTCCTCGCATACAAGGCGAACCAAGACTCTTCGGCGCTCAACGTCGAGGCCTACGTGATCTTCTTCCGCAAGCTCTTCGGCTTCCGCGGTGTCCGTAAGGTCGAGTATCAAGAGCTCATCATCGAAGAAGCCGACTACGAGGCTGGTGCTGCCGCTGTGGCACAAGCCATCGCGCATACCGATGCTCTCCTCCGTAGCCCCATGCTCTCAGGACGCATCTGGCAGATCTGGAGTAATGGATCTGAGCAGCAGGCATTGGCAGCCCTCAGCGAAGAGCTTGACGCTATCACCGAGAGCCTGCGCCACACGCCCTCACGTCTCTTGGTCAGCAAGCTCTGCGACCTCCCGCTCCTCCCCACACGCCTCTCGCCCTTCCTCCCAGAGGAGCCGCGCTGGGGCCGTATACTTGGAGCTATCCTCCCCATATCTCTTCCGTTTGGGCTCTTCCTCTCACGAGTACGCACCCACCTCAAGGCTGACCTTCGCACGACACGCACCGTGCTCACGCAGATCGCCGAAGAGGTCGCTGTAGCCGCTAAGGGAGTCCATCGCCCCGCCCCCGAATTATCCACTACACAGCCTACCGATCCAGACTCCTGGCAGGTAGCTATACACACACAAGATCAATGAGCGAAATCAAGCTAAACACCATCGAGGAAGCCCTCGAAGACTTCCGCCGTGGTGAATTCCTTATCGTCGTCGACGATGAGGACCGCGAGAACGAAGGCGACTTCATCATCGCCGCTGAAAAGGTCACCCCCGAGAAGGTGAACTTCATGATGCGCTACGGCCGTGGTGTCCTCTGCGCACCTATCACCGAAGACCGTGCCCGTGAACTCGAGCTCGAGATGCAGGTACCCAACAACACCTCCGTCCACGAGACCCCATTCACCGTCACCGTCGACCGACTCGGCAATGGCTGCACCACCGGTGTATCGATGTATGACCGTGCCCAGACGATCCTCGCCTTAGCTGACCCCAATATCACCCCAGGCGATCTGGCCCGTCCTGGTCACGTCTGCCCACTGCGTGCTCGCAACAAGGGGGTCCTGCGCCGTGCAGGGCATACCGAAGCTGCCGTTGACCTGGCTCGTCTTGCAGGCCTGCAGCCTGTAGCCGCACTCATCGAGATCATCAACGAAGATGGTACGATGGCTCGCCTTCCCCAGCTGTGGGAGGTCGCTCAGCGCTTCGGCCTGAAGATCATCACCATCAAGGATCTCATCGCCTACCGCCTCCGCACGGAGAGCATCGTAGAGCGTGGTGAAGAGGTCGCTATGCCCACGCAGTGGGGCGACTTCCGCCTCATCCCCTTCAAGCAGAAGAGCAATGGCCTCGAGCACATCGCGCTGATCAAGGGTGACGTCGCTGACGGCCAGCCCGTCCTCGTACGCGTACACTCCAGCTGTGCCACGGGCGACATCTTCGGCTCTATGCGCTGCGAGTGTGGCGAGCAGCTGCACAAGGCTATGGAGCTCATCGAGAAGGAAGGTCGTGGCGTCGTCGTCTACCTCAATCAGGAGGGCCGTGGCATCGGTCTTATGGAGAAGATCCGCGCCTACAAGCTCCAGGAAGAGGGCTTAGACACCGTCGAAGCAAACCTCCACCTCGGTCACCAGGCTGACGAACGTGACTACGGCGTCGGCGCTCAGATACTCCAGCAGCTCGGCATCCAGCAGATGCGCCTGCTCTCCAACAACCCCATCAAGCGCGTCGGCCTCGAAGGCTACGGCCTCGAAGTCGTCGAGACGCTTCCTCTGGAGATCCAGCCCAATGAGCATAACGCCTTCTACATGCAGACGAAGAAGGATCGCATGGGCCACGTCCTCCCCCACCTCAAGTAATCACCCACTTCATCCATATAGCTTATGGCAATATTCGTCAACGAAGTCTCCCGCACTTTCGGGGAGTACCTCCTTATCCCAGGGCTCACGACACGTCAGTGCACCCCACAGAACGTCTCTCTGACCACACCGCTGGTCCGCTTCGCTCGTGGCCAGGAGCCCCGCATCAGCCTCAATATCCCCTTCGTCTCGGCGATCATGCAGTCGGTCTCCAACGATACGCTGGCCATCGAGCTGGCTCGCAATGGCGGGCTCTCCTTCATCTACGGCTCGCAGCCCATCGCTGAGCAGGCTGAGATGGTGCGCCGCGTGAAGAAGTTCAAGGCAGGCTTCGTATCGAGCGACTCCAACATCCGCCCCGATGCTACGCTGCGTGATGTCCTCGCTCTGCGTGCCCGAATGGGTCACTCGACGATCGGCGTCACCGAAGACGGCTCGCCCAACGGCCGTCTGCTCGGTATCGTCACCAGCCGTGACTACCGCATCGGCACCACGCCCGAGGATGCCCTCGTCAAGGACTTCATGACCCCCTTCTCCAAGCTCAAGGTCGGTCGCCTCGGCATCTCCCTCAAGGAAGCCAACAACATCATCTGGGAGCACAAGCTCAATACCCTGCCCATCATCGATGAGAACGACAACCTCGTCTACCTCGTCTTCCGCAAGGACTACGATGCACACAGGGACAACCCCATCGAGCTCTCTAATAAGGCTACGAAGGAGCTCCTCGTAGGCGCTGGTATCAACACCCGCGACTACGCTGAGCGCGTCCCCGCCCTCATCGAAGCTGGCGCAGACGTCCTCTGTATCGACTCCTCCGACGGCTACTCTGAGTGGCAGTACGACACCCTCCGCTGGATCCGCGAGAAGTATGGCGACAAGGTCCTCGTCGGTGCTGGTAACGTCGTCGACGAAGAGGGCTTCCGCTACCTCGCTGAGGCTGGTGCAGACTTCATCAAGGTCGGTATCGGTGGTGGCTCCATCTGTATCACTCGTGAGCAGAAGGGTATCGGTCGCGGTCAGGCCACGGCGATCATCGATGTCGCTCAGGCTCGTGACAAGTACTTCGAGGAGACGGGTATCTACGTCCCCATCTGTAGCGACGGTGGTCTGGTACACGACTACCACATGACGCTGGCTATCGCTATGGGTGCCGACTTCCTCATGATGGGTCGCTACTTCGCACGCTTCGACGAGTCACCCACACGCAAGCTCAAGATCGGCAACAACATCGTCAAGGAATACTGGGGCGAAGGCTCGAACCGCGCTCAGAACTGGCAGCGCTACGACAGCGGTGGTAGCGAAGCTCTGAAGTTCGAAGAAGGTGTCGACAGCTACGTCCCCTACGCTGGTAAGCTCAAGGACAACCTCGCACAGACCCTCGGTAAGATGAAGGCCACGATGTGCAGCTGCGGTGCTATTACCCTGCCCGAGCTCCAGCAGAAGGCTAAGATCACCCTCGTCTCCAGCACCTCCATCGTCGAAGGGGGCGCGCATGATGTGATCCTCAAGGATCGCGGATGATCACCCTACTCGGACCTACCGCATCGGGCAAGACTGCCCTGGCCGTCCGTCTGGCGCATAGACTTGGCTCAGAGATCCTCAGTGCAGACTCGCGCCAAGTCTATCGCGGTATGGACGTCGGCACCGGCAAGGACCTCTCCGAGTACACCTATGAGGGGACGACCATCCCCTACCACCTCATCGACATCGTCCCTGCGGGGACGAAGTACAACCTCTTCGTATGGCAGCACGCCTTCCACGAGGCGTATGCTGCCATCCGCGAGCGAGGCATCCAGCACCCCATCCTCTGTGGCGGCACGGGGCTCTATGCCGAAGCCGTCCTCCGAGGCTATCATCTACCCGACGTAGCACCCAATCCAGCGCTACGAGAGAGCCTACAAGGGCTTTCGCTCGCCTCTCTCCGTGAGCGTCTCGCCTCCTACGGCCCCCTGCACAATGATACGGACCTCGACTCACCCCAGCGCGCTATCCGCGCTATCGAGATCGCGGACTATATCCAGCGGGAGCGCCTCGCAGGAGCTGACCACACCGAGTACGAGCCCATAGAGAGCCTCATCCTCTGCATCACCCTTCCCCGTGAGGAGCGCAGGGCACGCATCACCGCCCGCCTCCGTCAGCGCCTTGACGAAGGCGATCTCATCGGGGAGGTTCAGTGCCTCATCGATTCGGGTATCGCACCCGAAGACCTCATCTACTACGGGCTGGAGTATAAGTTCGTCACGCAGCACCTCCTCGGAGAGCTGACCCGCGACGAGCTCTTCACCACCTTAGAGACGGCCATCCATCAGTTCGCCAAGCGACAGATGACGTGGTTCAGAGGCATGGAGCGCCGAGGCTTCACCCTTCACTATATCGACGGACTACTGCCCCGTGAGGAGCAGCTCAGCCAGGCCTTAGAGTACCTCGAGGCGTGGGAGCAGAAGTAGCTCGTCCCATTCTCCCTACCGCATTATGATCCAGTATAAAGACCTTACCGCTGGCCCCAACTTCTTCCTTATGGCTGGCCCATGCGCTATCGAAGACGAGGACACGCCCCTCTTCATCGCTGAGCGCATCGTCGAGATGACCACCCGCCTCGGGATCCCCTATATCTTCAAGGGCTCCTACCGCAAGGCCAACCGCTCGCGTGTCGACAGCTTCACGGGCATCGGCGACGAGAAGGCACTGCGCATCCTACGCCGTGTACGGGAGACCTTCGACATCCCTGTCGTCACCGACATCCACGAGACGCAGGAGGCTGCACTCGCTGCTGAGTATGTAGACGTGCTGCAGATCCCCGCCTTCCTCTGCCGTCAGACCGATCTCATCGCTGCGGCAGCACGCACGGGCAAGATCGTGAACATCAAGAAGGGGCAGTTCCTCTCCGCCTCGGGCATGGAGCACGCCGCACGCAAGGTCACCGAGTGTGGCAACGACCAGGTCATCCTCACCGAGCGTGGCAATAGCTTCGGCTACTCCGATCTCGTCGTGGACTTCACGAATATCCCCGCCATGCGCTCCACGGGCTTCCCTGCCGTGATGGACGTCACCCACTCACTCCAGCGCCCCAACCAAGCCAGCGGTGTCACCGGTGGCAAGCCTGCGCTCATCGAAACGATCGCTAAGGCCGCCATCGCGGTCGGTGCTGATGGACTTTTCTTCGAGACGCACCCCGATCCTGCCTCCGCTAAGAGCGACGGGGCTAACATGCTCCCTCTTGACCTCTTCGAAGGCCTGCTGGAGCGCCTTGTCCGTCTACGTGCCGCCCTATGAAGCAGCTCCGCGTCCTCCTCTTCACCGCGCTACTCCTCGTCTCCTCGCTCGCACTGAACGCCCAGACGACGAAGTATGCCGCCATCATCAAGGCTCTCGGGCAGACCGAGCTCTTGGACGAAGACCGCCGCACTCAGCTGGCGACACTCCTCGCACAAGACTCTGCGCTCAGCCTCCCCCTGGAGCTTGACCTTGGCGCTAAGCTCCTCGCGGTCTCAGAGCATAGCCTTCGCCTGCAGACCAGCCCAGTGGGCACGGCAGAGCTGCGCCTCCTTCCACTCGCCAGCGGTCAGGGTATGCTCACGACACTCATTGAGACCGTCAGCTCTCCGCAGGTCGATGCCCGCATCTCTTTCCTCAGCGCGAGTGGCGAAGCCCTTCCGTCTACGACGCTCCTTCGCCTTCCCAGCTCGGAGGACTTCCTCCGCGGGCTCCAGCTCCCTATGAGCACGGCCAGCGATCGCCTGCGTGAGCTGCTCTATCCGCTACACTATGAGCTCAGCTGGGCACAGGACACTTCCGTCCCCACCCTCATCGTCCGCCCCACCCTGCTACTCTCGGAGGAGGACAAGCAAAGCGACGAGCTCAAGGCCCTTATCGCCCAGCTCCCCGCACTCACCACGACCTGGGGCGGTCAGTCCTTTGCCCCCTTTGTACGCGCCACAAACCCCTAAGCATAAATGAAAATCAAGCACGTCATCATCGCCGCCTCGGCAGTCATCATCGCTCTGGTCGCAGCGTTCTACTTCGTCCTGCGCAATGAGCGCGCCCAGCTCCAGGAGGAGAAGGACCTCTTCGCCAGCGAGCAGAAGGAGATCATGCAGGAGGAGCTACAGAAGCTCGCCTCCGAATACGACATCCAGTACCAGAAGCTCTCCCAGGGTATGGGCGAGCAGAAGATCTCCCTGGCTACCGACTCACTCATCAGCCAGCTCCTCTCCGAGCGTGCTAAGGTCGAGCAGCTGCAGAAGGAGCTCAAGAGCAACAAGGCCACCAGCGCCAAGCGCATCGGCCAGCTCACCCAAGAGATATCCACCCTGCGCAATGTCCTCAAGAACTACGTCATACAGATCGACTCCCTCCAGTCGGCCAACGACCGTCTGCGTCAGGAGAATAGCGAGGTACGCGCCAGCTACGCCCGTGCGACCAATGAGGCACAGCAGCTCTCCAACGAGAAGGCACAGCTCTCCGACCGTGTGAAGCTCGCTGCGAAGCTCGATGCTACGCGCATCTCCATCACGCCGATGGACAAGCGTGGCAAGCTCAGCAAGAAGCTCGAGAAGACGGTGAACATCCAGATCCACTTCACCGTAGCGAAGAACGTCACCGCTGCCGTCGGGGAGAAGACCTTCTACTGCCGCATCACGCAGCCCAACGAGGAGCTTCTCGTCAAGCCTGGGGCTGGCACCTTCCCCTTCGAAGGCAAGCAGATCCCCTATTCGATTCGTCGCGAGATCGAGTACAACGGCGAAGACACCCCCGTCACGATGTATTGGCCCGTCGAAGAGAGCCTGCAGAGTGGTACCTACCGCGTCAAGCTCTTCGCTGATGGCAACCTCATCGGTCAAGCCTCCTTCACGCTGTAATTCGCGCCTTACGCCATTCCCCCAATAAAGCTCGAGGGGCAGGAGATACGCATCTCCTGCCCCTCGGCTTTTTATATAGCTACTCCCCCCTAAGAAGTCGGGCATTCACCCTCCTTCAGATCACTGAAGTCATCAAAAACCACCTCGATCCACACGCCTTCGCGCCAAGGGATGTTCCCCTTGAAGTAATCGGCATACTGGATATGCAGCCCATCTCGTCGCCAGATCTCTTGATCCTCAGGCGACTTGTAATCCAAGTACCGACGATCACGGACATAAGCCAGTAGCTCCTCCGCCCCCATATCCATACCATCATAGATAGACTCTGTCGGTCCTTGGTCTGCACAGTAAATCACCTGCTCACAGCCAAACGCCTTAGCCCGCTCATAGACTTGCATCCGATACTCCTGTAGCCGTGACCAATTTACTTCATCCGTTGACTCAAAGCGATGAACCCACATATACCACCTCTCAACTGCATACAAGGCAAGGTTCACAGTCTCCTTGAATATTCGGATTTCTATCCCATTGCCGTCCTCATAGTCGTCACTCTCCAGAGTGTACAACTGATAATCATCCCCCCCCTCCAACAAAAAAGCCCTTATCCTCTCCTCTTCAAAGTCAATCTCACCTAAGTCATGGGGCGCTATCCTCCGGTTCAGTTCATCTGCCCAATAATTACCGATGACAAGCCTCAGGCTGGGAGCAGAGCTACCCCCTCTATGCGGAGTACCCAAAGGCACAAAGGCATAAGGGATAGAATAGACTCTTTGTTCGGCTTCATCATACTCACAATCCTTATAATATCCCACCTGGACTTCACAGCCCATGCGACGGGCAAGCACCTGTGCCATCGTCTGAGGGTTATCAATTGGCAGATCGTGCTTTAGGCCAAGCTGTACTACATCCCATCCCATATTTTATCAGTGAATTAAGTTCATCATTATCCAGCTTGACGCCTTCGCTTGCCTCTCTTTCGGGCAAGACAATCCAGCGACAAAGCTCTACACTCCAAAGGTAAGCAAAGAAGGCCACCCACCGAAGGAAGCCGCCTGCACCCACGAAGGGAAATGAATTTTCCATACTTGGAATCGTCTACTCTCCTCCTTTGGAAAATCACGACAAGAGCAAGGGGTGAGCCAGCACACCATCACGGCGGAGACTCACCCCTATTAGAGACGCCCTGTACGCACAAAATATAAGAGGGTATTTCGACCTATATTGGTCGCTGAATCAACCTATATTGGAAGCCTCCTTCACGCTGTAACTCGCACCTTACGCCATTCCCCCAATAAAGCTCGAGGGGCAGGAGATACGCATCTCCTGCCCCTCGGCTTTTTATATAGCTACTCCCCCCTAAGAAGTCGGGCATTCACCCTCCTTCAGATCACTGAAGTCATCAAAAACCACCTCGATCCACACGCCTTCGCGCCAAGGGATGTTCCCCTTGAAGTAATCGGCATACTGGATATGCAGCCCATCTCGTCGCCAGATCTCTTGATCCTCAGGCGACTTGTAATCCAAGTACCGACGATCACGGACATAAGCCAGTAGCTCCTCCGCCCCCATATCCATACCATCATAGATAGACTCTGTCGGTCCTTGGTCTGCACAGTAAATCACCTGCTCACAGCCAAACGCCTTAGCCCGCTCATAGACTTGCATCCGATACTCCTGTAGCCGTGACCAATTTACTTCATCCGTTGACTCAAAGCGATGAACCCACATATACCACCTCTCAACTGCATACAAGGCAAGGTTCACAGTCTCCTTGAATATTCGGATTTCTATCCCATTGCCGTCCTCATAGTCGTCACTCTCCAGAGTGTACAACTGATAATCATCCCCCCCCTCCAACAAAAAAGCCCTTATCCTCTCCTCTTCAAAGTCAATCTCACCTAAGTCATGGGGCGCTATCCTCCGGTTCAGTTCATCTGCCCAATAATTACCGATGACAAGCCTCAGGCTGGGAGCAGAGCTACCCCCTCTATGCGGAGTACCCAAAGGCACAAAGGCATAAGGGATAGAATAGACTCTTTGTTCGGCTTCATCATACTCACAATCCTTATAATATCCCACCTGGACTTCACAGCCCATGCGACGGGCAAGCACCTGTGCCATCGTCTGAGGGTTATCAATTGGCAGATCGTGCTTTAGGCCAAGCTGTACTACATCCCATCCCATATTTTATCAGTGAATTAAGTTCATCATTATCCAGCTTGACGCCTTCGCTTGCCTCTCTTTCGGGCAAGACAATCCAGCGACAAAGCTCTACACTCCAAAGGTAAGCAAAGAAGGCCACCCACCGAAGGAAGCCGCCTGCACCCACGAAGGGAAATGAATTTTCCATACTTGGAATCGTCTACTCTCCTCCTTTGGAAAATCACGACAAGAGCAAGGGGTGAGCCAGCACACCATCACGGCGGAGACTCACCCCTATTAGAGACGCCCTGTACGCACAAAATATAAGAGGGTATTTCGACCTATATTGGTCGCTGAATCGACCTATATTGGTCAATGCACGAACCTATATAGGTCACGTTTGCGACCTATATAGCTCTACCCAGCGACCAATATAGGTCTACCTTACCTTTCCCTATGACATGGTATGGGAAGGACGCCGATGTCGTTCCTCTCCCCAGCATAGGGAAGCAAACGCCCCCAAGGAGAAATGAATTTTCCAGGCTTGGGATGCCTACTTTCCTCCATTGGAAAATCACGACAAGAGTACGGGGTGAGCCAGCACCATCACCGCTGAGACTTGCCCCTCTTATAGGAGCCCTGTGCGCACCAATATAAGAGGGCATTTCGACCAATAGTGGTTCGTGCTCGGACCAGTAGTGGTCACGACGCGAAGCAGTACTGGTTACTACTACGAACCACTACTGGTTCACTCGCTGACCAGTACTGGTTCAATTTTCCGCCCTATATAGCATTAGATTTGGATAACGCAGGCTTCGCTCTGACAGAGCAAATAAAAGGCATCGGCCTTCCCCCTTTGCGGAGGAAGGCCGATGCACGTAAGATGAGAAAGGGAAGGGAGTGAGTTCCCTGCCGAGAGCTGGTTAGAAGCTATGCCCGTTCAGATAGACAGGCATCTGATCAATCGCATGCCCCGGCTCATAGAACTTCGAGGTACTCATCCAGAACTTGTCATTCGCTACGGAGGTGA
>ERZ1674037.92-NODE-93-length-13437-cov-5.842400_pt1 | contig 13437 bp, 8 predicted proteins | sample MGYA00581136_ERZ1674037 | MGnify/ENA primary metagenome ERZ1674037 (study PRJEB41354, sample SAMEA4873341) | human saliva metagenome | biome: human-associated habitat [ENVO:00009003]; feature: mouth environment [ENVO:08000002]; material: saliva material...
TGCGCCGCGTCGAGCTGCTGCGCGAACTGCGCCTGGGTACCTTCGACGTGCTCGTGGGCATCAACCTCTTGCGCGAGGGCCTGGACCTGCCCGAGGTCTCCCTCGTGTCCATCCTCGACGCCGACAAGGAAGGCTTCCTGCGCTCGACCCGCTCGCTCATCCAGACGATCGGTCGCGCCGCACGAAACGTGTCCGGCGAGGTCCACATGTACGCGGACAACATGACCGATTCGATGAACGAGGCCATCTCCGAGACGATGCGTCGTCGCGAGATCCAGATCGCCTACAACAAGGATCGTGGCATCGACCCGCAGCCCCTGCGCAAGAAGATCTCCGACGTGACCGACATGCTCGCCCGCGAGCAGGTCGACACGCAGACCCTCCTCGAGGGCGGGTATCGCAAGGAGAAGAGCGCACGCGACCGAGGTGCGGCCGCGACGCCTGCCGTCTCGAATCCTGGTCAGCGCGCGGAGGCCGAGCTCGCCGAACTCATCGAGGAGCTGTCTGCCCAGATGATGACCGCCGCCCAGCACCTCCAGTTCGAGGTCGCGGCGCGCCTACGCGACGAGATCGAAGACCTCAAGAAGGAACTGCGCGCTATGAAGCGCGCCCATTGATCGTGCATGTTGCTCGGGGCGGCCGGACGCCGGATGCGGCTGCGGCCTCGTCCATCGGGAGCGGTCGACACCGTGAAGGCGACAGACGCCACTTGTCATGAATCGCCTGGGATCGGGTACTTCCGACTAGGATAAAGGTGTAAGCGGAGGGGAGTACTCCCACCAACAGTGGCGTCGTCATCACGACGGCCCGCCCACGCGGCGCGGCCTCCGGCGTCACCGGCCAGGATTTCCTGGCGGGAGGAGACCTCCGGTACCCGACTCGTACCGGAGGCCCCACGTATGCACGTGCACGCGCTCGCCTGGATCATCCTGGCTGGCATCATTGCGACCATGATCGTTGTCGACATCGTCGGCCACGTCCGCACACCCCACGAACCCACCCTTAAGGAAGCCGCCTGGTGGTCGGTTGCTTACATCGCGATCGCCCTGATTTTTGGCGGCATCGTGTGGGCCCTCTGGGGGCCACAATACGGACAGGAATATCTGGGCGGCTACATCACCGAAAAAGCCCTCAGCATCGACAATCTCTTCGTCTTTGTCATCATCCTGTCGACCTTCCGCGTGCCGCGGAAGAACCAGCAGGAGGTCCTGCTAGCGGGTATCGTCATCGCGCTGGTGCTGCGCCTTATCTTCATTCTCGCGGGCGCCGCGCTCATCGAGAACTTCTCGTGGGTGTTCTACCTCTTCGGCGCGTGGCTCATGTGGACCGCGATCAGTCAGGTTCGTGAGGGCATCGGTGGCGACGAGGAGGACGAGGACTACCGCCCGCCGTTGCTCGTGCGTTGGGTGTCGAAGGTCGTGCCCGTCACCGATGGTTTCATCGGCTCGCGCATGCTCTACCGCCACGGCGGACGCACCTACATTACGCCGATGCTGCTGTGCGTCATCGCGATCGGTACGGCCGACGTCATGTTTGCCGTCGATTCGATCCCCGCGATCTACTCGCTGACCTCCGAGGCCTACCTCGTGTTCGCCGCCAACGCATTCTCGCTGCTGGGGCTGCGTCAGCTCTACTTCCTCATCGACGGCCTGCTCGACCGCATCGTGTTCCTGCACTATGGACTCGCCGCGATCCTCGGGTTTATTGGCTTCAAGCTCATCAACCACGCGTTGCACACCAACGAGCTGCCCTTCATCAACGGCGGCCACGAGGTCGCAACGGTCCCCGAGCCGTCCATCGCTTTCTCGCTCGGATTCATCGTGGTCACGATCGTGATCACGGTCGCAGCTTCGCTCGTGGCGTCTCGCGTTCGGCGCGGAAGCGACGACAGTGCCGCCTGAGAGCGGTAAAATTCGCCGGTCGAATAGTTAAGAGGTATTCATGGTTATTCACCCGTGGGCGTGGGGGATCCTGGCGCTCGTCGCCGTCGGACTCGTCGTGATCGACTTCCTCGGGCACGCACGCAACCCGCATCCGCCCACGGCCGCTGAGGCGGCCCGATGGACTCTCTTTTACGTGGGGCTCGCCGCCCTCTTCGGCGTCGGCATCTGGCTGACGAACGGATGGCTGTACGCCCAGGAGTTCTACGCCGGCTGGGCGATGGAGTGGTCGTTGTCGGTCGACAACCTCTTCGTCTTCATTCTCATCCTCAAGGCGTTCCGGGTGCCCCGAGAGAACCAGCAGAAGGCGCTGCTGCTCGGCATCGTTATTGCCTTGTTGCTCCGGCTCGTCTTCATCCTGCTCGGCGCCGCGCTGGTCTCTCGCTTCTCGTGGGTGTTCTTCATTTTTGGCGCGTGGCTGCTGTGGACCGCCGTGTCTCAAGTTCGGGAGACTGCCAGGGGTGACGAGGAGGACGAGGAGTACCACGAGAACGGCTTCATTCGCCTCGTGCGGCGCGTCCTGCCGATCACCGACGGTTTCATCGGCAACCGGATGCTCTACCGTCACGGCGGGCACACCTACCTGACGCCCCTGTTTGTCGTCGTGCTGGCCCTGGGCTCCGCGGACCTGATGTTCGCCTTCGATTCGATCCCCGCGATCTTCGGGATCACATCGCAGGCCTTCCTGGTGTTCGCCTGCAACGTGTTTGCCCTGATGGGTCTGCGCCAGCTGTTTTTCCTCGTGGACGCGCTGCTGGGCAAGCTCGTCTACCTGGGCTACGGCCTCGGCGTCATCCTGAGCTTTATCGGTATTAAGCTGATTCTTGAGGCGCTGCACGCCAACACCCTCCCGTTTATCAATGGCGGTCGGGGTGTGGAGTGGGCGCCCAACATTTCCGTGTCGGTATCGCTGGGCGTCATCGTCGTGACGCTGGCGGTAACTGTTGTCGCGTCGTTGATACGTACCGCGATGGATGAGGGGGATGCCCGTGAGCGCTGACGTGACGAGCCTCGGCGAGCGCGGCCTGAGTGCGGCAGAGGTCGCGGAGCGCGTCGCCCGCGGCGCGGTCAACCGTGTGAAGGACCGCACGTCGCGTTCCGTGGCATCGATCGTTCGAGAGAACGTGTTGACGCTCTTTAACGCGATCATCGTGGGTGCGTCGATCATCGTGCTGCTGTTCGGTGACCTGCGCGACGGCATCTTCGGCGGCGTGATGATTATCAATGCCGTGATTGGTATCGTCTCCGAGCTGCGCGCAAAGCGCACCTTGGATTCGCTGGCGATCGTGGACGCCCCGCAGGCGAGTGTCCTGCGCGATGGGACCCTGTCGGTCATTCCGGCTCGCGACGTCGTGCTCGACGACGTTATCGAGCTGACGCTCGGCGATCAGGTGAGCGTGGACGGGACGGTCCTGGCCTCCGCGGGCCTCGAGATCGATGAGTCGCTGCTCACCGGCGAATCGCGTCCCGTCAAGAAGAAAGAGGGCGATCAGCTGCTTGCGGGCACGAGCGTCGTGGCCGGCTCGGGGCGCATGGTGGCGACGGCTGTCGGTGAACGCGTGTACGCGCAAGGCCTGTCTGAGCAGGCGCGCGCCTTCACCCGTACCGTGTCCGAGATTCAGGTGTCGATCAACCGCGTGCTGCAGGTCGTCTCCGTCATGCTGCTCCCGGTCGTTGCACTGACCTTTTACTCGCAGAACCGTATCGCCGGCGGCTCGGGCGGGGATTGGCGCGAGGCTCTCGTCTTGTCGGTCGCCTCCGTCATCGGCATGATTCCCCAGGGCCTGGTGTTGCTCACGTCGATGAATTTCGCGATCGGATCGGCTACGCTGGCACGCCGGGGCGTCCTCGTTCAGGAGCTTCCGGCCGTCGAGGTGCTGGCCCGCGTCGATTGCCTGTGCTTGGATAAGACGGGCACGCTGACGACGGGTGGCATCCGAGTGCGCGAGGTCGACGTGGTTTCGGGGGACGCGGAGGTGGTGATGCGTGCCCTCGCGAGCGCCTCGTGCGACCGTACCAATGCCACTGCCGAGGCGATCTGGCAGCACCTGGAAGGAGCCGAGCAGGCCGGGGCCTTCGAGCGTATCGAGTGGTCCGTTCCCTTCTCCTCGGCCCGCAAGTGGAGCGCGTGGGGGACCGGACGCGAGTCTTGGATCCTGGGTGCGCCCGAGTTCGTTATCGACGAGGCCGTGGCGACGAACGCGGTTCTCCTGGAGCGGGTGCGCGCTATTGCCGCTCAGGGGTCCCGCGTCGTGGCGCTGGTTCGTGCGGACGAGGCCGTGATCGACGACAAGCTGCCCGCGCGTCGGACGGTGGCCGCCCTCGTGACGTTGGAGGAGGACCTGCGCGAGGACGCGGCCGAGACTCTTGACTACTTCCGCTCGCAGGGCGTGCACGTGCGCGTCATTTCGGGCGACAACCCGACGACGGTCGGCGCGCTGGCAGCCCAGGCGGGCTTGACGGCGCCCGACGGTTCGCCCGCTCGCCTCATGGACGCGCGCGACCTTCCCGAGGACCTGACCTCGGAGGCGTTCAACGACGCGATCGAGAGTCACGACGTGTTCGGGCGCGTGACGCCCGAACAGAAGCGGGCCATGGTGGGTGCCCTGCAGGCGCGCGATCACTGCGTGGCCATGACGGGCGACGGCGTGAACGACGCCCTGGCGCTCAAGGACGCGGACCTCGGTATCGCGATGGGCAACGGTACGCAGGCCACGAAGGCGGTCGCGCAGATCGTGCTCGTTGACTCGAGGTTTTCTGTCCTGCCCGGGGTCTTGTCGGAGGGGCGACGCATCATCGCGAACATGGAGCGCGTGTCTTCGCTGTTCCTCGCGAAGACCACCTACGCGGCGGTGCTGGTGATCGTCACGGCCCTGGTCGGTTGGCGCTATCCGTTCCTGCCGCGCCAGTTCAGCTACATCGACTCGCTGACGATCGGTATCCCCGCGTTTTTCCTGGCGCTGTGGCCCAACCCGCGCCGCTACGTGCCCGGATTCCTGAGGCGTACCCTGTCGCTCGCGATGCCCACGGGCTTCATCCTGGCGGCGGCTGCGCTGACCGCGTTTGGCATTGTCGATGGCCCACCGATCGCGCGCGAGTCCACCGCCGCGATCCTGTCCCTCATGCTGGGCGCCATCTGGCTGCTCGTGATCACCTCGCGACCCCTGTCGCTGTGGAAGTGGGTCCTACTGGCGAGCGTCATCTCCGCGACGGTCGGCGGCGTTCTGTTGCCGCCGGTGCGCGGTTTCTTCTCGATGGTCGCGCCCACCGGATACGAGTGGCTCGTGATCGCGTGTGTTGGCGCGTGCTCCGCCGCCCTCATCGAGATCGCTCAGCGCATCTTCTACGCGCGCCAGTTCGCCCGCTCGATCCAGGAGTAGGGGAGCGGGGACGAGGCGAGGCCGGTGTCGGGTATCAACCCGGCCCCGGCCTCGTTCGCGACGTGCGTTCAGAACGCCCGGATGACGGGGTTCCACTCGCGGATGAGGCGCGCCTGGATGACTTCGGCGACGTAGAAGGGATCCTCGTTGAGGATGCGCTCGACGTCGGCCTGGCTCTCGGCGTTGATGAGGAGCAGCGCGCCGGGGATCTCGCCGACGAGGGGACCGGAAGCGACGTTGATCCCCTGCTCGAGCAGGCCGGACAGGAACGCGCGGTGCGTCGGGCGGACCTCGTCCATGGTCTGCGTCATCGAGGGGTTGTACACGTATTCAACTGCATAGTAAGCCATACGCATAACACTAGCCCTGATCCGCGCTTTTGCCTAGGGGGCGGATAGGATCGAAGGGTGCATGACAAGCTAATCATCCAGGGTGCCCGCGAACACAACCTCAAGGACGTGAACCTCGAGCTGCCCCGCGACTCCATGATCGTCTTCACCGGCCTGTCCGGATCCGGTAAATCATCCCTCGCTTTCGACACGATTTTCGCCGAGGGACAGCGCCGTTACGTGGAATCGCTCTCCTCCTACGCGCGCCAGTTCCTCGGCCAGATGGACAAGCCCGACGTGGACTTTATCGAAGGCCTGTCGCCCGCCGTCTCCATCGACCAGAAGTCCACCTCGCGCAACCCGCGCTCGACCGTCGGCACGATCACGGAGATCCACGACTACCTGCGTCTGCTCTACGCCCGCGCCGGCGTCGCGCACTGCCCCGAGTGCGGGGCCCGCATCCAGGCGCAGACGCCCCAGCAGATCGTCGATCGCGTGCGCACGATGGACGAGGGCACGCGCTTCCAGGTCCTCTCCCCGGTCGTGCGCGGGCGCAAGGGCGAGTACCAGGACCTCATCGACGAGCTTCGTTCGGAGGGCTACACCCGCGCGATCATCGACGGGGAGGCCGTGCGCCTCGAGAACGCCCCGAAGCTGGAGAAGAAGCTCAAGCACACCATCGAGGTCGTCATCGACCGCCTCGTCGTGCGCGACGGGATGCGTCAGCGCCTCACCGACTCCGTCGAGACCGCGCTGCGCCTCTCCGAGGGCCTGGTCGTCATCGACTGCGTGGATCTGGACGAGGACGATCCCGAGCGTCGCCGCCGCTTCTCGGAGAAACGCGCGTGCCCCAACGATCACCCGCTGCTGCTCGACGAGATCGAGCCGCGCACTTTCTCCTTCAACGCACCCTACGGTGCCTGCCCGGACTGCTCGGGCCTCGGCTTCCGCCTCGAGGTCGATCCCGAGCTGGTCGTCCCCGACGAGGAACTCTCCCTCGCCGACGGAGCGGTGATCCCCTGGAACTCGAACTTCAAGTACCACAAGAAGCTCCTCGAATCCCTGTCCAAGGAGCTGGGCTTCGCGATGGGGACGCCCTGGAAGAACCTGCCGAAGAAGGTCAAGGACGCCGTCCTGTACGGCAAGGACTACGAGGTCACCGTCAAGTTCCGCAACCGCTGGGGGCGCGAGCGCTCCTACACGACGGGATTTGAGGGGGCGGTCAACTACATCGAGCGCAAGCGTGAGGAGACCGAGTCGGCCGCCGTGTCCGAGAAGCTCGACTCCTACATGCGCGAGATTCCGTGCCCGACGTGCCACGGTGCGCGCCTGCGCCCCGAGGTCCTGGCCGTGCGCATCGGGGACAAGTCGATCGCAGAGCTCTCCGACATGTCGATCTCGGAGGCGCGCGAATTCCTCGCGACAGTGGAGCTCGAGCAGCGCGCACGCTCGATCGCCGCGCCCATCCTCACCGAGATCGAGGCCCGCCTGGCCTTCCTCGTGGACGTCGGCCTGACCTACCTGACGCTCTCGCGCGGCGCTGGAACGCTGTCGGGCGGCGAGGCACAACGTATCCGGCTGGCCACACAGATCGGCTCCGGCCTCGTCGGCGTCCTGTACGTCCTCGACGAACCCTCGATCGGCCTGCACCAGCGCGACAACCGCAAGCTCATCGCGACCCTGGAGCGCCTGCGGGATCTGGGCAACACGCTCATCGTTGTCGAGCACGACGAGGAGACGATGGAAGCGGCCAACTGGATCGTCGATATCGGCCCCGGTGCTGGTGAAACCGGCGGGTGGGTCGTCCACTCGGGGCCGCTGGCCGAGCTGCTTGAGAACCGCAAGTCGCTGACCGGACAGTACCTGTCGGGCAAGCGCCGCATCATCGTGCCGCCGACGCGTCGCCCGATCGACAAGAAGCGCGTCGTGACCGTCAAGGGCGCGCGGGAAAACAACCTGAAGAACATCGACGTGTCCTTCCCGCTCGGTGTTTTTACAGCCGTCACAGGCGTGTCCGGCTCCGGTAAGTCGACGCTCGTCAACGCCATCCTGTACCGCACCCTGGCCTCGCGCCTCAACGGCGCGCGCATGGTTCCCGGCCGCCACCGCACGATCACGGGCATCGAGCAGCTCGACAAGGTCGTGCACGTGGATCAGAGCCCGATCGGTCGCACGCCGCGCTCGAACCCGGCGACCTACACGGGCGTGTGGGACCAGATCCGCAAGCTCTTCGCCGAAACGCAGGAGGCGAAGGTGCGCGGCTACGGTCCGGGACGCTTCTCCTTCAATGTCAAGGGTGGTCGCTGCGAGTCCTGCAAGGGAGACGGCACCCTGAAGATCGAGATGAACTTCCTGCCCGACGTGTACGTGCCCTGCGAGGTCTGCCATGGCGCGCGCTACAACCGCGAGACTCTCGAGGTCGAGTACAAGGGCAAGACGGTCGCGGACGTGCTCGACATGCCCATTTCGGAGGCCGCGGAGTTCTTTGCCCCGATCTCGCGCATCGCCCGCCACCTCAACACGCTCGTGGAGGTGGGCCTGGGCTATGTGCGCCTCGGCCAGAGCGCGACGACCCTGTCGGGCGGCGAGGCGCAGCGTGTGAAGCTGGCCTCTGAGCTGCAGCGGCGGTCGACCGGCCGCACGGTGTACGTGCTCGACGAGCCCACGACCGGCCTGCACTCCGAGGACATCCGCAAGCTGTTGCTGGTCCTGCAGTCCCTGGCGGACAAGGGCAATACGGTCATCGTCATCGAGCACAACCTGGACGTCATCAAGAGCGCCGACTGGATCATCGACATGGGTCCCGAGGGCGGCGCCGGCGGCGGCACTCTCGTCGCGCAGGGGACACCCGAGGAGGTCGCGACGGTGAAGGAATCGTTCACCGGCCAGTACCTCGCCGAGGTTCTCGCGAAGGAAGCCGAGCGAGACGCCTCTGCTTCGCGGAAGTAATGGTTAGTATGGAGCTCATGAACCCCGCATACGGCCTCTACGGTTTCTCCTATTTCTGGCCCGCATGGGTCCACCTCATCGTGGTGGCGCTCATGGTGGTGTCCGGCGCACTCACGCTCAAGGCCCTCGCGGCCCGCTCGGCCGGGCGCAGCCGCGTCTATGGACTGGGCTGCGGTTTCGTCGCAGGGCTGGGTAACCTGTGCCTGAGCGTGACGGCCCAAGCGGAGGCTCGCCACGTCTGGCACCTGGGCACGGTTATCGCGATCTACGCGGTCGTGGCTGTGCTTGTGATCATGTCACTCTTCATGTTGTGGAGCAGCGACAGTGACGGCTTCTTGTGGTCCCGCGCCTTCCATACATTCCTTCTTGTCGGCGTCATCGCCTCGGCTGCGCTGGAGATTACCCGGCGCACGCTGATGTGGATTCCGCTTCCGGTCATCGGCGTGGCAGTCCTCCTCGCGCTCTTCGCCGCTTTCGTCGTCGGGCGCAACACCGCCGACTAACCGCGCCTGCGCATACGACTCGGCCCCGACCTCGTCTATGAACGAGGCCGGGGCCGCTTCGTGTTGACGGAGGGTCCGCGTGCCCTGCCGGGCTACTCCTGCTTCTTCGCGGCCTCGCCCGACGCGTACAGGGCGTCGACCTCGTCGGCGTAGTCGGCCAGGACGCGGCGGCGCTTCAGCTTGAGGGAGGGCGTCATGTAGCCGTTCTCCACGGTGAAGGCCGCGTTCACGATGCGGTAGCGGCGGATCGACTCGGCGCGCGAGACGGCCTTGTTGGCGCGGGCGATCGCCTTCTCGAGAGACTCGCGCACCTCGGGCAGGTTCGCGGCCTGCGCCGCATCCACGACGGGCAGGCCGTGGGTCGAGAGCCACTCGGGCAGCATTTCCGTGTCGAGCGCGATGAGCGCGCCAATGTAGGGGCGGTTGTCGCCGACCACAATGATGTTCGCGATGAGCGGGTGCGTCGACAGGGACTCTTCGAGGATCTCGGGGGAGACGTTCTTGCCGCCCGCGGTGACGATAAGTTCCTTCTTACGGCCCGTGATACGCAGGTGCCCGCGATCGTCAATCGAGGCGAGGTCACCCGTCTTGAACCAGCCGTCGACGTAGGCCTCGGCCGTGGCCTCGGGCAGGTTGTGGTAGCCCTTCGACACGGAGATACCGCGCACGAGCAGCTCGCCGTCGGGGGCGATCGTCATCCGGTTGCCTGGCCAGGGGAAGCCCACCGAGTCCGGGGGGAAGTCCTGCGGCGTCTCCACGGAGATAGGGCCGGTCGTCTCGGACAGGCCGTAGCCCTGGAGGAGCGTGATGCCCAAGCCCCGATAGAAGTTTGCCAGGTCGAGGGCCAGGGGAGCTCCACCCGAGATGATCGTGTGCAGGTTCGGGCCCAGGATCGCGCGGACCTTCGACAGGACGAGCGCGTCGGCGACGCGGGCGCGCAGCTTCAGCGCGGACGACGGGCCGGGGGAGGGCATCGCCGAGGCATCGGGAATGGGCGTCGTGTCGGGGCCGGGACCTGCGACCGCGGACTCGGGCAGGGGAGAGTCCACGTAGGCGGTGGCCTTGGACAAGGCGCGCGCCTGCTTGGCGGCCCAGGAGAACATGCGCCCCTTCACGCCTCCACCTGCTTTCGCGGCGGCAGCGTTGTAGACCTTCTCCATGACGCGCGGAACCACGAGGAGCATCGTCGGCTTAAAGGTCGCGATGTCGTTGACGAGGTTACGGGTGTCCGGGGAGAAAGCGGTGACGCCCTGACCGGCGAGCAGACAGTACATGACGAAGCGCGCCAGGACGTGGGCGACCGGCAGGAAGAGCAACGAGCGCGACTTCGGGTCGTTGATGAGGACGGGCAGGAAGTCGTAGGCCTGCAGCATCGGCGAGATGAAGTTGCCGTGCGTGAGTACGACGCCCTTGGGCATACCGGTCGTGCCGGAGGTGTAGATGACCGTCGCCTCGTCGCTAAGCGTCACGGCGTCGGTGCGCTCGCGCACCTGCTCGACCGTGACCCCCTGGGCGGCGCCGGTCAGGACGCGCTCGGCGCCGCGGTCGAGGGAAAGGATATGGCGCACGCCGTCGGTGCGCACGGACTCGACCAGCTCGGCCTGCTGCGTCGTCGCGGTGATGACGATGCGCACGTCGGCGTCTGCGAGGATATGGGCGATCTGCTGCGCGGAATCCGTCTCGTAGATGGGCACGGTGATCGCGCCGCAGGACAGGGCGGCCACGTCGATGAGGGCCCACTCATACGAGGTCGGGGCCAGGATCGCCAGGTGGTCGCCCGCCTCGAGGCCGATGCCGATGAGGCCACGCGCGATGGAGTCGGCTTCGCCGAGGAACGTCTCCATGGTCACGCGGCGCCATGCGCCGACGTTGGATCGGCGCTCGATCGCGACCTGCCCGGGGTGGCGCTCGACGCGCAGATGGAGCATCTTGGGTAGGTTCATGTCCTCGGTGGCCTCGCGCGTGGCGATCGACTCCCATGAGCCGTCGGCGAGCCTGCGTACCGTCATTGCGGTCCTTTCGTGGGGTGGGCGCTGTGCGCCGTGCGTGGTGAGATCAGTTCTTCTTGGCGCGGCGGAAGAATCCGTGCTTCTTTGCCGGCTCCGCGGAGACGGGGCCGCCGTACAGGGCGTCGACCTCGTAGGCGTAGTCGGTCAGGACCTTGCGGCGGCGCAGCTTCATCGACGGCGTCACGTAGCCGTTTTCGACGGTGAAGCTGGCGTCGATGATGCGGAACTTGCGGATCGACTCGGCGCGGGAAACGGCCTTGTTGGCGCGTTCGACGGCCTTTTCGAGGGACTCGCGCACGGCGGGCAATTCGGCGGCCTCCGTGGGCGAGCACTGCGCCAGGCCGTGCTTGGCCAGCCAATCGGGCAGCATGTCGGCGTCGAGCGTGAAGAGGGCGCCGACGTAGGGGCGCTGGTCGCCCACCACGATGACGTTGGCGATGAGCGGGTGGGTGGCCAGGGAGTCCTCGAGGACCTCGGGGGAGACGTTCTTGCCGCCCGCGGTGACGATCAGTTCCTTCTTGCGGCCCGTGATGGTCAGCTGGCCCTTGCGGTCGATGGAGCCGAGATCGCCCGTGTGGAACCAGGTGCCGTCGGGCATGACCTCGGCGGTCTGCTCGGGCAGGTGGTAGTAGCCGGGCATGACGGACTGGCCGCGCACGAGGATCTCGCCGTCCTTGGCGATCTTGATGAAGTTGCCGGGCAGGGGCAGGCCGACGCCGCCGATCGGGTTCTTGCCGATGTGCTGGACGGCGATCGGGCCGGTGGTCTCGGACAGGCCGTAGCCCTGGATGAGGGTGATGCCCATGCCCGCGTAGAAGTGGGCGAGGTCGGTGGCCAGGGGAGCGCCGCCGGAGACGATGTAGCGCAGGTTGGGGCCGAGCACCGTGCGGATCTTCTTCAAAACGAGGGCGTCGGCGATGCCGTGGCGGATCTTCTTGAAGGGGCCGGGACCGAAAGTCTTCTCGGACGCGAGGGAGTAGGTGCGGGCCTGCTTGGCACTCCACGCGAACATGCGACCCTTGATGCCGCCGCCCGCCTTGGAGGAGGCGGCGTTGTAGACCTTCTCGAGGACGCGGGGCACGACGAGGAGCACGGAAGGCTTGAAGGCCTGGATGTCGGGCAGCAGGTTCTTAATGGAGGGGGAGAAGCCGAGCACGCCCTGGCCGGAGAGGATGACGTGCATGACGAGTCGGGCGAGCACGTGGGCGACGGGAAGGAAGAGCAGGAGGCGGGTCTCGGGGGAGTCAATGACCTCGCCGAGCACTTGGCGCGCACCCTGCGCGGTTGCGACGAAGTTCGCGTGCGTGAGGGCCACGCCCTTGGGGTTGCCGGTCGTGCCGGAGGTGTAGATGATGGTCGCGATGTCGGACGAGGATACGGCGGCGCGTCGGCGTTCGACGTCCTCGATGGTGACGTTCGTGGCGGCGCGCGCGACCTTGCGCAGGGCGCCCTGGTCGAAGGAGTCGACCGAGAGCGTGAAGGACGGCGCGACCGAGCGCACGAGCTCAGCCTGCTGGGTGGTGGCCGTGAAGACGCGGGTGACGTGCGCGTCGGTGAGGATGTGCTGGATCTGGGAGGCGGAATCGGACTCGTAGATCGGGACGGTGATCGCGCCGACGGACAGGAGCGCGAGGTCCAGGAGGAGCCACTCGTACGAGGTGGGGGCGAGGATCGCGACCGCGTGACCCTGCTCGACTCCGAGGCCGATGAGGCCACAGGCGGTGTAGTCGACCTGGCGCTGGAGCTCGCCGGCGGTCAGGGAGCGCGTGGAGCCCACGGAGGAGCGCTGCTCGAGGGCGACCTGTTTGGGGAATGTGGTGGCCCGCTTGGCGAGCATGTCGGGGATGATGTCGTGCTCCCCGACCTTGTAGGCCGGCTTGATCGTGTAGGAGCCGTCACGCATGCGCTTCATCGTGTCCTCCGGGATGTCGGTTCAAAGACTGAACAACAGGTTCGATGTGAGTCTACTGGTTGTGGCGCGGCCCCCGCCCCTCAATCGGGGTGGGGGCCGCTCAAGTGACGGTTAGATCACAGGTCGTAGTACATCTCATATTCGTAGGGGTGTACGTAGGCGCGCATCGGGGCGACCTCGTTGGTCTCCTTGTACTCCAGCCACGTGTCGATGAGGTCCTGCGTGAAGACGTCGCCCTCGGTGAGGAACTCGTGATCCTCACGCAGCGCGTCCAGGGCGGCCTCGAGGGAGCTCGGCAGCTTCGCGATGTCCTGGTACTCGGTCGGGGGCAGTTCGTAGAGATCCTTGTCGATGGGGGCTGCCGGCTCGATGCGGCGCTTGATGCCGTCGATGCCCGCCATGAGGCACGCGGAGA
>ERZ1674037.93-NODE-94-length-13430-cov-8.094729_pt1 | contig 13430 bp, 7 predicted proteins | sample MGYA00581136_ERZ1674037 | MGnify/ENA primary metagenome ERZ1674037 (study PRJEB41354, sample SAMEA4873341) | human saliva metagenome | biome: human-associated habitat [ENVO:00009003]; feature: mouth environment [ENVO:08000002]; material: saliva material...
GAGATGCGCGAGAGTGACTGGAGTTCAGACGTGTGCTCTTCCGATCTTGACAAATGCTACCTGCAAGGACAAAGAAGTGGAATACTGTGTGCATATACTTACGCTTGTTGAGCGAATAAAACAGTGCACCAGTAATATACATGACTCCTTCTGCAAAGATCCAGACGAGTGATTGCGTTTCCAAAGCATCGACTAATGGCTTGAAGGCGACCAATACTGATAGCCCCATACCGATGAATGTCAACGTTTCTAAGTTACTATGGTCACGCAACTTTCGGAAGGATGAGATGGTGCCAAGTATTGCACAGAACCATACAAAGGCAAACAAACCCCATCCCCAAGCACCTTGATTGCGCAAGGCTATCAGTGTTATGGGAGAATAAGAACCTGCTATATGCCAATAAATAGCGGCATGGTCCCACTTCCGCAACCGTTCTTTCCATACAGAATGAGCAGATAGGGCATGATAGACGGTCGACGTGATATAACTGAAAAGCATCCCGACAAGATATAATATCACACCCGCTGTTGCCCAACCAGACCGCTCCTTAGAGCACCAAACAAGGAAAATCGTACCGAACACTACGCCCAGTACGATTCCTCCACTATGACTCCACGAGTTCCATAGTTCCTCTTTGTGTGAAAAGAATATCTTTCGTCTCACCTTGACAACTACTTTCTTCTGCGGCTCTTGCTACCACGCTTGCTGTTCTTTCGGTCGTTCTTCCTATTTACAGCATACTCTGCAGCGGTCTGCTTAGCCTTTAATGGGCGACCATCATCAAGTGCGAAGTCGAGCTGTCTACGCTCTAAATCAGCCTTAGCCACCTGTATGCGGATAGGATCACCAAGCTGGTAGACGTGGTGACGACGACGACCAACAAGACAATAGTTCTTCTCATCGAAATCGTAGTAGTCATCATCGAGGTCACGCATTGGTATCATACCCTCGCAATGGTTCTCATCTATCTCCGCATAGATACCGAAACTCTGAATACCAGATATGTGTGCATCATAGCATTCACCGATATGTTCGCTCATAAACTCAACCATCTTATACTTGATAGAGTCGCGTTCTGCATTCTGCGCAACGAGTTCCATGTCTGAACAATGCTCACAAAGCTCCTCGTAATGTTCCTTATTAGCCGAGCGACCACCATTCTGGTAGCGTGTTATCAAGCGATGAACCATCGTGTCGGGATATCGACGAATAGGCGAGGTAAAGTGGGTGTAATAATCAAAAGCAAGTCCGAAGTGACCGATGTTATGCGTAGTATACTTCGCTTTCATCATCGAACGGAGTGCAATCGTCTGAATCACCTTCTCTTCACGTTTGCCTTGTACCTCGTCCATCAGCTTGTTCAATGCCCGAGCAGTAGCTCCCTTCGTGCTTGCAGACTTGAGTTTATAACCGAACTTGGCTGTAAATTCACGTAAGTTCTCGAACTTCTGCGGGTCAGGATTGTCATGAACACGATAAGGAAGGGTCTTTGCTTTCTTGCCTTTCTTCACGATTCCGACGCTTTCTGCTACTGTCTTATTAGCCAAGAGCATAAACTCTTCAATCAACTTGTTGGCATCCTTTGAGCGCTTAAAGTAACAACGGATTGGCTTACCCTTCTCATCAATGTCAAAGTGGAGTTCTTCTGAATCGAACTTAACGCTTCCTGCCTTCATACGACGACCACGAATCAACTTCGCAAGACGGTCGAGTGTAATGATTTGTTCGGCATTCTCGCCCTTATATCCAGCCTTTCCTGGGTCTGGAGCAGGCTCGCCTGTACCATCAACAACACCATTGTCTTCTAATATCTGCTGTGCCTCTTCGTAGGCATAACGACGATTTGACTTGATAACCGTGTGCACAATGCGGTAAGCCTTTACGTTTGCTTCATCGTCAAGGTTGAATATACAACTGAAAGCAAGCTTCTCTTCGTCTGGACGGAGCGAACAGATAAAGTTACAAAGGCGCTCGGGAAGCATCGGGATAGTACGGTCTACAAGATAAACTGACGTTGCACGCTGTTGCGCTTCACGGTCGATAATATCTCCTTCCTTGACATAATGCGACACGTCAGCGATATGTACACCCACTTCCCACAGTCCATTCTCTAACTTTCGGATAGAAAGTGCATCGTCAAAGTCCTTTGCGTCCCTTGGGTCTATCGTACAAGTCCACACGTCACGGAAGTCTTCACGTTCCGCATAGTCCTGTGCTGTAATCTCAGCACTTATCTTCTCGGCAGCATCCTCGACACGTTTAGGATACTTATAAGGCAAGCCATACTGTGCAAGGATGGTATTCATCTCTACATCATTGTCACCAGCTTCACCCAAGACATCCACCACTTCACCCACAAGGTTCTTATGGTCGGCATCAGGCCACTTCGTTATCTTCACCAAAGCACGGTCGTCTGTCTTTCCGCCCTTTAGTTTCTTCTTAGGAATAAGGATGTCATGAATAAAGAGATTCTCCTGTGTTACAAGAAAGGCAATGTCCTTCTCGACACGCAACCTTCCAACGAAGGTGTCTTTCTTCCGTTGCAGTATCGCGATGACCATTGCCTCTTTTATATGATTCTGACGGCGTGCCATGAACTGAACTCTCACTTGGTCGCCATTCAAAGCCGCCATAGAATTACGCTCAGAGACAAAGACTGGTGTACCACCATCCTCTGGCAGGAATGTATTCTTACCATTCGCCTTACGGATAAAGGTACCCTCCTGCACCTGTCCTTTGGTATTCAACGTGTAAGCACTCTCTCCAACCTTTGACAGGAAGTCGTCCCACGCCAATTCCTCCATCACATCTATCGCCAACATTTTGGCTGGATGGGTGGTCAACTTGAGTGCATGAAATATCTGTTTAAAGCTAAATGTCTCATCGGGTTGTGTCTGAAAGAAACTCATGAGTTTCTCTGCAAGCTGCTTCTTAGTCAATCGCTTGCTGCTTTTCTTTTCTTTCCTCATAGTGGAATTAGTTGTTTTGAACTCAAGTAAAGGTTATCCTAAGCAGTCCTAAAAGTCATCGGACATCATTGTCCGGAGGCTTCGGACAAGTTGTCCGAAATAGCCGTAGCATCTGTCCGGTAGACCGAGACAAAACGGTTTGATACTTAGTTGCAATGCAGTTCATTACATACAAAACATCTAAAAACCGAAACTTGAGTTTTGTTATTTTCCACAAAGTAACGAAAAAGTTTGTATCTTTGCAAACGTTTGCAACGAAATTTTTAATGAAAAAGATACTTATAACAGGCGCATCGGGCTTCATTGGCTCCTTTATCGTGGAGGAAGCACTGCGCAGGGGTATGGAAACTTGGGCGGTAGTACGCCGTACTTCCTCACGAGAATACCTCCAGGATGAGCGGATTCATTTCATAGAATTAGACTTCTCATCTGTCGATAAACTAAAAGAACAGCTCTCTGGACATCAGTTTGACTATGTTGTTCATGCCGCTGGTGTGACAAAATGCTTGAATAAGGAGGATTTCTTCCGCGTCAATCGAGATGGTACGCGCAACTTTGTAGAGGCTCTTCAAGCGCTTAATCAACCTTTGGAGCGTTTTGTTTTCCTATCAAGTCTTAGTATCTTTGGCGCTATCAGAGAGCAACAACCTTATAAAGAGATAGAGCCAACAGATACTCCACAGCCTAACACAGCCTACGGTAAGAGTAAGTTGGAGGCTGAACAGTTGTTGCCTTCGTCCTTCCCTTATATCATCTTGCGCCCAACTGGCGTTTATGGACCACGTGAGAAGGATTACTTCCTAATGGCAAAAAGCATCAAGGGGCATAGCGACTTCGCTGTTGGCTATAAGCAGCAGGATATCACCTTCGTATATGTTAAGGACGTGGTACAGGCTACCTTCCTTGCACTTGAGCACGGAAAGATAGGTAGTGCCTATTTCCTAAGTGATGGAAAGGTCTACCAGAGTACTACCTTTAGCGACCTCATCCACGAGGACTTAGGTCGTCCTTGGTGGATTCGCATCACAGCTCCGATATGGGTATTACGTGTTGTAACGTTCTTTGGCGACCTTATCGGACATGCGACAGGCAAGATTTCGGCTTTAAACAACGACAAATACCAGATTCTAAAGCAGCGTAACTGGCGTTGTAACATCCGCCCTGCGATTGAAGAGTTAGGCTATAAGCCTGAATATGACCTCAAACGAGGCGTGAAAGAGACTATTGAATGGTATAAAAAAGAAGGCTGGCTGTAATTTAGCTAATTATTATTAGCCTTATTGGCCCAATTAGGCTAATAAGGCTAATAGGCCTAATAAGCCCAATAACAACAAACAATGAAACAATTCATCATAGACTTATTTAAATTAGAAAAGAAGCCCGTAAAGGGACTTATGGCATACGAATGGGTGGTAATGGCTTACTTGGTGTTGACACTCATCGTCATCTTCTTTATGTACACCACCATTAACAACCCACAGGCAATGATATTCGGGCGTCTACGCATCGTTGCTTTGACAGCTGCTATGTGGGTGGTTTATCGCTTAGCTCCCTGTAGGGCGACTCGTTTCCTACGTGTTGGCGTACAGTTAGGACTGCTTGCATGGTGGTATCCTGACACCTTTGAAATCAATAGACATCTGCCCAACCTCGACCATCTCTTTGCGCAATGGGAGCAAGACCTCTTTGGCTGCCAGCCAGCATTGCTCTTCTCAAAGGCTTTGCCGGCTCCTATCTTTAGCGAGTTGTTCGACATGGGCTATGCAGCCTACTATCCTATGATAGCCGCAACGGCTGTTTATTACTTCGGCTGGTACTATAAGGAGTTTAATAGAGCTACCTTTATCATCCTCTCTTCCTTCTTTATTTATTACGTCATCTTCATCTTCGTGCCTGTAACAGGACCTACCTTCTATTATAAGGCGATTGGTTTACAGAACGTGACAGCGGGTATCTTCCCTAATGTTCACGACTACTTCAACCATCATCAGGAGTGTTTACCAAGCCCCGGATATACTGACGGCATCTTCTATCACCTCGTTGAGGATGCTAAGGCAGCTGGTGAGCGTCCTACTGCAGCCTTTCCAAGCTCACACGTTGGTGTCAGCACTATCTGTATGTTACTCCTTTGGCACGACCGCAACTATAAACTTTTAGCTATCCTTGCACCTTTCTATCTTCTACTTTGCTGTGCCACAGTTTATATTCAAGCGCATTATCTCATTGACGCCATCGCTGGTTTCATCACTGCAGTTATCCTCTTCGCCATCCTCCTACGCATATCACGTAAGATGATAACGGCGTAATGTGACACTTTGAATAAGAAATAAGACTATAATAAAGCCAATAAAAGGAGTCAAGTCAATAGTTTCTTCGTATAAGAAAAGTATGTAATACGATAAAAACTATTGATTTGACGCCTTTTATTTTATGCCTTCTCTGATTCTTAAAACATCATTTTCCGTTGAAACCACTTGGCAAAAACAGGGTCAGTAATAGCCAACTCTGTCCCACGCTTTTCTATCAAGTCACGCTCAAGGAGTGCTTTCTGCAATCGGTTGATATTCGAGTAACTACCCAATTGATATTTCTCTCGTATCTTTGCAAGTCCAAAGTCCTTCGTAACACCAGAGCATAAGGCACGCAGAAAGTTAAGTTGATACTCTGAGAGGGGTTCAACCATCTGCATAAAGAGTACCTCATTTGTCGCTAAGAGGTCGTCTGTTGCCTGCTTGATATCGGTTTCATCCACAGTCTCTCCTTCTTCCTTCTGTGTATAAACGAGCCAAGATAACTGCTGAACATAGGCTGAATAGTTGTCGGTGAAGCTGCATATCTCCTCCGCAAGGGCTGAACTGATAGTTCTCTTACCATCTGCAAAATGACTGACAATATACTCCACCCACTCAGCCGATGGTATCTTGTCGAGTACTATCAAGTCGCCAAACTGAAAGAAAGGCATACTACGGTGTAGGAAAATGCTACTCATCAAGTGATGCTTACTACCGAAAAGACAGTAAGATACGTGTTTCTGATGTTGCCATACACTCCTTAATCGTGCCTGTACATGCTTGCTATCGGTCATCTCACCTATCTGTTGGAACTCATCAATACAGACAACAATCTGCTTTCCTTTCTTTATGGCAATTTTTTCAGCCATCTCAAGCACTTCTTCTGGCGTATGTGTCTTCGGAGTTATACCCAAAGAAATAGCAAAATCACTGTTCGGTTCGGGACTAAATGATATCTTTGGCGTAAGTCTATACAAGAACTCCTTTGCCTCCTCGAGCCACATACTCTGCTTTGATGCCGTCTGCTTCAGTACTTCTGATGCCAAACGGTTGTAAAAGTCATACTCGCTCTTACAACCAAAGATGTCTAAATAAATCGTTATAATATCTTCTGACTTCAGCTTTTCACACACACGCATCACCAAGGAAGTCTTTCCCAGTCGACGAGGAGACATCAGAATGGTATTGATACCACCTCTGAAATTATTCATCAATCGGTTTGTTTCCACTTCTCTTCCTATGAAGTTATAATCGGAAACAGCTACTCCATAAACAAATTTCTTGCACATAACGATTACAGTTTTAGCTTGTCTTACGACTGCAAATATAGTAATAAAATAGCAATCACACAAGTTTGTGTGACACAAACCTGTGTGATACAAACTTGTGTGACAACTAACACGCTTATAAACAAGCATTTATAAGACACAAGGAAAGGAAAAAGCGATATCAAAAACACCTTGATATCGCTTCTTTTTTATGTTCTTTTTACGTAGGATAAACATGTGGGAAAACAACATTCTACGTATGTTTATCCTACAGAAAGACCGTAACTACGAATTCTTTTCATGAACGAAAATAATTATTTTCACGACAAGAAATATTTTTCTTCATGATAAGAAATATTTATTTTCATGAAAATAATTCGGAAATAGGACTACATACCAGTGCCAGCACCCATTCCAACACCATTCATTTGTTGGTCATTCTTCTTCTCTTGGAAGTCATTTGAAATCTTACTCTCATGTGTTTGGAACTGCTTTTTAGTGTTTCCAAAGTTCCAAGTGATGGTTAATGCCACGTGTTGTGCTGGTATCGTGATATTCATGTGGTTCTCGAAGTTAGCACCATGGCTGTATTGCTTGATGTGCATCTTTCCTGTCAGCGGTACGAAATACATCAAACTAAGATTGAGTTTGTCCTTGATGAAACTCTTTGAAAGGGTTGACGTGAACATATTAAAGCCCCCGCTATATCCCTGCAATGAACGTTTCTTAGTCAGTCCACCCATAAATATACTCCAATTCAGCTTCCATGGGAAGGTCTGTTGTACGCCTAAGAATGCACTTGCTTGCCATCCAAAGTTGTGTTCGCCCAACTTCTCTGAACGAATATCTCCATAGTCAACACCACCATTGAGCATGATACGTGTCTTAGGCGTAACTGCATAGTTCATAAAGGTAGTGAAGTTGGTCCAACGACTACGAACGATATTACCATAAGTTGTGTTCAGCACTGTTCCATTCATAAACGAATACTGCTCAATCTGGTTGTTGGCAAAAGCCTCACCAAGTGTCATATTCATCATAAACTTCGGTGTGAAGTAATTGAATACTAAGCTTACATTGTGGCTCTTCTCAATCGATAGGTCCGGATTACCGTAACTCAAGACCGTAGGATTAGACCGATCGACATACGGATTGAGGTAACTAATACCCGGACGACTGATGCGCATGTTATAATTCAAGCCTAAGTTGACTCCGCCAGAGATATTATAACTGAGGCTGGCAGAGGGAACAAGACTTCCATAATTCTTCTTAAAGTCGGCACCAGAACCAACGATAAAGTTCACCTTCTCCCACGTATGTTCATAACGTAAGCCTGCCTTTGCACCCAACTTACCCATCGTTGCACTGTACTCAGCATACTCTGCCAAGATACTCTGTGTGTTCTTGTAGTTCACACTGTTAGCAGCATTATAGACTTCAGTACCTCCTGTGATGTCATAGAACTTAGAATCAGACGAGTTGCGATGAGAGATAAACTTCAAACCAGTGCTCAATGTCTGTCCTTTTCCTAATGGAGTCGTAAAGTCAACCTGCACAGTATGCTCCGTTCCACGTGTCTTTGCTGTTGAATAAAGGTCGGATAAAGGAATCGTCACACCTACTGGAAGTGCGTCATAAGTACGTCGGTTATTACTCTCAGCAGGGGAAGTAGTGAAGAGGTAACTCAATGTCAAGCTACTTGTATGTTCCTTATTGAAGAAGCGTTGATAGTCAACACTTCCGTTAAACGACGTACTCTTATTCTCCATCGTCATCTGATTGCCATACGTGAAACCGGTTCCATAGCTTCCACCAGAGAAGGTTGTCGTAGGGTGACCATCGTTTTTCATCGTGTGACCAGTCAACCCGAAGGTAGCACCAATATTACTCATAGAGTCGAGTTCATAGCCTAAGCTAACATTACCCATCGTGAAATTAAAATCCGTATTACCCCTCTGCCAATAGTCCATACGTGACCCATCAGATGAAGTACGGCGCATCTCCGTTTCTGTTCCGTCTGCCTTACCCTTTGAAACCATCAGGTTAGCACTGTAAGTGAGCTTTCCTTGCTGTCCACTCAAGAAGGTTGAACCACGGTATCCCTTGTTGCTTATGGTGGCAGCAATACTACCATTGTATCCGTTCAACTTCGTTTTAGCCTTTCCGTCAGCATTATTCATAACGATATTCAGCACACCACCAACACCCTCTGCATCATATTTTGCACCAGGGTTTGTGACTACCTCGATTGATTTCACAGCCGAAGCAGGCATCGCCTTGAATATCTGTGAGGGATTAGAAGAGAACATTACGTTAGGTTTTCCGTCCACATAGACCTTGAAGGAACCTTGTCCATTGACGGTGATGTTGTCCTGTCCGTCTACTGTTACCATCGGAACCTTACGCAACATATCAAGTACGGTGTTCGTCTTGACATCATTGTCACTCTGAACATCGTAGGTCATCTTGTCGGTTTCCATCTTTACAAGCGGTTTCTGAGCCACAACTTCAACCCCTTTCAGCTGCTTTGTATCGTCTTGTACAAGGAGGTTTCCGAGGTCGATAATACCTCCAGTTTCCGTAAGTTGTACCCTACGCACAATCTCTTTACGACCCATTGAAGTGAAGGAAACAATATAGCTGCCCTGTCCTGTTACCTTTTGAGAGAACTTTCCGTCCTCTGCTGTCACCGACATCGCCACCGGTGTTTCGCTTTTCTTACCTTTGTAGACTCTGATAGTGGCATATGGTTCGCCCTCATGGGTCAAAGAATCGAGCAAAACACCCGATATCGTTGAGGTCTGACCATGTGCGGTTACGCCAATAGCCATCATACCTAAAGTAAAGATTAACCTATTAATTTTCATATTTCTATGTTTTTACGGCTGCAAAGATGATATAGATGTAATACAAAGTTGTTTCCCATTACGACAAACAACATCAATAAAATCATTATCAATCATCTAACCAGTAGTGTTTTACTATATAATCTATGTGCGCATTATACAGTGCAAAACTAACGAAAATATTCTAATAAAACAAGTTTTGAAAGTAAAAAAGAATAACTTAAAGTAAGGATTCTTTCCTACTCTTTCTATGCTATACAATAACTATACTAACAACATATTGCATCCTGATTAACCCGTCGCACCATATGTGCTAACGCCCCGCACCACTCGTGCTAACCATCCGCACCATATGTGCGGAATATCAACAAAGAGAAAGAAAAAGGTTCTGGAGAATCATGATTGGCATGATAAAAGGTCTCGTAAGGCGTTAATGACCCACTTCATAAGGGTAGGTATTTACCCAATAGTACAAAAAAAGATGATTACCAAGCCTAAATAGACAATCGTAAAGGCTTGATAATCATCTTTTAAAAAGTTATCTTACTTCAAACAAACCAACTGGATAGCAAAACCACCACTCTTTGCTAAGTGCAAGTTGAGTACAGTTTCGCTATTAATCACCTGCTGTTCGATTGTCATAGAGTAAGGATTCTTATCGTATTCAGCGTCAGGACCATCCTTATAGATGATAGCCTTGTAGTTTGTACCGGGTGAAAGGAAGTCGAGTTTCAACTTGATATCACGTGCATTCTCGTCACTCATACCTCCAACAAACCAGTTCTCACTATCGCGATCCTTACGTGCAGTAACGATATACTTACCTATCTCCGCCATAGGAATCACAGTCTTTTGCCAGTTAGAAGGCATTGCCTCGATGAAAGCAAAGGCTGGCTGATCCTTGTAGTTTTCGATTTCGTCGGCTGCCATCTGCCATGGAGTATAAATAACAACATACTCAGCCAACTGCTTAGCAAGTGTTGTGTGCGGATGCGTATTAGGATAAACCCTACCTTCAAGGTTAAAGATACCTGGTGTAAAGTCTATCGGTCCAGCCAACTGACGAGTGAAAGGAAGTACACAAAGATGGTAAGGAGGGTTACCACCATTGCCATCCCAAGCATTCCACTCTTGTCCTCTTACACCCTCACTGGCGATAAGGTTTGGATAAGTACGCTGTAAACCCGTTGGCATAGCAGGCTCATGATTAACCACCATAATATGGTGGCGGGCTGCAGCCTCTATCACCTTGCGATAGTGACGCACACCATATTGAGAGTGCTGGTGCTCCTTATCGTCCATTAGATTATTGACATAACCCGTCTTAACAGCCTTGATGCCCATCTTCTCATAGAGAGAGAAGGCCGCTTCCAACTGGTTCTCATAGTTCTTTGCAGCGCCACCTGTCTCGTTGTGAGCGATGAGTGAGACACCCTTTGACAGTGCATACTTCTGCAATCCCTCAAAGTCATAATCAGGATAAGCCTTTGTGAAGTTGAATTTATCACCTTCCTTACCCCAGTCGTTTTCCCATCCATAGTTCCAACCTTCAACCAATACACCCTTGAAACCATGCTGTGCAGCAAAGTCGATATAGCGTTTTGTATTCTCGGTTGTAGCACCATGCTTAGGACCTATAGCCCAAGTCGCTGTCTGCATGTGGTAAGACCACCATACACCAACATACTTCCCTGTTGTAATCCATGATGTATCCTTAATCTTACAAGGATCGTTAAGGTTCAACATGACACGGTTTGTAACCAAACCACCCGCCTTATTCTCCACTGACAACATACGCCAAGGACTGACGAAAGGAGCTTTTGCACGTACCAAGTCGCCATTTGACCATGGAACTAACTCAGCCTTCAATCTTACGTTACCATCTTTTGTTTCTACAGGCTTAACATTCAGCGAAGAATAGTCTGTCAGATTTGCCTCGTGAAGCATCATATAAAGGTCTGGTTTCGCCTCGATAGTAACAGGAGTGCATACCTTTCCCTTCTTACTCAAGTGGTCCTTTGTCCACAGTCCCTCATAGTAACCAGCATCATAAGGCAATGTCCATGCCTCTGGATCGCCCTTAAAGCAGAATTCTGTAGCCTCATCTGTGATGACAAAGTCCTTCAACTGCTTTTGCTCTGGGAATACATAACGGAAGCCCATACCATCGTCAAAGACACGGAAGACGATATTCAGCTCTCGCTGCAGCCCTTTCTTCTGTGCCAACTTCATAGTCAACTCGTTATAATGGTTGCGCACATCGACTTCTTCTCCCCATGGTTGGCGCCACGTTTCGTCCTTTGTGGCTCTTGCAAAAGCCACAACGCGGAAGTCACTATCAAGACTTCCATCTTTCAGTTTCATTCCCAAAGCTGAAGGGAGAAGGATTACCTCCCCACCACGACGCAAAGAATAATAAGGTCGTCCAGCATTATCAACACCCACTGTCAGCGTCAGATTGCCCGAAGGTGAACTTACCGTAGCTTCCTGCTTTGCCATCATTGCCATTGGAAGAAGTGCAAAGCACAGCACTAAAAAGAGATTTTTAAAACGTTCTGTTTTCATTTATTGAGATTTTAATAATATTAATTCTTACCATTAACAGCATCAAGTAAGGCTTTCGCCTCACCTGTCTTCAATTGTACAAGGGCGTTATATGCCTCCTTTACCTTCGCATTATTAGGTTGTGCAACACGTGCTTGATACCAGCGATAGATAAGTTCTAAGTCGGCTTGTTGATAGCTTACGCCAGTGAACTTCTGCAACATGAGGAGGTATTTATACCCATACTCTAATGTTGGTTCGATAGTAGTTCCCTCGCCATAATCGTTCCATGTGCTTATTTGCAGATACTTCAGACCTGCCTGTCGGGCTGCATCAAGCTGTCGCTGGAACAACGCTCCGTTCTCAGCACTGTATGTCTGATAGCCTGTACCGCCCTCACCTTCTTTGTAATAGTCCCAGAAACCAGGCATAGCACCGCCTACAAAGCACTTATAATCCTTAGCTATAGCATAGTTAGGATTAGGATTTACCCACGTATAAACACCTTGTGCATTGTCTGAATAAGTAGCATTATTGACACTACCCATCTTTCCTTCCAGTACAAGGAACATTGGTTTTGTAGTGAGGATAGAGAAACTACGATACCAGTCTTTTGGCGATTCCATCTGAATAGGACCGAAGTCTAATAACAATGGACGACCCTCAACCTTCACATAACTATCATCTTTAAAGAAGTTCTCAGCTAAATAACGTAAGTCCTGACGTACTGTTCCAACCTTATCTGTCACTCCTTCGAGTGTTCTGTCTTCATAAACGACACTCATCTTGAGTCCTGCACGTTTCAAAGCACGGAAAAGTGCTTCAGTATTCGACTTATGTAAGGCGATAGAATTATCACTATTAACGCCATACCAGTCGACCATTACACCGTCTAAGCCGGCATATTTCATCAGCAAACACTGATAATCCAACACAGCCTCATCGCCACTTGCATAAGGACCCGTCTGTGGATAATAGTGTGAAGCTATCTGTCTTTTGCCGTTAGCATCGGTCTTGTTAGGGTCACAGTTCTTCATTGTCCAATGGTAACCCCACTTTCCTTCGTTCTTAGGGTTGGATGTGGTCGTCTCAAACCAAGGCATATAATGTGCATACACCTGCATGGTGTTTGACTTCGTAACGGCAACAGGCACGACTTGCGTAGTCTGCTGACTGCCTTCAGGCTTCTTAGGTGCACCCTCATAGCTGTCTGCACAAGACGCAAAAAGCAATCCTGAGACAGCTGCAAATGTAAATACTGATTTCAACTTCATCTTGTTTAATGTTCTCTTAGCTGACTTTCCTATTCCCAAAGCAGGTGCAGAAAGATTCCTACTTCTTATATTGATACCGCTATCCTACTCTCTGCCGCTATGTAAAAGCTATCCTTTCGTAAGTCCAAAGATAAACTTTAACTACCATAAAGAAGAACTTCAACCACATAAAAAGGCATCTTTCTCGAATTATTTTCATGAAGAAAAAGAATTATTTTCATGATAATAAATATTTCT
>ERZ1674037.100-NODE-101-length-12904-cov-6.776092_pt1 | contig 12904 bp, 12 predicted proteins | sample MGYA00581136_ERZ1674037 | MGnify/ENA primary metagenome ERZ1674037 (study PRJEB41354, sample SAMEA4873341) | human saliva metagenome | biome: human-associated habitat [ENVO:00009003]; feature: mouth environment [ENVO:08000002]; material: saliva material...
CGCCGAACTTGCCGCCGGCGTGGAGGATCGTCATGACGACCTCGACGGTGGGCTTGTGCTCGGTGGGGTGTTCGTCGACGGGGATGCCTCGGCCGTTGTCGACGACCTTGATGCCGCCGTCTGCCTGGATCGTGACTTCGATGTGGTCGGCGTAGCCTGCCAGGGCCTCGTCGACGGAGTTGTCGACGACCTCGTAGACGAGGTGGTGCAGGCCGCGTTCGCCGGTGGATCCGATGTACATGCCCGGGCGCTTGCGGACGGCTTCCAGGCCCTCGAGGACGGTGATGTCCGATGCGCCGTAGGACTGCTCGCCTTCGGCGGTCTTCTCGTTGTCAGCCACGTGGCTCCCCTCGCATTGCGCGAAAATAGATGTTTAACCTTATAGATTCTACCAAAAGTGGGGCTTGTACCCGGGATTGACAGACCCGGAGGGTTACTTTACAAACTGCGAGATTGCAACGAAAACGTGACTGTGATCAGTCGCATTGCGGACGTGGCTGCCGCGGGGCGAGACGAGGCCGCCCTCCCGGCGGGGGAGGGCGGCCTGACGGTGTGTTGTCGCAACGGGCTAGTGTGTGCCGCTTGCGACAGTCAACGCGCGTTGTCGTTCGATCACGGCTGCCAGGTCCAGTCGGGGATCTTGGCGCGGAAGTCATCGAAGTCGATGGTCTCGAAGGTGACCTGTTCGTTGTCGTAGGGGAGCTTGTAGGCCTTCATGAAGGTCTTCGTCTCACCGGGCTTGGCTGTCACGGAGATGCTTGCCCACACGTCGTAGCCTGCGGGTTCCTTCCCGCGGGCAAAGTAGGCGCTGCTCATGTCGATCCCCTTCTGGCTGAGTTGAGCATTGTGGAGGGTGCTGGACTGATCGACGTTGGAGTTGTTGGTCATCGAGTAGGTGACCAGCAGCGTGTTCGACCCGTCCTCGTCGACGGGACCCTTTTCGATCTTCGTGATCTCGAGGTGCACGCCGTCCTTGAAATCGACGCTGTAGTTGCCGTTAGCGTGATAGGTGCCGGGGTTGCCGGTCGGGGCGCCGCTCGAGGACGGGCTCGGCGAGGGGGTCGGGCTGCTCGTCGGCGTTGGCGTCGGGCTGCTTGTCGAGGTTGGCGTCGGGCTGCTCGTCGGCGCGGCGCTGGTGGTCGTGGGGTCGGGCTCGGGTTCGCTGTCACGGTTGATGAAGATGACTGCGCCGACGACGATGAGGACCAGCACGAGGACGCCGGCGACTGCTGCGACGATGATCGGGAGCTTGGAGCCCTTCTTGTCGTCGGGCGATGGAGTGTCCGAGCCGTATTGGGTGTAGGGGTCCGCGTAGCCTGCGGCGTACTGCTGGGTCTGGTCTGCATACCCGCCCTGATCACCGTAACCGGGCTGGAACTGCTGAGTCTGATCCGCAGCAAACCCACCCTGATCACCATAACCAGGCTGGAACTGCTGAGTCTGATCCGCAGCAAACCCACCCTGATCACCATAACCAGGCTGGAACTGCTGAGTCTGATCCACGTACCCGTTGTCCTGCCCCTGGGGGTAGGGCATTCCGTTCGGATCGTAGGGCTGAGCCGAGCCGGTGTAGGCTCCCTGGTCATTTCCCTTGTTCCAGGAATCCTGGCCCTCGGGAGCGTATGGGTTACTCATGGAGACTCCTCACAGAAATCGCACTGCCGTGCGGGATGACACGAGGAAGCCTAGCAAAATCTGACCGAAATGGGGAGTGCTTCTCGCGTGCTTGCTCCTGTCAAGGGGGTTCACGCCCGTCTTCACGTCAATCGTCAGCGTTTTCGTCGTGACGGCCTCGCGTTGTCCGTGGGGTGCCTCGATCGTCGTGGGAGCACGGCGGTGGCTTGACTACCACGATGCGTGCCCAGCGGTCCCCAGCGCCAACCAACCCCAATCAGGACGGCTGCACAACAATATGGGGGTAGTCCAATATATTGTCGCTCGCAGGGACGTCGGTTTGAAAAACGACTGGCTCGCCCACGTAGATGTATTTAAACCCTACAACCAGTGTTTTCGTGTCACCTGGCCTGATCAAATCATCGTTCATTTCCACGACCACATCTGGGTATTGATCGGGATCGAGCTTAGCGAAGTTAAGATCGACGCCATTTTGTTCCAGAAAGGGAACATGATTCATGATGTACTCAGATTTGTTGGTGTTGTTTGTCATGGTGAGGGTCACCAAAAGGGTCGCTGCCCCATCCTGATCGGTTGGACCCTGCACAACCGACGTGCTCTCGATATGAAACTCACCACCCAACACATCAGCCCAATAGTGATCACTCGTGATCGTCTGCTGCTCAGTCGGCCTGGCCGTCGCCGTCGTATTCGATCCCGGCTCAACACCACGCGAACGAACCACAACGAACACCACGCCAACAACCAACGCAGCAACAACCAACCCCACCACACAACCAACAACCACACCAACAGAGGACCGACGCCCACCAGAACCCGACCCACCAGAACCCGGAAGCGGAACCCGCTGACCACCAGGGGCACCCACACCCCGCGGATCACCAGAACCCGACCCACCAGGACGACCATACGGATAACTCATCACAACTCCTTATATCCAGAACGAATAATTAACTGAAACCAATCAGTATGGCTGCCAAACCCAGAGGGTATCGTTCTCTTTACCGTCTTCTTGACCCGCGCCCCATGGGTCGTCACTCGTATCCTCCTCGGTAACGTGCGCCCATGTGCGGAAGGTAACTGGCTCACCGACATAGAGGTACTTGTAGGCTCCCATGACCGTCAGTGTCTCACCAGGCTTGATCTCGTCCGGGCTGTTGTAGTCGTACCCTTCAGGTTCCTCACCGCTTTTGAACGTAGCCCTGGGAAACTTCGATCCCTTTTGCTCAAGACGAGGGACGCACATGCCAATAACTTGCGTCTTCGATGTGTTGTTGACGATCCTGTAGGTCACGAGGATAGTGTCGGCGCCGTCCTCATCTTTGGGCCCCTGCACGATCGACGTGCTCTCGATGTGGAACTTGCCACCAAGAAAATCAGCAGAATACTGCTCGCCATTTCCTGTTGCCCGGGGCGTCGGCGCTCCCGTCGTCGTGGGATTGAACGCAGTCGGATTCGCGGTCGTCGATCCCGGCTCAACACCACGCGAACGCACCACAACGAACGCCACGCCAACAACCAACGCAGCAACAACCAACCCCACCACACAACCAACAACCACACCAACAGAGGACCGACGCCCACCAGAACCCGACCCACCAGAACCCGGAAGCGGAACCCGCTGACCACCAGGGGCACCCACACCCCGCGGATCACCAGAACCCGACCCACCAGGACGACCATACGGATAACTCATCACAACTCCTTATATCCAGAACGAATGATTAACTGAAAGCAATCAGGACGGCTGCACAACAATATGGGGGAAATCGAAGACGTCCTCTTTCGGAGGGACATCCGTCATGAAAGTGACGGGTTCGCCGACGTTGATGTATTTCAAGCCAAGCGTGAACGTCACGGTATCGCCCGGCCTGACCATGTCATCGTTCATCTCCACAATGACGTCAGGGTATTCGTCGGGATCAAGGGCGGCGAAACCGAGGTCTATCCCCTTCTGTTTCAAGTTTGGCGTGTGCGACATGATGAATTCAGCGTCATCGGTGTTGTTGGTCATCGTCAAGGTGACGAACACGGTGTCCGCGCCGTCTTGGTCGACGGGGCCTCGTGTCACCGACGTACTCTCGATATGGAACTGTCCATTCATGATGTCCGCGGAATAATGGTCTGCTGTCACCGTTTTGATCTCCGTCGGGTAGCTTGACAGCGACGCGCGGTGGGATCGCATGAACGCTATCCCTCCGATCGCGACGAGGAGGATGCAGAGCGGAATAACGAGGGCAACCAGGATCACGGACTGCATGCCCCTGGACGCACCGGTGGCCTGCTGAGGAGCGCCGGAGCCCGCGGGGCTCTGAGCGGGTACGGGCTGTCCCTGGTTGTGGGGGCCGGCACCGGGCATTGACGTCCCCATGGGGACCGCCTGTCGGGTATCCCAACGGGGCCCACCCGCGTTGTTATATGGGTAACTCACGATGTTTCCTCAATCCTCCCGAGGCTCGCCGCCTCAGTACGGGTGCCAAACCCACTCTTCATCATCGGCTGTCTCGTCCGATTGTTGATCCTGAGGCGCGAACGACCACATGGGCGCATTCGGGTCCTCGTTCATGGTGTACCACCGCCGGAAGGTGACGGTCTCTCCCGGGTAGGCGTACCGGTACGCAAACATGACAGTCATTGTCTCGCCTGACGCGATGTCAAATTTCAACATGTTGAGTCCCTCGGGTTCCTGACCCGGCTCAAACTCCGCTTCTGGCAGTTCCGTCCCCTTTTGTATCAATTTGGGAAGAGCGAGCCGGACGCGCTGCGTTTTTGCGGTGTTGTTGACGAGCGTGTACGTCACGAGGAGGGTATCCGCTCCCTCCTTGTCGATGGGCCCCTGTTCGATTCTCGTCGTATTGACGGTGAACTTTCCGTCGAGGTACTGCGTCGAATACTGTTCTCCGTTGCCGGTCGCGCGTGCGGTCGGCGTGGGAGAGTTCGATCCGCCCAGCCCAATTCCTCCCTCGTGGAACACGATGAAGGAGCCGATTCCGAGGAGAGCCACAACCAGCACGCCGATGATGCTTCCGACGATGAGGCGAGGTGAACGAGGCCTCGGTGCCTCATTCTGGGGCGGCTCGACGCGCCCGCGCTCACCGCCAGAAACCGGTCCTCCCCCCGGTATCGATGCGCCGACGGGGCGCGACTGAGCCGATCCTCGCCCCGGATTCGAGTGGTTCGAAGGACCGGAAGGACCGTAGGGGTTCGTCATTACTACTCCTCATCGCGACCCTGCACGCGGGCAGGACACACGCCACAGACTAACAAAATCTGACCGAGGAAGCGATGGGCGTCAGCGTCTCGAAACGCGCCTGAATCCGGCTATCCGTAGTCGGCGCGCGGGCCACGCCCCCGCACCACGTAGGGGCCTTTCTTCCACGACGGGGCGACGGGCCCGAGGATGATGACCTGTTCGACGACGCCCGAGCCGACCTCCTCGGCGATGCGACGCTCGATGGTGGGCAGCAGGAGCTGGAGCTGTTTGGCCCAGGCGGTGGAGTCGGCGCGCACGACGAGCTTGTGTCCCTCGAAGGTCTCGATGCGCGTGTGGTCGGCGTTGCTGGGGCCCACGATGTCCCGCCATTTCGCCATGACGGACCCCATTTTGGTGGAAGTGTCCCAGGCGCGAGCGCTGATGGTGCGCTCGAGGATCGCGCCCAGCGAGTTGGCCCTGCGGTAGCGCGGCCGCATCGCGGCCATGCCGGGGGAGCGGCTCCAGGAGGCACCCGTTCCTTCGAGGGCTTTGCGCAGCGCCGCGAGGTCTCCTTCGGGATCCTCCTGCGCGGACGAGGCCGGGGCGCTCACTCCGTTCAAGCGCCCGTAGGCGGCGGCTCGGGTGGCTGCGCGCGCCTGGGTGTCGTCGTCGCCGGCGAGGCGGCCGAGCCCGTCGGTTTCGATGGCCGCGTATTCGCTGGATCCGTCGAGGCTGCGCCTGGGGCGCGTCTCGTCGAGGCCCCACGAGGGTAGAGTGGATCGGATGTAGCCGTGGTTGCGGGCGACGCGCTGGGCGCGTTCGAGGGCGCGGACGACGAATTCGTCGGCGTCGACTTCCTCGCCTGGGGCGGGGGAGTGGGCGCCCGAGGCGTCGGGGCCGGTCGGATCCGCGTCGGCGCGGTCGTCGCGCTCACTCATGGTCGGGTCCGTCGATGACGGTGCCACGGCGCGGGTCGAGTCGCACGTGCAGGGCGTGGTGGTCGAGGGAGGCGGGCAAGTCGTCGGCGACGGCGCAGGTGACGATGATCTGTTCAGCCTTGGAGGCCAGGGCGGCCAGGCCCGCCCGGCGCGAGGAGTCGAGTTCGGCGAAGACGTCGTCGAGGATGAGGATCGGGGTGTCGCCGTCGTCGCTGAGCAGCTCGAAGGCGCCGAGCCGCAGGGCCAGGGCGACCGACCAGGATTCGCCGTGGGAGGCGTAGCCCTTGACGGGCATTGCGCCGAGGCTGAGGGTCAGGTCGTCGCGGTGCGCGCCCACCAGGTTGACGCCGCGCTCGGTTTCCTTCTCGCGCACGCTCCCCAAGGCGGCGAGCATGCGCTGCGTCTGTGCATCGACGTCGGTGAGGTCGGCGCTGGCCGGGTTGCCCGGGTCGGTGCCGATGACGCGGTCGACGGAGGCGTCGAAGGCGAGGCGCAGGTGGCGCGGAGAGTCCGCGACGTCGTCGTAGGAGCGCGAGGCCGGCTCTTCCAGGCGCGAGGCGATGGACGCGCGCGTGGCCGTGATGCGCGCAGACAGCGCGGCGAACTGCTGGTCCCATACTTCCAGCGTCGAGAGGTCGGGGGAGTGCCCGCGGCGAAGCGAGGCCTGGGCGGCCTTCAAGAGCGCGGCGCGCTGTCGGGCGACGCGATCGAAGTCGGAGCGCACGGACGCGTGGATGGGGGAGAGCTGCGTGGCGAGGTCGTCGAGGAAGGAGCGTCGCACCGACGGGTCGCCGCGCACGAGCGAGAGATCCTCGGGGGCGAACACGACGGTGCGCACGATGCCCAGGATCTCGCGGGGCCTCACCTGCGCGCGGTTGATGCGCGCCCTGTTTGCTTTGCCGCGCACGATCTCCAGCTCGATGACCTGCTCGCGGCCCGAGGTCACGACCCGCGCGCGGATGACGGCGCCGCCCGGGGCGGCCTCGGCCTCGTCGAGGGGGATACGCACGAGCGCACCCTCCGCGCCGACCCTGTGCGACGAAAACGTAGACAGGTAGGCGAGCGCCTCGACGAGGTTCGTCTTGCCCTGGCCGTTCGCGCCCACCAGGACCGTGGGTCCCGCGGGCAGCTCGACGACCCCGTGCTTCCAGGAGCGGAAGTCGTCGAGGGCCAGGTGGGAGACGCGCACGTCAGATGCCGAAGCGGATGGGCATCAGCAGGTAGCGGAACTGCGTGACCTCGCCCTCGTTGGCCTTCTTCTGGCCGGTGATGACGGCCGGCTTCGTGGGGTGCGTGAAGCCGAAGCGCACGTAGTCGGTGTCCAGGACCTGCAGGCCGTCGATGAGGAACTGCGGGTTGAAGGCGGTGGAAATGTCGTCGCCGTGCAGGGTCGCCTCGATGGCCTCGGAGGCCTGAGCGTTGTCGCCCTGGCCGGCCTCGAGGACCAGCTGGCCGTCGGTGAAGGCCAGGCGCACGGAGGTCTTGCGCTCGGCGACCAGCGACATGCGCTTGACGGCCTCGAGCAGGGCGTGGCGGTCGACGACGGCCTGGATCGGCGTTGATTCGGGGAAGAGGCGACGCACGGCGGGGTAGTCGCCGTCCATGAGGGTCGAGGTGGTGCGGCGTCCCTGGGCGGTGAAGCCGATGAGGGACGAGGCGCCGGGCTGGGATTCGCCGGAGAGGCCGACCTCGACCTTGGCGCCCGAAGTCATGGACTTGGCGACGTCCTGGAGGATGCGGGCCTTGACCAGGGCAACCTCTTCGATGGAGGTGTCGGTGGGCTCCCAGTCGAGCTCACGCATGGCCAGGCGGTAGCGGTCGGTGGCCAGCAGGGTGATCGCCGGGCCGTTGATCTCGATGCGCACGCCGGTCAGCAGGGGCAGGGTGTCGTCGCGTGACGCGGCGATGGACACCTGGGAAACGGCCTGGGAGAGCGTGGAGGAGTCGATCGCGCCGATGCCCGTGGGCTGCGCGGGCAGCAGCGGGTACTCGTCGAGGGGCATGACGGCGAGCGTGAAGTGGGAGGATCCGCAGACCAGGTTCACTTTCTGGCCGTCGAGCTCGACGGAGACGGGCTTGGAGGGCAGCGACTTGGAGATGTCGGCCAGGAGGCGTCCGGAGACCAGGACCTCGCCGGCCTCGTCGACGGTCGCGGGGATGTGCGAATTGGCGGAGACCTCGTAGTCGAAGGAGGACAGGGTCAGCTCGTCACCCTCAGCCTTGATGCGCACGCCGGCCAGGATCGGCGAGGCCGGACGCACGGGGAGCGCGCGGGCGGTCCACGACACGGCTTCGGCCAGAACATCGCGGGCGACGGTGAACTTCATAGCTGCCTCCAAAACACAAAACGGATCGGACACTACTTTACCCACAAGTGTGCCCACGTGGGGCGCGATGGAAGGCTTGGCATCCGCGCCGCTGGCGTGGCGTCGGCGCCGCTGTTGTACGGAGGCCTGTGAAAAATTTTTTGTCATTCGACTCTCCCTCCATCATAAGGGCTGTGAGTTCTGTGGATAACTCACTTTTTCGTTGGAAAGTCGCTGATGTTGTTGTGATGTGAGGGTGGGACGAGGCTGTGGACTCCTCACGTGGTCATGTGGACGCAGCTCATGACGACTTTTTGTGATTCACAGGAGGCCTCATTTTGTCCACAGCCTACGCCGCGTCATCCACTCGTTGTCCACAGATCCTGTGAACGGGGCGCGGGCGCCGACTTTCGTCAGCGCCCGCGCGGGTTTTACGACTCTCTGGCCTTTTGCTTGATGCGGTTTGTAAGCTCGGACACGTGGTTGAAGGTCTCTCGTTTTTCCTTCATAAGCTTGGAGATCTTCTTGTTGGCGTGCATGACCGTCGTGTGGTCGCGCCCGAAGGCCTGTCCGATCTTGGGCAGCGACAGGTCGGTGAGTTCGCGGCACAGATACATGGCGATCTGGCGGGCTTCGACGACGTTGTGGCTGCGCTCGGAGGATCCCATCTGTTCGATGGTGACGCCGAAGTAGACGGCGCACTGGCTCATGATGAGGCTGACGGTGATCTCGTTGTCGTCTGGGTTGGACACGAAGTCCTTGAGCATCATCTGCGCGAGGTTGAGGTCGATGCGCTCCTGATAGAGGGATGCCCACGCGCCGATGCGCACGAGCGCGCCCTCCAGCTCGCGGATGTTGGAGGAGATGCGCGAGGCCACGTATTCGAAGACCTCAGGGGTGACCTCGAGGCCCTCGGCGTCCGCCTTCTTGTGCAGGATCGCGATGCGGGTTTCCAGGTCCGGCGGCTGGACGTCGACGAGCAGGCCGGAGGAGAAGCGCGAGCGCATGCGGTCCTCAAAGCCCTTGAGCTGGGCGGGGGGCAGGTCGGAGGTCAGGACGATCTGCTTGTTGGCGCTGTGCAGCGCGTTGAAGGTGTGGAAGAAACCTTCGACCGTCTGTTCCTTGTCGCCGATGAATTGAATGTCGTCGATGAGGAGAATATCGAGCTCGCGGTAGCGCCGGTGGAAGGCCTCGACCTGGGAGTTGTCGGTCTTGTTCAGGCGGATCGCGTTGATGAACTCGTTCGTGAATTCCTCGGAGTTGACGTAGCGGACCTTCAGGTGGGGCATCATCGACAGGGCGTTGTGGCCGATGGCCTGCAGCAGGTGCGTCTTTCCCAGCCCGGAGTCGCCGTAGATGAACAGCGGGTTGAAGGCGGTGCCCGGGGTTTCCGAGGCCGCCAGCGCTGCGGCGTGCGCGAAACGGTTCGACGGGCCGATGACGAAGGTGTCGAAGGTGAACTTCGGGTTCAGGTGGGTCGGTCCGGCGTCGGTCGGGGAGGTCACGAGGGCGGGGGAGTGGTTCTCCTTCTTCTCCTGGGACGAGGCCGGGGCGGGCTGTGTGGGTGGGGCGGGAGCGGGTGGCTCCTCCTCTTCCTCATCGTGAGCGGCGACGAGCTCCAGGGAGGGATCAACCGTGATGGCGATGCGCACGGTGCGTCCGAGGTTCACGGACAGGGCGGTCGTCAGCTTCGACTGGGCCTTGTCTTCGATCCACTGCTTGGTGAAGCCGTTGGGGACGGCCAGCAGGATCGTGCCCTCGATGTCGCCGAGCGGGCGTGCCGAGCGCAGCATCGACGTGGCGACGGGTCCCAGCTCGTCGGTGGGGACTGCATTGAGGGCGGCAGCCCACGCACGTGTGAGGGAATCCGACTCCACGGCAACCTCCGGACAAAATAACGGTGAGTTCAGTCACGCAATCGTGGTGATCTGCGCGACCCTTCTATCTATGTGCAGTGTAGCCCGCCCACATGCTTATGCACAGACTGGGGATGGAGCTGTGGAGAACTATCACAGAATCACACGTCTGTAGTTACAACTATGGGTCCGCGGCAGCCTGCGGAAAGCAAAATGACACACAGCCTGTGGATAACTTTCGAAATCCACCGCTGTGGACGGGGTTGCTCCACAGCGATTTCCACAGCTGTGGAAACTGTGTGTGACGCGGTGGGTACTCTCGCCGCGTTGACTAGGCGCGCCGGTCCGCTTAGTCTTGGAACTTGTTTGCGCCCATTTCGGGCGTGCGTCCCCGCTATCGCGCCCCCGTGGGCTCGATAGCCCAACCGATACGAGTGGGAGACCACTCCCCGCCGAGGAGAATTGCCGTGACCACCAAGCGGACCTTCCAGCCCAACAACCGTCGTCGTTCCAAGACGCACGGCTTCCGTCTGCGCATGTCGACCCGCGCCGGCCGCGCCATTCTGGCTGCCCGCCGTCGCAAGGGCCGCGCCAAGCTGTCCGCCTGAGACACACCGGTGCTGCCGCGCGCGCACCGCATGGTTGACCCAGCGGATTTCACCGCCGCGATCCGACACGGAGCGCGCGCAGGAGATCCACTGGTTGTCGTCCACGTCCGAGCCGACGAGGAACGCAACAGCCGCCTCGTCGGTTTCGTCGTACCCAAGCGGGAAATCAAGCGCGCCAACGGACGCAACCGGGTCAAGCGGCAGTTGCGGCACTTGATGAGAGACCGGGTCGCCGACCTGCCGGACGGAACCCGCCTCGTCGTGCGGGCCTCGTCCAAAGCGCTCGGCGTCCCCTCGAAGGAGCTGGGCGCTCACCTCGATCGTGTCATGGAGCGAGCATGGCGCAAGTGGGACGCCCGATGAACACGGCGGGCAAGGCAGTGCGCGCACTCTTGTCCGCGCCCATCGTCGCCTACCAGCGCTTCATCTCCCCGGCCCTCGGCCCCCGGTGTCGCTACGCGCCCAGCTGCTCCACCTACGCACTCCAAGCCATCCGCGTCCACGGCCCCATCAAGGGACTGATCCTCGCGGCCTGGCGCCTGCTGCGATGCAACCCGTGGAGCCACGGGGGAGTAGACCACGTGCCCGAGCGCGGGCGCTGGAAACCCGACCCGTGGGTACCGCCCGAGGACTGGGCCGGCCACGACAACTGGGAACGTCCCGCCCCCATGGGACTCGACCCCACCTGAGACCTCCCCGAGAGCCCGGGGCGGCCTCGGACCCCAAGGAACAACGAAACAGCGGCGCTTCGGCGCCACGGCGAAAGCGAAAACTATGTTCGACGCAATGCTCCACCCCTTCGCGTGGGCAATCTCCTACGTGTGGGTCTGGATCCACGACCTCCTCGTGCTGCTCGGAATGTCCTCCGGCTCCGGCATCGCGTGGGTTCTCTCCATCGTGCTGCTCACCATCCTGGTGCGCATCGCCATCATCCCGCTGTTCCTTAAGCAGATCCGCTCCTCGCGTGCCATGCAGGCCATCCAGCCCGAAATGCGCAAGATTCAGGAGAAGTACAAGGGCAAGAAGGACCAGGTCAGCCGTCAGAAGATGATGGAAGAGACCCAGGCCCTGCAGCGCAAGCACAAGGTCTCGCCCTTCGCCTCCTGCCTGCCGATGCTCGTGCAGATGCCCGTCCTCTTCGGCATGTACCGAGCCATCATCGCGGTTTCTTCGATCTCCGCCGGCACATACACCTACCGCGGCGAGGCCACCGACCACCTCGGCCCCCTGACCGCCTCCGTCTCCGAGGAGATCGTCAACTCCACCGTCTTCGGCGTCCCGCTCTCCCACACGCTGCGCGAGTCTTTCGGCGAGCCCAGCGTCGTCGCCGTCTTCGTTGCCGCGATCGTCCTCATGGTCGCCCTGCAGTTCTTCTCCATGCGCCTGTCCTTCTCGCGCAACATGCCCGACATGGGCGACAACCCGATGGCCCAGTCGCAGCGCACGATGATGTACATCATGCCGGCGATGTTCATCGTCTCCGGCGCATTCTTCCAGATGGGCGTCGTCATCTACACCGTGACCGCCTCCTTCTGGGCGCTCGCCCAGTCCTTCTGGACCATCAAGGTCATGCCGACCCCCGGCTCCCCGGCCTACGCCGACCTGCTGTCCTCGCGCGAGTCCGCCTACCAGGAATGGGCCAAGCCCTACTTCCAGAACTACGACCGTGAGCGCGCCGCCCTCGGTGCACCCGGCTCCGACCCGCGCGTTGAGGAGCTCAACGAGCGCACCCTCGCCGAAGTCCGCGCCAAGGCCAAGAAGCAGCACGTCGCCTCCGACTTCCCCGCCTCCATGACCCCCGGCGAAATCATCACCGTCTACCGCAACCTCGCCAGCCAGAAGTGGACCACGCTGCCCGACGAGCAGTGGATGCACGGCCTGACCCTCGCCGTCGAAAAGCGCGTCGCCAAGCAGGAAGCCTCCGCCCAGCGCGCCGAGCTCCAGAAGAAGAACCGCGAACGCCGCGTCAGCGAGCGCGAGGCCACCAAGGCCTCGTCCGAATCGCGCACCTCCACGCAGGCCGCCAAGGAGTCCTCGAACGGCTCCCTGAGCGCCGAGGAGATCGAGCGCCGCCGCGTCGAGCGACGCAAGGCTCGCCGCCGTTCCGGCAAGAAGCGCTGACCGCGACAGATTCACGGTCCGGCCACCCGACCGGGTACCCTGGACCCCAGAAAGACCCCATTCCCCACCACGGAGGACACGTCATGAGTGACGACAACGCAGGCAAGCTCACCCGCCTCGAAGAAGAAGGCGAACTCGCCGCCGACTACCTGGAAGAACTGCTCGACATCGCCGACCTCGACGGCGACATCGAGATCGACGTCGAGAACGGCCGCGCCTCGGTCGAGATCGTCGCCGACGACCCCGA
>ERZ1674037.104-NODE-105-length-12730-cov-6.815700_pt1 | contig 12730 bp, 10 predicted proteins | sample MGYA00581136_ERZ1674037 | MGnify/ENA primary metagenome ERZ1674037 (study PRJEB41354, sample SAMEA4873341) | human saliva metagenome | biome: human-associated habitat [ENVO:00009003]; feature: mouth environment [ENVO:08000002]; material: saliva material...
CCGTAGACTGTTATTCGTGAACTATCCAAGCGGATCCCGAGGATCCCACCCGCAGCGCGTCGCCGCCGTCATCGCTGCACACAATGTCGGCCGAGCCGTCGCCGCCACCGTGCGCGCGTGCCGCGCTATACCCGGCGTTGACCTTCTCATTGTCGTCGACGATGGCTCCACCGACGACACCGGGCGGGTCGCCAGAGCCGCGGGCGCCGTCGTCGTGCGCCACTCCGTCGAGCGTGGGCGCGCCTCGGCCATCGAGACCGGCGTGAAGGTGGCCGCCATGCGCGACCGCCCCGACGGGCCGCCCCGTCACCTCCTTCTTCTCTCGCCCGACCTGGGCGAATCCGCCGTCGAGGCCACCGCCCTGGTCGAGGCCGTCTTCGCCCGACAGGTCGACATGGCGATCGCCGTCCCGGCCACCGGCCGCGAGTACTCGGGCTACGGCCCCGCCGTGGTGCGCCGCCTCATCCGCCGCAAGACCGGCTGGTACTGCCACTACCCCCTGAGCTACCAGCGGTGCCTGACGCGCGAGGCCATCGACGCGGCCATGCCCTTCGCGGGACGCTACGCGCTCGAGGCCGCGATGACGATCAGCGTCCTGCGCGCAGGATTGTCCGTCATGGAGGTCCCCTGCAACTTCACGCACTCGGGCGCGGACCGATCGCTGGGCTCCCTGAACCGCCCGGCGCGCATGTTCGACGCGGTGCGAGCCACCGTCAGCCAGGTCTTCCACTCCGACGCTCGATCGAAGCGCCGAGCCGACCACGAGCAGGGGATCGGCGTGCCCTACCCGGCCCCGGCCTCGTCGCGCGACGAGGCGGAAGCGGCTGACTCTCCCGGAGCGCGCCGGACGGAGATGGTCGGGTGAAGCGCCCGGATCGATTAGCCGTAGGGCGCGTCGTTGCGACCTGGTGGCTGCCCACCGTCATTGCGTGCGCCGTCGGCGCGCTCTACGTCTTCTATTCTGTGGCCCAGTGGCGCGCGCTCGTCGTGCCCTCCTGGGACCTGGGGATCTTCGCCGAGGCCGTCCAAGCCTACTCGCGCTTCGAGGCGCCCATCGTCCCCATCAAGGGGCCGGGCTACAACCTGCTGGGCGATCATTTCCATCCGATCCTGGCGCTGCTGGGGCCGGTGTATCGCCTCTTTCCCTCGGCGCTCACGCTTCTCGTCGTCCAGGACGTGTTGATCGCCGCGTCGGTCGTGCCGGTCGCGCGCTTGGCGCAGCGCCTGCTCGGTCGGGGCGGTGCGCTCCTCGTCGGGCTCGTCTACGGGCTGGGCTGGGGGCTGCAGGGTGCAGTCGGTGCGCAGTTTCACGAGGTCTGCGTGGCGGTTCCGCTGTTGGCGCTCGGGGGCGTTGCTTTCGTGGAGCGGCGGTGGGGCGCGTGCATGGCGTGGCTGGCTCCGCTGGTCCTTGTCAAAGAGGACTTGGGTCTCACGGTTTTCATGGCTGGCCTGGCGATCACGTGGCGTGGGCGCGGCGAGGGTCGGCCCGCGGTCCTGCGGGGCCTGGCATACGCGCTGTTCGGCATCGTCGCGTTTGTGGTGACAGTGAAGCTGTTGCTGCCCGCCATGAATCCCGCGGGCACGTGGGCCTACTCCCTCGACGGGTCCGCGACCGGGGCGGGCACGCCGATGGGCGGTTCGACCGCCGCGCGCGAGTTCCCCTCCCTGTGGGACATCCTGACGACCCCCTCTGTCAAGCTTGTGACGCTCCTCGTTCTTCTCGCGGGGGCCGGCTTCGTCGGCGCGAGCTCGCCCTGGTTCGCGCTCGTCCTGCCGACTCTCGCCTGGCGATTCGCGGGCTCCGTCGATACCTACTACGTGTGGGACTCGTGGCACTACAACGCCGTGCTGGTTCCTATCGCAGCCTGTTCCCTGCTTGACGTGATCAACCGGTGGCTCGCGCCGGAGCGCGCCGCCGCAGGGGACGACGCGGATTCTGAGGACGACGCCCCGGCCTCGCCGACGCGAGGGAGGCACGCGGGAGCGTGGGCGGTGGCCTGCGTGCCCGCGCTGTCTCTGGCGATCACGGCCTCGGCGCTGCCCCTGTGGCAGCTGCCCTCTCTCACGGAGGACCCGCGCATGGCGGCCGCCCAAGGCGCGCTCGACGCGGTGCCCGAGGGGGCGAGCGTCGAAACCGACACGACGCTGCTGGCCCGGCTGGTGCCCGGGCGCGAGGTCTACTGGGTGGGGACGAGCGGCACCATGGATACCCCTCCGGAGTATGTCGTCATCGATGTGCGCTCCTACGCCTGGGGCGGCCAGCACGTCGACGCCGAGTCGTGGGGGAGCGCCGCGCACCCCGGGCACACCTACGAAACCACCTACTCCAAGGCGGGCTTCCGGGTCGCGCAGCGCACCTCGTAATGCGGCAGGTGCCGCGCAGCCGGACGCGCCGGTGGAGCGGCACCCTTGTGTCAATTCCTACTTGGTGCTGCCGTGATGGCATATGCAAGCGCGCCAGCTGTATAGGCCGGTATTGCTGTTATCTGCTACCAAAGACCATTTCGCCACGTGTGTATGTTTCGACTCAGTTGCCTAGACCCACGATCCTTCTCGGTTCCCCTGGTTAATCAAGATCATCCATTGCTCGGTCAGCAACGCGCCAATTGCCGTGGCGATCTTTGCTGGTGAAGGTGCTGTGTGTTGCTGGGACTAGAGAGTGATAGTCAGACCCATAGTGGCAGGTGTTCAAGGTCAGGGCGGCAGGTGTGCCGATGCGGAATCAGGTGGATAGTGCGCGTCCACGAAAGTGCTTGTTGCGTTGGGCGCTGCACCCGATCCGTAGGCATTGCACCTCTTCTGAACGGGTGTAGCGCCCCACATCGGGTGTAGCGCCCCACATCGGGTGTAGCGCCCCACATCGGGTGCAGTGCCCCACATCGGGTGTAGCGCCCCACATCGGGTGTAGCGCCCCACATCGGGTGTATTGCGTGCTGAGAACAAGACGCGGCTGCTCTGTCGGCTTCATCAGTCAGTCGAACACGTCGCGCAGGCGAGATACGGTGCGTGCAACGTGTGCGTGACGTGTCGGGTCGGAATCTAGCCTGCGCTCTTGCTCGCTGGTGAGCCCCATTGCTGCATCCGGCCAAGGCCGTCAGCAGCAATGGGAGTCGAATTCTCGCCGGTGTGATCGCCCCCTACTTCGCCGTGCGCAGGCGCAGCGAGTTGAGGACCACGAACACGGACGAGCAGGCCATCGCGGCGCTGGCCAGCATGGGGGAGAGCAGCCCCGCGATCGCGAGCGGCACCATCAACACGTTGTAGAAGAACGCCCAGAACAGGTTCTCCTTGATGATGCGCAGGGTGCGGCGTGAGACGCGGATCGCGGTCGCCGCCGAGGTCAGAGACGAGTTCATGAGCGTCATGTCCGCGACCTCGATCGCCACGTCCGTGCCCGAGCCCATCGCGATGCCCAAGCCCTTCGTGCTCGCCTGCGCGAGGGCGGCCGCGTCGTTCACTCCGTCGCCTACCATCGCGACCGTGCGGCCCTCGGCCTGAAGGGAGGCGACCGTGTCGCGCTTGCCGTCGGGCAGGACGCCCGCGATGACGCGGTCGATTCCGACCTGATCCGCGACGTGTCGGGCCGCGGCCTCGTTGTCGCCCGTCAGGAGGATCGGCTCGATGCCGAGTTCGCGCAGCTGAGCAATCGCATCAGCCGACGACTCCTTGACCGTGTCACGCACGACGAGAGCGGCGATCGCGCTGCCCTCGACGCGCTCGGGAATCACCAGGGACGAGGCCGTGGCCCCCTCCCGCTCGCCGGCGCCCGAGATGGTACCGGGCTGGGTGGGGGTACCGGTATCCCCGGTCGCGCTGTCGCCGGAGGCGGGTGCGCCATCGGCGGTCGCGGCCTCGGAACGGGAGGTGATGGTGCCCGTGTAGCCGGCGGCATTCACGACGGCCTCGAGTTCCTCGTCGGTGTGCGGGGAGGTGAGGGTGATGCGCGCGGATTCCGTGGCCAGGTTGACCTCGGCTTTGACGCCGTCGAGTTTGCCGAGCTTGCGTTCGACGCGGCGCACACAGGACGCGCAGGTCATGCCGCCCACGCTCATGGTGAGGGTCGTGAGGGGCAGCTCGGCATCGGGGCTGGGGAGCGCGACGGACGCAGGCGTCTCGGGCGTGGCGACTGCCGCCGGGGCGGAGGTTGCTGCGGAGCCCAGGTTCGGCGCGAGGGCGGCGACGACGGCGGAGGCGCCCGAGGCCTCGGCCTCGCGGACGGCGTCGAGGAGAGAAGCGGGTACGTCGATGCCGAGGGAGGCGAGCCACGACGGGCGGCCGACGAGCACGCCGCCGCGGGCGGTGAGGCCGACGACGCCGAGTCCGGGCTGGTTCGCGAACGCGGTCACGGGCTCCAGCGACAGGCCACGGTCCGCGGCGCCCGACGTGATCGCGCGGGCGACGGGGTGCTCGGAGAGGGATTCGACAGAGGCAGCCAGGGACAGGGCCGAGGCCTCGTCCACCTCAGGTGAGCCGCCCGCGCCGGGAGCGACCGCGACGGACTCGAGGGACATGACGCCCGTGGTGACGGTGCCCGTCTTGTCCAGGAGCATGGTGTCGATCGAGCGCGTCTGCTCGAGGATTTCCGCGTTCTTGATGAGGATGCCGAGCTGCGAGGCGCGCCCCGACCCGACGAGGATCGCGGTGGGCGTGGCCAGGCCGAGTGCGCACGGGCACGCGACGACCAGGACGGCGACGGCCGCCGTGAATGCGGCCTGCACGCCGCCGCCCGCGAGTAGCCAGCCCCCGAGCGTTAGCAGGGAAACGACGATGACGATCGGCACGAACACGCCGGAGATCTGGTCCGCGAGGCGCTGGACGGGGGCCTTGCCGGCCTGGGCCTCGGCGACCATGCGCCCGATCTGCGCGAGCGTCGTGTCGGATCCGACGCGGGTGGCGCGCACCAGCAGGGAGCCCCACGTGTTGACGGTCGCGCCCGTCACGGCGTCGCCGGGGGCGGCGTCCACGGGCACGGATTCACCCGTGAGGAGCGAGGTGTCCAGGGCGGAGGAGCCCTCGACGATGATGCCGTCGGTCGCCACCTTCTCGCCCGGGCGCACCGCAAAGAGGTCCCCGACCTGCAGGGACGAGGCGGGCACGACCTGTTCGCTGCGCTCGCCCGTTGCGGGGTCGACGGTCACGAGCGTCGCCTCCTTGGCGCCCATGCGCAGCAGAGACCGCAGCGCGTCGCCCGCGCGGTAGCGTGCGCGTGCCTCCAGGTAGCGGCCCGTCAGCAGGAATACGACGATCATGCATGCGCCCTCGAAGTAGATCTCCGCGTGGCCGGCGTGCGCCGCGCGCGGGATCAGGCTCATCTGCATGCGCATCCCGAGCATTCCGGCGCCGCCCCACAGGAGGGCCCACCAGCTCCACAGCGTGGAGGAAATGACGCCGAGGGAGACGAGCGTGTCCATCGTCGTCGACCCGTGGCGCCCGGCCGCGAAGGCCGCCCGGTGGAAGGGCCACGCCCCCCACGTGACCACCGGGATCGAGGCCGCCGCGACGACCCACTGCCACCCCGTGAACTGCCACGCGGGAACCATCGACAGGAGCATCGCGAGGATGCCGAGGGGCGCGGAGACGATGAGGCGGCGGCGCAGGTCGGTGGCGTGGGCGCGGGTGCCCTCGCCCACCTGGGGGGTGGGGGCCGAGGCCTGGGATGCCCCGTGCGAAGAGGCGGTAGCTGTGTGTTCGTGCGTCACGGAATCAGTGGACATAGGTACCCTCCGGGGGTATGATCGGGCGAAAGGAAACGAGGCCGGGGGAGGTGCCCCGGCCTCGTCGGTGAGGCGTGGACGTCCTCAGAAGTCGCGCGAGATGCCGGTCAGTGTGAAGCCGGCCTCGGACACCGCGTCGCTCAGCGCCGCGTCGTCCAGGGGGGTGTCGGTCAGGACGGTCACCTTGGAGGTGGCGCCCGAGTTGAGGATGACGTCGACGTTCTTGACGCCGGGGATCTCGCCCAGCTCTTCTTTGACGCTCATCACGCAGTGGCCGCAGGTCATGCCGTCGACGGACAGCTCGATGGTGCGATCGATCTCGGTGGTCATGATGTCTCCTTGTTGTTAGGACTTGATGAGGCGTGCGATGGCCGCGGCCGCCTCGTCGACTTTGGCCTGCGCGGCCTCGTCGGATTCGCGCGCCGCCGTGACGACGCAGTGGTTCATGTGGTCTTTGAGCAGGTTGACCGCGACGGAATCGAGCGCGGACTGCACGGCCGAGACCTGGGTGAGGATGTCGATGCAGTAATCGCCCTGCGAGATCATGCGCTGCAGGCCGCGGACCTGGCCCTCGATGCGGCGCAGGCGCGCGAGATGATTCTCGGTGTTGCCGTGGTAGCCGTGCTCGTTGCTCATGAGACTGAGTGTACCCCTAGGGGGTATGGGTGTCAAGGGGGTGTCGTCAACGAGCGCTGTGGGGGTGGCGACATGCATCCCCCAATGCGGCGCGCCCAGTCCCGGCCCGCCGTAGGGTGGAGGGAGCACACAGGTAAGGAGGGGACATGAAGCGACGCCCGCGCCGGCGCTACCGCGCGATCCGCCGCGTCCCCCAGGCCTACCCCGGCTTCTACCTGCGCCTCAAAGTCGCCCCCATCGTCCCCGCCCTTGCCGCAACCGTCGCCGTCGGCGCCCTCGCCGAAATCCCCGCGCTGCCCGAGGATGTGCGTGCTCGCGCGCGTTCCCTCTCCGACGACATGGGCACCGTGATCAGCGAACAATCGCAGCGCATCTTCTTCGATACCCCGGGCCTCGACACACTCCTTATTCGCTCCCTCTCACACGTCGCGCGGCGCACCGCGACCGTGGGACGCGCGTGGGCGCGAGCGGTCGTCGCCATCGGCGCGGATAGGGACGGGCGCATGGCCCGCATGCTGCCCCTCATCCCCAGGCGCGGGTACGACGCCCTCATGACCGGAATGCTGACGATCGGCACCGCCGTGGGTGCCCTGCGCGGCGGCGCGGTCCACGTCGCCCTCCTGCGCGACTCCGATGCCGACCCGGCCTTCCAGGACCCGCTGCCGGGCCATCCCGAGGCGCAGATCCGCCGCGTCGACGCGCCCGCGGTCCTGTCCGACATGTGCGCCGACATCGACGAGCTCTACTGGTCGCGCACGATCGGCCCCGCCGTCAAGATCACCCGCGTCGGCGAGGGCGAGGCGCGCCGCTGGCTCCTCTCCCTGGTCGGCACCGAGTCCATGACCTGGCGCTCCACGAACAACCCCGCCGACGTGGAGACGAACATTCGCCTCATGCTCGGCCTGGAGGCCTCGATGAGCGTCGGCGTCGTGCGCGCGATCCACGCCGCCATGGAACGTGACGGAGTGCCCGCCGACCGGTGGGCGCGCGAGCCCGTCCTCATCTGCGGCCACTCCCAGGGTGGCATCGTCGCCGCCGCCCTCGCCTCGGTCCCACCGCACGAGGCCGGGGTGAACGTCGCGGGCATCCTGTCCACGGGCGGCCCGAATCGCCGCATCCGCGTGCGCCCCGACGTCGTGACCGTGGCCGTCTACCACGACCAGGACGTCATGCCGAGCCTCGACGGCTCGCCCGACCGCGCCCCCGACCGGCGCGTCACCGTGGGACGTAGCCTCGTGAGGCCTCGTACCCGCCCCCTCTACTACGCGCACTCCTCCTCGACGTATACGGAGACTGTGCGCCTCCTCGAGCGCAAGGTGCGCGTGGCCCCGTGGGGGCGGCTGGCCTCGTCGATGGCGGCCCTGCAGGATTTCCTGCCCACCCCGGGCGAGGACACCCGCGTCATGCACTACGAGATCTGGCAGGACATCCTGACCCCCTCCGCCGAGGGCACGTGGGACACGGTCGCCGCGCTCGAACGCGCCAGCGCCTACGAGCCCGCCACCTACCCCATCGACTACGCGGCCGAGGCGCCCAGGCTTCCTCGCGTCGCACGCCCCAAGCGCCGCCGCCCGTCGGTGCTCGGCACCCTGTCAGCGCTCGTTCCCTTCAGAAAGGACAGGTCATGAACGACCCACACGCCCCCCTGCGCGAGGTGCGCCGCTGGATGCGCGTCTCGACCCCCGTCAACAAGGCGGCCTCCTCGGGCCTGCGCGGCCGTCTCCCGCAGATCGCCGGGCCGCTCATGATCGGCGCGCTCGGCGTGGGTGCCCTGGGCGCCGGGATCGCGTGGCGTGCCCTGTCCTCGACGCGCGGAACCGGACGCACCCAGCGCTTCGTCGACCTCGCCACCGCCGCGCTCGACTCGCGCTTCCCGGAGAGGGTCACGGACGAGGCCGGGGCTGGTGTCAATGACGCCAGTTCCGGTCAGCACCGCGTCGTCAACGTGGAGGTCGGCGAGGGCTTTGGCCGCCCCTCCCTCGTGTCCATCGACGTGGTCCTGCCCGCCCAGGATGCGCTGACCGACCCCGTGACGGCGACGTTGGCGCTCGACGAGATCACCCGCGCGACGTGGAACAATCCCGAAATGGTTCCCGTGAGCGTGCGCGCCCGAGTCCTCGTCGCGCGCACGGACGACGGCGACGCGGACTCCCTGGCGGCGCCGGGCGCCCAGACCGACGCGGTCGTCGACATGACCGCGCTCGGCTTCGAGGACGAGATCGCCCGCCCCGACGAGCTTTACAACCGCTACGGCGCGCCCGAGGGCGACCCCGCCTGGAGGCCGTGACCGGAGCGTGAGTCCGGGCCTCGTTTCCTGGTTGGAATGGGGTGTTCCACCCCTTGGGGGTGCTCTTGTTCGTGTTGTGACCGTTTGGTAGTGTCTGGCTTAACAGCACCGAAGTGACGTCGAAGGAGCATCATGGCTGGCGATCTTGTTATCGAAGAGGGGGACTTCGAAGTCCTGCGCGACCGAACGAGAGATCTGTCCAGCAGACTGCAGTCGGTGACCGTCGCGACGGCGGGCGACTACATCTCCTCTGCAGTCGGGGGAAGCCCGCTCGCAGGCCAGGGGCGCAGCGCGGGCGAAACGATTGACGAGGCAGTCATTGCACTGACGCGCGACCTGGACGATTTCTCCCAGTCCGTGAACGACTCGATCAACGCCTATAACGCAACCGACAATAAAGCTGCGGTGAGCTTCCAGCACACCGACCACGGCGGCCCGGCGATGACGATGGACGACCTGCGGCGTATGAGGGAGGAACAGTAGTGGCAACCTGGGCGGACATTCAGAGCTGGGAGCTCAGCTACGTGGAGGAGGCCGAGGACCTCATCGAGGCCGAGGTGCGCGAGGCGCGCGAGATCATCGCCGACCTCGAGCACGCCGCGAAAGACATCCGATCTCAGGGCGAGGCGCCCGACCGGATGCGCCAGCGACTCTCCGAGATCCAGGACAAGCTGGACTCGCGCCTCAACGAACTCACCGAATACGCGCTGGCAACCGCAGAGCTGCACGGGTACGTGAGCCGGGTTGCGGCAAAGCGGAAGTCCGCGTGGGAGGTTGCGGCAGAAGTTGGGTATGACATTCCGGAGAGTGGTGTTGTTCAACCGTCAGCGCCTGAAACGAGGTTTGAGCCGGTAGCGAGTAAGTTTGCTGAGCTACGCGATTGTGTTGACGATGCAGTGCGAATTGCGACGGAAGCCGAGGAAACGGTGGGGTCACGCTATCAGGCGTTGGCTGACGGCCAGTATGTCCTGGCCGAGGGGCGCCACTCGGAGTCCGCGGGCCTGGCAAACGACGCCGACCCCTCGTGGACCCCCGAGGAGGTCTCCGTGTGGTGGGCGCTCCTGTCGGAGTCCGAGCGCGAGGCGCTCATCAACAAGGATCCCGAAAAGTACGGCAATCTCAACGGTATCGACATGGCCTCGCGAGCAAAGGCGAACGATCTCGTGTTGAACGGGCGCATTGACGCCGCGGGACATCGTATCCCGGGGACGGGCCTGCTTGAGAAAGCCCAGAAGGAGTACGATGAAGCGAAAGCTGCATATGAGAGGGATAAGGATTCATTCTGGGGTAGGCAGTACAGTGATGATGAAGCACTTGAACGCTATCGCAACGCAGAAAATAAACTGAATGATCTCTTAGCTATCAAAAAAGCCCTTGATGGTAATTCAGATATCTCACTTATTGCTCTTGAGTTTGGTGAACGTGGAGAAAACGTGCGTGCGGCACTCGCTATTGGAGATGTCGATAACGCGAAGCATGTGACAACACTTGTCCCGGGTATGACTACGAGTTGTCGTAGGAGCACAGACCTCAACTTGGGGTATGCGCGTAACATGATCGAAGCAGCGGAGGATGCGGGCGGGGCAGAAAAAGGAAGTGTCGCAGCGGTTGCGTGGATGGGCTACGAAGCGCCTCCGCATCCTGAAGAATTGGACTTTTCTGTTGCATCGACACACAAAGCGGAGGTGGGAGGTCAGAAGCTGAACGGCTTCCTGACTGGAATCCACTCGTGGCGCTCAGAGCGGGGGATGGACGTGCATCAAAGCGCGATTACGCATTCCTACGGGTCCACGACAGGAGGCTTCGCGATGCGTGATATCGGAGAAGGCGTCGTCGATGACTTCGTGTACACGGGTTCCCCGGGCTCAGCGGTGCATTCTGTTGGGACGCTGGGGGTAGACCCCGACCACACGTGGGTGTCAGCGATTCCGCTACACGATGATGTACAGGGAATGGGGCCCGATTGGACCTTCGGCCGTGACCCCAAGGAGCTGGAAGGGATCGGGCATCTCTCGGGTGACGCGACTGGGGGAGACGGATATAACTCAGATCCAAACGCCGGCACATTTGCGAACCACTCCGCTTATTTCTATAGGGCGAAAGAGGGGCAGCATAACTACTCCCTTGAAGACATCGGTAAGGTCATCGCGGATACGAAGGAGAGGTAATGAATCGGAAACAGCTGGCCGCGCTGATGAGTTCTGCCTGCGTCTCTCTGGTTCTGGCGGCGTGTATTCCGAGCCCACCGGATGATGCTGAACTGTATTTTGGACGCGGCAGCGGGAGCATACCTATCTCCGAGGGACAGACGACGGAGGTTCACATCAGGGATACCCTGCCCCGGTATCTTGGTATCATCGAGGAGGTCGTCGTCGAGTCCGGTGGTGTGCTAGGAGTCGGCGGCAAGAACCGAGTCGACGGTTGCTTGACGACGGACACGACCGATATAGATATCCATTGGGATTCGATGGTTATTCCTGCGATCGACTATGAGGATTTGCGTCGGATGGTTGTCGAGGGGGCACAGCGTAACGGCTTCGGCTATTCGTGGGATCCGGTACGCAGAGATAAACTCAACTCTCGCACTGTTGCTGTCGGGGATGGCTATGGGAATAGTCTGATTTTCTATCATCACGAGGCTCAGAACCGCATTGTCATTAGTTTGTATTCGGGGTGTATGCTCCCGTCGCAGCCTCTCGATCCGGACGTCCCACTCTCGTCCTATCCGCTGCCTAGCCCCGAAGAGATGTTTCCGAATCTGACAATCGTGCAGGCCTTTGACGATAACGGCGGTGAGAATCCTGAGTTACGATCGCAGTCGGGGGTTCAGTCCGGAGTGCAGACGGGGGAATGAACATGACAAAGAAATGGACCCCAGTACGCGTGGGTGCGTGGTGCGTCGTGGTGGTGGCCGTGTTGGGTGGGTGTCATGCAGCAAAGTCGCGCGATGCTGAGCTCGTTCCCTTTCCTCAGCGTGTGAGCATTGAGGAGTACACGAGCCGTCAGCTGCTGGAGATATCGAGTATGGCTGTGCAGGTGGCCGCCGAGACCGGTGGTGAGCTGACGGTGATGGGCTTGCCGTATGTACAGGTGTGTGGCAGTGGTGATACCCAGGGGTATCGCCTGGTTGGCTACACCACGGTGGCTCCGTCGATGTCCTTTGAGCGGCTCGAGAAACTGGTGACAGAAAACAAGCCCGATTGGGCGGTGACCGTGCAGGTTGACAAGCAAATCGATAGGGATGCTACTCGGGGTATTCAGCTGATCGACAACTATGGTGGCATGGCCGAGTTCAAGTTTTCGGAGGACTCTATTGCCGTGAGGTCGCGTTCTGCGTGTTTGCCGACGGATAAGCCCCTGGATGATCCCGGTCAGTTCGTTCTGCCGTCGGTTGAGGAGGCGTTCCCGGGCGTGCATGTGACGGTCAGTGACAACACGGATCCGGACCTGCATCCGGTCCCCACGCTTACCCCGGGTGCATATGCCACCCCCCAGTCCGGCGCCCAGAGCGGTGCCCAGTCGGGCTCGTAGCCCCCGCCCCGGCCTCGTCGAGGAGGCGAAGAAACGGCAAAGGCGGCGAGGCGCGAACCCGCGCACCCGCCGCCCCAACCGATAGGACTCAGGCCTCCCAGCGCGCCAGGCGCTCGGACAGGCCGATGTAGGTCGCGGGGGTCAGCGCCAGGAGGCGCTCCTCCACCTCGGTGGGCAGACCCAGGCCTGCGATGAACTCACGCATGTCTTCCGCGCCCACCTCGTGGCCGCGCGTCAGCTCCTTGAGACGCTCGTAAGGGTTCGCCATGCCGGTCGCGCCCGCGATCGCGGCGGCGCGCATCGCCTGCTGGACGGCCTCGCCGAGCACCGCCCAATTCGCATCCAAATCGCGGGCCATACGAGCCGCGTTGATCTCGATGCCATCCAGGCCGCGCACCAGGTTGTCGTAGGCCAGCACCGCGTGGCCGAACGCGACGCCCACGTTGCGCTGCGTCGTCGAATCCGTCAGGTCGCGCTGCATGCGGCTGGTCACCAGCGTCGAGGCCAGGGAATCCAGCAGCGCGTTCGACACCTCCAGGTTCGCCTCCGCGTTCTCGAAGCG
>ERZ1674037.105-NODE-106-length-12635-cov-6.938315_pt1 | contig 12635 bp, 9 predicted proteins | sample MGYA00581136_ERZ1674037 | MGnify/ENA primary metagenome ERZ1674037 (study PRJEB41354, sample SAMEA4873341) | human saliva metagenome | biome: human-associated habitat [ENVO:00009003]; feature: mouth environment [ENVO:08000002]; material: saliva material...
CTTCCGATCTGGCCGGGTGCGGACGCGAGCGCTGTGGCCCGCGATCGTCTGGCTCCATTGTCAGTGGGTCGTCGTTCACCTCCTCTACTGGCGCCCCGGTGTCGCGAGCGCGCGTGGGGAGAGGCGTCATGATCGATCCTCGCCGGGCGTTGTGCGCGAGGCCGGGGTGGCCTCGCGCAGTGGCTCGAGGGTGGCGCGGAGCCTAGCCTGCACGGTGCGCAGGTGGTCGAGCGCCTCGAGCGGGCTGTCGTTGGTGATAAGGGCGGCCTGGCCGGTGGCGATCGCCTCCTGCGCGTCGGCGACCAGCGGGGCCAGGAGCGCTGTGTCGGCCTCGACGCCCTCAAGCTCGGTGAGGTCGGCGGAAAGGGACCCGATGGCGGCGCCCAGGCGATCCTGGATCGCGTCGAGGTCGGACTTGGCAGAGAAGATCGCGCCCGTCTGCGCGCCGGCCATGGTGAGCGCGCGCGAAGCGGTGTCGAGGGCCGAGGCGGCGCGGGCGTTGTCCTTCGTGACCGTCGCGCTCGCCGTCTCCAGCGCGTCGCGGGCGGATTCGAGCAGCTGCTCGGCACGCTCCGGGTTGCCCTGAAGCGAAGCGAGGGTCTTGGCGGGGTAAATGGTCGCGATGCTCGCCAGCTCCTCCCTGGCGCGCTTAAGGTCCGAGAGCTCCTCGGCCAGGCGCTCGCGCGCCTGTGCGATCCGAGAAGGAAGTGCGGCGTGCTCGGCGCGCTTGGCGGTGAATTCCGCGGTGGCCGCGCGCAGGGGGGACACGGCCGCGTCCAGGTCGTTCGACATCTCGGCGGCGAGACGCATCCTGGTCTGGGGGACCACCGCGGCCTGGATGCGCTTCTGGGTGTCGTACCCGCGTGAGAGAGCTGCCTTGGCCTCCTCGACCTGGCGATGGAAACGCTCGGTCGCGGACAGTCCGAACTGGGCGCGCGCATAGTCCCACTCCTGCTCGGCGGTGCGCACGAGCTCGGCTGCCTCGACGAGGCGCTTGTTCGCACCCTGCACGCGATGGTGGGCCTCCTCGGCAGCCCTGAGCCGTTCCTCGCGCGCTTTGAGGCGTGCGCGCCGTGCCGTATCCTCGGAGGTGGGTGCGGGCTCGGGGCTGGCGCTCTCGCTCTCCTGCGAGTCCTTGGTACCCTTGATGGCCAAGCTGATCAGCCCGATGCATGCTGCGGCCACCATCCAGAGGAAGCCTCGGCCGTGTTCGGTCGAGCCGGACGACGAGGACCGGCTGGGGGAGAGCGACGAGGACCGGCTGGGGGATGTGGACCGAGCCGCGACGCGGTGCGCATCAGGCCCGAATCCTGCGTGTTGGAGGGTGGAGGCGGAAGCGACGGCAGCCTCTGCGTCTCCCACGGCCTCGGTCGCGAACGCGGGCGCACCACCGAGCGCTATCGCGGCCGAGATGACGGCCGCGATGCCTAGGCGTCGAATCCGTGGCACGCTATCCTCCTTGGTTGGTGGCGAACAGAACAAGGTACATGATCGTGGGCCGCCGCGCGTTCACTATGATATGCGGTCCGTCATATTATTGTGGTTTGTTGATGACCCGGTGGCGGGGTGCGGACGCGAGCGCTGTGGCCCGCGATCGTCTGCGTCAATTGCCGGTGGGTCGTCGTTCGCCTCCTCTACTGGCGCCCCGGTGTCGCGAGCGCGCGGTTGGTCAGGACGGTGGCCCTCGAGGCCGCCGCACGCGCCTGTAGAGGGTCCTTGTCGAGGGCCTCGCGAGCCTCGCCAATCGCCTGTTCCGCTTCGCGCAGGAGCTTGTTCGCGTCAAACAGGGCGGAGCCTTGACGGTTCCTCAAGGACTTGCGCGCCCACGCGAGGGCCGCATCAGCGTCACGAATATGACGCTGAGCGCTCTCTCGCGCCTTGAGCGCCGCCGCCTCTTGCGTCCGAAGGGGATTGAGCACCGCCTCCAGGCGAAGCTCCAGGTCGCGAAGGGTCTCGAGCGCGCCGAGGGGGTCCTCGTCGTTGACCAGGGCGCGCTGGCCGAGCGCTATCGCTCCCCGCGCGTCGGCGACCAGCGGGGCCAGGAGGGCCGTGTCGGCCTCGAGGTCGTCAACCTCGGCGATGTCGCCGGACAGGGCCCCGATGGCGGTGCCGAGGCGGTCCCGGATCGCGTCGAGGTCGGTCTTCGCCGAGAAGATCGCGTCCGTCTGTGCATTCGCCATGGTCAGAGCACGCTGCGCGGTGTCCAGGGCCGAGGCGGCACGCGTCGGGTCCGCCCCGATATGCGCGCTCGCCGTGTCCAGTGCCGAGCGAGCGGACTCCAGGAACGCCGCCGCGCGCTGTGGATTGTCCTGGAGGGAGGCGAGCATGGAATCGGGGTAGAGTCCCGCGATGCTGGAGAGCTCTTCCTTCGAGCGTTCCAGATCGGCGAGCTCCTCGACCAGACGCTCACGAGCGTCACTTAGCTGCGCGGGCAGCGTTGAGCGCTCCCTTCGCCGTGCCGCAAACTCCGCGCGCGTCTTCTCCAGGGGAGGGAGGACCTCGTCCAGATCCTTTGTGATTGTCGCCGCCAGGCGCTTCTTGGCCAGGGAGTCGACGGTGTGGCATATCTGCGTGTGGGTGTCGCGTCCGCGCGCAACGGCCTCCTTGGCCGCCTCAAGGCGGTGACCGTACTCTTCGGCCGCGGCGCTGCCGAACTGTGCGCGGGCGAAGTTCCAGTCCTCCTCGGCGGCGCGGATCTGTTCCGCGGCCTCTGACAGGCGCCGATTCGCCGCATCGGCGGCCTTCAGGGCCTCACGCCTCACGGGGTCCACGATCGGAACGGACGCCCCGGAATCGGCGCTGGAATGGTCGTGACCGTCGTCTTCTCGCAGCGCGACCCACAGGTTGGAGACGACGGCAATCACCACGACGACGGCCAAGATAACGTAACCGCCGAGGCTCCTGTCTGCCTCCCTCTTCCGTTCTTCCTCTGCCGCTTGCTGCCTCTTGCGATTGTCGGCAGCGATGCGTGCGTGTAAGTCGGTCGTGCTGCGCACGTCGTCGATGAACGCGCGAGCGCCCGCCGCCGCCTCGTCGGGAGTGAGGGGGGTGGATGTGTGCTTGCCGCGGGCGACACCGAGCGCGTCGTCCAGCATCTTCTTCGTCATCGGGTCCGACGCCGCCTTCTGCTCCAGGTTCGAATCCGTGCAGTAGGTGTCGGTGCCGTCCTCGTAGGCCAGGACGTAAAGGATGCCCTTATCCGCCGTGCGCGATTGCATCAGGGTGGTCCGGCACCACGTCGATGGTTTCTGGTCGGAGAACGTGGGGACGATTGAGACGTCGATGTACATGGAGTACGCGGAATAGAAAGACTGAGCTGACGTCTCGATCATTCCCCGTTGCTCCGCGCTGAGGAAGCCGTCGGGATCGCTGACGTATCCGCTCGTGGCGAGCGGCTCGGTTGCGAAGGCGGGCGAGCCACCGAGCATCATCGCTGCCATCATGACGGCGGCGATGCACAGGCGTCGGATCAGTGCCACGTGGCCCTCCTGGTCGGTGGTGAACGGAACGGCATGGGCTCACAAGCTGTTCCGCGTCGCCCAAGCGTTGCAATCTGCGTCACGTTGTGTGTCTGGGGTCAGTGTACGCGACGCGGGCGCTCAGGCGGGCAGGCCGCCGCGAGCCGGGTGCGCGGCGGTGGCTCTCAGGCGGTGCGACGCGCTTAGAAGTGGCCCTTGGAACCGGAGAACCCGCCGCCGCCGAAGCTGCCGGAGCTCCCGGAGAACCCGCCGCCCGAGGAATGGCTGGAGCTGGAGCTGCCCCAACTCGAGCTGGAGCTGCCCCAACTTGAGCTGGAACCCCACGAGGAGCTCGAGTGCGAGCTGCCGCTGTTGGAGAACAGGATCGACCACAGGATCTGCTCACCGAGGGAGGAGCCGGAATTGCTCGAGCGGTCGTCGTCATCGTCCTCGTCGTACCAGCTCGTATCGGGTCGGGCCAGGGGCGTGGCCATGACGCGGTCGGCGAGGGTGCGCGCCCGCGATGCCTGGGAGGTCGCTTCGTTCGGGTCGCTCTCCAGGGCCTCGCGGGCCGCCTCGAGGGAGTGCTCAGCGTCGTGGAGGGTGGAGCGGACGTTCATGTTCATGGCGCCGCGTCGCCCCTGGACGTAGCGCTGGGCGCGCATGACCGCGGACTCGGCGAGGGACACCTGGGAGCGGGCGGCGGCCAGAGCCCGCTCGTCGTTGTCCCGCTTGGAGCGCAGCGGGGCGAGCGCGGCGTCAATGTTTGCTTCCGAGCTGCGCAGGTGTTCGAGGGCCGCCAACGGGTCGCCGTTGTTGAGGAGGGCGGCCTGTCCCTCGGAGATCGCCGCGCGCGCATCGGCGACGAGCGGGTCGAAGATGGCCGGTTCCGCCTTCAGGGACGACACGTCGTTGATATCCGACGAAATGGAGCCGATGGCGGCACCGAGGCGGTCGTGGATCGCGTCGAGGTCGGACTTGGCGGAGAAGATCGCGTCGGTCTGGTGCGTGGCCATCATGAGGGCGCGGTGTGCGGTGTCGAGGGCGCTCTCCGCGCGGGCCCGATCCGTCTCGGCCATCCGCTGGGCCTCCTCCAGGGCGGCGCCGGCGGTTGTCAGCAGGGCGGCGGCCTGCTCGGGGTTGTCCTGGAGGGAGGCGAGCATCTGCGCAGGGTAGATACCCGCGATGCTCACCAGCTCCGCCTTCGCGCGCTCCAGATCGGCGCGCTGCTCGATGAGGCGTTCGTGGGTCTCGGTGATGCGGTTAGGCAGCGTCGCCTGCTCGCTGCGCTTCTTCTCGAAGGAGGCCTGGACGGCGCTCAGGGGGTTCATGGAGGTCCCCAGGTCGCGCATGATGCTCGTCGCCAGGTTCGCGCGCGAGATCGGGTTGGTGGAGTCATTCATCTGCTTTTGTGTGTCAAAACAGCGCGCGACGGAATCCCGGGCGGCCTCCAGGGCGCGGGCGAATTGGTCGGTCGCGGCGATGCCGAACTGGGCGCGCGCGAAGTCGAGCTCGTCGGTGGCGGAACGCACCTGCTCGTCTGCCGCGAGGAGCTGGCGGTTGGCCTGCGAGACCTTCTTCTCGGCGTCTTCGGTTCTGGTGAGGGTGACCTGCTCCGCGGCGCGTTCGTTGCGACGCGAGGAGGAGGACACGGCGAGCCCGATGCCGATGAAGCCGCCGACGATGAGAATGAGGACGATGATGGCACCGCCCCGACCCTCGGAGGAGGTGGAGCGCGCTGAGCTGCCCGAGCTACTCGTGCCGCTGGAGGAGGTGGTGGACCTGTTCGCGAGGGTATTAATGAAGGCGACGGCACCCGCGGCGGCGTCGGAAGAGGTCAGGGGCTTGCTGGCCAGTTTCGACTCGGCGGCCGTGCGCGCGGCGTCGCGTGCGCTTTGCGAGATGGAGCCGCCGTTGACGCATTCGCCGTCCACGCGCTCGTCGTAGGCGATGTAGTAGATGATGTTGCCGTCCGAGGTGCCGGAGGCATTGAGGGTCTTGCGGCACCATTCGACGCCGTCGATTCCCGAGAGGTTGTCGACGATGACGACGTCGACGGAGATGCCCTTCGCGCGCGCGGAGCGTGCGGCGGTTTCGATGAGCGTGCGCTCGGAGTCGGAGAGCCAGCCGCCCGGGTCGGTGACGATTCCGCTCGTTGTGACCGGTGCGGTCGCGAAGGCGGGGGCGCCCAGGGTGAGCAGTAGCGTTGCGAGAACTGCGACGAGGCTGAAACGGCGGATTCGTGACACGGGGCCCTCCTGCGTTGTGGCGAACAAGCAAAGATATACCACGTTACGCACGCGCGTCCACCATGTGACGCAGTATGCGACGTGTGATTACTGCCGTGGGGTCAGTCTACGCGAAAGCGCGCGGGGATGGAGCGGGCGGTGCTGTTCGCTACAGGCGGGAGCACGCCTCGCACACGGGGCGTGGGAGGGCCCTATGATAGGGGGAGCCTACCCGGCCTACAGACTATTGATAGAAGGAGGGGACCATGCCCACCGGTAAAGTGAGGTTCTTCGACGCTGATCGCGGTTTCGGCTTCATTACGGGAGACGACGGGGCGGATGTCTTCCTCCACTCGTCCGCGCTGCCGTCCGACGCGCCGAGCCCCAGGGTGGGAGCTCGCGTGGAGTATTCGGTGGCCGACGGACGCAAGGGACCGCAGGCCCTGAGCGTGCGCTTCCTGAAAGAGACAGCTTCCGTTGCCCGAGCCAAGCGTCGCAAGCCGCAGGCGATGGTGCCGGTCGTTGAGGATCTCATCAAGCTCCTCGACGCCTCGAGCGCTACCCTGCGCCGCGGCTCCTACCCGGACAACGCGACCAAGATCGCGAAGGTGCTGCGCGCCGTCGCAGAGGAATTCGATGCCTAAGACTGGTGCCCGTGTTCGGGCAGTGAAGAAGGACGCCGTCCTGGAGGCCGCGCAAGACGTGGCCCGCGCGGGCGCCGAGGCCGTGGCGCACCCGCGTCCCGTCGGCGAGCACGTGGGCTTCGAGATGGTGTCGGAGCGCCTGGGAACCCACTACTTCGCGTCGACTGACGCCGGGTACGTGGGCTGGTGCTGGTCGGTGACGGTCGCCCGAGTGCCGCGCGGCCGCGTCGCCACCGTGTGCGAGGTCGACATGACGCCGCGCGAGGGGGCACTCCTCGCGCCCGAGTGGGTGCCGTGGGAGGATCGCCTGCGCCCCTCCGATATTTCCCGCGAGGACACGCTGCCCTACGTGGCAGACGACGAGCGCCTGGAGCAGGGCTTCGAAGACACCAGCGAGGACCTCGACCTGCCGGTCGTGCGCGAGCTCGGCATGGGCCGACCCCGCGTCCTGTCCGAGGAGGGGCGCAGCCAGGCCGCGAAGCGCTGGTACGCGTCGGAGCGCGGCCCCAAGTCGGGCCGTCGTCCGCGCAACACGTGCTCGACCTGCGGTTTTCTCATGAAGATGGGCGGCGGCATGCGCACGATGTTCGGCGTGTGCGCCAACGAATGGGCGACCGACGACGGCGCCGTCGTCTCCCTGGACCACACCTGCGGGTCTCACTCGGAGACGGACGTTCCGAAGAACGACACCGCGTGGCCCGTGCGGCCCTCGCGCGTCAACGAGGGCGCGCTCGACGCCGAGCCGATGCCGCGCGCGTCAGAGCAGGCGGGCGACGAGGCCGTGGCACAGCAGGCGCAGGAGGCGACGCCCTCGGGGGACGTGACTGAGGAAGCGGAGCGGCCCGAGGTCGGCTGAGGCCTCGGCGAGCGCCCACTGATGGGAAGCGCCCGGGACGAGCGCCCGGGTGCTTTCTCAACAAGTGGGAACACGGCGGGTATGTTTGCGCCCGGGCGCGTGAGCAGGCACGATTAAGCGGTGAGCACACAAGCACAGACCGCCCCATCCCACGGCGGCTTCACACAGTCACTTGATTCGTTCTTCCAGATTTCCAAGCGCGGTTCGACCATCGGTCACGAAATCCGCGGTGGAATCGTCACCTTCTTCGCGATGGCATACATCCTGGTCGTCAACCCGGCGATCCTGGGCAATGCTGTCCCCAAGGATGGCTCCATCACCACCCAGGGCATCGCCGCAGGTACCGCGCTCGTCGCCGGCATCATGACGATCCTCATGGGTGTCGTCGCCAACTACCCCCTCGCCCTGGCCGCAGGCCTCGGCCTGAACGCGGTCGTTGCCTTCACCCTGGTCCTGGGCTCCGGCCTCAGCTACGGCGAGGCCATGGGCGTCATCGCGTGGGAAGGCATCCTGATCTTCCTCCTGGTCCTCACGGGCTTCCGCGAGGCCGTCTTCCGCGCGGTTCCCCCCGCCCTCAAGACCGCGATCACGGTGGGCCTGGGCCTCTTCGTCGCCCTCATCGGCCTGGTGAACGCGGGCATCGTCCGCGCGGGCGCGACGCCCGTCCAGTTCGGTATTTCGGGTTCGCTTGACGGCTGGCCGGCCCTGGTCTTCGTATTCGGTCTCTTCCTCATGATCGTCCTCTACGTGCGTGGCGTGAAGGGCGCGGTCCTCATCTCGATCATCTCTGCGACCGTCCTGGCGGCCATCGTCCAGGCGTTCGCGCACATCGATCGGATTTCCGACACGAACCCCACCGGTTGGGGCCAGACGGTTCCGGAGCTCAAGGGCTCCCCGATCGCCGTTCCCGTCTTCGACACGCTCGGCAAGGTCGATCTCTTCGGTGGCTTCGGCAAGCTCGGCGTCGTCTCCATCATTCTGCTGGTCTTTTCCCTCATGCTCGCCGACTTCTTCGACACGATGGGGACCATGGTCGCCGTCGGCGCCGAAGGTAAGCTGCTGGACGAGCAGGGCAACCCGCCCAAGACCCGCCAGATCCTGATCATCGACTCCCTGGCCGCCGTGGCCGGCGGCGTCGGCGGTGTCTCCTCGAACACCTCCTACGTCGAGTCGGCCTCGGGCGTCGCCGAGGGTGCGCGCACCGGCCTGGCCTCCGTGGTCACGGGTGTCCTCTTCCTCATGTCGACCTTCCTGGCGCCCCTCGTTGAGCTGGTCCCGACCGAGGCCGCCTCCACGGCCCTCGTGTTCGTCGGCTTCCTCATGATGACCCAGGTGACCGACATCGACTGGGATTCCAAGGAAGTTGCGATCCCCGCTTTCATGACGATGGCCTTCATGCCCTTCGGCTACTCCGTGTCCGTCGGCATCGGCGTCGGCTTCGTGACCTACTCGCTCATCCAGCTCGTCAAGGGCCAGGCCCGCAAGGTTCACCCGCTCATGTGGCTGGTGTCCGTCCTGTTCATCATCTACTTCCTGATGGGTCCGCTCCAGCGCCTCCTCGGCGTCGGCTGATTTCTCACCTGTCGTCCCCTTCCTGCCCCGCCGGAGCCTCGCTCCGGCGGGGCAGTCGTATCCTAGGAATATGCGCCGAGGAGGGGTGATCGCCTGAGGCTGCCCCCGCCTCGTTCGGCGCGCAGCAGCAGCGAGAGAGAGGGAGGTCTGGCGTGTCGGCAACATTTGCATCTATGCGCTACGTGAACTACAGGTATTGGTTCGTTGCCTCCCTGATTGCGTCCACCGGCGCGTGGCTCCAGCGCGTCGCCCAGGACTGGTACGTACTGACGGTTCTCACCGATCACGACGCCTCGCAGGTCGGCGTCGTCACCGCCCTGCAGTTCCTGCCCATCATCCTGTTCTCCGCGTGGGCGGGCGTGCTCGCGGACCGCATCCCCGGGCGGCGCCTCCTCCAGTGCACGCAGACGGGGGTGGGCCTCGTCTCCCTCGTCATCGGTGTCGTCGTGCTGACGGGCACGGGCGAGCTGTGGCACCAGTACATCCTCGCCTTCGTCTCCGGGACGATCTCCGCGGTCGACACGCCCGCACGCCAGGCATTCGTCGGCGAGCTCGTGCCCCAGGACAAGATGGCGAACGCCGTCGCCCTGAACGCCACCGCCTTCCACACCGCGCGCCTCATTGGCCCGGCTTCGGCGGGTTTCTTCATCGACTGGTGGGGGGTGGGCCCCGTCTTCCTGATCGACGCCGGGCTGTTTGCCGCCCCCGTCATCGCCCTGGCCCTCATGCGCGCCGACCGCCTCTACCCGCGCACCCTCATCCCGCGCGCTCGCGGGCAGCTGCGCGAATCGGTTGTGTACGTGCATGGCCGCACGGATATTCGCATCATCCTCGCCCTGATTGTCGTCGTCAGTGCTCTGGGCATGAATTTCCAGATGACGAGCGCGCTGATGGCCACGACCGTGTTCGGTAAGGCGGCCGGGTCGTTCGGTATTTTGTCGACCTTCATGGCGTTCGGGTCGATTCTCGGGTCGACGGGAGCCGCGCGCCGCGTTCCGCGCCTGCGCACGATTCTCCTGGGCGCGGCGTTTTATGGGACCGCCGAGATCCTCTTGGGCCTGGCCCCCTCCTACTGGTGGTTTGCGCTCCTGTCGATCCCCACGGGCTTTGGCATGCTGACGATGAACACGAGCGCGAACGCCCTGGTTCAGACCCGCACCGATCCCGACAAGCGCGGGCGCGTCATGGCGCTCTACTCCCTCGTGTTCTTGGGTGCGACGCCGATTGGCTCGCCGATCATCGGGTGGGTGGGGACGATGTTCGGGGCGCGATGGTCGATCCTGGTGGGCGGCATCGCGTCGCTGGGCATCGCGCTCATCTGCGGGGTCTGGGCGATGATCCACTGGAAGGGGCGCGTTGTTGCCCGCCCGACCTTCCCGTGGGTAGGCGTGGAGGCGGACTCCTCCGTGGACGCGCCGCGCCGCTCGCTGGACGAGGACTGAGGGGCGCTCCCGGGGGATCGGGAGTTAGAGCACGCGCTCCAGGCAGTAGTCGATGCACTCCAGGAGGGCCTCGACGTCGCCGATCTCGACGCTGGGCCACGTGCCGATGCGCAGCTGGTTGGCCCCCACGCCCCGGTAGGCGCCGATGTCGACGATCTCGTGGGCGCGCAGGTGCGCCGCCAGGTCGGTGGCCTTGACGTCGGCGTTGATTTCGATCGTGGCCGTCACGGGGGAGCGCCACGCCTCCTCGGCGACGAAGGGGTAGAGCGCGGGGTGGGCGCTCGCCCAGTCGTAGATGAGGGACGAGGCCTGGGCGCAGTGGGCGCTCACGGCCTCCATGCCGCCGCGCTCGTTGAGCCACGCGACCTGGCGCTGTGCCATGATGATCGTCGCGACCGCGGGCGTGTTGAGGGTTTGGTCCTTGCGCGAGTTGTCGATGGCGGCGGACAGGGACAGGAATGGGGGGATCCAGCGCCCGCCGGGGGAGGCCTCGATGCGGCGGGCCCGCTCGATGGCGGCGGGGGAGAGAATAGCGACCCAGAGGCCGCCGTCCGATCCGAGGGCTTTTTGCAGGGAGAAGTAGTAGGCGTCGACTTGGGTGAGGTCGATCGGCGCGGCGCCTGCGATGGAGGTGCCGTCGACGAGGGTGAGCGCTCCCGGGGCGTCGACGCGGTAGACGGGGGAGGCCACGCCGGTTGAGGTCTCGTTGTGGGGGTAGGCGTAGGCGTCGACGCCCTGCTCAGGGTCGCGAGGGGCGAGCGTAACCAGGGAGCCGGCCCGTGCCTCGTCGATGAGGGGGGAGGCGAGGTGGGGTGCGCGCTTCGCCGAGGCGGCGAACTTCGCACCGAAGGCGCCCCAGGAGCCGAAGGCGGCGCGCGAGGAGATGAGGCAGGCGCAGGCGGCGTCCCAGAAGGCTGAGGCGCCGCCGTTGCCGAGCACGACCTCGTAGCCGTCGGGCACGTTCAGGAGGGCGCGCAGGCCCTCTTTCAGGTCGGCGACGACGCGGCGCACGGGGGCCGCGCGGTGGGAGGTGCCCATGAGGAGGGGCGTAAAGAGGGCTTCGAGCTGGTCGTTGCGCACCTTGGAGGGGCCGCAGCCGAAGCGCCCGTCGGCGGGCAGGAGAGCCGGGTCAATGTCGGGGAAATCCACCATGACAACAGCCTAACCCCGCGCTCGCCGGTATTTCCATCACGCCCATTAATCGAATTGTCGTGAAGAACGACACGTTACGACGCGCATTTTTTCGCGTCATTGTGTCGTTTCTTTCCAGACAACAAAGGTCACCCTATCCTGGTGTTCGTAGGTGCCCCTTGAAGGAGGACGACGTGGCAGACCTGATTGACACCACCGAGATGTATCTCAAGACCATTCTTGAGCTCGAGGAAGACGGGGTGACGCCCCTGCGCGCCCGGATCGTGGATCGCCTGGGCCATTCGGGTCCGACCGTCTCGCAGACGGTGGCGCGCATGGAGCGAGACGGCCTGCTGCACGTCATGGGGGACCGGCGCTTGGAGCTGACGGAGGCGGGGCGCGCCCGCGCGACGGAGGTGCTGCGCAAGCATCGACTCGCTGAGCGTCTCCTCCTGGACGTCATTGGCATGGAGTGGGCGCAGGTTCACGACGAGGCCTGCCGCTGGGAGCACGTGATGAGCGACGCCGTCGAGGCGCGGCTGGTGGACTTGCTCTCCGATCCGACCGTGGATCCCTACGGCAATCCGTTGCCCGGCGTGGACGGGACGGAGCGCCTGCACTCCGCTGAGCTGGCGGTGCGCTCGCTCGAGTCCGGCGTTTTGACCCTGGGGCGTATCGGCGAGCCGATCCAGGCCGACGCTGAGTTGCTGGCGTCCTTCGACGAGCTGGGGCTGCGCCCGGGGGAACGCGTGGCCCTGTCTGCTCACGGGGACGTCGTGCGCGTGGCCGCGTTGGATGGCTCCGGCGAGGTCAGCGGTTACCTGACGCTTCCGATGGCGTTGGCTGCTCATCTGTTCGTGCGCGGGGAGTGACCTTCTCGGAGTGACCTTCTCGGGGTGACGAGGCCGGGGCCCGGTGGGGTCTCGGCCTTCGTTGTGCAGGGACAAGCGAGCGTCTCGCATCGTGAAACGGGTGTGACGAGTTGCCGATAGGGGGAGTTTTCCCTGATACGGCTAGGCACAAATATCACGAAATGGTAACGGTGGGGTGTTGAGGCGTTATCGGAACGTGACATTGACCGGCCGTGCAGGCTATAGTGAATACCGGTCATCAGACCAACCGCCCATTCGGTACCCGAAGTGAGACAACGAATGGGACGGAAAAAGCGTCTCACGCGGGGAACCCATCACCGGCTCCTCGTAGCCTTGGGGTGAAGCTCGCACGCCGAGCCGGGCCTCCCGCCCGAACCCGACAGCTAACCTCGCAGGGAAACAGGGAGAAAACGAGTGAAGACTTCTAAGCCT
>ERZ1674037.107-NODE-108-length-12472-cov-7.219618_pt1 | contig 12472 bp, 13 predicted proteins | sample MGYA00581136_ERZ1674037 | MGnify/ENA primary metagenome ERZ1674037 (study PRJEB41354, sample SAMEA4873341) | human saliva metagenome | biome: human-associated habitat [ENVO:00009003]; feature: mouth environment [ENVO:08000002]; material: saliva material...
TTCCCGGCCGCGCGCCCGTTCGTCGTTGTCACGGCGGCCTGTTGTGGTTTGGTGACGTCGGCCTTGTGCAGGAATGCGGGGGCCTGACAGAACAGTTATCAGAATGTGTCTCCGCCGCGTTCGGTGAGAATGCGATTAATGACTTCGTCTGGCAGTGGGCGCCCCGTCGCATCGAGCAACCCGTGACGCTTCAAGTACTGATAATACGGATCAGCAAAACGAGGCAGAGGAAACGGCAACAAATACACGACCCCGACCACAAGCGCTAACAAAGCGATGAAGAGCAGAACCCTCACAATAAAGACAGGGGCCCCAATTGGTTCGAGAAGAAGAGCGATTCCTCCGAAGAAGAACATGAGGCCGACGCAGGGGCGCAGTATTGCTTGAGCGCTGCGCGTGGGGGACCGTGCCGCGGACATCCTCCGCCACGATCTGGCAAGCGGCGAGTCCGTGTATGTTTCGAACCACCACGCATGAATTAGGAGGTAGCCAAACACCACGCTGCCGATTCCGCTCCACATGCGTCAACCTACTTCCCGTTGAGCCACTCGGCGAGGGGTGGCATTGATGCTGTCATTTGTCGCGTCTGTATGAGCCGCTCTGACGGGCCGGCGCGATCGTTTCGCGAACCCTCCGACTGGGCGCCGTGTTCTCGGCTTCCAGCTCGCGTGGATCAGGACGACCCTCACGCACGGCTTGACGCAGCACGCGCTCGAGTGCTACCCACCGGCCCACCACCGATTCGCCCAGCCCTCAATCCCGGGCCACAGACGCGATCATCGAGCCTGTATCCAACACCAGACTCGCCACATCACGACGATACTCCGGTGTCAAACGACGACGAGTTGCCATAACAGGTGCCTCGCTGGCCGCAGGAACTCGCGCCCGCTTAACGAAGTGTCAACACAACACGAGCCTAACCCCAACCCTTCATGCTGTTGTCAAGAAAACGCGCTGACTTTGTAATCTTTACTTTGCACTGCTGCTCATTGTCTTCGAAGGCTTTGTCAGCTGCTTTCAGGCCGGCGCTCATTGCATTCGCAGCTTCGGACATATCCTCGATTGCCTGTTTTAGGCCCTGCATTTTCTCGTTGAGCGTCGCCTGGGCCTTACTTCCCGTTGCGGGGGAACTGAGAGAGACGCCGTTGAGGGCAAACGACGCATAGGCGGCGTCTGTCGCCGCGCGTTGAACCTCAAAGTGATCCCATGTGATGTTGCTCATTTGTGTGTCTCCTGGTTGGGGGTGAAGAGTTGGGCGAGTTGGCCCCATAGGACGGTTTGAAGGACGGGCTCCATGGTGGCTTCCTCGTCGGAGGATTCGCCTTGTGTCGGGGTGACCAGGTAGGAGCCCGCGGGTGTGGACAGGACGCTGAGGGCGGCCCAAGGGGTCACGCCGTCGGGCGTGATGTTGTCGCGTGTCCACGTGGTGTACTCCCAGTCGCCGTTGACCAAGGCGTGGGAGAAGAGCGAATCGGCCGGGCCGAAGGTGGTCAGGTGCTCCAAGATGGCTTGAGCGGTGTCCAGGTTGCCCTCCTCGGCGGCGTCGAGGAACTCTGTGGGCAGGTAGGGTGGCCCGTCGAAGGTCTCGGGGCGCGGGCCGAGCGGGGAGTTCGCGGCAACGACGTGGGGAATCTCCTCGGTGTCGATGCGGTACACGTGTATCTTTTCCCCTTGCGCGCGTGCGACCGTGGCGTATGGGCGGCCCAGCCAGATCCGCAGGCTGCGGCGGGTCGGCTGGGTGGGTGTCAGGGACGCCATCGTCATGGCAGCATCTGCCTGGTTCATGGATTCCCACAGGGCCAGTGCCGTCTCGCTGAACCCGTTCTCGTCGACCGCTGGCGTCGTACTCAGGCCCAGGTCGCGCGCGGTGTCGAGCTGCTCGGCCCGGGGGACGTGGCGCGAGGCCAGGGGTAGGAAAGCCGTCGCCTGATCGATCGACAGGCTCAGGGTGGGGCGGAAAGAGTCGTTGGGGCTCATAGGGCGACCTCAATGGTGGGGATGATTTGGACGATGTCGTCGGCGACGAAGGGGAACTGGTCGGTCGTTGACGTGGCCGTCGCCGTGATGAGGAAGCGCTGGCCGCCCTGGGCGCGGTGGACCCACGCCCACTGGCACATCGTAATGGGTACCGTGCCCTCAATGTAGATGCCGGTGCGTAGGTAAGCGCCGCTCGGGGTGGCGGGCCACGCCATGTCCTCCAGCATGATGAAACCGCCGATAGTGTCACGGATCAGGCGCGCCGAGTCGGCCAGGACCACCGCGTCGTCCTGATCGTCAGGGATGGTGGAAGCCACGGTCAAGATCGTGGCCGCGAAGCTGTGCGTGGCGTCGACGGGGCCAGCCACACCGCCCAGCACGCGCGTGCCCTCCTGGGAGTCAGTCGGGGCGATAGCCGCGAAGACCTCCTCCGGCAACGGAGACCACCGATCGGGAGCCTGATAAGAAAAAGTCATGAGAATGGGTGTCCTTCACGTTGAGCGAGAATGTGATTAATGACTTCGTCGGGCAGCGGGTGCCCCGTCGCGTCGAGCAACCCGTGGCGCTTCAAGTACTGATAGCGTGCATCGGCGAAACGAGGCAACGGCAGGGGCAACAGGTACACCACGCCAATAACGAGGAAGAGTAAGGCAAGGAACGCGAACAGGGTAAGGAGCGGTGTCGGTGCGCCGACCTGCTCGAGGACCACACCTACCCCTCCGAAGACAAGCATGAGCCCCGTGCAGGGACGCAGCATCGCCTGTGCTTTGCGCGTGGGGGACCAGGACGCCGACATCCTCCGCCACGACCTGGCAAGCGGCGAATCAGTGTACGTCTCCAGCCACCACGCATGGACAATGAGCGCGCCGAGAACCGCTCCCGCAACAGAAAACCACATGCGGTCCCCTAGCTGTTCCACCACTTGACGAAAGGATGCACGACATACTTGTTGAGCGAATCGCCGACGCGCTTGCCTGCCTCGTTGCCAATGAATCCTCCAGTCAAACCACCGCCAACAAACCCGATAACGCCCCCGATGGGACCGCCTAAAGAGACGCCAACGAGTCCACCTGCGGACGCGCCGATACTGCCAACACCTAATTCGAGGCCGGCAGTAAAGGTGCCTTTGATGGCCGCGCGAACAACCTTCTCACCATCGCCCATTTCTGGATGATTAATGTCGTCGGAACGGAGAGACTCAAGCCCAGTCATTGTCCCGTTTACGATGGGGAAAACTCGGCCTGCGACCGTGCCGACCCTATTGAGTACTTTGATTGGGGCGGCAAGTCGAGATTCGCCGGCAGCGGAGTGTATGCCAAACCAACTCCAGTTAAAAACGTCCCCCTTTGCAGTGACCCTCTTCCAGTACGACATATCTGCTAAGTTCGCAGGAGGCCTGTAGTTTCCGCGGTGATAATAGCTGCGTCCACCGCGCAATGCAGTGGCCCATCCGCTGGTCCATGCTTGGACGGGGCCGACACTCGTTGCGGCGGGATTATCAGAGCTGGGGATGTAGTATGATGTGACGTATGCTTTCGCGTTGCGAATCCACTCCGTATCGGCTTCGGGATTTATGACATCGAGGGCATCGGCGAACTCTTTCTCTGCCTGGTTATACAGGCTTCGTGTATAGTCGACTCGCGGTTTGAGGTCGAAAAAGTACTGGGCGTGCGATTCGGGCGGGCGGTCCTCGTAGCTGAGGGAGCAATTGCGGTAATCGCCCTTGACCGTCATCCCGTGGGCGCTCGCCTCGCTGATGAAGCCCTCGTAGCGTGAGCGGACAACGCTCATTGCCGATGCATAGCGGCTTAGCGCCGTGCGGAGATTCTTTGCATCTTTGCTGACGTCGGCACAGGTCTCCGACAAAGTTTGGAGTGAGTTCGTTGCGTCTATGGCAGTCTTTCCGTGCTGATCGTCCATGAGATGCATGGCGCCCGGATGTCGCCGTCGGCGCTCTCGAGCGCGCTCTCCAGGCTCTGGAACTGTGCGTCCGCCGCCTGGGTTGCATTGATGTCCGCAGCGAAGGTCCACCTAATGACGAGATTCGTAAAGTAGGACCGTGGTTCAGTGTCGCTGGGACCGGAGCCTGCTCCGGCATCGGACGTTGCGGTCACGTTGTTCATGATTCCCCCCTGCGAGTTTGACAAGTCAACCTTTAACGATCGGTAGTCTACTCTCCGTGGGTGCTTTGTGTGAAGACTGCGTCCATCTGGTGGAAGGTGAATCCTCCCCCGAAAGTCCCCGTGATCACGGCCAGCGTTGCCTAGGTTTCAGTCGCGCTGCGACTCGTGGACTCGGCGAAATTCCGCTAGCCGATGACGATATGTCAAGCAGCAGAACGTCTCGACAGGTGCGCAGCGTAGCGGGGAGTGAGATGTGGGAGAATTGACCGCATGTTGATCCTGGACGGTCGTGCCCTGTCATTCGCCGAATCGCGTGCCATCGAACGCGCGCACGTTGAGGCCGCGACGGCCGAGGGAGACCCCGACCGCTACATGCGCCAGGTTGCAGAGAAAGTCGCAGACCAGGTTCGCTACCTCTCCGACCCAATCGCCTGGCTGTGGGACCTGCCGGCCACGACGGCTGTCACCCGGCTGGGGGAGGGCCTTGGCATCGACGAGGCGGCCGCCCACATCGAAGACATGGATGCCTGCCTCGTCGCCTTCGTCGGCGGCGGTGACAACGGTGGGGATGCCCTCTACGCCTGTGCGATGATGGCGGAGAGGGGAAAGGTCGTCACTGCCTTCCTGCTCAAGCCCACCTGCCACGCGCGGGCCCTGGAGACAGCCCGGGAAGCCGGCGTCGGCATCGTCGAGCTGTCGGGCCGCTCCCTGCGTTCCCTTGAAGGGACCCCCGAATGGAACACCATCTGCGGGGCGCGCGTATGGATCGACGGGATCGTCGGCATCGGCGCTCAGGGCCCCCTCACGGGCGAGCTCGCGGAGACGGTGACGTGCCTGAACGAGGAGCTGCGCGCCCACCCCAAGAAAGTCATCGCAATCGACGTGCCCTCCGGCCTGACCGACGACGATGGCCACGTCGCTGGACCGATCCTGCGCGCCACCCACACACTCGCGGTGGGTGCCTACAAGCGCGCCCAGATCCTGCCTCCCGCCGTCGAATACTGCGGCCAGCTGCGCATGATAGGCATGTACTGGAGTGGGGCGCACACGGACACGACCCCCGACGCTGAGGGGAGAATCGGCGCGGGCGACCTTTACTACTACGACAGCGATGAGCGTGCCGCGGCCGCCGTTCCCACCCCCGCCTTCGCCGACGACAAGTACGCGCGTGGCGTCGTCGGCCTCGTCGCAGGATCCGACACCTACCCCGGTGCCGGCCTGCTCGCCACGCGCGGGGCCTTGGCTTCGGGCGTGGGCATGGTGCGCCTGAATTCCACGAGGCGTGTCCAGGACCTCGTGCTTGCCGCCGAGCCGGGTGTCGTCATGGTGGGCGGGCGCATCCAGGCGGCCCTCATCGGCCCCGGCATGGACGAGGACCGACGCGAGGACGCCCTCGAACTGGCCCACTTCTGCGGACAGTCAGGCACGCCGCTCGTCATCGACGCGGGGGCCCTCGACCTCGTACCCGAACTGCTCGGTACTATCGTCCCCGACGCGACCGTTCTCACCCCGCACTACGGGGAGGCCGCGCGCCTGCTGAGCGAGCTCGGAAAGCCGACCACGAGGGCGCAGGTCGCCGCAGCGCCCCTCCGCTATGCCCGCGCCCTCCACGAGGCCACGGGTGCTCACGTGGTCCTCAAAGGCCCCGTCACGATCGTCTACTCCTTCGAGGACGTTGACCTCACCCACGGGGAGGGAGCCGACGACGAAAACGCGCCCTACTCCGACGACGCGCGTTCAAGTGCACGCGCTGACCTCACGCGCGTCTACGAGCCCACGGTCGCTCGTGTCACCACCTCCTGGGCGGGCGTTGCCGGCAGCGGCGACGTCCTGGCTGGCCTCATCGCCGGTATCCTGGCCCGCCCCACCGCGCACAACCCCGCGAGTACCCCCGAGGGAGCGCGCCCGCTGCTCGTGACGTCGGCGCGCCTGTCGGCGGCCGTGTCCCTGCACGCCAGCGCTGCGCAGACCGCGGCGATGCGACGCGAGGGAAGAGCTCCCATCCAGGCGCGTGACATCGCTGACGCAATCCCGGAAGTGCTCGCCGCCCTCAGCCTGTGAGGCGGGAGGGCGCAGCCGCGCGGCGCGCTCGGGCTCGCGTGAGATACTAGGGGAGTGACTTCCACGAACGAACACGGTCAAGGACGGGGATACCCGTCACGCGCGGTCGTCGACCTGGCCGCCATCCGGCACAACCTGGGCGTCCTGCGGGCCGCCGCCCCCGGCGCGCTCCAGCTCGCGACCGTCAAGGCCAACGCCTACGGGCACGGCCTGCTCCCCGTCGCCCTCGCCGCACTGGAAGGCGGCGCCGACTGGCTGGGTGTCGCCCAGCTCGCCGAGGCCTTCACCCTGCGCGAAGGCCTGGACGAGGCCGGGGTCGCCCGCGCCGACGCGCCCCTCCTCGCGTGGATCTCCACCTCCTCCTCCGACTTCGCCGCGGCCATCGACGCCGACATCGACGTGTCCGTGTCCTGGACGTGGGTCCTCGCCGACATCTGCGCCGCCGCCCGGCAGGTGGGCCGCCCCGCGCGCGTCCACGTCAAGATCGACACCGGCATGTCCCGCGCGGGCTCGACCCTGGCTGACCTGCCCGCCCTGGCCTCGGCCCTGCGCATGGCGGCCGACGAAGGCCTCGTCGACGTCGTCGGCGCGTGGAGCCACATGTCGCGAGCCGACGACCCCAGCGAGGCGGGCAACGCCTCGACTGCGACCCACGTGCGCATCTTCGAAGAAGGCCTGGCGGTCCTCGCCGACGCGGGCATTACGCCGCGCATCCGCCACCTGGCCGCCACCTCCGGGATCCTGTGGCACCCCGAGACACACTACGACATGGTGCGCGTCGGCATCGGCCTGTACGGCCTCAGCCCCGACCCCGCCGTCGCCTCCGCCACCGACCTGAACCTGGTCCCCGCCCTCACCCTGTGCGCGCCCCTCACCTCCGTCAAGGTCATCGAGGAAGGCACCCCGGCCTCGTATGGCGGGACCTGGGTGGCGCCCACGCGCCGCTGGGTCGGCCTGGTTCCCCTCGGCTACGGCGACGGCATCCTGCGCTCTGCCTCCAACCGCGCGCGCGTCACCGTCCACACCGCCTCCGGCCCCCTCGAGGCGCCCCTCATCGGACGCGTGTGCATGGACCAATTCATCGTCGACCTCGGGCCCGCAGACGGCGACGCGGGCACCCCGAGCGCGCGCAGCGGGGACGCGCCCGCGGCCGTCGGAGACCTTGCTGTCCTCTTCGGAGCCGGACATGACGGCGATCCGCTGGCCGACGACTGGGCGCGCGCCGCGACCACCATCAACTACGAAATCGTCACCCGCCTGGGCGCCCACATTCCTCGCGCCTACGTCGGCGAGGCCACCGAGACCCAGGGGAGCACCGCTCATGACTGATCAGCCCATCGCCTCCTACGCCGTCGACACCTCCGACGCCGACCAGACGCGGGCGCTTGGCGAAGCCCTCGGGCGCGTCCTGGCGGCCGGGGACCTCGTCATGCTCTCGGGCGGGCTCGGCGCCGGCAAAACCACCCTCACGCAGGGCATCGGCGTCGGCATGGGCGTGCGTGGCCGTGTCGCCTCACCCACATTCATCGTCGCCCGCGTCCACCCTGCCCTCGGTGGCGGCCCCGACCTCATCCACGCGGACGCCTACCGCATCACCGACCTGAACGACCTGGAGACCCTCGACCTCGACTCATCCCTCGACGAGGCCGTCACCGTCGTTGAATGGGGCGAGGGCAAAACCGAAGCCATGAGCGAGGAACGCCTGGCCATCGAGGTGCGCCGCGCGAGCGGCGGGCAAGCCCAGCGCGACGGCGACGTCATCGACCTCGAACACATGGACGACGGGCGGCGCCGCATCATCCTGCGCGCGCACGGACACCGCTGGGATGGCGTCCTCGACTCGCTCGTCGCCGCCCACGGGGGAACGCGCGTCAACCAGGACGTCCTTGACAGTGACGATCACACCGACGACGAGTAGGATCACATCGTGCGAGAGATAGCCCTGGACACCCAAGCCGCAACCGCCGTCGCCATCATCGAAGACGGCCGCGTGATCGCCCGCGCCCACAACGACTCCGGGCGCCACCACGCCGAATCCATCACGCCCCTCGTGCGCGAGGCCCTTCAGGCCGCCGACCTGCCCGCCACCCTGGGCGGCGCAGGGATCGACCGTGTCCTCGTGGGCACCGGCCCCGCCCCCTTCACGGGACTGCGCGCCGGCCTCGTCTCCGCCCGCGTCCTCGCCCGCGTCGCGGGCGTGCCAGCCTACGGCGTGTCAGCCCTCGACGTCATCGCCCGCCAAGGCCTCGACCTGCTCGCCCCCGACACGCGCGTCTACGCGATCGCCGACGCGCGCCGCCGCGAACTCTACTGGGGCTCCTACCTGGCCGCCGGGCCCGACGACGTCACCCTCGAGGGCCGCCTCGAAGTGGGGGACGTCGCCTCCCTGCTCGCCGCCATGCGACACGCCCCCGGCCTCGTCGTCGCCGGAGCCCCCATCCCCGCCCATTCAGCGCCCGCGCTCGCGCGCGCCGACCTGGGCCCCCAGATCGAGCTGGACCCCGCCGTCATGAGCCGCATCGTCGCCACGCGCCTCACCCGCGGCGAGAGCGACCGCCTGGGTACCGACCCCCTCTACCTGCGCCGACCCGACATTCAGGGCCAGCCAACCGCGCGCCTGTGACCGCCGAGCTGCGCGTCGCTGCGCTCGACGACCTGCAGATCCTCGTCGACCTCGAGGCCGTCACCTTCCCCGAGGACCCGTGGACCCCCTTCATGCTCGCCGACGAACTATCCTCGCCGGCCTCGCGCTACTGGATCGCCACGAACGAGGCCGGGGACCCCGTCGGCTACGGCGGCGTCAAAGTCGGGGGAGACCAGGCCGACGTCATGACGATTGGGGTCGCACCCCATGCTCGAGGTCGCGGCGTCGGGCGAGCGATCCTCGACGCCCTCCTCGACTGGGCACGCCAGGCCGGCGCCGCCGAAATCTTCCTCGACGTGAGGCCCTCCAACGAGGGGGCCATCGCCCTGTACAACTCCCGCGGGTTCGTCGAAATCGGGCGTAGGCCGCGCTATTTCCGCAACCCGGTCGAGGAAGCCGTCGAAATGCGCGCGCCCCTGACCCGCGCGCGTGCGAAGACCACCACCAAATAGGAACGCCCCATGTCACATTATTCGGCTCCTTCGGCCCCGCTTGGGCGCGCGCGCAGGGCCGAAAATGTCGCGGCGTACACCGATTGTCCACGCGCGAAAAACGGCGGAAAATAGCGGAAAACTTGGGTGGGGGAGAAGCCTACGTGCGCCGTCTCGTGCCAACGTCCTACCGCCGCCGGGCAACGCGCCGATATGCTTCATTGCATGGCCACTCAAAATGTCGCAACGAAGAAGCGCCGCGCGTGGACCACCAGCGTCTTTATTAAGCAGCTGATGGCCGTCTCGGGCTTCGTTTTCGTTTTCTTCTTGCTGTTCCACTCCTACGGCAACCTCAAGATGTTCCTGGGTGCGGAGGTCTACAATGACTACGCGCACTGGCTGCATGAAGAGGCTTTCGTGCCGATCTTCCCGCACGGCGGATTCATCTGGGTCTTCCGCGCCGCCATGGCGCTGATGCTCATCATCCACCTGTGGGCCGCCGCCTACACCTGGAAGCGTTCGCGTCGCGCCCGCTCCACCCGCTACGTCGTCAAGAAGTCCGTCACGGACTCCTACGCGGCCCGCACCATGCGTATGAGCGGTGTCCTCATCCTGCTGATCCTGATCTTCCACATCGCTCACTTCACCACCGTGAGCCTGCCCGCGAAGGTCGCGAACTTCGGCGCTGACGTCACCACTCCATACGATCGCATGATCGCGTCCTTCCAGTCGCCGGTCCTCGTCATCCTCTACGCCGTGTTCGTCGGCTGCGCCTGCATCCACGTCTCCCACGGCTTCTGGTCCATGTTCCAGTCGCTCGGCTGGGCTCGTCCCGCCACCCGCAAGCCTCTGGTTGTCCTCTCGGGCCTGGTCGGTCTGATCATCTTCGTGATGTTCATGGCCCCGCCCGTCGCCATCGTCACCGGCTTGATCCACTGAGGAAGGGCACGCAATCATGACCGATACACTCATCCACGGCCTCTACCGTGAAGGCGAGAAGATCGCCGACGCGAAGGCCCCCCACGACGTCCCGATCACGCAGCGCTGGGAGCAGCGCAAGTTCACCGCCGCGCTCGTCAACCCCGCCAACCGCCGTAAGCTGCGCGTCATCATCGTCGGCTCCGGCCTTGCCGGCGGCGCCGCCGCCGCCTCCCTCGGCGAAATGGGCTACAACGTCGACTGCTTCTTCTACCAGGACTCCGCCCGCCGCGCGCACTCCATCGCCGCGCAGGGTGGTATCAACGCCGCGAAGAACTACCGCAACGACAACGACTCCGTGTACCGTCTCTTCTACGACACGGTCAAGGGCGGCGACTACCGCGCCCGCGAGGACAACGTCTACCGCCTCGCCGAGGTCAGCGCCAACATCATCGACCAGTGCGTCGCTCAGGGCGTCCCCTTCGCCCGCGAGTACGGCGGCCTCCTCGACAACCGCTCCTTCGGTGGCGTGCAGGTGTCCCGTACCTTCTACGCGCGTGGCCAGACGGGTCAGCAGCTGCTGATCGGCGCCTACCAGGCGCTCGAGCGTCAGGTCGCCGCGGGTACCGTCACCGAGCACTCGCGTCACGAGATGGTCGAGCTGATCGTCGATGAGGGCAAGGCGCGCGGCATCATCGCCCGCGACATGTCTACCGGCAAGCTCGAGACCTTCATCGCCGACGCGGTCGTCCTGGCCACCGGCGGCTACGGCAACGTGTTCTTCCTGTCCACCAACGCGATGGGCTGCAACGCGACCGCCATCTGGCGTGCGTACCGTAAGGGCGCCTACTTCGGCAACCCCTGCTTCACGCAGATCCACCCCACGTGTATCCCCCAGCACGGCGACCAGCAGTCGAAGCTGACCCTCATGTCGGAGTCGCTGCGTAACGACGGTCGCATCTGGGTTCCCAAGCGCGCCGAGGACTGCGAGAAGGACCCGCGTCAGATCCCCGAAGAGGATCGCGACTACTACCTGGAGCGCATCTACCCGTCCTTCGGTAACCTCGTGCCCCGCGATATCGCATCGCGTCAGGCCAAGAACATGTGCGACGAGGGCCGTGGCGTCGGCCCGAAGATCGACGGTGTCGCCCGCGGCGTCTACCTCGACTTCTCCGAGGCCATCTCCCGTATGGGCAGGGCAGCCGTCTCCGCTAAGTACGGCAACCTCTTCGACATGTACGAGCGCATCACGGGCGACAACCCCTACGAGGTGCCCATGCGCATCTACCCCGCCGTCCACTACACCATGGGTGGCCTGTGGGTTGACTACGACCTCGAGTCGAACCTGCCCGGTCTGTACGTGGCCGGCGAGGCAAACTTCTCCGACCACGGCGCGAACCGCCTGGGTGCCTCGGCGCTCATGCAGGGCCTGTCGGACGGCTACTTCGTCCTGCCCAACACGATCAACGACTACCTGGCGCACTGCTTCCACCTGCCCAAGCTGGACGAGAACTCGCCTTCCGTCAAGGAAGCCCTCGAGTCGGCTCAGGGGCGCATCGATACCCTCATGTCGATCAATGGCACCCGCTCCGTGGACTCGTTCCACAAGGAGCTGGGCAAGATCATGTGGGAGTACTGCGGCATGGAGCGCACCGAGGCCGGCCTGAAGAAGGCCGTCGGTCTGATCCGCGAGCTGCGCGCCGACTACTGGAAGAACGTTCGCGTTCCCGGCAAGTCGATCGGCGAACTCAACCAGTCCCTCGAGAAGGCCGGCCGCGTGGCCGACTTCATGGAGCTGGGCGAGCTCATGTGCATCGACGCGCTGCACCGCGAAGAGTCGTGTGGCGGCCACTTCCGCGCGGAGTCCCAGACTCCCGAGGGTGAGGCCCTGCGTCACGACGACAAGTTCCTGTACGTGGCGGCCTGGGAGTTCGCTGGCGAAGGCGAGCCCCCGATCCTCCACAAGGAAGACCTGATTTACAACGACATCGAGCTGAAGCAGCGGAGCTACAAGTGAACCTGACACTGAGGATCTGGCGCCAAAACGGTCCCGAAGACAAGGGCGCAATTCATGAATACCAGGTGAAGGGAATCTCGGAAGAGTCCTCGTTCCTGGAGATGCTCGACGTCCTGAACGAAGAGCTCTTCGCACGCGGCGAGGAACCCATCGCCTTCGACTCCGACTGCCGCGAGGGCATCTGCGGTCAGTGTGGCATCGTCATCAACGGCATCGCTCACGGTCCGGAGGTCACCACGACCTGCCAGCTGCACATGCGTTCCTTCAACGATGGCGACGTCATCACGATCGAGCCGTGGCG
>ERZ1674037.114-NODE-115-length-12280-cov-13.083926_pt1 | contig 12280 bp, 10 predicted proteins | sample MGYA00581136_ERZ1674037 | MGnify/ENA primary metagenome ERZ1674037 (study PRJEB41354, sample SAMEA4873341) | human saliva metagenome | biome: human-associated habitat [ENVO:00009003]; feature: mouth environment [ENVO:08000002]; material: saliva material...
GTCATCGGTAGTAGGGAGAACTGCCCGTAGTCGTTGATCCATGGACTGGGCTGGTGCGTCTGCTTGAGCCCGCGTAGCTTGGTCGCCTGATAGCTGTACTGCCAGCCATCTCCCATCTTCCCCGTCTGGGGCGTCCAGCTATTCATCCCCCAAGGACGGGAGATGATGGGGTAGGTGTTGCCCGAGCTAAGATCGAAGGTGCTTTGAGTACCGACGAGGGGATTGACCAGATCGACATAGCTCGTGGGGCTGGCATTGCTCGCCTGGATGGAGAGGCAGCTGCCGAGGAGCAGGCTGAGAGAAAGGTGTCGGAGTGATTTCATAGAGAATCAGTGGGATAAAAGAGAAGGGGGCGGGAAGACCAGTGCTTCCCGCCCCCTCGATGTTGTAGAGGATGACGGAGGATTACTTTGTTCGGCTGAGGTAGCCGTGGTAGCGAGAGATGATTTCGTCAACGTAGCGTGCGACGCCCTTACCTCGGAGATAGCCTGCTCGGCAGACGGGGTCATTGTAATACTTCGCTTCGCTCTTCAATCGTAGAGCCGTCTCGATACCGCCCTCCCAGCGAGTAGAGGAGTAGCCGTACTTCTCTGCCAGTCGGATAGCATCCTGCAGGTGCGCAGGCCCAGCGTTGTAGGCTGCAAGGGTAACCTTGATACGCTCCTCTGGATCGGTGAGTTGCTTTTGGAAGAGTGCATCAATTGATTTCAAGCAGTCCACTGCTACACGTACGGACACTGCTGGATCGAGGAGCTGCTTGGCCGAAGCACCATAGATCTTACCCGTTCGGGGCATGATACCCATTAGTCCGCGAGCGCCCGACCAGCCAACGACCTCAGGGCGAAAGTTCGACTCCTGATAGGCGATGGAGGCCAATACCTGCCAGGGCCAGCCGATGCGTCGTGCCTCCTTCTCGAAGAGCTTGTCAAAGCGTGAGATACCGTAACCACCACTGGGAGTCGGTTCGTGTGTAGCGGTTTCCTTGGGCTGCTTCTCTGTGGTAGAGGGAGGCGATGGGCGAGCTGGCTGAGTCCCATACGCAGGTATATCCTCCTTTTTCGGGGGATTGAGGAGGGGAGCTTCCTCTCCATCGTCAGACTTACTAAGCTCGAAGTAGCGCTTATAGATCTCATGGAAGCCTCGGTCTTCGGGGATATCCTTCGCCCACTTGTCCAGGGCATCAGCGAGTCCAATAGCCTTGGGAGAGACAAACCAGCGAAGACGCTGTGCAAAGCCAACCTCCAGCGAGATGTCCAGCTGAGGGTAGTAGGTCTTGCTGAGCTTAGCCAAGTCTGCATCAGCGATCGTATAGTTGATCTCTCGGCTGGCGACTTGAGCGATGAGGTCTTCCGTACTAATGGTATCGGCTGTGATCTCACGTATGAGGATCTTGCCTCCAAGCTGCTCTTCAAGGCGCTTGATACGCTCCTCGGCGCGTGAGCCAGCCATAACAGTCAGCTCTTTACCAAGTAGGGCTGCTACATCTTGGATGTAGGGGATGCTATCGCCTGTCTTGGCTTTGCGCTGGATAAGTACCAATCCTGTCATCGTCTCAGGTCCCGCAAAGCGTAGGCGCTCCTTAGCAGAGTGAGTCATAGCTTGAGGGGTGATACAGAGATCGGCACGCCCTTGCTCAACCATTGCTTCAGCCTCCTCCATGCTGTGAGTTACGAAGAGCTTCAGCGGGAGCTTGTGACTTTCAGCAAAGAGGCGTACCAGTTCGTACTGGTAACCCATCGGCTCATCGCGGTAGATGAAGAAGGTCGTCGCACCTGAGAGCGTGACGACTCGGAGTGTATCGGGGAGGCGTAGCTGCTCTGCTTGGAGCTCTCTCGCTGTCGCTTGCCGAGTCCTATGCCGCAGGAAGACAGCCGTAGCTATGGCAATAGCGATGCCGACAAGTAGGAAGAGCACTGTCGGGCGACGCAGTGATGCAAGGATCTTCTGGAGCATAGTTTGGGGAATTAGGGGAGAGGGCTAGCGTCGTACAAGCTGTACGACGTTCTCGATATGATGCGTGTGCGGGAACATGTCCACTGCACGGGACTTCGTCACACTGTACTGGTCTGTAGCGGTGAGTAGCTGAAGGTCACGAGCCTGCGTGGCGGGATTGCAGCTGACGTACACGATGCGACGGGGAGCTGCACGCAAGATCGTAGCGACGACATCTTCATGCATGCCAGCACGTGGGGGATCGGTGATGATGACGTCAGGCTCACCATGCTCGCTGATGAAGTCTGTGGTGAGGATATCCTTCATATCACCTGCATAGAAGAGGGTATTGTCAATGCCATTGACCTCGCTATTGACGCGTGCATCTTCAATCGCCTCGGGTACATATTCGATACCTACGACGGAAGCGCACTGCCTGGCGATGAAGTTGGCTATCGTTCCCGTCCCCGTGTAGAGGTCATAGACACGCTCCGAGCCAGTTAGCTCTGCGAACTCACGAGCTACCTTATAGAGCTCATAGGCCTGAAGGCTATTCGTCTGGTAGAAGGACTTGGGCCCGATACGGAAACGTAGACCCTCCATCTCCTCCTCGATGTACTCTCGCCCGTAGAAGCAATGGATCTCTTGGTCCCCAATGGTGTCATTGCACTTACCATTGATGACGTAGAGTAGGGCTGTGATCTGGGGAAAGCGCTCCTGTAGAGCCGTGAGTAATGCGATGCGCGCAGCTTCATTCTCTCGGTAGAAGACGACCACAACCATGATCTCTCCTGTAGAGGTCGTACGGAGCATAAGGGTACGCATCAGTCCCTCCTGCTTGCGGAGGTCAAAGTAAGGATACTCCTCGGGACGGGCGGAGCAGTAGTCTCGGACGAAGAGACGGATTTCATCCATGACTTCGGCTCCGAGGTAGCAGGTGTCGATGTTGAGGACCTTGTCAAACATCCCTGGGAGATGGTAGCCGAGGCCGGAGAGCTCATAGGGCTCTGGTGGCGTAGAGCGTGCGTTGAGTACGTCAAGCTCCTCTGGGAAGAGCCAGCGCTTGTGGCTGAAGGTGAACTCGAGCTTATTGCGATAGCGCTCAGTTTCCACCGAGCCTAAGATGGGGAGATATTCGCCTACCTCAATCTTGCCGATTCGCTGGAGGGCATCACGGACAACCTGCTCCTTGCTCTGTAGCTGGAGGGAGTAGGGGAGGTGCTGCCACTTGCACCCCCCGCAGATGGTGAAGTGTGAGCAGATGGGCTGGGTACGCTCAGGGGAGGGAGTGACGATACGTGCAATCTTCCCTTCCATAAAACTGCTCTTCTTTTTTGTGATCTGGATATCGCAGACATCGCCAGGAGCAGCGAAGGGAACAAAGAGTACCTTGCCGTCTATATGGGTGAGCGCCTTGCCTTCCCCGGCAAGACCAGTGATCGTGATGCCTTCTAAAAGAGGGAGGTCTTTCTTCTTACGTGCCAATTGTCGTGTAAACCGTGAGTGATGTGATAAGTACAAACACCAAGCCTCACGATACGGGGAGCTACGATGGAGCTTCCCTGCATGGTGAGGCTTGGTGTGTCGCTTAGTTGAGGTAAGAGAGGAGGACGGCCTTGAATTCGTCTGCGAGACGCTGGGCCTCCTCAGCTGTAGGAGCTTCGGTGTAGATGCGAATGATGGGTTCGGTATTGCTTCGGCGCACATGTACCCACTCTGTCGGGAGGTCGATCTTCACCCCGTCAATGAGGTTGATATCTCCCTTGTCGCTGTATTCCTTGGCTAAGCGCTCCAAGAGAGCACCTGCATCTACGTCCGAGGGGAGGTCTACTCGCTGCTTGCTCATCGCATAGTTGGGGTAGGTGGCTCGGAGTTCGCTGACCTTCTTGCCGCTCTTTGCGAGGAGGGTGAGGAAGAGTGCGATACCGACGAGAGCATCACGTCCATAGTGGAGCTCGGGGTAAATCACACCACCGTTCCCTTCTCCACCAATGAGTGCACCCGTCTCCTTCATCTTTGTGACTACGTTGACTTCGCCTACTGCTGCTGCCGTGTAGCTACCGCCATAACGCTCTGTGACGTCACGCAGAGCACGGGTTGAGCTCAGGTTGGAGACTGTATTTCCTCCTCCATTCAGCTGGAGTAGGTAGTCAGATACTGCGACCAGTGTGTATTCTTCGCCGAAGAAAGCGCCACGCTCATCGATGATGGCTAAGCGGTCTACGTCGGGGTCTACAACGAAGCCTACATCGACCTTGCTGGATCCGATAGCAGCACAGATCTCTGTGAGGTGCTCAGGGAGTGGCTCGGGGTTATGAGCAAAGTGTCCCGTAGGCTCAGCATTGAGAGCGGTGACGTGCTTGACTCCAAGGGCCTCGAAGAGTGCTGGGAGAGCAATGCCACCTACAGAGTTGACGCTGTCGAAGGCGACGTGGAAGTCTGCCTGGCGGATAGCCTCGACATCAACTGATGGGAGAGCAAGTACAGCTTGGATATGCTCATCCAAATAGCTCTCCTCGCTCAGAATGCCTCCGATGTTGTCGACATCAGCGAAGTCAAAGCCTTCGCTCTCGGCGATACGCAGGATTTCTTTCCCTTCAGCATCGCTTAAGAATTCGCCACGGCTATTGAGTAGCTTGAGGGCATTCCACTGCTTGGGGTTGTGGCTTGCCGTGAGGATGATCCCCCCATCAGCCTGCTTCCCTGTGACTGCCATCTCGGTCGTAGGCGTTGTGGCGAGCCCGATGTCGATGACATCACATCCCATTCCGAGGAGCGTCCCCGTGACGATGCGGTTGACCATAATGCCAGAGATGCGGGCATCTCTCCCCACGATAATCAGGGGGCGAGCCTTCTTGGTTTGCTGGCGGATGAAGGAGGCATAGGCAGCTGTGAACTGCGCCGTGCTAACTGGGTTGAGGCCATCGGTGACGTGTCCACCGATAGTCCCTCGTATCCCCGAGATGGACTTGATGAGTGTCATAAGGTTGGGAGAAGAAGGTTATTGCTGGGGCTTCGTATAGAAGGTATAGACGGCCTTCTCTACGAAGAGGCTGTTACCAGCAGTATAGTTCTGTGAGGGACCGAGGTCGAAGGGGATGATGAGCTGTACAATAGCCCCGTCACCGAGCAGCGACATAGGGAAAGCAACTCCTTCGCAGATGAGGTCTTCATAGACCCCACTTTCGTTGAGAGAACTGTAGTGGATCTTCCCTTCGCTGGTCTCCCATGAGGCATATCGGAAGAAGAGAGGACGGACATTGGTCTCTGTGAGGTTGTCGAAGATTGCTCCCTTGGACTGAGATACATTGAAGAAGTAGCCCTTCAGCTGTACCGAGACAGTGGTCTTATTTGCTTCAGGGCGGGTCGTCCCCTTGTCAAGCACACGTATATATAGTCCATTGGATAGACGATAGAATACATCGGGGTCAATGGTCGAGGGTAGTGTCTCGCTACTGAGCTCCTTCACTGTGAATGATGATTCCTTGATCAGTCGGTCAATCGCTTGGCGCTGCTCTCTCTTGAGCTGGGAGAGAGGCTTAATGGAGCGATTCTTCTTGCAACTTCCCAGTGCTAATACGGGGATGAGAAGCAGTAGGAGCAGGGCGATGCGATGGGTGATAAGTCTATTCATTATTTCTGTCTATGCTTGCTGGACGGTGGTGATGAGCTTAGATGGCTTCTTGAGCTCTCAGTTTCCTTAGTTCACAAAGGTAGATATTTTTAGCCTCTTGGATAGAGCCTGGGTGCTCAGCTCCTGCGGCATTGAGGTGTCCTCCTCCTCCAAAGCCTGCGCTGGCAAGTTGGTTGACGGGAAAGGTACCCGTGGATCGGAAGGAGAGCTTGACTTGAGTCTTATCCTCTCGGATGAAGCAACAGCAGTCAATTCCCTCGATAGTCAAGGGGATATTTACCAGCCCCTCCGTATCACCCTTTGTTGCCCCGAAGCGCTGAAGTTCCTCTTGAGTAAGGATGATACAGGCCGCACGGAGATCGGGGTAGAGCTCGAGCTTTTGGTCAAGTACATAGCCTTGGAGGCGGATCTGTATCTCGGGATTATGGTAGGTGAGGCGGTCAATGATGTGTAGGTAGTCTGCTCCACGAGCCAAGAGGTCTGAAGTCGTGACGAAGAGCTCTGGGGAGAGATGGCTATACATAAAGCGTCCCGTATCGGTGATGATCCCAGTAAGCAGGAGGGTTGCAACCTCAGATGTGATATGCTGCTCCCAGCCTAGAGATAGGGTAAGGGCGTGGATCAGCTCACAAGTTGCAGAGGCCTCGGGATAGCTGAAGTTCAGAGTAAACGTGGGGTCAGGGTCGAGGTGGTGGTCAATGAGGATGTGGGGAGCTTTGGACTGCTCTGTGGCCTCAATGAGTGGGGTATAGCGCAGGCGGCTTGGCTGGTTGTGATCGAGGTGAAAGAGGAGGTCAGCTTTATGGATTGCTCTAAGGCTCTCTTCTTCAGCGTCAGGATAGATCAGAAGCTCATCAAGGAGAGGAAGCCAGCTGAGGTAGTTCTCGATGCGGTCAGGGCTGAGGACACGGATGGTAGCCTCTGGATGTACTGTCTGAAGGACTTTTGCCCAAGCTAAGGTACTGCCCAAAGCATCACCATCGGGAGCTGTGTGGGGGAGGATGATGATATTGCGATGGCTGAGTATGAGTTGGCGCAGCTGCTCTACGCGCTCTATAGACCACTGGTATTTACCCATATTACTATGTACGAGGATTGTGGTAGCCCCATGCTATGAGTGTTCTTTGCTCATAGCATGGGGCTCTTCTATGAAATGTTTATAGGAAGTCCTTTCTTCTATCTGTTGTTGAGGTAGTTTGCTACGTCATTAGCACGTACGCTACGCGCGTTGCTCTGACGACGAGACTGGCTGGACGATCCCGAGTAGCTACTTGCAGGTGCGCTACTCTGGCCCTTGTAATATTGGAGAGCAGTGGGTAGGTAGGCTTCGATTGCCTTGATACGGTTGGCATCACTGGGGTGAGTGCTTAGGAGTTCACTCTGCTGACCGCCACCCTTTGACTGGGCCATCTTCTGCCAGAAGTTCACTGCGTAGCGGGGATCATAGCCTGCAATAGCCATCAGTACAAGACCCATCTTGTCGGCTTCATATTCCTGCTTACGACCGAAGGGGAGAAGTACGCCGACCTGAGCGCCGAGACCATAGGCTTGGTTCAGGATCCCACTCAGCATCTCCGAGCGCGAGCCTACAGTAGCTCCGAGGAGCTGTCCGCCAGCCTGCATGAGCATCTGGTTGCTGATACGTTCGTTGGCGTGCTTAGCCAGGGCGTGGCTCAGCTCGTGACCCATAACGGCAGCGAGCTCATCGTCAGAATGGGCACCATTACCGACGAGGTTCAGAAGTCCTGTATAGACGACGATCTTTCCACCTGGCATACAGAAGGCATTGACCTGCTTGCTGTCGACTACATTGAATTCCCAGCTCAGAGTCGAGAGCATAGATTCGTAGCCATTCTGCTTGAGATAGATGTTAGTAGCAGCAGCCAGACGACGGCCCACCTGAGTGACCTTGTTGTTGTACGTGCTATTGTGGCTGAGCTGAGACTTGCTGATGAACTGGCGATACTGCGTCGCACTGGCGGCGAGGATCTCACCATCGGAGACGAGGTTGAGCTGGCGACGGCCCGTGATGGGTACCGTACCGCAGCTGTTGAAGATAAGGAGACCGATACCGAAGAGGGTAGTCAGGGCTATGCTAAGCTTCTTCATATTCATAAGAGTTGGAGTCGTAATTAAGTGATACAATATAATAGGGAGCTACTTGACGAGAGGGATCATCTTATAGTAGCGCTGGAAGGCCTTCAGGTCGCTGGCTTCTTTTGGAGCCATGCCTTCGGGGATAGAGTCTAAGTCTACGGGACGAAGACGATAGATCGCCTGTCCGTTGGGTGAGCGCTTCTCGACGAAAACATACTGGTAGTGTGGCTTGGTCGTCCAAGCTGCATTCTTACTTTGTCGGGTCAGCGTCAAGGAGAGGAGCATCCCACCGCGAGTAGCTGGTGGAGTGATTTGGTTGCTAATGAAGTTCCCCATCGAGTAGATAACGAAGGTCTCTCCACGCTGCGTATCTTGTCCCTGGAGGCGCGTGCTCTCTTGCACGACGTGAGGGTGACTACCGATGACGGCATCTACGCCTTGGTCTGCGAGCCATTGCGCGAGCTCTCGCTGTGCTCGGTTAGGGGACTTCTCGTACTCGTTACCCCAGTGGATCTGTACGATCTTGTACTCTGCCCCGAGGCTATCTGCACGGCGTAGGTCTGCCGCGATGTGCTCTTTGCTTATCGTGTCTATGACAGTTGGGTGGGGAATTGGAAGCCCATTGGTGCCATAGGTGTAGGCAAGGATAGCAAGCTTGATCCCACGTACTGATTGTATGAGGGGAGTGCGTGCTGGGCGCTCCCTGAGGTTGCGATAGCTCCCTGTGGTGGCTATCCCAAGGCTGTCGAGTACATCGATGGTATGGGTGATACCATAGCCTCGGCGATCACAGCTGTGATTGTTGGATGTCGTGAGGACGTCAAAGCCTGCTTCGCGGAGGGCTACAGCGAGAGCTTCGGGGGAGGAGAACATAGGATAACCGCTGTAAGGCTTCCCTCCAAAGGTCGTCTCCAGATTGCCTATCGCCAGGTCTGCTCGCTCAATGGCGGGGCGTACAAGACCAAAGCTTTGAGCGAAATCATAGCTCCCATCCGATTGGGCTGCTGCACGTATCTGCGGCCCATGAGTCATAATGTCTCCAGCAAAGATAAGCTCGAGCGTATCGCCACGTAGGGTCGTACTATCGATGTGTGCAGATGCAGCCTGGCTCTGTGTGCTACTCTGCCCATGGCAGGATAGCGTGAGCAGGCAGGCTGAGAGCGCTGTAGTAGATGCGAGTGAGCGACGTAGCCCCCTCAAGAAATGAAGGTGGAGCATATTTACTTGTATTCGGGGCGGTACTTCCCACTCTCCTTGTCCTCGAGGATGCCGAGATAGCTAATGTAGCGGGAAGAAGCTATACGCCCAGCCTCGACGGCTTCGCGTACGGCGCATCCAGGCTCATGGGTGTGCGTACAGTTGCCAAATCGGCAAGCAGTACTCTCCTCGAAGAGCTCTGGGAAGTAATGGGACACCTCGGCATCCTCCATCTCGAGCATACCGAAGCCCTTGATGCCTGGAGTATCGATGAGATAGCCTCCCTCGGAGTAGGGGAGTGGGACCATCTGTGAGAAGGTCGTGGTGTGCATCCCCTTGAAGTGAGCTAATGAGATAGATCCTGTGCGTAGCTCTACGCCTGGGATCAGCTGATTGATGAGGGTACTTTTCCCCACACCAGAGTGTCCACTGAAGAGCGTGATCTTTCCCTTGAGGTGGTCAATGAGGGCTTCGACACCCTCTCCCGTCGTCGCTGAGACTCGGTGACAGGGATAGCCAATCCCTTCGTAGAGGGCGATGAGCTCCTCCATATAGTCTATAGCCTCTGGAGTATAGAGGTCTATCTTGTTGAAGATAAGTTCCGTGGGGACTCGGTAGGCCTCTGCTGTGGCGAGGAAGCGATCGATGAAGGTCGTACTGGTCTCAGGTGCTGCGATAGTGCAGACGAGGAAGGACGCATCGATGTTTGCTGCCAGGATATGGGACTCCTTAGAGAGGTTTGCGGCTCGACGGATGATGTAGTTCTTGCGGGGGAGGATATCCTTGATGTAGAGGGTCTCTTCCTCCGCTTGGCCTGAGGTCTGCTCTACGACGACGTGGTCTCCGACGACGATAGGGTTGGTCGAGCGGAAGCCTCGTAGACGAAGGTTACCCTTGGCAAGACACGGGCGCTCTACACCATCCTCCGTGAGGACGATGTAGTGGCTACCTGTGTTCTTGATGACTAAGCCTGTCAATGCTTTGATAACGTGGATGGCGGTCTCGCGCGGAGCTTAGACCGTCATGATCTCCTTCTCCTTAGCAGCGAAGAGCTCGTCGATCTTCTTGATGAAGCGGTCGTGGAGCTTCTGTACTTCGCCTTCGGCGTCCTTAGCGACGTCCTCAGGAGTGTTGTCTGCCTTGATGCTCTTCTTGATAGCATCGTTGGTGTCACGGCGAGCATTGCGTACGCTTACCTTGGCATTTTCTGCGTCAGCCTTAACCTGCTTGACGAGTTCGCGACGGCGGTCTTCGGTGAGCGGGGGGATGCCGAGGCGGATCAGCTCACCATTGTTCTCTGGGGTGATGCCGAGAGGGGAGTTGATGATAGCACGCTCGATGTCACGGATGATACCCTTTTCCCAAGGAGTGATGACAATGCTCTTAGCATCGGGTACGGTTACGGTGCCCACCTGAGTCAGAGGGACGGGGCTACCATAGTACTCGACCATGATGCCGTCGAGGATCTTGACGTTGGCCTTACCGGCACGTACACGAGCGAGCGCCTCTTCGAGGTGCTCCACAGTCTTCTCCATCTGGCTGGCGGCTTGTGCTATCAGCCCTTTCAGTTCGCTCATAGAGTTTATTTAGTCGTTGTTGATAGGATGGTTGCTTGTTCTTAGAAGCCCACGTAGGTGCCGATAGGCTCGCCACTGAGGACCTTGAGGAGGTTGCCTGGAGTGTCCATGTCGAAGACGATGATGGGTAGATTGTTCTCCATGCACATGGTGGTAGCTGTGAGGTCCATGACCTTTAGCCCACGCTGGTAGATCTCATCATAGGTGATGCGATCAAACTTCGTAGCCGTAGGATCCTTCTCGGGGTCGGCGGTATAGATGCCGTCGACACGCGTACCCTTGAGCATAACATCAGCCTCGAGTTCGATACCGCGGAGGGACGAACCTGTATCGGTCGTGAAGAAGGGATTCCCCGTTCCACCCGAGAGGATGACGACTTCACCTGCCTCAAGGGCATCGATGGCGCGACGCTTGGAGTAGAATTCGCCGATAGGCTCCATCCGGATTGCAGTGAGTACTCTGTTCTTTACACCACGGGAGGTGAGTGCTGAGCCGAGGGCTAAGCTATTGATGACGGTGGCCAGCATACCCATTTGGTCGCCTTGCACACGGTCGAAGCCTTGGGCGGCACCACTTAATCCGCGGAAGATGTTGCCACCACCGATGACGATGGCCACTTGTATGCCGCGCTTGACTGCAGCTTCGATGTCTTGTGCATAGTCAGCGAGGCGGTCGTTGTCGATGCCGTATTGCTTCGCTCCCATGAGCGATTCGCCACTGAGCTTGAGGAGTACTCGTCTGAAGTTATTCATTTCGTTCTCTTTGAATATAGCTACTACTATAGTGCAAAGAAACGACTTTTACGCCTAATCTCCACGCAGGTGCGCTCTGCTCTGAGTTTAATGCTCAGCTTGCGCTGGGAGAGAGCCTTTGTAGAGGGGGATAAATGAACCAGTACTGGTCAGCGATTCAACCAATACTGGTCACCCCTACCTACCAGTACTGGTCACGACGCGAAGTAGTACTGGTCACGATGCCGACCAGTACTAGTTCGTTTCCCTCTCCTTTAGAGGCGACCCTACCACCCGTATAAGCAGGGGGAAGTTCGTATCTTTGTCTCCCATAATAAGCAGATAAGATATGTCTCGACTCTATAGCTGGATGAGCTGCTTTGCGCTGGTGCTTCTCTCCCTCTCTTTCGCTGCTTGCTCGCAGAAAGAGGAGAAAGAGGAGACGTCCCCCGTGCAGCTCCTCCTGATCCAAGCCCAAAGCCTCTCGCGCCTCGAACTGGCTACGACACAAGTACGCATAGTCCTAAAGATCGATCCCCATCGTGACGGCTTCTTAGGATTCAAGAAGCTCTTCGGATCAAAGGAGACCCGTGTGGAGCTCCTTAGCCAAGCCTCTGCCTACTGCGATCTCTCGCTACTCACGGAGAAAAGCATCGTGCAGCAGGCCGACAGTACGGTAGATCTCTATCTTCCCCCGATCGAGGTCAAGCGGGAGCTGGATAACCTGAATCACAACGTCCTGCAGGAGCCTACGGGTTTGCGTCGACGCCTATCGACCAACGAACTTGATGAGATCATTCGCTCTCGCCAGACGATGATCGACGGGCTCGTTGCCAAAGCTTTGGAGCAAGAGCGGGGCGCACTTATCCGCACGGCATCGGCTACGCTGACGAATAAGCTACAGCCGATCTTCCGTGACCTCCGCCTTACGGTGCGTGTCCACTTGGACGAAGCCGATGCCTCCCTCATTCAGTCCTCTAAGTCCGCAGCACAATGATAAAGCTCTCTTGGCGGATCCTTCGCCCGATCCTACTCCTTATTATATGTATAGCTGCGGGGCTCTTCATCTACCATAAGTTCTTCCGCAAGGCACCCCAGCCCGAGGTGACGAC
>ERZ1674037.119-NODE-120-length-11952-cov-31.756914_pt1 | contig 11952 bp, 10 predicted proteins | sample MGYA00581136_ERZ1674037 | MGnify/ENA primary metagenome ERZ1674037 (study PRJEB41354, sample SAMEA4873341) | human saliva metagenome | biome: human-associated habitat [ENVO:00009003]; feature: mouth environment [ENVO:08000002]; material: saliva material...
TTTTAGGAGCAAATATGAAAATTCACTTTGAAAAAGGACTTCAGTTAGAAAATGCCCAACTCATTTGTCAGTGGTCTAATGCTTTGGGAGAAAGTTTTCAGAAGCAATGGATGGGGCCAAAGATTTCTTATCCCTTGATTGCCCAATCCTTGCAAAAGATGGAAGGGATTTTTTCCATTTTTGTTGGAGAAGAGTTTGTAGGCATCATCCAGAAAATCAAACTAGAAGATAAAAATCTTCATATTGGAAGATTTCTCATAGCTCCACAGAAGCAGGGAAAAGGATTAGGTAGAAAAGCTTTTCAATACTTTCTTCAAGAAATGTTTGAAAATGAAGAAATAGAAAGTATTTCCCTAACGGTTTTTGAGTCAAATCAAATAGCTAGAGACCTCTACCAAAAAGAGGGATTTGAAATTGTTCAAACCATTGAAGTTCCAGAACGTAAATACATAATGAGAAAATCTAGGTAAGAACTAAATTACACTAGAAATTGTCCCCTTTATCAAAGTGGCTCAAAATATAGTCTTACACACCAACAATATCTACTCAACAACGCTGCTCTGCCCATGCCAAGGCCGCTACAACCTGAGCCTCAATATCGGCATTAAACTCGCCGGCACGGTACGCATCGCGCAATTCTGTGCGACGGGTTTCATCTGCCGCAATTTGGTTTAACACCACTTGCGGAAACTCGTTAAACACAGGCCCCTCCTCTTCATGACCCATCAAAAACAGCGCAGGGATTTTTTGATTGGCGCGGACGATTTCCTGTTGGCGCGGATTCTCAAAACGGCTGCTGTCGTCAAAATCGTTGCGGGCAATATAGTTGACGCGGATATTGGGGTTCAGCTCCGCCATTTTTTGAATAAACGGCACAAACACACGGCAATCAGGGCAATATGGCGCAGCGACAAGCAGCCAGTTTTGCGGACGGCTGATCTTTTTAACCGTCGCTACCGTTTGCGCCGACAACTCGGTCGCCTGATAGAGCTGCTGCTGTTTCAATTTGTCTTCTTCGGTATCAAAATCCAAATATTCTGTATAAGTGGCCATGCTTTACTCCTGTTCTGTTGCATTGTTTTTCCCTGCCGCGCTGTTCAAAAGCGGAACAAGCAGATTGACGACGAGGTTTTCAAATAGCGGCTCTTCAAGCGGCGCTTCGTTCGAATGACCGAACACCAGCTTCACTTCGGTATATTCTTTCTGCGCTTTGTTCATTTTATTGCCGTTAAAAACCTCATAGGCTTTTCTCAAGGCAGCATCCCAATCCTCTTTCTTGCCGTACTCCTCCGCAGCGGCAAGGCTGGTTTTGGCAAAAAACGGCAAGGGGGTATTTTGTCCGATTCGGAAATATACCAACCATTCTTTCAAAAGCTCTCTCGCCGCCTCTTGCCCGATGGCGGCATAGGTTTCGGTCTGTCCCAGGCTGACAATATAGGTTTGTCGGTTGGCAACGGTTTGAGGGGCGACGGCGCAAAAAATCAAATGCTCCAATAAACGGGCAATGCGGTTGGGCGCATTGTCTTTTTGGTTTTGGAACACAATGCGTCCGCATTCGTAAAGATTGCCGATGGTGCCTTGTAAAACCAAGTCGTCAAAGTGTAATTCATAAGGTTCAGACGGCCTTTTGTTGCTGCGTATCAACTCGGCATCTACGTTTTTCGCAGATATCTGATACTGCTTCTGCCACAAGCCGCCTAATTCGCCCACCGGCATCAGGCTTTCTGCATTCAGCCGAATGGCCGTATCTTCAAAATCTTCACCTTTGCGCCGCGCATCCAAATAGGCATCGGCAATCCGGCCTTCATGTTGCGGCTCAAACGGTTCGGCAGATTCCCATGCGCCGTCCAAATACGGCTGATCCCAGCTTAAATTTCTCTTCAGCCAAACTTTGACAGGGTTGCGCCAAAAACTGATAAGCTCGCCCTGCTGAATGGTTTTGCCCGGCTCTTCCTGACTTAAAGCCTCAAGGAAAAACGGCTGCGGTTGCGTAGGCGGTTGGTTCAGCGCATCGGCGTAATCTTGGCGCGTACTGAAGAGGCCGTCTGAAAGCGCATCCTTTTGGAAATAACGGCGCGAAAACGCCTGCAAAGGATGATGTTTCACCCATTTCTCCGCCAACTCGCGCCCGCTTTTCCCTGTCATGGCGGCAATGGTATCCAGCAGCTCGCTGATTAACGAAGACGGCGCAAACTCGGCATCATTGCGTATATCGCGGCCGATATAAGACAAATACAGCATTTCGCGCGCGCTGATTAAGGCTTCGAGGAAAAGATAACGGTCGTCGTCGCGGCGGGCGCGGTCGCCTTTTTTCGGATGTTTGGCAATCAGGTCGAACACCGCCGCTTTGGTATTGCGCGGAAAATCACCGTCATTCAAACCCAACAGGCAAACCATTTTAAACGGCAGGCTGCGCATCGGCACCATACTGCAAAAAGTAATGCCGCCGCTCAAAAATCCGGCTTGGCTTTCACTGTCCAAAAAACGACGGATATGGCGGATAACGGTTTTACACGGCAACAATCCGTCAAATTCGGCCAACTGCGCCTCTTCCTGCCATTTCGCCAAAGACTGCTCAAACTGCTGTTTCGCGTATTGGTCGTCCGTATCCGGAGCAAACAGTTTCTCCAGCAAATCGTGGCAACGCTGCACCCAGCCTTCCACATCGGCAGGCTCTTGCCATTGCGCCGCCATATCGGCCAAAGTACGGATAAATTCGGCAAAACCGCTGAACACGTCCAACTGGTTGACGTTGCTATGCCACGCGCTCACGCCCTGCCACATACCGTTGCCGCCTTCGGGCAGCATCCAGCCCAAGGCCAAACGCTCTACCGCCTGCTGCCAAGTAAAGAGGTTGTCTTTACCCTCGCGCATGGTTTGGTCCAAACCCCAATGCACATTCAATCCGGCAACAGCCTCATGCAGCAGCGGCACATCTTCTTCGCTCAAACCGAAGCGTTGCAGCACCAACCGGCTTTCCAGCAAAGGCAAAACCTTGTCCACTTCAAACCGGCTTTCCAGCAAGTCCAACGTTTGCGCCAAAGCATACAACAAGGGCTGACGGCGGCTGAGTTTTACATCCGAAATCGAATACGGCAAAGCCTGGCTGCCGGCCTGCTCCTGTCCAAAAACAGCTTCGATAAACGGGCTGTAGGGCTCGATGTTCGGCGTCAAAACGGCAATATCGTGCGGCTGCCAGTCGGGATTATTTTGCAACACCAGCGACAGCTCTTCTTTCAAAATCTGCAGTTCGCGCAAAGGGCTGTGGGCCGCGACGATTTTGACCGAGCCGTCGTTCAACAGCTTGTCCGGCTCGACACACACCGGATTGCCGTCCGCATCGTGGACTTGAACCCAAGCCTGCTGCGCGCCTGCCTCGCCTTCTTCCTGTTGGTATAAGCGTTCAGACGGCATAATTAAGTTTTGGATATCGTTTTGCAGGCAATGCAACAAGGTATCGTCTTTTCCCTCTTCATAAACCTGAATATCCTGCTCGGTTTCCACTTCCGACAAAAAATCAAAGAAATCGCGTCCCTGCTTGCCCAAAGAAGCCAACAGCGGATGTCCTGCCTGCGACAAATCCGCCTCATCGCCCCTTTTCAAAATCTGCGCCTCGTCAATGACCTCGCCCCAATATTGGCTGCTCGGATTGAGCGCAAACACAAACACATCGCAATGCTTGGAAATTTGGTGCAGCAGTTGCAGATACATCGGCGCCATTGTCGAAATGCCGAATACAAACAACCTTTGCGGCAAGACCGATTTATCCAACTGCGCCAACAACTTTTCCCACAAGGCCACGCGGTGCGGCGCCGATTGGCTGCCATCGTCCAAATAACGCCACAACCGCGCCTGCCAATCCTCATCATCGCCCAAGCCCAGCAGCTTCCCAGCCTGCCACGCATCAATCCAATCCGGCCGGTACACCAAATATTGGTCGAAAATATCCGCCATTTGTCCAGCAAGCTGATAATCCGCCGATGCCGAGCTGTGCAAATAACTTTCCAGCTTCAGGCGCACGTTTTCGTATTCCGGAGCCGTCTGAAACGCTTCGCTGCGGAACAAATTCAGCAAACGCCAACGCATGACCTCAGGCGAAAACGGGCTGAGCGGCGGCACATCGGGAACCAATTTACGCATCAGCTGCCACGCCAAACCGGCCGGCAGGCTGAACTTCAAATTCGCCGCCACGCCGAGTTTGCGCGCAAAAAACACATTCAGATACCGCCGCATACCCTGGCTCTGCACCACCACTTCTTCCGGCGCCAATACCGCATCCAAAGGCAAGGCCTGATGAATATGCGCGCACATTTCGGCAAGCGCTTCCAAACGGTCGGACTGATAAAGATAAAACATAGCAGACAATCTAAAAAACAATTGCCCACATTATAATGCCATTAGGACAAATGCTTCAGCAGAAGCAGCAAACAAAAACACAGGCCGTCTGAAACACATCGCTTCAGACGGCCTAAAACAAAACAAATCCATCAGCAGCCAATTATTAATTATTTATCGACCCCCTGTACAAACCGGTTTCTCCTATCCTATAATTCCCCACATTCGGAATGTAGCGCAGCCCGGTAGCGCACTTCGTTCGGGACGAAGGGGTCGGAGGTTCGAATCCTCTCATTCCGACCAAATACAAAACCTGCTTGAATCCAAGCAGGTTTTTTACATTCGGCAAGCCTATACTTCCGGCGGCGGGAAAGGCGCGCCTTCGGGATGTTTGTAGCGGTTGTACATAAACAAATATTGTTCCGGAAAACGGCGTATCCAATATTCGGTATTTTCATTGATCACGCGCGCATCGTTCTCCTTATCGCCGTTCAATTCACCGCGCAATGGCTCGATGTGCAAGACAAAGCCTTTGCCGTCGGGCAGACGCTCGCCGCAGAAAAACAAAGCCTTCACACCTTTAACTTGCGCCAGCTTGCCCGCCAACGTCATGGTGTAGGCAGGTTTGCCGAAAAAGTCCACCCATACGCCGTCGCCGCCTTCTTCCGGAGACGGTACATGGTCCGGCAACACAATGGTCGCCTCACCGCCGCGCAGGGCCTTGATGATTTGTTTGACACCCTGAATGCTGGTCGGCGCAGTCTTGCCCTTGCCGCGCACACGCCCTGCCTGCATTACCGCATCAAAAGCCTTGATTTTCGGCGGTTTGTACATCGCCGTCAGCGGAAACGGCAGCTGCTGGCTGATGTAGCGGCCCGCCAAATCATAGCTGCCGATGTGCGGCGTGATAAACAGCAAACCTTCGCCCGCACTCAAGGCCGTCTGAACATGTTCCCAACCGTTGACACTGACAAACAGGTTTTCAATTTCCTCAGGCCGTCTGAAAAACGCCACCGGCAATTCCAAGCCGCCTTTTGCCGTTTCACGGAAAACTTTTTTCACTGCCTCGTCCGTCGGGTTCAATCCGGCAAGTTTCATGTTTTCAAAAACACGCCGGCGATCTTTCGACAGCACGCGGAAACCCAAACTGCCGAGCAGGTTGCCTAATTTGTGCAACCAAGCCAAAGGCAGCGCGGCCAAAAATTTAAAAACAAAGGTAACAAGCGTTTGCATAAGGGTTTACCAAAATGAAGTGGACAGATTGTAAACGAAACAGGCCGTCTGAACAAAACAGACTTCGGGCAAATATATTGCGGCACACCTGCTTTTCTGCTACTATCCGCGCTGCATTAAGAGTTGGGAATTCCATGCCAACCTGCTTTTCAAACGGAAAGGTAAGGTGGACGGTTGAAAAACCGATGTGGCTCGCCAGAGCAATCCAAACCCGCTTAATGCGGGAATTTTTTTGCCTGTAAGAAACGCGCAACAGGATTCCGAAACAGCAGGCAAGTGCGAATGTTTCTCACTTGTATAGAGAAAAAGCGGAGTTTTTGTTATGATTTCCGCTGTCCGAAATAAAAGGCCGTCTGAAAACACAGCAGCCTGTTTTTAATGAAAGAATAGCAATGAGCGAATATCTGTTTACTTCCGAATCGGTATCCGAAGGCCATCCGGATAAAGTTGCCGACCAAGTATCCGATGCGATTTTGGATGCCATCTTGGCGCAAGACCCCAAAGCGCGTGTCGCCGCGGAAACCCTGGTCAACACAGGCTTGTGCGTATTGGCAGGCGAAATCACCACCACCGCCCAAGTGGACTACATCAAAATCGCACGCGAAACCATCAAACGCATCGGTTACAACTCCTCCGAGCTGGGCTTTGATGCCAACGGCTGCGCGGTTGGCGTGTACTACGACCAACAATCCCCCGACATCGCCCAAGGCGTGAACGAAGGCGAAGGCATCGACCTGAATCAAGGTGCAGGCGACCAAGGTTTGATGTTCGGCTACGCCTGTGACGAGACTCCTACCCTGATGCCGTTTGCCATCTATTACAGCCACCGCCTGATGCAACGTCAAAGCGAATTGCGCAAAGACGGCCGCCTACCGTGGCTGCGTCCTGATGCCAAAGCGCAACTGACCGTGGTTTACGACAGCGAAACCGGCAAAGTAAAACGCATCGACACCGTCGTCCTGTCTACCCAGCACGATCCGTCTATCGATTACGAAGAGCTGAAAAACGCCGTGATCGAACACATCATCAAACCGGTTCTGCCGTCTGAAATGCTGACCGACGAAACCAAATACCTGATCAACCCGACCGGCCGCTTCGTCATCGGCGGCCCGCAAGGCGACTGCGGTTTGACCGGCCGCAAAATCATCGTCGATACCTACGGCGGTGCAGCTCCGCACGGCGGTGGCGCATTCTCCGGCAAAGACCCGTCCAAAGTCGACCGTTCCGCCGCCTATGCCTGCCGCTATGTTGCGAAAAACATCGTTGCCGCCGGTTTGGCAACCCAATGTCAAATCCAAGTTTCCTACGCCATCGGCGTTGCCGAACCGACTTCGATTTCTATCGATACTTTCGGCACCGGCAAAATCAGCGAAGAAAAACTGATTGCCCTGGTTCGCGAACATTTCGACCTGCGTCCTAAAGGCATCGTCCAAATGCTCGACCTCTTGCGCCCGATTTACAGCAAATCTGCCGCCTACGGCCACTTCGGCCGCGAAGAGCCTGAATTTACTTGGGAGCGTACCGACAAAGCAGCTGCATTGAAAGCAGCCGCAGGCGTGTAAACTTCCGCATTTGAGGCCGTCTGAAAAGCAAAACGTTTTCAGACGGCCTTTTTCCTTATACAATAGCCACTTGAATTTCTATATACATTCTGAATAAAGGATACGGATTATGTTCGGCAAACAACTTTTTGAAGAAGTCAGCTCCAAAATCAGCGAAACCATCGCCAACAGCCCTGCCAAAGACATGGAAAAAAACGTTAAAGCCATGCTCGGCAGCGCGTTTAACCGCATGGATTTGGTAACCCGAGAAGAATTCGACATCCAACAACAGGTTTTGATTAAAACCCGTACCAAGCTGGCCGAATTGGAAGCCCGTTTGGCCAAACTCGAAGCCGCCCAAGAGCCTGAAGAAGCTGCTTTGAAAGCTGCCGAAGCCGCTGCCGAAGAAGCGGTTGCCGAAATCGTACAACAAACCGAAGCCGCCGAATAAGGCCGTCTGAAACATGTCGCTTGCTTTGGTTTACAGCCGCGCCTTAAGCGGTATGAACGCGCCGTTGGTCGAAGTGGAAGCCCACCTTGCCAACGGCTTGCCACATTTCAATATCGTCGGTTTGCCCGATACCGAAGTCAAAGAAAGCCGCGACCGCGTGCGTGCCGCCATCATCCAAAGCGGTTTCGACTTCCCCGCCAAGAAAATTACCGTCAACCTCGCACCGGCCGACCTCCCCAAAGAATCCGGCCGTTTCGATTTGCCTATTGCCTTAGGCATTCTTGCCGCATCGGGACAAATTAATCCTGAAAAGCTCGCGCAATATGAGTTTGCCGGAGAATTGGCGCTGTCCGGCTTGCTGCGTCCCGTACGCGGCGCGCTGGCCATGGCATGGCAGGGAATGCAGGCCGGCCGTTCGTTCGTCTTGCCGCAAGAAAATGCCGAACAGGCTGCCGTCATGCGCGGCATTGCGGTTTATGGCGCGCGTTCTTTGGGCGAAGTGGCCGCCCATTTAAACGGCATCGAACTGTTGACACAAACCGAATGCAAACTGCCACGAAGGCCGTCTGAACAAAGTAAAATACCCGACTTAGCCGATGTCAAAGGCCAACATACCGCCCGCCTCGCCTTGGAAATCGCCGCGGCAGGCGGACACAGCCTGTTGATGATGGGCCCGCCGGGAACGGGCAAGTCCATGCTTTCCCAACGGCTGCCCGGCATTCTGCCGCCTTTGACCGAAGACGAATTGGTCGAAGTCTGGGCATTGCGTTCGCTCCTGCCCAACCATCAACAGCAACTCGACAGCAACCGTCCTTTCCGCAGTCCCCACCACAGCGCCAGCTCGGCCGCCATGGTCGGCGGCGGTTCCGACCCGCGTCCGGGTGAAATTTCATTGGCGCACCACGGTGTGTTGTTTTTAGACGAATTGCCCGAGTTTGACCGTAAAGTATTGGAAGTATTGCGCGAACCTTTGGAAAATGGCGAAATCCATATTTCCCGCGCCGCACGCCAAGCCGTTTATCCGGCCAAATTCCAGCTCGTCGCCGCCATGAACCCCTGCCCTTGCGGCTATCTCGGTCATCCGTCCAAACCTTGCCGCTGCACGCCTGAAAGCATCGCCCGTTACCGCAGCAAAATTTCAGGGCCACTACTCGACCGCATTGATTTAACCATCGAAGTACCCAGCCTTTCCGCCGCCGAGCTGATGCAACAAGAAGCCGGCGAATCCAGTGCCGCCGTATTAGAACGCGTTACCGCCGCGCGCAAAATCCAATACGGCCGACAAGGCAAAGTTAATGCCGAATTGAGTGTCAGCGAGCTCGATGGCAAAGCCCGTATCCAAAAAGAAGCGCAAGAAGCCTTAGGAACCATGCTCGAAAAACTGTCCCTATCCGCGCGCAGTTTCCACCGCATCATGCGCGTTGCCCGTACGCTGGCCGATTTGGCAGGCGACGAAGAAGTCAGTAAAACCCATGTGATGAAAGCCATCGGTTTCCGTCGCGCCCTCTAACTTTTCAGACGGCCTGAATCTTTATATTTAAGTAAAACTAGAGTAAACAAAGCATCAGGATTTTGCCGTCTATAACGGTTATTGATAAAATATCGAATTCAAACTCAGACAGTCTCCCTTCAGGCCGTCTGAACCCATTATTACAAGGTAAGTCATGAAAAAATCTACACAATATGGCAAAGGCTTGGCCGGTTTCTTTTTCGGCCTGATACTGGCAACAGGTATTATTGCCGGTATTTTGTTCTTCCTGAACCAAGGCAACCAAAACGTTTTCAAAGAGCTGACCCAGCCTAAACAAAGTGAAGAACCTGAAATCCTGAAGCCTCAAGACAAAGCAGAAAAACGCCCTGCTACCGACAATTCGTCCAGCCAAGCAGATGAAGAAAAAGCCAAAGCTGAAAAAGAAGCGGCTGAAAAGGCTGCCAAAGAAGCTGAAGAGAAAGCGGCACAAGCAGAAAAAGAGGCTCAGGAAAAAGCCGAGCGCGAAGCCAAAGAAAAAGCGGATAAAGCCGAAGCAGAAAAAGTCGAACGCGAAGCTAAAGAAAAAGCTGAAAAAGCCGCCGCCGACAAAGCCGAACGCGAAGCCAAAGAAAGAGCAGACAAAACTGCCGCCGACAAAGCCGAACGTGAAGCCAAAGAAAAAGCCGCAAAAGCGGAAGCAGAAAAAGAAGCCGCTAAGAAAAAACTGGCCGAGAAAAAAGCCGAATTAGAAAAAAAACGCGCAGAAAAAGCCAAAGCTGAAAAAGAAGCTGCTGATAAAACTGCAAAAGACAAAAAAGCGGCCGACCAACTGACCGACAAACAAAAAGAGCGTGCCGAGCGCAAATTGGCTGAGAAAAAAGCAGCCGAAGCCAAAAAACAAAACAAGCCGACACCTGAGCAAATCCTCAACAGCGGCAGCATCGAAAAAGCACGTAAAGCAGCAAATGCCTCTGCAACAAAAGAAAGCAGCAACGCTGCAAGTAAACAGTCTGCAGAAAAAGCTGAAGCAGCTGCCAACAGCGGTAAAAAAGCCTTCCTGCAACTTGGTTCATATGCAGACCGCTCCAGCGCAGACTCACAACGTGCAAAACTGGCTATTTTAGGTGTTTCTTCCAAAGTGGTTGAATCGCAAAACGGCGACAAAACCATTTATCGAGTTCAAAGTAACACCATGCCGCAGGAAGCCGCTGTGAAACTGCAAAAAAACCTGCAAGGCCATAATATCAACAGCTTGATTCGTTCTACCAAATAATGGAATCACTGATGAAGCAGCGTATGAAACAAACTATTGCCGCACTCAGCCTGAGCCTGCTCAGTCTGAGTGCGCAGGCTGCTACCGAAGGCGTGGACTATACCGTTCTTAATCGCCCTATCCCGCAGCAGCAAGCCGGAAAAATTGAAGTGCTAGAATTTTTTGGCTACTTCTGCGTCCATTGTTACCATCTCAATCCAGTTTTGTTGCAACACAGCAAAACCTTCGCCAAAGATGTTTCCTTACGGACAGAACACGTCGTTTGGATGCCTGAAATGTTGGGCTTGGCCAAAGTAGCCGCTGCCGTCAATCTTTCAGGTTTAAAATATCAGGCCAATCCAGTCATCTTCACAGCCGTTTACAAACAGAAGATTAACTTGGCTGATGCAAATGTATTCCGCACATGGGTCAGTAAACAGACAAGTTTTGACAGTAAAAAACTGCTTCAAGCCTATAACAGCCCTGCTGCCGCATCGGCTGCTGCAAAAATGCAGCAATTGACGGAAACTTATCGAATTGAAAACACACCAACTGTCATTGTCGGTGGTAAATACAAAGTCAATTTCAACGGTAGCGACTGGAAAGCCGGTATGAAAACCATAGACGAACTCATCATTAAAGTCCGCCGCGAACAATCCTCAAAACCACTTTAACTATTCAACAAAAGAAAGACGGCCTCAAGGCCGTCTGAAAACTTATGGACATTCTGATTTTATTTAAAGCACTTATTCTCGGTATCATCGAAGGTTTAACCGAGTTCCTCCCTATTTCAAGTACCGGTCACTTGATTGTATTCGGCGACTTGATGAATTTCCAAAGCAACGGAAAAGTATTCGAAATCGCCATCCAGCTCGGTGCCGTATTAGCCGTCGTATTCGAATATCGCCAACGATTTACCCATATCATAAAAGGACTAGGCAAAGAGCGAACAGCCAATCGCTTTGTGCTGAATTTATTTATCGCGTTCATCCCTGCTGCGATTGTCGGCCTCTTATTCAGTAAACAAATTAAATTGCATCTTTTCAACCCGATTACCGTTGCTACCATGCTGGTATTAGGTGGCTTTTTCATTTTATGGGTTGAAAAACGCCAAACAACAGCCAAACCTAAAGTCAGCCATGTCGATGATATGCGCCCAATTGACGCATTTGTTGTAGGATGCGCCCAAATTTGTGCCCTTATCCCTGGTACATCACGTTCAGGCAGTACCATCATGGGCGGTATGCTGTGGGGGCTGGAACGAAAAACAGCTACCGAATTTTCATTCTTCCTTGCTGTACCAATGATGATTGCAGCCACAGGTTACGACATCTTAAAAAACTACAAACTCTTTACCTTGCAAGATGTCGGACAAATTGCCATCGGTTTTATCGCAGCATTTATCGCCGGTTTATTGGCAGTAAAAGCTTTGCTGAAATTTGTTTCCAGTAAAAACTATGTTCCTTTTGCCTACTACCGCATCGTATTCGGTGGTCTGATTCTCCTTACTTGGATGCTAGGCATAGTCAGCTGGAGCGAATAATCGCTCCCTTCATTCTCCTCAAAGGACGTGTACCCCACGTCCTTTTTCTTCTCCTTTATCCATTCCACCCTATTGTCACCCCATAAAAGGCTTACACTCCGCATCATTACCCCTAAATATCTCCTC
>ERZ1674037.129-NODE-130-length-11180-cov-6.122607_pt1 | contig 11180 bp, 7 predicted proteins | sample MGYA00581136_ERZ1674037 | MGnify/ENA primary metagenome ERZ1674037 (study PRJEB41354, sample SAMEA4873341) | human saliva metagenome | biome: human-associated habitat [ENVO:00009003]; feature: mouth environment [ENVO:08000002]; material: saliva material...
TGCTATACTGTTCTGCATCATCGTTATACTTATTTGAATAATAAAATATATTGATTAGAAACAAAATTAAGGGAAAAACTATAACACTGCCTACAATTTGTCCAAAAGTCACCATTGGGAAATACTTGACTATATTCTTCATAATTCATTTGCTTGAACTGTTATTTTTATTACATTACTATCTCGACATTTAATAATTTCATCTATCGTTTTAGCATACAGAGCAATCTCATTTTCATTAACCATTTTTTCTATACTATTACTTATCACAGTTGCCACAATACCCATTCCAAATTTCTGCAAATTAGTTTTATCCATAAGCCCTTTAATACTTTCACTTACCATTTGCTTTCCAACATTTTTAGCTGTTCTTCCTGCAAACACCCTCCAGAAAGCTCTGGAAACATTGTTACCTTGAGAAACTTCTTCTGCTCCCCAACGTCCAAGAGTTTTGAGAACTTCTCCATTACTTCCAATAACACCAACCGAAGCCTCTCCTGCAGTTAGAACACCGCTTACTCCGGCGTCACGTCCCATTTCCGGTTTCAAGATACTACCATCTGCTTCCAACTCAGCCTGCTCCCCTTTTAAGATTTTACGAGCATATTCATGCTGATTCTGCATATTTTTATTACGATAGTTGTCATCGGCACCCGAAACATAATCATACACCGCCAATCCCGAGCCAATGATAAGTCCTGCCACATCGCCACCACCTGATGCCTTAAAGGCATTAGCAACTGACCCTATAAAACCTTGTGAAGCATTAGAATAGTAATTCAACTCTAATATCTTCTTATTACTATCGCTAATCTTCTTTGATAGTTCAAGAGCTTTTTCATGACTCATCACCAAAGAGACAACCCCTCCTTTCTTACAAGTAAGAAAAGAGCGTTCCAAAAGAGCATTTGCCTTCTCTATATAAACATTACTGTGATACAACTCCCACGTGCCTCCTTGTGTACTATCACATTCATGTGGAGCCTGTCTACTTTTATCCGCCTTATCCCCATAAAAGATAGCAGCTCCCCCTAAGGCACCAGTGGTAATGGCAGCTGCTGCAACAACAGCTGTACCTGCACCAAAAGTTAAAACAGTAAGTGCAACGACAGCTGCTCCCAATGCCAAACCCAAAAGCAAACTACTAAGCCCCTCATAATACGAGACTTTAATACGGCACTGCAACTGACAGCTTAATTTCTTGTCGCAAGTATTGAGTAATGCTTTACTTTCCTTACCATACAAGACTTTAGCTTCTCTCTCCGTAACGATTTGGCTGGGTAATGTAGACAACATCTCCGTACAGATAACATCTGTGCCAGCAGGTATATATGATTGTGCCATAGTTATTTCAGTCTGTGAATACGATAAGTTACCAATATCTCAATATTATTCTTTACCTCCTCGATGATATTCACCTTGATTTCCTGAGGAAGTCCGTCATCTGCAAGGAGGATATCATGATAGAACTCATAATTATACTGCGTAAAGCTATACTTGATAATTGGCTGATAGCGTTCCTTATAGGTCTTCATGATGCCATACTCATTGACAAACTTTGTACGCTGGTCGTCAGCAGAGATATAGCGTGATATCTTTTTCAGTCCCGTCTCTTCATCAGTGCTTAACTCTTGCGTAAGAGAAGTCTTAATCGGAGTTTGGTCAAAGAGGAAAGAATAGAAGGTTTGCTCGAACTTCTCATCTTCCAGCTTTCTCCCTAAAAGATACTTATCAAAGAAAACATCATAAAACAACTTACTTGAGAGTTCTTTCCTGAAAGTCGGTTCATCAACAAATTGCTTGTCAATAAGGTCGGTAAACTTCTCTACCTGCTTTCCTTCATCAGAACCCTGTCCCATTGTAGAATTGATTGTATAGAACATCTCCGCACGGTATTCTTCCCATCGTTTCTTGATTTCTTCAAAGTTCACCACCCTGTTAATCTTACCAGTCATCGTATCAACTGTAACCTCTGCACGACACTTGATACTATCAATCTTATCCAGTAACTCCAGAGCCGCCATCATATTTTCTGGTCGTATCTTGACAAAACTCTCCGTCACTTCACCTTTAAACCTGTTATTTTTCAGTTTGGAGTCATACTGCAAAGATAATAATTAAAATCTATCAGGGTCGGTTTTTTCTAAAAAATCTATTTATTTAACGTTGAACATTAATCTTAAGTTACTGCTGTATTATAAAGATAAGGTAGCACATTCTTCTTACTCAGTAGTTTTTTTAAAGAAAGAATATCGTCTTGACTTATAAAAACTACCAACAAATTGACTCCATTTCAGCTACATTTTGAAAAGTAACTATCAACAACACAATTGGTGTTTACCAACAACACGACATGTGCTAAGTACCAGCACGACATGTGCGGGGCATCAACACACAGGCTAAAGATAGGAAGAAAGAGGCATTATACTCATCATTATGAAGAGAGTAAAATACTAATTACTAAATGGTTTAGCTATTAACACAAACAATAAGCCCTATTAAGCTGATTGGGCTAATAGGGCTTTATAAGACAAACAGTCATAAAAGAGACTATCAACTATCAAAAAGATGTTCAATATCCTGCTGCTTCATAATCGCAATTACTGGTTCGCCAGAAGGAGTGTAATTGACATTACTACAAGCAAAGAGTTCGTTGACAATATTATCCATTTCCATACTACTCAGCACCTGACCTTGCGGTATGGCTGCATTACGTGCAAGACTCAATGCCAAAGCTTGGTCGATTTCTTCCTTCGCACTCGTTCCGCTCTCCATTGCCGAAGCTACCATGTCATTGATAAGCGCAATGACATTCAGTCCTTCTATACCTGCAGGAACTCCATTAACAGCATAACTACCACCACCAAGGCTATCGAGTTGGAAGCCCATCTCAGCCATTTCAGGCAGAATCTGGTCGAGAACCACTTGGTCAGAGACGGAGAACTGAACCATCTCTGGGAAGAGTACTTTCTGAGAATGTACTTTATGTTCAGACAACTGACGCAAATACTCCTCATAGAGAATACGAATATGCGCACGATGCTGGTCAATAATCATAAGTCCAGACTTCACCGCTGTCATGATATAACAGCCCTTATACTGATAATGAGAGGGTGCCTTGTCTTCTATCAACGACTCTGCTGCGGACTGTGTAGCTGCTGAAGGGATAATTGTTCCTTCCTCAACAGTATCGCTTACAGTACCCAAACTACCGCTTATCATCTCATCCTCACGCTGTTCAAAAAGTTTTGACTGACGGATTTCACCACCAGAACCTAAGTCAGCATAGAGTTCTTCCCATCCATCTGGAACTGAAGACTTAGCAGGTTGAGATGTTTGCTTGAAAGGGTTATAAGCAGGATTGAAGTCTACCTTTGGTGCGGACATTCCGACATTAGGATTAAACACAGGGATATCAGGTTTTCCCTCCGTATCAAAGTCAATAGCAGGAATATCATTAAAGCGCCCTACAGCCTCCTTTACAGCTGCAAGTAGAATCTGCCAAATAGCCTGTTCGTTCTCAAACTTTATCTCAGTCTTTGTCGGATGAATATTCACATCAATATTCTCTGCTGGTACATCGAAGTAAAGGAAGTAAGGAACCTGCTCTCCTTGCGGAATAAGTCGGTCGAAAGCCGTGATAACTGCCTTATGAAAATAAGGATGTTTCATATAGCGGTCGTTGACGAAGAAATACTGATGAGGTGCTTTCTTACGTGCAGACTCTGGCTTACCAACAAAGCCATGGATATGACAAAGACTCGTGTCGACATCTATCGGCAGAAGATCCTGATTGAGACGCTTACCAAAAACCTCCACAATACGCTGACGATAGCTGCAAGCACGCAAATTGAAAAGTTCTGTACCATTGCTGTGCAGTGTGAAGGATATCTGTGGATAGACCAACACGATGCGCTCAAAAGCTGTAATGATATTATTGAGTTCGGTAGTATTCGACTTTAAAAACTTGCGTCGAGCAGGTACGTTGAAGAAAAGATTCTCTACCAAGAAATTACTTCCCACAGGACAAGAGCAAGGCTCCTGACCCGTAAAACGACTGCCAGCAATAGACAGATGTGTACCCAAATCCTCGCTCTCCATACGAGTCTTTAACTCTATCTGAGCCACCGCAGCAATAGAAGCCAATGCCTCTCCACGGAAACCCATCGTACGAAGAGAGAAGAGGTCGTCAGCCTTACGAATCTTAGAAGTGGCATGACGTTCGAAGGAAAGGCGTGCATCCGTCTCTGACATACCCTTTCCATCATCGATTACCTGAATAGAAGTGCGACCAGCATCTACCACCAACACATCAATATGCGTTGCTCCAGCATCAATGGCATTCTCCACCAACTCCTTAATAACAGAGGCAGGACGTTGAATAACCTCACCGGCTGCAATCTGGTTGGCTACACTGTCTGGTAAAAGTTGTATGATATCACTCATGAAGGATTCTATAAAGCAATAAATAAAAATAAGATAAGAAGGGCTATGACACCTGCTGAAAGAATCAACGACACCCACATTGCCGTAAAACGATTACCTCTATGGCGCAACACTTCAGGCTTCAGCGAACCACTGATTTTGCGCTGTAGTTCCTCCCGATACTTACCCTCAGGCACCTCTTCACCATTCAATTCACGCCGAGCACGCTGCTCTATATCATTGAGCAGTTCCTTGCGTTCGTCCACATACATATATTCATGATGGAAACGACGGGGGCGTGATGATTGGAAGAATAGCATTATTTATTGTGGAGTATTACTTAATAAAACGTCAAATGGGTCTGTATATAAGACCCAAAGACGTCATTCTATTTGCTGACGAGGTGGTAAAGACACTCGTGAATTACGTACGGTTGCACTCGTCTTACGTGGTGCAAGGCGGAATATATCATTCTTATCCTTAGGTCTTACCTCATCGAAAAGTTCAAAGCGAGGCAGTGTCAACTTGTCGGGTGGTATCTGTGTCATCGGACTAATAACGCCATTCGACTTTGACATCCATATCTTCTGTAGCTTTCGAACAGGTGAGATAAACATCCGAAGCGTATCAGTTTCTGTATAATTATGCCCAATGAGCGTACTATCCTTATCGGTATGATAGAAGACTACTTCCACATTTCCCCACGCATCAACACGACGAACAGCACCATTGACAAAGTCAGCACGCATGTCATTAGAGGATATCTGGTTGTAGTATTTGGGTTCAGGAAGCTTTTCAATAGAGAAAGCATTGCCATACACAAACGCCTGACGGATGGTTGAATCGTTCATATATGCCTTAATAGAATCGCCCACCAACTGACGTGTACCACTCCATACGATTGGATAATCATACATCGTTAGACAAGAATCCTTGGTGTTAGCTACCATAAAACCACATACCGCCTGCACGTCTGTACGATAGGCACGAACATTATTCACACCATATATCTCACGATACATCTGTGGAGTATTCATATGAAATCCCTTCATACTAATAGTATCAGCATGAACAAAGAGCGTATCACCTTGTGAGAAATCCTTTGCTACCGGGCCAGGATTACCACCAAAGGCTATCGCTGCGGAATCAGTATAATGAAGATAATCGCCATAGAAAGCGTGCTTACCCTTATAATCAATGTAGTAAACGTTGCCTTCGCCAGTTCCCTCATGTGTATTACTATTGTAGGTAAGGTCACGACCAGTAATGGTGCGCTGCTTTAACTTGTCCACAATCTTCACATTGCCACGTCCAGCACTATAACCACTCTTAGCATTATAGGTCACTTCATCACCTGTAATAACACGCTGTGCCTTACGGTCATCTATCTTAACATTACCACGTGCGTTACTATGACCAGTCTTCTCGTTATAGAACACATCCTGACCGATGATAGTGCGGTTGTTTGCCTTATCGACAATCTTCACATTACCATGACCTTCTGCTTCTCCTGTTGAACTGTTATAGACAATATTATCGCCTTCAACATCCTGCTTTGGGGAAGTGATAGTAGAGCGTCCATTAAGTTCCATCTGGTCGGTCTTGCTATTATAAGTACCATCATTGGTATGTACAACTTCGCCCTTAGCAGTCTTGATAACCGACTTACCAATAACATGAACAAGACCCGTTTCAGTGTTACCATGCGCCTCAGGCGTTGTAATGCGATACTTAGGCGTAAACATCACAACGTTACCAAAGAAGTTGGCATCATGCGTTTCCGTATTGTAATCACCTTGATCAGCAACAACCGTGTTACCATTATAAACCAATGTACCACGTCCACCGAAGTAGTTAGCCACCTTAGAGGCTGTGTTATAGTCCAAGCTATCACAACGGAGAGAGCGACCAGGTTCTCTTACTACCACCTTACCGCGTGCATGCACCATTTGTCCAAAGCCATCATAATGTAAGCGTTGGCAGTCAAGATTCACTCCGCCAGGGCGAGTGATATGTACACGGCTGAAAGCTTTGAACCAATTAGACTTCTCATTGAAATAAGCACTGTCGCACTTAAGTGTCATACCCTTATATCGGAAACGAACATCGCCTTTAGCAATCATCACATCAGGCATTTCCAATTGATTATGACGCAGATTGTCGGCATGGTCAATATAGAACTTATCTCCTTTCTTCTCCGTTGCATTCTGTGCTCGGAGCGACTGGGATTGCCATAGCCCAAACAGGCATAGAATCATAGTAATCAAGATTCTATGCCCGCAAAATATGTTTTTATACTTGTTGTTTATTGTCATTTAAGCCAACCTTCGTATTGGAAATTACAACTTCTATAACGAGGATTAATCCTCACATAGGTCTCCTTTACCTTCTTTACAACCCAATCATGCAGTACTTCCTTTCTGCGCTTAGCTGTAACAATATCGCGCATCGTCTGGAAGTCTTCTGTTATCGTTGCTCGGTGTTCAGGGATACGTGCCTTCAACTTTACGATAGCACAAACAACCTTACCACGAGCATTAACCATTTGGAATGGCATAGAAACCTCATCAACCTTCATCGTATCAACAACACGAGCCACCTCTGTTGGCAGTTCCTTCATCTTAAAGCGTGAAGTGCGAGTGTTCTCTACAGAGTTAACCATCAATCCATGGTTGTTCTTCGTATCTTTATCATCAGAAAGATAAGCCGTTGCATCCTCGAATGTAAACTTACCACTCTTTATATCCTTACCAATAGAATCCAAACGCTCCTTAGCTGCATCGATAGAAGCTATTGAAACATTTGGCTTCAAGAGGATATGACGGACATTAACCTTATCACCACGACGGTCAATAAGTTGGATAATATGGTAGCCAAACTCACTCTCAACAACCTTTGAAATCTTCTTTGGGTCAGTAAGATTAAAGGCTGCAGCAGCAAATGCAGGGTCGAGTACACCACGTCCCATATAACCTAACTCGCCACCTTGACGAGCAGAACCTGGGTCTTCTGAGTAGAGACGTGCCAATGTAGCAAAAGAAGTCTCGCCCTTCGTCACACGGTCAGTATAGTCACGCAGTTGGTTCTTAATACGATTTATCTCCTCTGTCTCAATCTTTGGAGTCTGCGTAAGTATCTCTACTTCAACCGTTGTTGGAATCATTGGAATACTATCCACTGGCAACTTCTTAAAGTATTCGCGTACCTCAGCAGGCGAAACAGCCACGTCATTAACCAGATTCTGCTGTACCTTCTGTACAAGTAAACGGTTCTTATAATCGTCATGCAGGTCCTGGCGGATCTGTGTCATACTCTTATTCTGGAACGCTTCGAGCTTCTCCTTTGAGCCAATCTGTGGAAGAGAAATCCAGTAATTAATCTGATCATCTATACCACGTGCTATCTCTGATTCGCTCACCTCAACACTATCGAGGGCTGCCTGATGGAGGAAAAGCTTTTGAACAGCTATCTGTTCAGGTAGAATACATTCAGGGTCGCCATCCCATTTCGTACCTTCAGCCTCACTTTGCAGTCTCATTATCTCAACCTCAGACTTCAAGATAGGTTCATCACCAACTACCCAAATAACCTCATCAACAACACTGTTTGGCTTATCTACGGCAGCAGTCTCAGTCTTTACAGAGTCTGACAGAGCAACAGGACCGCTTGCACGAAATGCACCTGCATGCAAACCCATTGCTGTAAAAACTGTTCCTGCAAGCAGGACTATAGTCTTTCCTTTATTTATTTTCATTGAAATGCTGTATTATCTTAATGCTTATTGACTGTTGAAAGAACCTTCTTATCAACAACTACTTTATACTTTTTGCGCAATGCTTCTACCCATGCCTTCTCAAGTTCCTCCTGATAGTTGGAAACAACAAGGTCGCGTACATCTTCCATACCCTCTGGAGCCTTTATTTTCTTACCGAACACGGCATCAATAGGATATCCATTAACAGGTTTTACAGTCGTCTTCGCACCGAAAACATCACGGTCTACCAGCGCATTGTCACCCTTTCGGAAGATACCCTTCTCCACACGAATACGGATAGTATTGTCAGCATTGAACTTATCACGCAGTTTCTCTGCCCACTGATTGAAAGGAACATTCCTCACACATGCCTTCACAGCCTCAACATCTTCCTTTGTTTTCACGTGATAGGCAATACCCTTAAAACGTGGTTCAGTCCACTTATATTGTTTTTTATGCTTACGGAAATAAGCTTCAAGTGCCTTTTCATCCTTAGCTGCCTTATCCCAGACCTCACGGTTACTCATTTCAATCATCAGCAAACCATCATAATACTCACGGATAAGATTTTTCATGCTTGCATCTTTCTCCTCCAAAGAAGCGAGTTTTCTGTCGAGCAGTTGATCCTGTGTGACCGTCTTGCCCTCACTCTCTACAATAGAATCGAGTTTCTGGTCAATAATCTGCTCACGCAAACCTTGCATCTCGATATACTGCATGATCTCTGGACGAAGAGTTTCATAAGTTGGGAAACTCTCACGACCACCCATCTTAATGATATGATAACCAAAAGGAGAAAGTACAGGAGCACTTATCTCACCTGGCTTCAAAGCAAACAGAGCCTTCTCAAACTCAGGTACTGTCTGTCCTTTCTGAAGATGTAACAACTGCCCACCATTCATGGCAGAGTTAACATCTGTGGAATATTTCTTAGCCAGTTCAGCAAAGTCTGCACCACCACGAAGAGCGTTATAGAGAGAGTCTGCCAACTGCTTTGCTGCTTCTGCAGCTTCCTTATCAGCATTCTGATATAAACCGATGAGGATATGTGCGCAGTTCCACATACCACCATTAGCCTCTACCTGCTGCTGAGCTTCACGATAAAGTTTATGTCCTTCCGCCTCAACGTCAGCATCTGTGATGAAAGTTGGGCGCACCTGCTGGTTACGATAGCTGAGGAACTCCTTTTTGAAAGAACTGAGCGTATCAAGATGCGCATCAAGTGCAGCCTGTACCTTCAGTTTGTAATTGATAAAGAGGTCAACATACTCATCCACACTCTTCTTATCAATCACACCTTCAGCGTTATTCTTATTATACGAATACTCAAATTCCGAACGGCTCACTGGCTGTCCGTTAATAGTCATTATTGTTGGGTCAGTCTGCCCATATACCATTGTCGTTGAAAGCAAGAGAGCTGACAGAATTACTTTGAATTTCATTGTTATTCTTTTAACGCAGGGACCCTCTCCCCTGAAAAACAGGAAAGAGGGCGAATGATTTATTGTCTTTTATATTATTCTGGACGCGAATAGTTTGGTGCCTCACTGGTAATTGAAATATCATGTGGATGACTCTCCAATACACCAGCATTGGTGATACGAGTAAACTTAGCATTATGCAAGTCTTCAATAGAAGCTGCACCACAATATCCCATACCTGAACGAAGACCACCGACAAGCTGATAGATAACCTCCTGAACAGTTCCCTTGTAAGGAACACGACCAGCTATACCCTCTGGAACGAGCTTCTTAACATCGCCTACATCATTCTGGAAGTAACGGTCACGTGAACCATTCTTCTGTTCCATTGCCTCCAATGAGCCCATACCACGATAGCTCTTGAACTTACGTCCATTGAAGATAATTGTATCACCAGGTGACTCTTCTGTACCAGCAACCAATGAACCTACCATCACACTGCTGCCACCAGCTGCCAATGCCTTAACAACATCGCCTGAGTAACGCAAACCACCATCAGCAATCAATGGCACACCTGTACCTTCCAATGCCTTACAAACATCATAGATTGCACTCAACTGTGGTACGCCAACACCTGCAACAACACGTGTTGTACAGATAGAACCAGGACCGATACCTACCTTAACAGCATCAGCACCATTATCAACCAAGAACTTAGCAGCCTCACCAGTTGCAATGTTACCCACAACAACATCAAGATTAGGGAAGGCACTCTTCACATCATGAAGCTTACCAATCACACCAGCAGAGTGTCCGTGAGCAGTATCAATGACGATAGCATCAACACCAGCAGCAACAAGTGCCTGTGCACGTTCCATTGTATCAGCAGTCACACCAACACCAGCAGCAACACGAAGACGACCCTTCTCGTCCTTACATGCCATTGGCTTGTCCTTGGCTTTGGTAATATCTTTATAAGTAATCAAACCAACGAGATGGTTCTCACGGTCGACTACTGGCAATTTCTCAATCTTATTCTCTTGCAAGATTTGCGCAGCTGCAGTAAGATCAGTTTGCTGATGAGTTGTTACAAGATTCTCCTTGGTCATCACATCATCAATGAGTTTATCCAAATGACGCTCAAAACGAAGGTCACGATTGGTAACAATACCCACAAGATGATTCTCCTCATCTACTACAGGAATACCACCGATATGGTAGTCTGCCATCATCTCAAGTGCATCCTTCACTGTACGACCCTTAAGGATAGTAACAGGATCGTAAATCATACCATTCTCAGCTCGCTTCACAATAGCCACCTGACGTGCCTGGTCTTCGATGCTCATATTCTTATGAATCACACCGATACCACCTTCACGCGCAATCGCAATCGCCATAGAACTCTCTGTAACGGTGTCCATAGCTGCTGTAACGAAAGGCACATTAAGATCAATGTTACGTGAAAACTTGGTTTTCAAGACTACCTCTTTAGGCAGTACTTCTGAATAAGCCGGAATTAAAAGGACGTCATCGTAGGTTAAGCCGTCCATCGTGATTTTGTCTGCAACAAATGATGACAT
>ERZ1674037.135-NODE-136-length-10920-cov-5.142752_pt1 | contig 10920 bp, 9 predicted proteins | sample MGYA00581136_ERZ1674037 | MGnify/ENA primary metagenome ERZ1674037 (study PRJEB41354, sample SAMEA4873341) | human saliva metagenome | biome: human-associated habitat [ENVO:00009003]; feature: mouth environment [ENVO:08000002]; material: saliva material...
CGAGAGTGACTGGAGTTCAGACGTGTGCTCTTCCGATCTAACAACGAGGTAGCTGAACAGCTGAAGGGGTTGGATTAAAAAAAATAACAACTCGCAACAACCAGCCCCTCCCCCTTGCCCCTCCCCCATAGGGAGGGGAGTAAACACCGTGATACCCCCTGTTGTTAGATAAGTGGTGGTATGCGAATAACATACTTATTAGGGGGAACAGAAGTTAGATAACATACTTGTTGGGGGGATATAAGTTAGAAGTCCCTTCGCTTTAGAGGCTAACATATTAATGACCCTCGTGGTCTTCCTTCTCTTCTAATCAAGGGGGGAGGAGAATCCCTTATGCGGCATCCATTAGTGGGTGCCGTTTTTTTATTTATGAACAATTACCTTTGAGCATTGAACTCTTTTCCCTTTGAACTATTACCTTTGAACTTTGAGGTTTGAACTTTGAACTTTGAACTTTATGATTAGCACTACGAATGGCACTAATGACACAAAACATTATTGCAAAGTAATTCGCAGTTAACTTTATGATTTGCGTTTACCTCTTGAGTTATTTCGGTAATCATAATTATGACGTACTGATGATAACTTCGTTCGAATAATTATTTATTCTTGATTATAACTTGCTATTTGCACTCCTCCCCCTTCGGGGAGGTTGGGTGGGGCTTTATTTTTCCTCTTTATATAAAAAATATAACTAAAACGCTTGGATAATCGGTTGGAAAATAGTAACTTTGCACGCGTTTAGCGAATTTAAACACATTAAAATAGTTGAATGAAGAATGACAAAATGAAAATGAAGTACCGCGTGAACGAGCAGATTCGCGTTCGGGAAGTACGTGTGGTAAGTGATGATGGAGCTGAGGTTATGCCTACGCGAAAGGCGTTGGAATTGGCTCAGAAAGAGGGAGTTGACCTTGTGGAGATTTCTCCTAACGCACAGCCACCGGTTTGTCGTATCATCGACTATTCTAAGTTCCTCTACCAGCAGAAGAAGCATCAGAAGGAGATGAAGCAGAAGCAGGTTAAGCAGGAGGTGAAGGAGATTCGTTTTGGTCCTCAGACGGATGAGCACGACTATAAGTTTAAGCTCAAGCATGCGCAGGAGTTCCTCAATGCAGGTAATAAGGTACGCGCATACGTGTTCTTCCGTGGTCGTTCGATTCTGTTTAAGGAGCAGGGCGAGGTGTTATTGCTTCGTTTTGCTAACGATCTTGAGGAGCTTGCAAAGGTGGAGCAACTTCCGAAACTCGAAGGCAAGAAGATGTTCCTCTATCTTGCACCTAAGAAGGCAGGTGTTGCCAAGAAGAGTCAGCAGAAGCGCGACCGTGAGGAGGCTGAGGCTGGTGCAAAGGCAGGTGCTGAGGGCGTCAGCGAGGAGCCAAAGACGGATGGCGGTTTGTTTGCCAACGCTAAGAATGGTGCTGACGCATTGAAGAAACTGAATATTGACTAACGCCCGTTGGGTGTCTCCTCGTTATGAGGGGCGACATGGGCAACCTGTGCGTAACGTCCTGGTATATACGTTGCCACAGATGAATATAAATAACAATTTTAAATTTTACAAAAATGCCAAAACAGAAGACAAATTCCGGCGCAAAGAAGAGATTCACGTTCACCGGTACTGGTAAGATTAAACGTCATCACGCTTACCACAGTCACATTCTGACTAAGAAGACAAAGAAACAGAAGAGAAATCTTGTTCACCAGACGCTCGTGGATGGTACAAACTTGAAGCAGGTACGCGACTTGCTCAGACTTCGTTAATTCATTAGTCAAACAAATTAAAAGGAAAGAAAAACTATGCCAAGATCAGTCAATCATGTTGCTTCAAAAGCAAAGAGAACAAGAATTCTGAAGCAGACTAAGGGTTACTATGGTGCCCGTAAAAATGTTTGGACGGTAGCAAAGAATACCTATGAGAAGGGTTTGACTTATGCTTATCGTGACCGTCGTAACAAGAAGCGTAACTTCCGCGCATTGTGGATTCAGCGTATCAACGCTGCTGCTCGTCTTTATGATATGAGCTACAGCCAGTTGATGGGTGCATTGCACAAGGCTGGTATCGAGATCAACCGTAAGGTGCTCGCTGACCTCGCTGTTAACAATCAGGAAGCTTTTAAGGCTATTGTTGACAAAGTAAAGTAAATTAATGACGCTCACGAACGTGGGCACTCGTTATAACGGAATGGAAGCTGTCGCCTGAAAGGGTGGCAGCTTTTTTTTAGAAAGCCCCACCCGACCTCCCCGAAGGGGGAGGAGTAGCCTCACCCCAACCCCTCTCCGAACCAACGGTCACTGACTGAAGGGAAGTAAAGGAGAGGGGAGTGAACAGCGTGTTATCCCTATGGTAGTCCTTTCGCCTTCCTCGAACCAGCAGTGAGCGTCGGTTTAGAACGGGGGGGAGTGAACAGCGTGTTATCCCTATATAATTAGATGATTCTGTGGTTAAAATGAAAGAAGTAAAGAAGAAGTCCCTGAGCATAGGGGTGTCTCGCTATTTACTTGCCTCTCCTTTTGGAGAGGGGTTGGGGGTGAGGCTCTTGTTCAGATACATTGTGGCAATTCTGCTGCTCGTTGTAGGAGTGGGGCAGGAGGCACATGCGCAATATGTGATAACGAAAGAGACTGCGAGGTGTCTGACGAAGCAGGATTCTTTGTTGTTGGATAATTTTGGGCAAAAAGTTGATGGGCAGCTTAGGAGTTCTTATCGTGCTGATACTGTAAGTCTTATTGACAAATACTTTCGTAGGGGTATGTCGAGAAAGGGCATACTGATGATTCCTAAGGGTAAACGACCTGCACCCGAAACCTATTTGAAACGAAGATATATAAGGCGACATCTGAAGAATTTTAAGGCAGGTGCATCGTGTATTGTTTCGAAAGAATTGTTAGAACGATATCATGGCGACTCTATCGGTAAGGCTGATAATAGTCAGTTTATCATGATGAAATCGGAGATGGATAGTGTATTGATGAGAAGTCATGGCGACTTGTCGCGCATCGAACATGAATTGGGAATCCCTGCAGGTGCGTGGAAACATCGGGTATTAGTAAGGATTGACATCCCCAAGCCAAAGAAACTCAGGTTGAGGATGCCGTCGGGTAACGAAGTCGGAGCGAATGTGCTATGGCTTCCAGGTGGACTTCTACCTACTGGATATAAAGAGGCGGTGATAGATAGGATTCCGAAAGGAAGATATAAAGCTTCGTTGATTGAGATTACCCAATGATTGTATAGAAAGAAACTTAAATAAGAGGCTATCGCTCATATTCACCTGATTTAAATGTAATGAATAATGAGGATTAGTATGATAAGGAAGCATAAACCTATGATACCATCAAGGACACGATTGGAAAAGTATTCGGGATTACGAGGGTAAATGTCAACATCTATTAGCTTTAATTCGCCAGTTTCAATCATACCTTGTATTATCTCTTTCTTACTTCTACCCTCTTTGAGAAACATTTCGAGTGTTTGTTGTTGTTCCTCATTCAGGTCTATATCATATGCTTGATTACGTTGAATTTGTCTCTGCTTCCATCTCTTGAATTGTTCTTTGTATGATTCTTTGAAGCAATCAAATACTGGTGATTCAGTTATCAAGGAATGATAACTATAATTATCTCTGATAATAAAGCGATGATAGACGAAGCGAAGTGCAGCACCTATATGAACCAATGTTAAGCCTATAAAGCCTCCAATAATGTCATGCATAGCTTAATACTCACCTCCAATCCCTCCCAAAGGGAGGAGGGCTTAAATAGGGTTATTTGTTATATTATTTATGTTTTGCCAAGTTCAGCTTGCAGAGCGTAAGTGCTTCTTCAGCTCGCCCATCCATCATATAGGCAGGGAAGGAGTAAAGGGCGTTGATAGTCTTGAGGTTATACTCCATAGTCTTGCGTTTTATCCATGAAGATTCGTTTGCGATAACCTTTTCAGGGTCTTTCATCTGAATGGTTATCAACCTGTTACCTTTAAAACGTATTAGGGAGAAGTCGGCAATCTCGTTCCATAATATTTCCTCAGCTCCGCAGATAGAGATACCTCTATCGGTAAATTCTATTTCTTTCTTATGGTTTATGAGAAGTTTTACCTTTTTATAAGCCATAAACAAACCGCCGCCACCAAAGAAGATGATGGAGAGGATGCCAGCAACTCTTATTGTCCATAGTGGATAAGTTGTGGTGGGGTTTTCTATGGTAAGGAGCCATACGCCCAAGGCGGTAAACGCAATACAACCTAAGTAGGCAAGGATTTTCTTTGTCTGATTCATATATTTTTATTGTTTGATATTCTTCATACTCAATGCGATACGTTTGCGACGCATATCGACTTCGACGACACGGACGCGGACGTGCTGATGAAGGCGGATGACTTGTGTGGGGTCAGTGACGAAGCGGTCGGAGAGTTGAGAGATGTGGACGAGTCCGTCTTGATGGACACCGATGTCGACGAAGGCTCCGAAGTTGGTAATGTTTGTAACGATACCGGGGAGTTCCATTCCTATGATGAGGTCGGAGAGGGTATGGACATTCTTGTCGAATTCGAAGACTTCAACCTCTCCACGTGGATCGCGCCCAGGCTTCTCAAGCTCGGTGAGGATGTCGCGGAGGGTAGCCCCTAAAGCCCCACCCGACCTCCCCGAAAGGGGAGGAGACAAACTTGCAGATACTTCGCTGAGGTGTTGGGGAAGGGTTGAATATTCACCCTTTTGTGTGTGTATAGGCACTCCTCCCTTTTCGGGGAGGTTGGGTGGGGCTCCTCCCCTCCTTTCGGAGGGGTTGGGGGAGGCTTCACTCCCCCTCTCCCTTCGGAGAGGGGGCTGGGGGGTGAGGTAGCTCTTGACATCAATTTCTGCCAAGAGTTTCTTATTGCCAATGAGATCCTTTATCGTACATTTCAAGTCCTTCGCCATTTGCTCAACGATGTGATAGCTCTCGGGATGAACGGCAGAGTTATCGAGTGGGTTCTTGGCATCGGGAATACGGAGGAAGCCTGCGCATTGCTGGTAGGCAGTATCGCCCAGACGCTTCACCTTCTTGAGCTGGGCACGTGAGGTGAAAGGACCGTGCTCACGTCGGTAATCAATGATATTGCGGGCAAGGGCAGGACCGAGTCCGCTGACGTAGGTGAGCAAGTGGAGGGAAGCCGTGTTGAGGTTGACTCCCACCTGATTGACACAACTCATCACCGTTTGGTCGAGTGAATGCTTAAGCTTTGATTGGTCGACATCGTGCTGATATTGTCCAACACCGATACTCTTCGGGTCAATCTTCACGAGTTCAGCGAGTGGGTCCATCAGTCGTCTACCGATAGATATGGCTCCACGTGTGGTCACATCCTCGTCGGGGAACTCCTCACGAGCCACGGAAGAGGCGGAATAGATGGAGGCACCGTCCTCGGAGACGAGGAAGATAAACAAGGAAGAAGCGGACGCAACTGGCCCAACTGGCCCAACTGGCCCCTCCCCCGACCCCTCCCCCAAAGGGAGGGGAGTAGTATGTCCTGCTGATTGTGGTTTGCTATTCGGATTATGGTAATTATCAGTCTGCTTTGCAAAGTTAGGAGATGCATTATCTGTAAATTGCTGTTTGCTTTTAGGCAAGTGACAGTAATCACTCCCCTCCCTTCGGGGGAGGGGTGAGGGGGAGGGGCCAGTTGTAGTTTCGGTCGTTATGTTCTCCACAAACTCCTTACTCTCCCTGCTTGCCGTACCATTGCCAATGGCAATAGCCTCAATCTTATAGGTGTTTATCATCCTTTGCAGGGCTTCCGTTGCTTGTCTTACCTGATTGCGTGGTGGATGCGGATAGATAATCTCGTGATGAAGGAGGTTACCTTGTTCGTCAAGGCAAGCTATCTTACATCCGTTGGCAAAACCGGGGTCGAGGGCGAGGATACGTTTCTGACCGAGTGGGGGAGAGAGGAGAAGCTGGCGGAGGTTCTCGGTAAAAACCTTGATAGCCTCTTCGTCGGCACGCTCCTTGCTCAAGGCAGCAAATTCATTTTCAATGCTCGGATTGATAAGACGTTTGAAGGAGTCTTCAACGGCTTGAGTGACGAGGGTCTGACAAACTCCGTGTCCACGCACGAATTGGCGGGTGAGGCGTGAGATACATTCTTCGCCATCAATCGTGATGCTTACGCGCAAGATGCCCTGTGCCTCACCACGACGTATGGCAAGAAGTCGGTGGCTATTGCATCGTCGGAGAGGTTCGGAGAAATCGAAGTAATCAGCGAACTTCTGTGCCTCCTCGGTGTCCTTCATCTTCTTGATGACCTTTGATGTGATGACAGCCCCACGCTGGTAAGCCGTGCGGACGGTATTGCGTGCCTGCTGGTTCTCGGAAACAATCTCGGCAATGATGTCCAAAGCCAAAGCCCCACCCGACCTCCCCGAAAGGGGAGGAGTGCCTATGTGCACACGAGAGGATAAAGATTCTTTGGCTCTTCCTTGATATTTCTGCAGAATACTTGCAAGTTTGTCTCCTCCCCCTTCGGGGAGGTCGGGTGGGGCTGTCGTTTTTTGGGCTTCCTCCATTATCGCCAACGCCAATGGCTCCAGTCCCTGTTCACGTGCAATCTGCGCACGTGTACGGCGTTTTGGCTTATAAGGTAGGTAGATGTCTTCCAACTCTGTGGAATCCATACAAGCGTGGATTCTTGCTTCTAATTCTGGTGTGAGTTTCTCTTGCTCACGGATTGTTTTGAGTATGGTCTCCTTACGTTTTCCGAGTTCCTTCAAACGGTCATTGAGTTCGCTGATATAAGTTATCTGCACCTCATCAAGGTTCCCCGTTCGCTCCTTACGATAGCGGGAGATGAAGGGAATCGTACAGCCCTCGTTAAGTAAGGTGAGAACTGCCGATATGCTTTGGAGGGGAAGGGAAAGCGAGTGGGAGATGAAGGAAGCACCAAAAGCCCCCTCCGGCTCCCCCGAAAGGGGGAGAGCCCTATTTGCTGAGGGTTCGCTATTGTTCTTATACTCGTTTTCTTTGCTGTATGGTGTTTGTTTGTTCATTTTCAGATACTGGTTTATTTCTATTCCTTAGGAAGTCTATCTACTTTCCTTCGGTCAGTGACCGTTGGTTTAGAAGGCGATTAGAAGTTTTTGTCTTAATCACGATCGTCGGATGTTTTTCCATCCGTGGATCGTTTATATAAGTAAGGATGTCGGCAGAGAGGATGTCCGTGGGCTTAATACCCCTTGGTAAAGCCTCCGTTATACGTTGGGGTGAAAGTTTGTAATCAATGATGGTCAGTCTTTTTCGTGGGTTTATTATCTTGCCGTTTAGAATCCATTGGAGTTCAGCAAGGGAATTTGTTCTTATGATGACAATATCTCTTGGCGTTTTACAGAACGTAATGTTTTTAGCTTGCTTTATTTGTTCTTCTGCTGAGAATGTCTGAATGGATTCAATCGCTTGGGGAGGAATAAGTCTCAGTCTATGTGATACAATCTCTTTAGCCGAATCCGACCGCATCTCGTCAATGGTAACGTGCAGGAGGGAGTCGGGAAGGGGTGTGCCGTCAATGACGCATAAGGTCTGCGCATGTGTGCTGAGAGTGGTGAGCACAGTCAGGATTATACAAATCAGGGTTCTTTTCAGGTTCAGTTCCATTATAATCTTTTTATTCGTCAAGATTATTTATATGCATAAAGCAGGATAGGCTTCTTGCTCTTGTCACAAAGGGCTTCTATTTTCTTCAGCATAGCAGGGCTTGTAGTGAAGCATCCCCACGAAGCATCGGAGAGTGGGAGATAAGATGTGAGATGGTGCATAATGCCCACGTATCGGGAACTATGAATGAGGATGTTTCTTCGTCTTGCATTGCTGTTTGATGCATCCAACCCATCAAGAGCAAAACGCAACCCGACAGTAGTGGAATAGCCTTTCTCAGCAATCTTGAAAGCTCCGAGGCTCGAGCATTTGCTCCCCTCTTTGTTTGAGAAACTTGGTTTCCATGCACTATTTCCCTTTCCTTTGCCATGTGCACAGGGACCAGTGTCGAGTACGGACAACGTCTTCAGGTCGATGATAGCCATTCGGTCCTCACCCGATGGGCGCGAAAAGTCCACGAGGATGCAATAGTCTTCGTTATACCCCTTTTCGTGACAGATTTCCCATACATCTTTGAAATAGCTTTGGAATGAATAGGACTTTATCTTCCAATAGCCTTTTACCCCAAAGTTGAGGATTAGCAGAGAGAGAAGAAAGAAAAAGAAGAAGCGGACCCAACTGGCCCCTCCCCCGCCCCCTCCCCCAAAGGGAGGGGAGTAGTATGTTCTGCTCATTGTGGTTTGCTATTAATTGGAGAAGTATTATCTGTAAATTACTGTTTACTTTCAGGCAAGTGACGGTAATCACTCCCCTCCCTTCGGGGGAGGGGTAAGGGGGAGCCCCACCCAACCTCCCCGAAAGGGGAGGAGTGCCTATACGCACACAAAAGGGTGAATATTCGACCCTTCCCCACACATCTCAGCAAAGAACTTGCAAGTTTGTCTCTCCCCCCTTCGGGGGAGTCGGAGGGGGCTTTTCTTACATCCCCCTTGCCTTCAGCAATCCCTTTGTATCAGGTGCTTTGAGGCCAGTGAAGTCAGAGAAAATCTGCATCAAGTCGCGTGTATTACCACGTGAGAGAATCTTCTGGCGGAAGTCATCACCCACCTTACGTGTCAGGGCACCGTGAGCCTCGAAGTAATCAGCAATGTTTGCGGCTAATACCTCACTCCACAGATAGCTGTAATAACCAGCTGCATATCCACCACCCCAAATGTGGTTGAAGTAAGAAGTAGAGTAGCGTGGAGGAATCTGATAGTTCAATAGACCCATATCCGCCAATACCTTCTTCTCGAAGGCTGGTGCCTCTTCGACTGTCGGAACCTCAGATGGTGGGAGGCAATGCCAAGCCAAATCCACAGAGGTAGCAGCAAGGTTCTCACCTAATGCGTAAGCTGAAAGGAAGTTGAGCGAGCCCAGCATCTTCTCACGCAGGGCATCTGGCATCGGTTCGTTGGTTTTGTAATGGCGTGCATAGTGGTTGAACACCTCTGGTATGCTTGCGAACGACTCATTAAACTGTGAAGGCATCTCCACGAAATCACGTGATACTGCAGTACCACTCAGTGTGTTATACTTACAGTTAGAAAGCATACCATGCAGGGCGTGTCCGAACTCGTGGAACATCGTCTGAGTCTCATCCCAAGTTAAGAGCGTTGGTTGACCCTCAGGTGCTTTCGCAAAGTTACATACATTATATATTAATGGTTTTTGATTCCTATCTGAGCTCTGCTTGAGGAAGGCACTCATCCAAGCACCACCACGCTTTGTTGGACGGCGGAAGTAATCACAGTAGAAGAGTGCCAACTGCTTGCCGTCAGCATCTATCACGTCAAACACCTTCATATCTTTATGATAGGTAGGGATATCCTTACGCTCACGGAAGCTGAGTCCATAGACACGATGAGCGGCATAGAAGATACCATTTACAAGCACTGAGTCAAGGTTGAAGTAAGGCTTCACATCATCGTCAGAGAAACTATACTGATCCTTCTTCATCTTTGCCGAATAATAGAAGCGGTCGTAAGGCTGAAGTGGAGTGAACGAGTTGACAGGTTGACCAGTAGACGAGTTACTTGCGTTAACTTGTTCAGCCGTTAACTTGTCTACTTGTCCACTCGTTAACTTGTTCACTTGTTTATTCATATACTCCTCGATAGCCTTTGTCTGAGCCTCCGACTTAGGTTTGTAAGCCTCAATCATCTGACGCAAGAAGGCATAGACGTTATCCGTATTCTTTGCCATCGTCTTTGATAGCGAGTAAGAAGCATAGTTCTTGTAACCCATCAGCTGAGCCTTCTCCGCACGCAAGCGAGCTATCTTCACGATGACAGGGAAGGTATTGTAAGCACCAGTGCCGTCTGTACGATGAATAGAAGCGTTGTAGACACGCTCACGCAAGCTGCGGTTTTCAAGACTTGCAAGGATAGGCTGCTGAGTGGTATTCGTAATCACGATACAGTAAGGTGCCTTACCACCACGGCTCTCAGCATCTTTCTTACACTGAGCGATATCCGTCTCGCTGAGTCCTGCTAATTCCTTCACGTCACTGACCCATACGGTAGCCTCATTGGCAGCCTTAGGAAGCATATCGCCAAACTCCTGCTGAAGCTTTGCCAACTCCTTATTGATTTCCTGCATACGTGCCATCTTCTCTTTTGGAAGCAAGGCACCGGCGTGGGTGAAGTCCTTGTAAACCACCTCTAAAAGCTTCTTATCCTCGCCCTTGAGCGTCTTGTACTCATGGTCATAGACATACTTGATGCGTTGGAAGAACTTCTGGTTGAACTTAACCTCATTCTCAAACTCCGTCATCAGTGGTACGATACTTCCCTGCGCCTTCTCAATCTCAGGTGTCTTGTCAGCCGATACCAGCGCATAGAAGATGTTTGAGATACGTTCCAGATCCTTTCCGCTCCGCTCGTAAGCTAAGATGGTATTGGCGAAGGTAGGTTTCTGTTTATTGTCTGTAATCTTCTTTATCTCAACTCTCTGCTCAGCGATAGCCGCTTTGATAGCAGGGAGATAGTCTTCACCCTTGATACGGCTGAAATCAGGGGCGTTGAAAGGTAGCGTACTCTGTTTCATAAGCGAATTACTGACCGTCTGTGTGGTCTTAGGTCTTGCTTTCTGTGCCTGACCTGTAAGTGCTGTGCAGGCAAGTCCTGCGGCAAGCACAACATTTTTAAGATTCTGTTTCATGTTCATAATATTGGTGGGTGATGGGTGATGGGTGTTGATGATGTGTAGATTATAGTAATCATCAACACCTATCACCTAACACCTCTCACCCCTTACCTATTTTACCGCAAACTTACATAAAAAAAACGAGATTATGAAATTAATGGGGTTGAA
>ERZ1674037.138-NODE-139-length-10759-cov-6.835669_pt1 | contig 10759 bp, 7 predicted proteins | sample MGYA00581136_ERZ1674037 | MGnify/ENA primary metagenome ERZ1674037 (study PRJEB41354, sample SAMEA4873341) | human saliva metagenome | biome: human-associated habitat [ENVO:00009003]; feature: mouth environment [ENVO:08000002]; material: saliva material...
TAAAGTTGAATAAAGCCAATAGTCTGAAATAAAATAGCTATTAATAGATAGTTAGAAACCAAATGCTCAAAGCAAATAATTGATTAATTCAAGATTATATATAGGGACAGAAGAATAGAAATGAAAAAGTGGACGATTGAAGATTCTCAAGAGTTGTACAACATCTCAGGGTGGGGTACATCTTACTTTGGTATTAACGAATCGGGTGATGTGTATGTAACACCTTGTAAGGACAATACACAAGTTGACTTACGTGACGTTATGGACGAACTCGCCCTGCGTGATGTAACACCTCCAGTGTTGCTCCGTTTCCCGGATATTCTCGATAACCGTATCGAGAAAACATCCTCTTGCTTTGAGAAAGCAAGGAAGGAATATGACTTCAAAGCAGAGAACTTCATCATCTATCCTATTAAGGTAAACCAGATGCAGCCGGTAGTTGAGGAGATTATCTCCCATGGACGTAAGTTCAACTTGGGCTTGGAAGCAGGCTCAAAGCCTGAGTTGCACGCTGTGATTGCCGTACAGTGTCAGAGTGATTCGCTCATTATCTGTAACGGATATAAGGATCAGAGCTATATTGAATTAGCTCTGTTAGCACAGAAGATGGGTAAGCGTATCTTCATTGTAGTGGAGAAACTCAATGAAATCGACCTTATTGCACGTGCTGCAAAGAAGTTGAATGTAAAGCCAAACCTTGGTATTCGCATCAAACTTGCTTCAAGTGGTTCTGGTAAGTGGGCTGATAGTGGTGGCGACGCTTCTAAGTTTGGTCTTACCTCTTCTGAACTCTTGCAGGCTTTAGAGACTCTCGACAACAAGGGATTGCACGATTGTTTGCATCTTATCCACTTTCATATCGGTTCACAGATTACGAAGATTCGTCGTATTCAGACGGCTCTCAACGAGGCTGCACAGTATTATGTGAACCTTAGAAAGATGGGTTATAACGTTGATTTCGTTGACTGTGGCGGTGGTTTAGGTGTCGACTACGATGGTACCCGTTCTGCAAGTAGCGAGAGTTCTGTCAACTATAGCATTCAAGAATATGTCAACGACTGCGTCTATACCTTTGTTGATGCAGCCAATAAGAATGATATTCCACATCCAAACATCATTACTGAAAGCGGTAGAAGTCTTTCTGCTCATCACTCTGTTCTCGTGATTGATGTGCTTGAAACTGCCTCTCTGCCTGAGATGTCAGAAGATTTTGAGGCAAAGGATACGGACCATCAGTTGGTAAAAGACCTCTACGATATCTGGGATAATCTTGATTCTCGTAACATGTTAGAGGACTGGCACGATGCTGAACAGATTCGTGAGGAGGCGTTAGAGTTGTTCTCTCATGGCTTAGTAGACCTAAAGACACGTGCTGAGATTGAGGCAATGTATTGGAGTGTATGCCATGAAATCAACAATTTGGCAAAGAATATGAAGCATGTGCCTGATGAGTTGCGCAATATGGATAAGCTTCTTGCAGATAAATATTTCTGTAACTTCTCTCTCTTCCAGTCTCTTCCAGACAGTTGGGCGATTGATCAACTCTTCCCAGTAATGCCGATCCAACGACTGAATGAGCGTCCATCACGTAACGCTACATTGCAGGATATCACCTGTGATAGCGACGGTAAGATTTCAAACTTCGTTGCAATGGGTCGCAGTAGTCACGTTCTTCCTATCCACGCATTGAAGAAGAATGAGCCTTATTACCTCGGTGTCTTCCTCGTTGGAGCTTATCAAGAGATTTTAGGTGATATGCACAACCTCTTTGGTGATACCAATGCCGTACATGTTTCAGTAAAGGATGGCAGTTATCATATCGATCAGATCTTTGATGGTGAGACGGTAGAAGAGGTGTTGGAGTATGTTCAGTACAATCCAAAGAAGCTCGTTCGTCAACTCGAAATATGGGTGACAAAGAGCGTAAAGCAGGGAAAGATTTCACTTGAGGAGGGTAAAGAGTTCCTCAGTAACTACCGCAGCGGACTCTACGGTTACACCTATTTGGAGTAAACTAAAATTCTCTTAGAAGAGTAGGGTAGCTGTAGTTATATCATAGAATTATCATTGACAATCTGTAGGGGCGCATAGCTCGTGCGTCAACCATGAACATTTCGTTTCGGACGCATGTGCTGTGCGTCCCTACGTTTATTAATACAGAGCGTCAAAATATGGTGTTTAAGTAGGTTATAAGGTATGTCTACCCTGCTGTTTATCCTCGTTCTTTCTAAAAGAATCGTGCTTTTAGCGAATTATTTTCATGATAATAAATATTTTTCTTCACGAAAATAAATATTTTTCTTCATGATAATAAATAATTATTTTCATGAAAATAATTCAGAGTAAGTGGACTTCAACGTGAGAGAGAATACTAAATAATGGCTTTATTTACACATGATAGTATCCTTAAAGAGGGTTGTGAGAGTTGATGAATAGCCGAATTAAGGGCTTGTCAGTTAAGTGTTTATAGAGCATTAAAGGTCAATAACAATCAATAATCATAATTCTAACGTAGCGATGAGAACGCCTTTCGAATAATAGTGGGTTAAGGAAGTAAACACAATTACGAGTCTGGAGTTATGTATTATGAGTTAAACGAATGGATATACTATCGCAAGACATAATGTATTTACCCGGTGTGGGGCCACATCGTAAGGAGATTCTGGGCAAAGAACTTGGAATCCATACTTATCGTGACCTACTGGAATACTTCCCTTACAAATATGTTGACCGTACAAAGTTATATCTTATTTCAGAGCTTTCGCAAGATATGCCGTTTGTGCAAATCAAAGGAAGAATCCTCAGTTTTGAGGAAACTGAGATGGGTAAACGTAAGAAACGTATCGTTGCACACTTCACCGATGGACATGGCATCTGTGATATCGTATGGTTTAATGGTACGAAGTATATCTATCAGAACTATCAAGTAAACAAGGAATATATTATCTTTGGTAAGCCTACCTTCTTTAATGGTAGGTTTCAGTTTACGCATCCTGACATTGATGATGCTTCTCAGTTGCAGCTCAATGACATGGGTATGCAACCCTTCTATGTCACAACAGAGAAGATGAAGAAGGCTGGTATCACTTCACGTGCTGTGGAGAAACTGACAAAAATGTTGATTAGTAAGCTTACTGAACCTTTAGAAGAGACACTCCCACCCTTCATTACAACCCATTTGCATCTCATCTCACGGGATGCTGCTATGCGCAAGATTCATTATCCAAAGTCGGTTGATGACACTCAGCGCGCCCGTGTACGTCTGAAGTTTGAAGAACTTTTCTACGTACAACTTAACATTCTTCGCTATGCCAGCGACCATCGTCGCAAATACCGAGGCTATATATTCAATAGAATTGGAGCACAGTTTAATTGGTTCTACTCCCATAACCTGCCTTTTGAACTTACTGGAGCACAGAAAAGAGTGATGCATGAGATACGTGCAGACATGGCAAGCGGACGACAGATGAACCGTTTGTTACAGGGCGATGTAGGCTCTGGTAAGACCCTTGTAGCGCTGATGTCTATGCTTATTGCTATCGACAACGGCTATCAGGCTTGTATGATGGCACCTACGGAGATACTTGCAGAACAACATCTCCAGACGATAAAGGAATTTCTCATAGGAATGAACTTGCGTGTAGAACTGTTGACGGGTATCGTGAAGGGTAAGAAACGACAAGAAGTATTAGATGGACTCATCGAAGGTTCTATTAATATTGTTGTAGGAACGCACGCCATTATAGAGGATAAAGTGCAGTTCCAGCACCTCGGTATGGCTGTTGTCGACGAGCAACACCGCTTCGGTGTGGAGCAACGCGCTAAGCTATGGAGTAAGAGTGAGAATCCCCCACACGTATTGGTGATGACAGCTACGCCTATACCACGTACGCTTGCGATGACCATCTATGGCGACCTTGATGTCTCTATCATTGACGAGTTGCCACCAGGACGTAAGCCAATACAGACGATTCACAAGTATGATGACCAAATGGTGAGCCTTTATAGTGGTATAAGACAGCAGATTAACTTAGGGCGCCAAGTGTATATCGTCTATCCACTCATCAAGGAAAGCGAGCGTATGGACCTCAAAAACCTTGAGGATGGCTTTGAGGCTATGCAAGATATCTTTCCTGAATTCCAGCTAAGTAAGATTCATGGAAAGATGAAGGATAAGGAAAAAGAAGCCGAGATGCAGAAGTTTGTAAGTGGACAAACACAGATACTCGTTGCCACAACAGTGATAGAGGTAGGTGTAAACGTGCCTAATGCAAGCGTAATGGTTATTCTCGATGCCCAGCGTTTTGGGCTTTCTCAGCTCCATCAGCTGCGTGGTCGTGTTGGTCGTGGTGCTGAACAGAGTTATTGTATACTTGTTACCAACCACAAACTAACCAAGGAAACCAGAAAGCGTATTGATATTATGTGCGATACAAATGATGGTTTTGAAATTGCAGAAGCCGATCTCAAGCTGCGTGGACCTGGTGATCTGGAAGGTACACAGCAAAGTGGTATAGCCTTCGACCTTAAAATTGCCGATATTGCTCGTGATGGACAGATTGTTCAGATGGCACGAGAAGAGGCACAAAAGATTATCGACGACGATCCAACATGTAAAAAAATAGAATATAACATGCTTTGGGAGAGGCTTAAAGCGTTAAGAAAGACTAATATAAACTGGGCTGCTATTTCATAGAAAATAACACCATAAAATTGGCTTCAAACGCCCTGTTTTAGCGACTTGACATAAATCATGTGGAGGCGAAAATACATATTATTCCTTTGTTAAACAGGCTAAAAAAATAGCTAAGGTGCAATTTATTCTATATTTTTTCGTTATCTTTGCGAAGTCTTTCGGTAAAAAGTTTCGTACTTTTATGAAGTTTATCAACGACTTAACCGATAGAAAGGGATATGAAAATCTGTCCCGTGCCGTAAGGCATCCAAGTGTCGAAATAAAATAACTTGATTATGACTTTTAAGAAAATAGTTAGGACTTTTGCACTAACATCTCTCTTAACTTTGACAGCCCATTCAGCAAATGCCCAAGACTTGCTTGCCCGTCAAGCACCAATTGACCGCCGTGCTAAAGCATTAGACACAATGGTTATTAATCGTCTTCGCGAAGCTGAGGAAATCGAAGAGCCTTCATCTGAACTCTATAATGATTGGGATAACAATTATGCACACCGTGGAGGTAACCTCCCAGATGTATACAAGATTGATCTTCGTGGCTTCCATATGCCAACACCAAGCCGTGTGATTACAAGTAACTTCGGACGCCGTTGGGGTCGTCGTCACCAAGGATTGGATATTAAAGTGTATATTGGCGATACTATTCGTGCAGCCTTCTCTGGTAAGGTTCGTGTAGTAAAATACGATGGAAACGGATATGGTAAGTATATTGTTATCCGCCATAATAATGGACTTGAAACCATTTATGGTCACCTTTCAAAGCAAATAGTAAGTCCAAACCAGACTGTTCGTGCTGGTCAGCCTATCGGATTAGGTGGTAATACTGGTCGTTCTACAGGTTCTCACCTTCACTTCGAAACTCGTTTGGCAGGTGTAGCCTTGAATCCAGCACTTTTCTTCGACTTTGCTAACCAAGATGTTACTGGCGACTACTATGTATTCCGTCGCAACACTTTAGCGCAAGAGTCTGAGCGTGCAACAGCTGCTCGTGGTACTTCTTCAAGCCTTGGTTACTCTCGTGAGAACATTCAGGGCAAAGGCTACCAAAGTCATAGTTCACGTCAGGAGAGAAGTTACAACACTGATTTCTCAAGTTATACACCACGTAATGAGGCAAGTGCTGATAATGGAAAGATTTTCTATCACAAGGTTGCTAATGGTGAAACCTTAGAAACGATAGCCAAACAACATGGCATCAGTATCGAACAGTTGTGCCGTCAGAACCGCATAGGCAGATTGACGCGAGTATCAGAAGGACAGCTACTCTCGATTACGAAGTAAAGATTTAACCCACCATACAAACAGCTCCGATGGACAAAGTCTATCGGAGCTGTTTTCGTTTATAGTCTTTTCCGTTTATAGGAACAAAGGGAAAGAGAATTAACTCGGATATGGAGTAAACTCAAAGGGAATTTACTTTCCGAACACTTGATTCATTACATTAGCCGGTGGGCGCTGATTCTCCAACTCGTTCTTCATAAAGTCCATATAAGGCGCTACATGCTCGAAGAACTGATAATACCCCTTGCAGAGATAGTTAAGGCCTGGATTGCCATAACAATCGCGAATAAAACGATTCTTCGGGCACTCTCCATGGCAAGCAAACTGATACTTGCACTCCTTACACTGTTGTGGAAGAAGTCTATACTTCATCTTGGAAAAGTCCTTCTGTCGGTCGCTATTCATCATCTCATAGATGGTATGCTGCGACAAGTTGCCAAGTTTATGTTCTGGATAAACGAAGTGATCACACGAATAAACATCACCATTATACTCCATAACACCTGCATGACCGCACTCTTTTGCCATGGTACAAATACCTGGTGCAACGCCAACCCAATTCGCTAAAGTGGCATCAAAGAGCTGTATATAGTATTCGCCTACATCATGGTGTACCCACTCATCGAAGATAGTACAGAGGAAATTACCCCATTGCTCAGCCGTCACAGAGAAGTCGGTTAACTCACCACCTTCCTGCATTCCTGGTGCTAAGGTCAGTCCATCTGTACGTTTTACAATACGCTCTACGATAGGTGTAAACTGTATATAACGGCAGCCAATCTCCTTAAAGAAGTGATAAAAATCTAACGGATAGTCTGCATTAAAGTCGTTGACAACGGCGAGAGCATTCCACTCAACCCCATGTTTATTCAATAAGTCTATGCCTTTCATCACCTGATGGAAGGAAGGCTTACCCATTGCGTTGCGGCGATACTCGTCATGGAACTCCTGTGGACCGTCAATAGAGACACCCACAAGGAAGTTGTTTTCCTTGAAGAAACGACACCACTCATCGTTTAGTAGAATACCATTTGTCTGAATGCTATTGTCTATCTGGCGGCCACGAGCGTAATACCGCTGTAGTTCCAACGCACGACGATAGAACGAGATTGGACGCATCAGGGTCTCACCGCCATGCCATGTGAAGAGGACTTGTGGCGTTGTCTGTGCCTCGATGTATTCCTTGATGAATTTCTCAAGTAATGCATCGGTGATAACATGATTCTTATTATCGTCATATAGCTTGCTCTTCTCCAAGTAATAACAATACTTACACCGCAGGTTACAAAGCGAACCAGCTGGCTTCAGCATGATATACATGGGATGACTAAAGGGAACAATGGTATTCATAATAATCTTGTTTCGGGTGGCAAAGGTAGTCAATTATTTACTAATGGCAAAACATTCCAGATGACTTATTAAGCCCTTGCTGGTCATTGACTCATGAACTCTCTTATCAGAGTAGGTAAATATGACTTCGTATAGCCGTATTTTGCAGGGTATTTAGGGGCTAACACCAATGGTGTTTACCAACCGCACCACACGTGCTAAGCCTTAACACGATATGTGCGAAGCATCCGCACATCATGTGCGGAGCAATTACACAGTAATAAAAAGCGGAAAGAAAACTTCATTAAGCTTGTTATTATATGTCGTGAGGGGAATAGAACTAACTGATAGAAGGACAGGTTTACTGAATAAGAGACATAAAAAATGTTCCAAGACTATTGACCACAAAGGGGCTTAGCCTTGGAACACGCCATATATAGTGTGAAACGAAATCTTACTTAGAGGTTGTCGTGTCTGGTTTAAAGGAGTCTGAGATTCCTTTTCCTAATTTCTTAAAGAACTTCTTACCATCAGCACCAATCTTACGAGTTACCTCACCCATAGTCTTGGTTTCACGTTTAATCACCTTACCCATGCCACGTGAGAAAGTCTTAAAGCCGTCTCTAACCTCCGTTTCGCCAGATTCATTGTTGTCTGGTAGCGGTGCATAGGTTGAGTTATTACTATTTGCATTGCCATTGTTGGAAGTCTTAGGCTTTGATACATTAGAAGAATTCGTAGCCTTTGAATTGCGATTGGCTTGCTTCGCTGCAGCCTGCTTATTTGCTCTTACCATGCCTGGTGATGCTCCAGCAATACCACTATACTCTGTTTGCGCTGATACCGAGAGGCACAGCAGCAACAAAGCTACTAACATTTTAATTCTCATTCTTTCCATTTTCGTACGTTTTGTTAGGTGAAGAGGACAGAGCATGAACTTACTCTAAACATCCCCATAATAATACTACTTACTGATAAAACGATTTTATAGCGCAGAAATTGCCGCCCTTAACAATCAATAGGACGTATTAAGGGCATTTAAACTAAAGGTAGTCTACCTATTTTATTAAACTACGTACGGCAAACCATGCATGAAGGAGGACTGTTTGAATCAGTCCATAGTGCTTACGCATCACATCAAAACGCTCTCGGAGCGACTCTTTGTGATGACGGGTTGTTTGTCCTTCTCGTACATAATTTGCTACAACGGCATGGATATTGCGTAAAAGGAGTTGCTTACGTTCGCCCTCTTTCATGACACGTATACACCAATCTACATCTGCTGAATAGCGATAAGTTGTATCATATAATAGTGAACGAGCGATGTCTAAGCGAGCATAAAACGCTTGATGGCATACCAACATACCATAACGGAAAGAACGCCATGTGAGTCGTTCTGATGGACTTAGCCTGCGGTGGCTAATAAAGTTGCCCTTTTCGTCAATGATGTCTGTATCGCCAAAGAGGACGGCAGGGAGTTCCTCGCCATCTCCAACAACAGCAGCAAGTACCACCTTGTCTAATGTATCGGGATTAGGGAAGCGGTCACCTGCATTCATAAAGACAATATAATCGCCGGTAGCCTGTTGTAAGCCTTTATTCATTGCGTCATAAAGGCCTTCGTCTGGCTCGCTTTGAATACGTACGACATGCTCATTTTCAGCCTCGTCAGACAGCTGCTGATAGGCTTTGGCAATTTCTAAAGTGTCGTCTGTTGAAGCCCCATCAATGATGATATGCTCCACATGAGGATAGTCCTGCATGAGCACACTGTCAAGTGTCGGTTGCAGAACCGAAGCTGCATTATAGGTTATTGTGACTACTGAAAATGTGATCATAATTGGAAATTCTTATAGGCGAGTGCCTCATTATATACTTCAAGATATTGCATTGCGACGCTACGTTGTGAATAACAGCGCAGTACTTTCCCCACAGCTGCTTCTGAAAGGGCTGTGTAGTCGGACTCATCAAGCACCCAGTGTATGCCCTTTGCAAGGTCGTCTGCATTGCGTTCTGCCGCTACATAGCCATTCTTACAATGGTCAATCATTTCAGGTATTCCTCCAACCTTAAAGCCTATCGAAGGTACACCACATGCCATTGCCTCCATAATCGTATTAGGGAGGTTCTCTGACAAGGATGGTAAGACAAATACGTCACAAGCATTATAGACATCAACTATCTGTTGGGTGTCATTAACATAACCCAACTCACAGACTTCAAAATCGAACTCCTCCCTAAGATCTTCTGCATGTCCTCCGAGTATAGCCACGGCAGTGTTGTCCACCATTTCTGGGTATTTCGTAGCCAATTGGTGGCATGCTTCGACAAGATAAGAAATACCCTTATTTACATTTGTTACTCGTTGTGAGGCAAAAAGGATTATCTTTTTATTCAAAGGGAGCCCTATCTTTATACGTGCCTGCTTGCTGTCGGCAGGATGGAAAACGTGTGTATCAATGGGATTAGGGATAGAACGCACCTGTTGACCAGCGAGGATAGCACTCTTGCGAGCCTCTTTTTCAAGCCACTTACTACATGTAACAAACATGACGTTACGCCCTTCAAGCATCTTCTTCTTACGTTCTAAGACCCGATGAGATAGGTCGTTTGTAGATCCACCATTGGGTAGCAAGCGGCAATTACCACATGCCGACTGATAGCGTAGACAGTTTAATGTAATATGACAAATCCCTGTTGCGGGCCAAATATCATGCATTGTCCACACGACAGGCTTCCCACTGTCAAGAATCTTACGGATACCTTTCAGCGAGAGCATACCCTGATTAATCCAAGACAAGTGTATGATATCAGCCTCTTTGAACTCGCGTAGCTTCGTAATGTCCGTTCCAGTGTTTGCTAAGTCTATCTCAAAGAGGTGGTTTCGAGAGAAATGAAGGTTCCAATATACGCAGAAACGCTCCCATAACAAGTTCCATTGGTTACGCCATTCGTGCCCAAGACTGACCACAGTGATGTCATCTGTCAGTTTATCTCGTACTAACATCTTTGCCTTCACTCCGTTGTTATTCAGAGCATCTTTGAGTCGGTTGGCTGCAACAGCAGCACCACCTGTTTTCTCACTGGTATTTACAATCAGTATTCTCATTGATATATCATTTGCAGCAAAGTTACAAGAAAACAGATAAAAAGCCAAGAAAAGTGATTAAATATTGATTGTTTGCGCACACAAAGGGTTGATATGTATCAAGAAAAGATAGTTTTCAATATAAAAGTCAATGTAAATGTTGCACAATACTTGAAAACATTCTAACTTTGCATTGTCAAAAGGTTAATAGATTGTTTAGGTTAGTAGTAATAGATTTAGGTTTTTAGTTATTTTATTAAGGTAAAAGTTTAACGATTGATTAAGGATGATAAAGGTGACCGTGAGGTTCCCTTTCATTTGAAAAGATTTCTTAGTTAAACATACTAATAACGCCGAAGCTCGTTG
>ERZ1674037.147-NODE-148-length-10571-cov-6.341004_pt1 | contig 10571 bp, 7 predicted proteins | sample MGYA00581136_ERZ1674037 | MGnify/ENA primary metagenome ERZ1674037 (study PRJEB41354, sample SAMEA4873341) | human saliva metagenome | biome: human-associated habitat [ENVO:00009003]; feature: mouth environment [ENVO:08000002]; material: saliva material...
GGGAGGGCCGCGCCTTGAAGATCGCGACCAGGAACGCGATCGCGGCCAGGGAACGTTCGCCGCCGGACAGGAGCGAGAGGCGCTTGACCTTCTTGCCCGCCGGCCGCGCCTCGATCTCGATGCCGGTGGCAAGCATGTCCTCCGGGTCTGTGAGCACCAGGTCGCCCGCCCCGCCCGGGAACAGCACACCGAACACGTGCTCGAATTGCTGGCGGGTCGCGGCGAACGCCGAGGCGAAGGCCTCCTCCACCAGCCGGTCCACGTCCGTCACGATGCGCAGCAGGTCCGCCTTCGACTGCTTCAAGTCCTGCACCTGATCCACGAGGAACTTGTGCCGGGATGCCAGCGCCTCGTGCTCTTCCAGGGCCAGGGGGTTGACGCGCCCCAGCTTCTCCAGGTCCTTCTGGGCCTTAGCGAGGGCGCGTTCCTGCTCGGCACGCACGTACACGCTCGGCTCCGCGGCCGCGGCCTTCTCGACGTCGTCGGGGTCGAGGGGCAGCATCGGCACAGGCGTCTGCGGGCCGAACTCGGCGATGAGCTGCTCGGGTTCGAGGGAGAGCTCCTCCAGGGCGCGCCGCTGCAGGTCTTCGACGCGCAGGCGCGTCTGCTCGGCGGCGATCTGCCCCTGGTGGGCCGAGGCCGTGGCCTCCGACAGCTCGGCGCCCAGCCGATCCAGGGCGCGGCGCGCATCGCTGACCTCCTGGGACACCCGGGAGCGCCGCTCGCTCAGGCGGTCGCGCTCGGCAGCGGCCTGGGACAGGGCTCGCTCGGCGGCTTCAAGGGCGACGCGGGCGGCTGCCTCCACGTCCGAGGCCGTTGCCAGCTCCGTCTTTCGTGCGGCCTCGCGCCGGGCGTAGCGGGCGCGCTCCTCGCGCTCGGCTGCGGCGGCCTGGCGCAGGGAGCGGGCGCGTGAGGCGGCGCGCCGCGATTGTTCTTCGAGGGTGCGCAAGCTGAGGCGAGCCTCGTTCTCGGCCTCGCGGGCATCTCGGGCGGCGCGAGACGCGGCGTCCGCACGGGCCTGGGTGCTCTCCAGTGATTCGGGCGGGCCAACCGAGTCGGCTCCTTCCAGGCGAGCCTTGGCCGCCACGTCCTGTTCTTTCGCCCACTCCACCTGTTCGTCAGTTCGGCGGGCGACGTCTCGGGCTCGTTCGGCCTCGGCGTGGGCGGCCTGCGCGGCCGACTGTGCGCGCGCCAGTTCCTGCGCCTCCTTCGCGCGCTGGGCATCCTCCTCGCGCAGGGCCTTCAGGGCGTCGTTCGCCTCGCGGATGCAGCGGTCCAGGTGGGTGTTCGCCTCGCTGAGCTGCTCGGAGACCTCCGTCATGCGGGCCTGGGCGGCCTCAGTCTGCGTAGACGCCTCCTCGTAGTCGGCGCGAACGGACAGCACGGAGGACGCCTGGTGGCCTCCCTCGACCGACCACGCGCGCAGCACGTCGCCGCCCGGCGTGACGACGGCGCGAACACCGGGTTGGGCGAGCGCCTCAGGCGCAACGTCGGCGGGGCACGAGACGACCCCATCCAGGAGGGCCGCCAGGGGCGCGGCGCCGCCCTCGCACGTGACGACACCGCTCAACCAGACGGCGCCCTCGGGCAGCTCGGGCAGGTCCTCCCCCTCGCCGAGCGCCGAAGCACCCTCCTGGGGCGTCGAGGCGGCGGTGTTGTTCGCGCGCCCCGCGCCCTGCGCGAGCGCGTTGTCTGCCCCTGCGACGACGAGGCGCAGCGATCGCCCGGCCGCGCGGGCCGCCTCAAGCTCGCCCAGGCCTCGGACCAGGGAGTCCACGATGGCGGCGTCGGCGAAGGGGGCGAGCGCCGCGGCGACGGCGTCCTCGTGGCCGGGCGCGACGTGCAGGAGGGGTGCCACCTGCCCGAGGACGCCGGGACGACCCAGCAGCTCGGCGGTGCCGTCCTCGGGGGCGAGCAGTTGAGCGAGCGCGTCGCGGCGCGCCTCCCAGCGCGCGCGATCGGCGCGGGCCTCGCGTTCGACGCCGACCAGGTGGTCTACGCGGGCGCGCGCGGCGTCGCGTCTGGCCGAGGCCTCGGCGTGTGCGCGGGCAGCTCCCCCACCAGATTCAGGACCATCGGCAGCTTTATCGAACGCGCTGTCAGCCTGCGCCTTCCCGGAAGAGGACACCCCAGCCTCGTCCGTAGAGCCGGACAAACGACCGGATCCAGGCACGGCCTTCTCGGCGGCCTCGGCGCGCTCCTGAGCCGCGCGGTATGCACCCCAGGCACGGTCAGCCTCGGCGATCGCTGCCTCCAGGCGAGACGCGGCGGTGGTGGCGTCACCCGTGAGACGGGCGACCTTCTCACGGTGGTCGGCGATGACGCGGTTGACGCGGGCCAACTCGCGGGACGCGGAATCGTCGGCGTCTTCTGCTGCCTCGCGCGCGCGAGTCACGGACGTCAGGGCAGAGCGCGCCTCTTCGACCTGAGCGACCAACGCTGCATCCTCGGCACCGGCGACGCGGGCGCGCTCGTCGAGCACGTCGGGATCCTCGCCGCCAGGAGGCAGCTCGGGGGTCGCGCGCAGGGAAACCTTCTGGCTCGCGGCCATCAGCGTGCCGCGCAGGCGCTCGGTGATCGTGGTCAGCGACTGCCAGTCGGCAGACGCCTGATCGAGCACCGGCGAGGACGCACGTTCAGCATCCTCCAGGCGCGCAAGCTTGGAGCGCGCGGCGGCTATCTGCTCCTCGAGCGACGCCCGGCGCTCGGCCGCCGACTCGTCCGATGCCTCGAGCAACGACAGCTTGGAAAGCGCAGACGCCAGATCGTCCGCGAGCAGGCGGGCCTTCGCGTCGCGCACGCGCGCCTGAATGAGGGAGGCGCGCCTGGCAACGCGCGCCTGGCGGGCCAGGGGCCCCAGCTGGCGGTGAATCTCGTTCGTCAGGTCCAGGACGCGCACGAGGTTCGTGTCCATGTCCGACAGCTTCTTGAGCGCCCGTTCCTTGCGGCGCCGATGCTTGAGGACGCCCGCGGCCTCTTCGATGAAACCGCGGCGCTCCTCGGGGGTGGAGGACAGGATCGCGTCGAGCTGGCCCTGGCCGACGATCACGTGCATTTGGCGGCCCATACCCGTGTCCGACAGGAGCTCCTGGACGTCCAGGAGACGCACGGGCGAACCATTGATGGAGTACTCCGAGCCGCCCCCGCGGAACAGGGTGCGGCTGATCGTGACCTCCGAGTACTCAATGTCGAGCAGCCCGTCGGTGTTGTCGATCGTCAGGTCCACCTGGGCGCGCCCCAACGCCGCGCGCCCAGATGTCCCCGCGAAGATAACGTCCGCCATGTTCGAGCCGCGCAGCGCGCGTGCCCCCTGCTCGCCCATCACCCAGGCGAGCGCGTCGACGACGTTCGATTTACCCGACCCGTTGGGGCCGACGACGCACGTGATGCCCGGCTCGAGGGCAAGTGTGGTCGCACTGGCGAAGGACTTAAAGCCCCGCAGCGTCAGGTTCTTGAGGTGCACCCTTGCAGGTTACCGGCCCCTCAGTAAATCTCCGGGAACCACAGGGAGATTTCGCGCTTTGCGTTATCCACGGAGTCCGAGCCGTGGATCAGGTTCTCCATGTGGGGGCTGTTCCAGGCGCGGCCCAGGTCGCCGCGGATCGTGCCAGCGGGGGCGGTCGTCGGGTCGGTGGACCCCATGAGGACGCGCATGCCCTCGACGACGCGCTGGCCCTCGACGATCATGGCGACGACGGGGCCGGAGCTCATGAACTCCAGGAGTCCCTCGAAGAAGGGCTTGTCCTTATGGTCGGCGTAGTGCTCGGCGAGCAGCTCGCGGGAGGCGACCATGAGCTTCAGGCCCTTGATCGTGTAGCCCTTTGCCTCGATGCGGCGCAGGATCTCGCCGGTCAGGCCGCGCGCGTAGCCGTCGGGCTTCACGACGATGAGGGTGTGCTCGAGGTCGGGGTCGAGAAGGTGCTGGGGCTCCAGCAGAACACTCTTAGCGCTCACGTTGTCTCCTTTGATTGTCACAGTGGTGCGTTAGCGCTTTCAAGCATATCCGCCAAGGCAGCAACAGCAGCTGTGGCGTCGGCCCCATTTGCTTCGATATGGACCGTGTCGCCCTGCGCGACACCCAGAGCCATGAGGTCGAGCACGGACCCGCCGTCCGCCCCGTTGACGCTCACCTCCGCGTCGAAGGTGCCGGCCAGTCGCACGAAGGCGGCCGCCGGCCGCGCGTGCAGGCCCACGGGGTCTGCGACGACGGCGTCCGCGGACGCCCACAGCGACGAGGCCGGGGCCTGTCCCGAGTCCCCGCTGATGAGGGGCACGGGGTCCTTGGGCGCCTCCGGGGCAGGGATGGCCTCGATGCGCGGGGCCACGGAGGCAGCGACTTCGGCGACCTGGCTGAGGCTGTCGCCGAGTTGGGCGCGCACGGAGGCTGCGACGGCGCCCTCGACGAGGGCGGTGTCCACGAAGCGCACGCGCTCGGGCTCGTCGCTCATGTCGATGACGGATTCGACGGTCATCGTGGCCGATCCGAGGTCGGTGAGTACGACAACGCCGCTGCCCTCCCCCTCGACCGCGCCGAGCGCGGCCTCCAGGGCCGCCTCCACGCGGTCGTAAGAGGTGCCGATGCGACCGTCGCCGGTTCCGCCGGCGGCTGTGAAGGGCACGTCGGGGGCCATCTGTGCGGCGAGTTCGCACACGCCGACGGCCAGGGAGGCGGAATGCGAGACGATAACGAAGGCGACGCGCACGCTCATGCGGCACCGCCCTCGACTGCGGCGCGCGCGGCGGCACGCAGGATGAGGGAGGTCGAGACCGCCCCGGGATCCAGGTGTCCGATGGAGCGTTCGCCCAGGTAGGAGGCACGTCCCTTCGTGGCGCGCAGGGGCTTCGTTGCGGCCGCCCCGGCCTCGGCTGCCGTCGCCGCGGCGTCCAGGACGTCAGCCGCGTCGGCGCCCCCTTCCGCGGCCGCGCGGGCGGCCTCGAGGGCCGGGGTCCACGCGTCCACCATGGTTTTTTCGCCCGCGGTGGCCTTGCCGCGCGCCTGGATGCCCCCCAGGGCTGCCTCGATGAGCACGACGACGCCGGCGCCGTCCAGGTCGCCGCCGCCCGCCGCCTTCGATGCGCGCAGGAACGCGGTCCCGTACAGGGGGCCGGCGGCACCGCCGACCGTGGACATCAGGGTCTTAGCGACCAACTTGAGTACCTCGGCGACGGTGCCCGGCTGGGCTTCGCGCAGGGCCGCAACGGCGGCGGTGAAGCCCCGGTCCATGTTTTCTCCGTGGTCACCGTCCCCGATTGCCCGGTCCAGGTCCACCAGGTAGTCCCGGTTCTGAGCGACCGTGGCCGCCGAGGCCTCGATCCATCGCAGGGCCCACGCTGCGTCAACGCTCATCGTCTCGTTCCTTCCGCTCGAGCGTTTACTTCCAGGCCACCGTAGCCACGGGCGCGTCGAAGAGCTCGAGGAGCTCGTCGTCGGCGCGCATGAGGGTCACGGACACGCCGGGCATCTCCAGGCTGGTGACGTAGTTGCCGACCATCTGGCGGGCGATCTCGATACCATCCTTCTTCAGGAGGGCAGCGAGGGCACGGAAGCAGATGTATAGCTCGGAGATGGGGGTGCCGCCCATGCCGTTGACGAGGGCGACGACGCGCTCGCCTTCGGTCAGGCCCAGGTCGGCGCGCACGCGCTCGTAGAGCTCCGCGACCAGCGCGTCGGCGCTCTCCATGGAGCCGCGGCGGTATCCGGGTTCGCCGTGGATGCCGATGCCCAGCTCGATTTCGTCCTCGCCCAGGTCGAAGGAGGGCTTGCCGGCGTGGGGCACGGTGCAGGGGCCCAGCGCCAGGCCCATGGAGCGGGTCTGGTCGTTGACCTTGGTCGCGATGCGGGTGACCTCCTCGAGAGAGTCTCCGCGCTCTGCCGCGGCGCCCGCTATCTTTTCCACGAAGATCGTTCCGGCGACGCCGCGGCGTCCCGCCGTGTACAGGGAGTCCTCGACGGCCACGTCGTCGTTGACGACGACCGTGGCGACCTGAATGTCCTCCATGTCGGCCAGCTCGGCGGCGGTCTCGAAGTTGAGGACGTCGCCCGTGTAGTTCTTGACGATGTGCAGGACGCCCGCGCCGCGGTCGGCGGCCTTCGTGGCCTCCAGGATCGGGTCAGGGGTGGGCGAGGTGAAGACTGCGCCTGGCACGGCCGCGTCCAGCATTCCCTCACCCACGAAGCCGGCGTGCAGGGGCTCGTGTCCGGATCCGCCGCCTGAGACCAGGCCGACCTTGCCTTCGGCCTTGGGGGCGCGCCGGGTGACGTAGTCCGGCGAGTAGTGGACATCGACGAGGTCGGGGTGGGCCAGGGCGAAACCTTCCAGGGTTTCGCGCACGACGGCGTGGACGTCATTGACGAGCTTCTTCATGATGCCTCCTTGCACGGTGCTCATCTGTTCTTGTAGTCGAGATAATCGTGCCACGTTCCACAGAAAAACCCAACTGAGGCGGCCGCCACACGGCGACCGCCTCAATCGATAATCGGCTCATCGCGGGCTGTGGCCCGCCAGCTTGAGCATTTCCCCGGCCAGCATGACCGAGCCAAACACCAGGACTCCGCTACGATCCGCGGGCTCAGCCCCTGCCTCGGCGATCTCTGCTGCACGATCGACCGCGTCCGCCAGCGATTCGCGCACATCTACCCGGTCGGGCCCGAAGACCTCCCCGGCTATCTCCTCCAGGCGCGCCAGGTCGGCGGCGCGCTCGCCCGGCATCTGGGTGACGACGAGGTGGTCGACGAAGGGCTCAACCTCGGACAGGACGCCTTCGACGTCTTTGTCGCCCATCGCCGAATACACGCCCGCGATGCGCGCGAAGGCGAAGGAGGACTCCACGGCCTCGCGCAGGGTGGCCGCACCCGCGGGATTGTGGGCGGCGTCCACGATGATCGTGGGCGAATGCCGCACCACCTGCATGCGCCCCGGGCTGGAGGCATTCATGAGGCCCTGCTCGACGATGCGCCCGTCCAGGCCGCGTCCGCCCATGAAGGCCTCGACGGCGACCAGGGCAGCGGCCGCGTTGTGCGCCTGATACTGCCCGAACAGGGGGACGAAGACGTCCTCGTAGATCGCGGAGGGCGTGCGGATCGTGACCATCTGGCCGCCGACCCCCATCTGGCGGCCCATGACCTCGAAGTCGCGACCCTCAACGCGGGCGATGGCGTCCACGGAGCGCGCCTGCTCGAGGAGGATGTTGAGGACGGCCTCTTCCTGCTTCATAATGACGACGATCTGGCCGGGCTTGATGATGCCGGCCTTTTCGCGCGCGATCTCCTCGATCGTGGAGCCCAGCCACTTCGTGTGGTCCAGGGCGATAGGCGTGATGACGGAGACGCCCGCATCGATGACGTTCGTGGCGTCCCAGCGCCCGCCCATGCCGACCTCGACGACGGCGGCGTCCACGGGGTAGTCCGCGAAGGCCGCGTAGGCCATGATCGTGAAGACCTCGAAGAAGGACAGGCGCGGTCCGCCTTCTTCCTGGCTACGCTCATCGACCATGGCGATGTACGGGGCGACGTCTTCCCATGCGCGCACGAATCCCTCGCGCGTGATCGGGTGGCCCTCGAGCGAGATGCGTTCGCGCACGTCGAGCAGGTGCGGGCTCGTGAAGCGGCCCGTCTTCATGCCGAAAGCGGCGAGCAGCGAGTCGATCATGCGCGACGTGGAGGTCTTGCCGTTGGTGCCCGTGATGTGGATCGACGGGTAGGAGCGCTGCGGGTCGCCCAGGATGTCAAGGGCGAGCTTCACACGGTCGAGCGTGGGGTCGATGTCGTGTTCGGGGGCGCGCGCGACGATGGAGCGGTAGATCTCCTGCACGCGTTCGTCGAGGGCCATGTCTTCCTCGGCGCGGGCGAGGGCGGCCTCATGGGAAGCGCGCTCGTCGCGTGCCTCGGCGGCGTCGTCGGCGAAGTCCTCGTCCACCTCGCCCTCGATCTCTGCGAGCACGGAGGGGTCGGGGCCCAGCAACAGGGAGTTCTCCACGAGGGCGCGCAGGGCGGCCTCGCGTTCGTTCTCCTCGGCCTGCGGGTCGCTCGTCTCCCCAGCCTGGGTGTCCTCGGCCTCGTCGGCCGCTTCCAGGTACGGGATCAGGTCGGCCGGGATACCGCCGCGCTGGTCGTCGTGGGCGGGGTCTTGCCCGAAGAACGATTCGCCTGCCATGTGTCCTCCACTTCTCGCAGTGTCCCGGCCATTTTACCGGCCCGCGCGGCGCGGGCGGCCTGTTCTGCCGGTCACGGCGCGTTGCCGCGTGTTTGTCGTGCGTCGGTCGAGCGTCGTCATCGACGAGGCCGGGGCGTGGCGCCCCGCTCCCCTTTCCGCGCGCGGCAAGTAACATAGTAGGTAACAACAAGCAAAAGTGAGGTGTGGAGGGTATTCATGGGTAAGTGGTTTGGTCAGGCAAGCGAGATCGAGGAGCTGCGCGCCGAAAACTCTCGGCTCAAGGAGCAGGTCGCGACCCTTGAGGCGCGCCTGCGCGCAGCCTACGCCGACGCCGGCATCACAGCCCTGGCCGGGCCCTCGCCTACCCCCGAGGCCGCGGCTCCCACCGCACCCCCTTCTACCGCCGCCGCGCCTTCCCCTGCCACGGCCTCGTTCCCGGAGCTGAGCGCCGCCGAACTCGACATGGTGGCCGCGGGTCGCAAGATCGCGGCGATCCAGTCCTACAAGGGGCGCACCGGCGTCGACCTGAAGACCGCGAAAGCGGCGATCGACGCGGTGCCCAAGGCCCCGTCCGCTGGCCTGGAGCTGACGAGTGCGGAGCTCGACCTGGTGGCGGCCGGTGAGCTCTTCAGCGCGGTCAAGGCCTACAAGGACCGCACGGGCGTCGACCTGAGGACCGCCAAGGCGACGATCGACGCGGTCCGTTAAGCGCCCGCACTCCTGTAGTAGGATGCCGCACACAGCGCGGCATCGCGCAATGTGACAACGCTAAGGAATCAACATGCTACTCGTTGGTGAACACGAGGAAGACGGCTGGATCCAATCCACCTTTACCCTGACCTACCGCGTCGCGTGGGAGCAGCTGCTCCTCGCCGTGTATGGGGCCTACCGCTACTTTTCCGATCCCGAGGTCCTGGTGGACGGCAAGCCCGTCGAGATCGGCACCCCCGAGGAAATCCTCACCATCGCCGAGGACCGCAACATCATGCTGCGTGGCATCTCGACGGTCATTACCGCGCCCCTGATGATCAGCTTCTACAACCAGGTGCAATTCGTCAACGTGTCCGTGGCTGCCGTCAACGACGAGTTCCGCGACACCGACTACGAGAAGTACAACAAGTCGATGGGTCAGCTCATGGACTCCATGGAGATCATGATGCACCTGCCCGCGCCCACCGCCGAGGAAGAGTCGGCCGTCAGCGACACCTCGGCCGCCCAGGAAGCCGCGCCGGACACCGACGAGGTCTCCACGCAAGCGCCCGCTGGCGACGAGCCCTCGGCTGACGAGGCACAGCCCTCCGCTGAGGAGCTGTTTGCCTCGGACGAAGACGCGCAGGAACGGCCCATCGCCGAGGCCCAGGCGCCCGCCGAGGAAGAACCCGCCGAGGATGCACAGCCTGCCGTCAGCGACACCTCGGCCGCCCAGGAGGCCGCGCCGGACACCGACGAGGTCTCCGCGCAAGTGCCCGCTGGCGACGAGCCGCCGGCCGACGAGGCACAGCCCGCCAACGAGCAGGTTTCTCCCCTCTCGCGCCTATCGATGGAGCTCGGCATCCCCCAGCCGCCCGCCTGATCTTCAGGAGCTCGCGCTATTCCTGTGGTGCCCGCCCTGTCGCCCTCGCGCGACAGGGCGGGCGCTGTGTCGGGGTTTCAGTACATAACGTGTCGGTTTTATCGAGACTTTTCGGCTTGCTGGCAAGGGAAAACACACATTGAAGGGGATTGTTCATCGTGGGGCGCCAATGCCCCCACGTACCTGATGTGTGGGTGAACGAGTGGCCTGGTGTGGGCACTGGGTGTCAGGGAGTGCAGTTCGCCAGCGCCGACGGCGCCCACCATGTCAGGCCTCTGTTACGCCACCGTCTGCTCCATTGGCGGCGCCACCACCTGCGCCACCACCTGCGCCACCGTCTGCGCCGTCGGCGGCAGCGCATGACTCCCATTGGACGGGCAATCGAAGAATGTCGCATGCAATTCCCCCGACCCTGTGTCGCACCACGCATTCGCATCGTTGGAATTGCAACGTTTGTAGACACTGTTGAACATTCATCCAATCGAATTGCATGCGAAACTGCTCCGGGTGAGCGCCAGCAACGCGCGCGTGGGCCCGACGCCTCACACGTGGGCCCTCTGATCCGCGCCGGGGTCCGCTAATGCGAGCGTGGGTCCGCTAATGCGCACGTTAACCCGCTAATGTGAGCGTGGGCAGCCCCGCCCAGACACGGAATAGCGGGTTCGCGTGCGAACAACACACCAGGCCAGGCACCGTTGTGCCCACAACGCCCCGAACCGCGACGTCACCGCCAGCAAACGGGGGGAATTGCACCAATAGAGGCGCGACACGCCGGCGACACGCCGGCAGGATGCTTCAGATCGGAAGAGCGTCGTGTAGGGAAAGAGTGTTCAGAGCCGTGTAGA
>ERZ1674037.149-NODE-150-length-10481-cov-6.850470_pt1 | contig 10481 bp, 9 predicted proteins | sample MGYA00581136_ERZ1674037 | MGnify/ENA primary metagenome ERZ1674037 (study PRJEB41354, sample SAMEA4873341) | human saliva metagenome | biome: human-associated habitat [ENVO:00009003]; feature: mouth environment [ENVO:08000002]; material: saliva material...
CGACGTCATCGGCCGCCCCGACGGCCAGGTCATCATCACCGACGAGGGCCGTCAGTTCCAGATTCTGCGCCCCCTCCAGGTCGACTACGTCATGTCGATGCCTCGCGGAGCCGCCGTCGTCTACCCCAAGGATGCCGGCGTCATCACCCACATGGGCGACATCTTCCCGGGCGCCACGGTCGTCGAGGCCGGGGCCGGGTCGGGTGCCCTGTCAATGGCGCTCCTGGACGCCGTCGGCCCGCAGGGGCGTCTGATCTCCGTGGAGCGTCGCCAAGACTTTGCCGACATCGCCGCGGCGAATGTGGACCTGTGGTTCGGACGCCGTCACCCCGCGTGGGACCTGCGCGTCGGCGACGTCGACGCGGTGCTGTGGTCCGCCGAGCAGGGCAGCGTGGACCGCGTGGTCCTCGATATGCTTGCTCCCTGGGAGAACATTGAGGCGATCACGCACGCGCTCATTCCCGGCGGCGTGCTGGTCTGCTACGTGGCGACGGTGACCCAGATGTCGCGCCTCGTCGAGGACCTGCGCTCCTCGCAGCGCTTCACTGATCCCATCGCGTGGGAGGACATGCGCCGCGAGTGGCATCTTGACGGCCTGGCCGTGCGTCCCGAGCACCGCATGGTCGCGCACACCGGATTCCTCGTCGTCACCCGACTGCTTGCCCCCGGCGTCACGCCGCAGGAGCGTTCGACCCGCCCCGCTAAGGCAGCGGAGGGCCAAGGCGGCGCCTGGGACGACGAGGCGGACTGGTCCCTGGAGAAAGTCGGCCAGCGCGTGAACTCTGAGAAGAAGGTCCGTAAGGTGCGCCGCGACGTCGTCGCACAGGCCGACACGTGGGCCAGCGAGGGACGCGAGGTACAGACCGATGAATGACGCCGACCAGCGCCTCTCGCTCGAACGGCGCATCGTCTCGCTGGAGGAGAAGAACGGGCGCCTCACGAGTGCTCTGACGGCCGCCCGCACGGAGCTGATCCGCCTTCAGGGCGAGTTGGCTGACGTGTCACGCCCGCCGCAGACGCTCGCGACCTTCGTGCGAGCCTTCCCGGCGGCGCGCCAGATCGAGGTCGTGACGGGCGGCAAGCGCATGCGCGTGGCGGTCTCGCCCAAGCTTGACGTCACCGACCTGTCCTACGGGCAGTGGGTACGCCTGGACGACACGATGATCGCGGTCGCCGCGGACGACTTCGCGCGCAGCGGGCAGGTCGTCTCCGTCCTGGAGCTCGTGGGCCCCGACCGCGTGCTCGTCGCCGCCGAGGGCGGCGCAGAGACTCTCTTGGAGCTCGCCGGGCCGCTGCGTCACGGCAACCTGCGCCCCGGGGATTCCCTCGTCGTGGACGCACGCTCGGGTATTGCGCTCGAGCGCATCGTGCGCGAGGACGTTGAGCAGCTCCTCACCCCCGAGGTGCCCGACGTGACCTACGGGGACATCGGAGGCCTCGACGCGCAGATCGCTCAGGTGCGCGACTCCATCGAGATGCCGTTTAATCACCCCGAGCTTTACCGTCAGTTCGGCCTACGCCCGCCCAAGGGCATCCTGTTGTACGGACCGCCTGGGTCGGGCAAGACCCTCATCGCCAAGGCGGTCGCGAACTCCCTGTCCCGGCGCGGCGGGGCCTCGACGTTCTTCCTGTCGATCAAGGGCCCGGAGCTCCTCAACAAGTTCGTGGGTGAGACCGAGCGACAGATTCGCGCGATCTTCGCCCGCGCGCGCACGCTCGCGGCCGGAGACACCCCCGTCGTCATCTTCTTTGATGAGATGGAGGCGCTGTTCCGCACGCGCGGCACGGGCGTGTCCTCCGACGTGGAGACGATGATCGTCCCGCAGCTGTTGGCCGAGATGGACGGCGTCGAGTCCCTCGACAACGTCGTCATCATCGGCGCCTCCAACCGCGCGGACATGATCGACCCCGCCGTCCTGCGCCCCGGGCGCCTGGACGTGCGCATCCGGGTGGATCGCCCCGACCGCGCGGGCGCCCTCGACATCTTCTCCAAGTACCTGACCCCTCGGGTTCCGATCCACGCCTCCGAAGTCGCCCGCTTTGGCGGCCTCGACGAGGCCGTGGCGGGGATGATCAAACGCGCCGTGGACGCGCTGTACACCCGCGATGAGACGACCGCTTTGTTCCTCGCGACGCTCGTGAGCGGCGAACACAAGCGCATCTACCTGGCCGACCTCGTCTCCGGCGCACTCATCGCGGGGATCGTGGAGCGCGCGAAGAAGTACGCGATCAAGGACGCCCTGAGCGGCGAGGCCGCGGGGCTCACGATGGGTCACCTGCTGCGCGGCGTGCACGAGGAAATGAACGAGTCGCTGGAGCTGGCAGCGACGTCCTCACCGGAGGACTGGGCTCGCACGAGCGGGCTCGCGCCCGAGATCGTGAGCGTCAAGCCGATTGGAGTGGTGAAATGAGCAGCGAACGCATCATCGGAACCGAAACCGAGTACGGCGTGTACCGCCCGGGTGACGCCTGGGCGAACCCGATCGCCCTGTCCACCCGCGTCGTCTCCGCCTACGGGGAGATCTCGCGCGCCGGGACTGCGGCCGAGGGGGCGGGTGTCGTGCGCTGGGACTACACGGGCGAGGATCCGCTCAATGACCTGCGCGGCATGCGCATGTCGCGCGCGGCCGTCGACCCGTCGCTCCTCACGGACGATCCGTACCACCTCGCGCCGTCGGGCGGCTCCGAGCGCGTCGCACGCCCCACGGCCGAGGAGCTTGCCTTGCCGGCAGCGACGACCGCTGTGCTCACCAACGGCGCGCGCCTGTACGTCGACCACGCCCACCCCGAATACTCCGCGCCCGAAACCCTGGGTGCGCGCGACGCCCTCCTGTGGGATCGAGCGGGCGAGGTGATCGCCAGGCGCGTCATGGAGCGCCTGGAGGCATTGGGCGAAGAGCCCATCGTTCTCGTCAAAAACAACACCGACGGCAAGGGCGCGGCCTACGGCACCCACGAGAACTACCAGATGCCACGTATCACCGACCTGGACACGATTGTGCGCGGCCTGACCCCCTTCATGGTCACCCGCCCCGTCATCTGTGGCGCGGGCCGCGTCGGACGCGGGCAAAAGAGCGAGGTCCCCGGCTTCCAGATGTCTCAGCGCGCGGACTTCGTCGAAAACGAGGTCGGACTCGAGACGACCTTCAACCGCCCGATCATCAACACGCGCGACGAGCCCCACGCCAACCCCGCACAGTTCCGCCGCCTGCACGTGATCGGCGGAGACGGCAACATGTTCGACGTGTCCGCCTTCCTGCGTTTCGGCACAACCTCCCTGGTGCTGTGGGCCATCGAGCAGGGCACCGACCTGCGCTGGGACTCCATCGTCATGGACGATCCCGTGCAGGAGACGTGGAATGTCTCCCACCACCCGGACCTCGACTATAAGATCGGCACGGCCGGCGGCTCCTACACGGCCGCCGAACTCCAGCAGGTCTACCTTGACCTCGTCCTGGACGCCTTCAAGGAGACCGGAACCACGCCGACGGCGGCGGACCAGGAGATTCTCACCCTGTGGCAGTCCGTCCTCGACCGCATGCGCACCGACCTCTTCTCGGTGGCAGCCCAGGTCGAGTGGGTCGGCAAGTACCAGCTGGTCAAGCGCCAGAAGGAACGGGCGGGACTGGACTGGAACGACCCGCGCCTGGCCGCCATCGACTTGCAGTGGGCGGACCTGCGACCCAGCCACGGCCTCGTGTTCCGCCTCGCCCAGGCCGGCATGGTGCACCGCCTCGTGTCCGACGAGGAGGTCGAGCGCGCCGCCGACGAGGCACCGACCAACACGCGCGCCCACGTGCGCGGATGGGCCGTGCGCAACCGCCCGGACCTGGTCAAGGCCTCGTGGTCGTCGCTCGTTTTCGACCCGGGCCAGGGCGACCTGGTGCGATTCCCGCTCGCTGACGCCCTCGACACGTCCACCCGCTGATACGACGACAGAAAGAAGAACACACCATGTCGAACCAGATTTTTGCCGGCACCCCCACGCCCGACGACGACGCCACCGAGGCGGCGGGTCAGGTCCAGGCCCGTACCTCCTCGATTGACTCCCTCCTCGACGAGATCGACTCCGTCCTCGAAACGAACGCCGAGGCCTTCGTGCAGGGCTTCGTCCAGAAGGGCGGCCAGTGACGTGAGGCGGAGAGTTTTCGGCATCGAAACGGAGTACGGGCTGACGGCCGCGTCCCCGTCCGGAGCAGCGCCGATGGACGCTGAGCACGCCGCTCGCCAGCTGTTCGAACCCCTCCTGCACCAGGGCCGTTCCTCCAACCTTTTCCTGCGTAACGGCGGTCGACTCTACCTGGACGTGGGCGCCCACCCCGAGTACGCCACCGCCGAATGCGACCGGCTCGAGGATCTCCTCGAGCAGGACCGCGCGGGTTCCGTCATGCTCGCCGACCTGGCCGTCCAGGCCGACGAGGCGTTGGCGGAGCTGGGCACCGACCTGTCGCTGCACCTCTTCCGCAACAACCTGGACTCGCAGGGCAACTCGTATGGCTGCCACGAGAACTACCTGCTGCACCGCAGGCGCGACTTCCGCCAGGTCGCCGACGCGCTCGTCGCCTTCTTCGTGACCCGCCAGATCCTGGTGGGTAACGGGTGGATCAACAAGGGAGCCGCGACGCCGCGCCTGCAGTTCTCCCAGCGCGCCGACCAGATGTGGGACGCCGTGTCCTCGGCCACTACCCGCTCGCGCCCCATCATCAACACGCGCGACGAGGCCTTGGCCGACTCGGGCGCGTACCGGCGCATGCACGTCATCGTCGGCGATACGAACGTCGCGGAGCCGACGACGGCGCTGAAGGTCGGCATGACCGAGCTTCTCATCCACGCCATCGAGGACGGGCTCCAGATCGAAGACCTCTCTCTCGCCGATCCGATGCGAGCCATTCGAGAAATCAACGCCGACTTGACCGGCTCCACCCCGATCGAGCTGGCCTCGGGCCGCACGACGAGCGCCGTGGCCCTCCAGCGTGAAATCCGCGAACGTGTCCTCGCGCGGATCGGCGTCGCCGAGCTCGACCCGATGCGCGCCTACGTCGTCGACCTGTGGGGTCGAGGCCTCGACGCGATCGCGAGCGGCGACTGGAGCGGGGTCGACACCGAACTCGACGTCGCCATCAAGCGCTCGCTGCTGGAGTCCTACTGCGCGCGCACCGGCGCTGCCCTGAGCGACCCGCGAGTGGCCCGCCTCGAGCTGTCCTATTCGGACATCACGGCGCAGGGCCTGCGCGAGCGCATGGAGCGCGCCGGCCTCATGCGACGCCTCACGACGCCGGAGGGGGTGGCCCGCGCCACCACCGTGGCGCCGGCGACGACGCGCGCGTGCCTGCGCGGTCGCATCATCGCGGCAGCGGAGGACGCGCGCGCCGACCTCAGCGTCGACTGGGTGCACGTGCGCCTCGACGATTCCTCGGCCATTCCGCTCTCCCTGCAGGATCCACTGGCCACCTCGGACCCGCGCGTCGATGGACTCATCGCGCAGATCATCGCGTCGTCTCCTACGATTCCGGCATGAGCTCAGCTTCGCAGACCCCCGACTCCTCGCGTGCCCGACGCGCGAAAGGCTCCTCGCAGCGCGCTGCCGCGAGAGGTGAGCGCTCGCGCGGCTCCTCGCGTGCTTCGCTGCTCGGACGCCTCCTCCTCGCCCTGGTGCTCCTCGCGGCGGGAGGCGGCATCGCCTGGTGGGCTCTCCACCCGGCCGAGCCGAGCGCGACGGAGGTAACGGCCGAGCCGAGCCCGCAGTCGGCGCCGCTTCCCCTCTTCGAGCGCGTCGCCGTCTCGGGCCGCGTCGGCGCGACGCCGACGATCGAGATCAAGGCCCCTCTCGAAGTCACGGGAACGAAGGCGACCACCCTCGTCGAGGGCAGCGGGCGTGACATCACCGAGGGCTCTCCCGTACTGGTCGCGATCACCGCCTTCGACGGCGAGACCGGGCAGACCCTGTCGGAGTCGGGACGCCCGCAGCTGAGCCTGGGCATCGTGGGAAGCGACGTCATCGGCGACGACCTGACCTCCATGGTCGTGGGTCAGCGTGAGGGCACGCGCATGGTCGCCTTCCGCACGATCGCGCCGGGTGCCGGCGCGCCGGGAGCCACCAGCGGCATTGAGGTCGACGTCATCGACATCCTGCCTTCGATCGCCATGGGGACTGCGGTGGATGCCACGGTCGGCCCCCTGAGCGTCGAAATGAGCCCGGAGGGCCCGATCATCACGCATTCGACCACCGTTCCCGACGGGGTCACGACGCAGGCCCTCATCAAGGGCGACGGCGTACAGGTCCACGAGAGCGATCGGGTGGTCGCCCAGTTCACGGTGCTCGGCTGGACGGACGGCGTCGTGCGCGTCTCCACCTGGGAGACGGGCATCCCACAGGTCATCAACCTCAGCACGGCCATGCGCGGCCTCCAGACCGCGCTGGTCGATCAGAAGGTCGGGTCGCGCCTGGCGATCACGATCCCGCCGGACCTGGCGGCCGGCGACGATACGCTGTGCATCGTCATCGATATTCTCGGCACCGAACCGAGCCTGAGCGGCGACGAGTCCTCCCAGTCCTGAGCGTTCACCCCGTGAGAGACGGCGGGCGTCGGCGGGCGGCCTTGTGGAACACTGGGAGGCATGCTGAGATGGATGACCGCCGGAGAATCGCACGGGCCCGCACTGCTTGCCACGATCGAGGGGATTCCCTCGGGCCTGCACATCACCACGGAGGATCTGCGCCGCGCCCTTGCTCGGCGCCGCCTCGGCTATGGGCGCGGCGCGCGCCAGAAGTTTGAGGCCGACGACGTCTCGATTCTTGCGGGCGTTCGCCACGGCGTGACGACGGGCGCCCCGATCGCCCTGCGCATCGGTAACTCCGAGTGGCCCAAGTGGGAGACCGTGATGAGCGCGGACCCCGTGGATCCCTCGGCTCTTCTCATTGATGCCGGTACCGGGGACGAGCGCGAGATCGCGCGGAACCGCCCGTTGACGAGGCCTCGCCCGGGGCACGCCGACCTGCCCGGCATGCTCTCCTACGATCTGCCCGAGGCTCGCCCCGTCCTCGAGCGCGCCTCCGCCCGCGAGACCGCCGCGCGCGTCGCCCTCGGCGCGCTGGCCGAGGCGCTCATCGACCAGGTCGCCGGCATCCGCCTCGTTTCCCACGTCGTGGCCGTGGGCGCCCAGCGCGCCACGTCCCAGGCCGTGCCCACGCCCGCTGACGAGGAAGCCCTGTGCGCCGCGTCCATGCGCACGCTCGACCCGGCCGACAACGCGCGATTCGAGGCGGCCGTGGACGACGCGAAGCACGCGGGGGACACCATCGGCGGCGTCGTCGAGGTCATCGCCTACGACGTTCCGGTGGGCCTGGGAACGCACGTGAGCGCGCGAGAACGCCTGGACGCCCGCCTGGCGGGCGCGCTCATGTCTATCCAGTCTGTCAAGGGCGTCGAGATCGGCGATGGGTTCGCCCAGGCCGCCCTGCTCGGTTCCGTCGCGCATGACGAGATCGTGCGCGGGGAGGACGGGCATCTGACGCGCACGTCCAACCACGCGGGCGGTATTGAGGGCGGCACCTCCAACGGCGCTCCCATCGTGGCGCGCGCCGGCTTCAAGCCGATCTCGACCGTCCCTCGCGCCCTGCGCAGCGTGGATCTGGCCACCGGCGAGGAGGCGGTGGGCCTGCACCAGCGCTCCGACACCTGCCAGGTCGTTCCCGGCGCCGTCATCGCCGAGGCCGAGGTGGCCCTGGTGCTGGCCGACGCCCTCTTCGACCACGCTGGCGGGCGCTCGGTGGGCGAGATGCGCCGCAATCTGGCCGCCTACCTTCAGGCCGTGGGTGAGCGCGCATGAGCGTCAACCTACCCATCGTGCTCGTCGGCCTACCCGGCGCCGGTAAGTCGAAGGTCGGTCGCCTGCTGGCCTCCCGCCTCGGCGTGGACCACGTGGACACCGACGATCTCGTCGAAGAGCGCCAGGGGCGACCGATCGCCGACATTTTCGCCGTCGATGGTGAGGCCGCCTTCCGCGTCATGGAAACCGACGCGGTCGCTTGCGCGCTCACGCGCAACGCAGTCGTGTCTCTGGGTGGGGGAGCGGCGGCCACGCAGGCCGTGCGCGACCTGCTCGCTGGCCACACCGTCGTCTACATTGACGCTCCCCACGAGGAGCTCGTGCGCCGTACCGCGTCCAAGACCCATCGTCCTTTGCTCGCGACGGATCCCGACGGGGCGCTGCGGCGCCTGCGCGAGGCACGCGAGCCCCACTACCGCGCCGTCGCCACGCTGACCGTTTCCAGCGGTCCGGGCCCAGCCGACGGCGTCGTCACCGACATTCTCACCAACCTGGAGCACTCATGAGCACCACCATCGAGGTGACCGGCGTCCAGCAGTCGACCATCACCGTCGGACGCGATCTCGGTTTCGATCCGATCGTCGCCGCTCTCGACTCGGCGGCGACCAAGGCCCTCATCGTCCACGCCCGCCCACTCGCCTCCCGTGCGCAGGCCCTGGCGGAGTACCTGCGTGAACGGGGCATTGAGGCCTCAACTGCCGACCACCCCGACGCCGAGGCCGGCAAGTCGATTGAGGTCGTTGCCTCCCTGTGGGACGAGTGCGGTCGTCTCCAGCTTGGGCGTAAAGATGCGATCATCGCCATGGGCGGCGGAGCAACCACCGACATGGCCGGTTTCGTCGCCGCCACATGGCTGAGGGGCATCACGCTCATCAATGTTCCGACGACGCTGCTCGCCATGGTTGACGCAGCCGTCGGCGGCAAGACCGGGATCAACACGTCGGTAGGTAAGAATCTCGTCGGCTCGTTCTACCCGGCCCGCGCCGTCGTCGCCGATATGGATCTCCTTGAGACCCTGCCCGCACCCGATCTGGCGGCCGGTGCTGCCGAGGTTATTAAGTGCGGTTTCATCGCGGACCCGACGATCCTGCGCATCGTCGAGGAGACGGACCCGAGCGAGCTTCTGCGATCAAACAGCCCGCAGCTCGCGGAGATCACCACCCGCGCGATCGCCGTCAAGGCCCGCGTCGTCTCCGCTGACCTGACCGAGGGAGGCCTGCGCGAGATTCTCAACTACGGACACACGCTCGCCCACGCGATCGAGCGCGCGAACGACTACACGTGGCGCCACGGCGATGCGGTCGCCGTCGGCTGCTGCTTCGCCGCGCGACTAGCTCACGCCCGTGGGCAGCTCAGCGCCGAGAATGTTGCGCGCCACGACGAGCTCTTCTCCCGCGTTGGCCTCCCCACGCGCTACGAGGGAAGCACTCTGGAGGAGCTGACGCGCATCATGTTGTCAGATAAGAAGGTACGCCGCGGGATTCTGCGCTTCGTCCTGCTGGACGGGATCGCAAACCCGCGCACCGAGGCCGTCGAACCCGGCGAGCTCTGCGTCCCCGCCGAGGCGATCGGAATTCGCCCATGAGCATGGTCGTCCTCATCGGAGTGACGGGCTCGGGCAAGACGACGGTCGGTTGGATCCTGTCTCAGCGCTACGCACTCCCGCTCTACGAGGTCGACGATGCCGTTGAGGAGAGCCTGGGCGCGCCAATGCGCACCCTCGTCGTCGGGCGCGACCCGCGCCTGCCCGAGGCCTCTCGCGCTCAGGCAGCGCGCCTCTTAGACGCTAACGAGGGCATTGTCACGCTCGGCGCCTCGCAGCCGCTTGACTCCGCCACGGCCTCGGCAATTCAACGAGCACGTGCCAAGGGCGCGCACATCGTCGAGCTCGGCGCCGACCTTTCCGCGGTATCTCGCCGAGAAAACCTGGGTGCACCACGCTCGGTCGGCCTGGGTGCACCCCGCGCGGTCCTCACCCAGCTGATGAACCAGGCCCGCGAGGCGTATGCGGCCGTGGCCGACACAACAGTGGATACGAGTGCCCGCACCCCGCAAGAAGTCGCGGATTTGGTCGCACGCGCGTGTAAACTGACCCCTGATTACTGATTCCTTCTCAAGTGAGGTACCCCTGTGGCAACGACCAATGATCTGAAGAACGGCCTGGTTATGGTGATCGACGGCCAGCTCTGGCAGGTTGTCGAATTCCAGCACGTCAAGCCCGGCAAGGGCCCGGCCTTCGTGCGCACCAAGATCAAGAACGTGCTGTCCGGCAAGACCGTCGACAAGACCTTCAACGCCGGCCTCAAGATCGAGACCGCGACCGTCGACCGCCGCGATATGACGTACCTGTACCAGGACGGCACCGACTATGTCTTCATGGACCAGTCCACCTACGAGCAGATCAACGTTCCCGCCGAGACCGTGGGCGATGCCCGCAACTTCATGGTCGAGAACCAGGACGTCATCGTCTCCCAGCACGACGGCACCGTCCTGTTCGTTGAGCTGCCCGCGACCGTCGTTCTGACGATCACGCACACCGAGCCCGGCCTGCAGGGCGACCGTTCCTCCGCCGGCACCAAGCCCGCGACGCTCGAGACCGGCTACGAGATCCAGGTCCCCCTCTTCATGGAGGAAGGCACCCGCGTCAAGGT
>ERZ1674037.155-NODE-156-length-10329-cov-4.688339_pt1 | contig 10329 bp, 4 predicted proteins | sample MGYA00581136_ERZ1674037 | MGnify/ENA primary metagenome ERZ1674037 (study PRJEB41354, sample SAMEA4873341) | human saliva metagenome | biome: human-associated habitat [ENVO:00009003]; feature: mouth environment [ENVO:08000002]; material: saliva material...
CGATCTTGAAGTATCATCAACGCATGTTTAGAACTTTAAGAAGGTTACCTTCTTTGGTGTTTCTGACAACTTTTATCTTGATGCTTTCGTGGAGTTCTCCTGCTTCTGCACAGGTAGCGGGTAAGAAATTCTCGATTTCGTTTAAGGATAAGAGTGTTGCTCAGATTTTGGATTTCATTTCTACAAAGGGAGACTACAAGATTAATTACTCTGACGATGTTAAGAACGACACGTTGCTTCTTACGATATCGTTTGAGGATGTAGACGAACTGAGTGCTGTGGAAAATCTATTGTCTCACTCATCTTTCGTCTATAATATCGATGGCAAGGTGATTGATGTGTTCAAGATGAAGAACGCAACACAAGGACAATACACGATTCATGGCACAGTAAAAGACAAAGATGGATTGGGAGTGCCTTTTGCTATTGTGCAAATTAAGGGTACGTCGCAAGGTGTTACTGCTGATATTGACGGTAACTTCTCAATGCCTGTAGAGAAAGAGGAGGGGACGATTACTATCTCCAGCGTGGGCTATGATGCTAAAACGCTAAAGTATCATGCTGGTAAAGCTATGAACGTTATCCTGACTTCTTCAGCTATCGCAATGGGTGAGGTTACGGTTGTTGCCTATGGTAAGCGTAATACACGTGAGCAAGTGGGTGCTGTGGCTTCTGTAAAAGTTGAGGATTTGCAGAAGGCACCAACGGCAAGTATTGAGAACCTCTTGCAGGGTCGTATGGCTGGTGTAGATGTAACTAACCTCTCAGGTTCACCTGGTGGTGGTGGTTCTCGTATTACTATTCGTGGTTTTAGTTCTCTTAATCAGAAGGGTATCAATGATGGGTCCCCGCTCTATGTGATTGATGGTATTCCAGTGTCAAGTAGTGCAGGAGATGCAACGGGTGGTATCAACCCATTGTCAGGACTCGATCCTTCAAGTATTGAGTCTGTACAGGTACTTAAGGATGCTGCATCAGCGTCCCTCTATGGTTCACGTGCTGGTAATGGTGTTATCCTTATTACAACGAAGAAGGGTAAGTCTGGACGTTCTGAAGTGAGTTTCAATTTCTCACAGTCTCTTTCTTGGTTGCCAAGTACACCAATGCAAACCCTTGGTAAGGGTGAACGCGATATTGCGCTTCTTCTTGCAAAGAGTCAGAGAGGTGCACATTATGATTATATCACAGATAAGTTGATTTATCCAGGTTCTTATAAGGATTCCTATGGTTGGGATGCTGATAATGATGGTGCTTACGACTATTTGTGGCGTAATGGTAGGGTGTTAGACCCAGAACGTCGACTGCCAGGTATTGCACAAGATTCACTTAACACCTTCTATAATAACAGAACAAACTGGTGGAAGTATGCCTTCCGTGTTGGTAAAGTGACCAAGGCTGATATGTTGTTGGCTGGTGGTACTGACAATATTCGATATATGGTTAATGCTGGCGTCTATAATGAGACTGGTATTATGATTAGTTCTAACTTCCGTCGTTTTAGTTTGTTGAGTAATCTTGATTTCAATCTGTCAACAAAGCTGAGTGCTTTCACACGTATTAATCTTACATATGCTACGCAGAAAGCTGGAGCAGATGGAGGTCGTGTGCAGGGATTGACATTCGATCCGAAGCGTACATCAACTCTCTTGCCTGGTAAGGGTAGTACTGCCGAGCAAGTGGCATTGAGGCAATTGAAGGATATTGATAAGACCAACTCAAATTATAATGTTCGTTTGAGTGTCGGTTTGAACTATAACATCTTGAAGGGTTTGAAGTTCTCTTCTACTTATTCGCTTGACCATTACTTCACACGTGTGTACACGTTTACACCTGATTATTTGAAGTATGATAAGAAGTCTGAGGTTCAGGCCTCCAATATTGCAATGACGAATATTCAGACAGAGAATATTCTTACTTACAACTTGGCATTACCAAGTGAGCATAAGTTGGAGTTGATGGCTGGTATGACATATAACTATGACTTGTTACAGAACTTAAGCGGTACTGCAAAGGGTGGTCCTACCAACTCTATTAAGTATGCTGGTGAGGGATGGCCTTCACTCTTCAATGATGGTGGAACAGTAAGAGCAGCACAGAGTTTCCTTACTAACCAGCAGGAGCAGTCATTGCTCAGTTTCTTAGGTCGTGCAGCTTATAGCTATAAGAAGCGTTACATGGCAGAGCTTTCTATCCGTGCAGATGGATCAAGTGTGTTCGGTAAGGATGTACGTTGGGGAACCTTCCCTTCTGTTGGTCTTGGTTGGGCATTCAGTGAAGAGCACTTCATGAAGAAGTTCTGGTGGTTAAGCTTCGGTAAACTTCGTGCTTCTTGGGGTAAGTCTGGACAGAAGTTCCAGGAGCCTTATTTGGCATTGGGTGTGATGGAGGAGAGTAACATCTTTAATGGTTCGTTAGGTCTTATCCCACAATCTATGGCTAATAAGAAGTTGACTTGGGAGGAGAGTGACCAGTATGACCTCGGTCTTGACTTGCAGATGTTGGATTATCGTTTGAAACTCAAGCTCGATTATTACTATAAGTATTCAAGCAAGCTGTTGATGCAATCTTATCTTCCAGGTAATGTCTTCCTTGCTACAAATATGTGGGATAATGCATCTGCTATCTCTAACGAAGGTATCGAGTTCGAGGCTCAGTATGATGTTATCCGCAAGAAGAATTGGAACTGGAGCGTAGGCTTCAACCTTTCTCATAATAAGAACATGCTGCGTAAGACATACAATGGCGAAGACCTTAATGATAAAGTCTTAGGTCGTCCAGTTTATGGTATCTATACTTTCAAGGATGAGGGAATCGTTCAGAAGGAAGAGGATATCCCAATGTATCTTAATGCATCAGGTAAGCAGATTCCACTTTACTTCCAATCAATCAATAATCCATTGCGTGTGGGCGGAAGAAAGATTAAGGACCAGAACTATGATGGTGTGATTGATGATAAGGACCTCTATTATGCTGGTAGCACACTTCCTGCAATTTATGGTGGTTTGAATAGCCACTTGGAGTGGAAGGGATTGAGCTTTGATGTACTCTTCAGCTATACCATTAGCCGTAAGGTTATGAATATGTATAAGAACAGTGCCTTTACCTTTACAAAGGACTTCGGTGTAATCATGAACTACTTCCATGCTGGTGACTTCTGGACAACAAGCAATAGAGATGCGAAGTATCCATCACTTGAGTTTGCTGATAAGGATTATGTAGGTCAGTTTGATGGTAACGTAGATTCTAACATTGAGAATATTAGCTTCCTACGACTCAAGCAGTTGGTTATTGGTTATCAGATACCTAAGAACTGGCTGAAGGGTTCATTCATCAAAGATGCTAATGTTTACCTCAGCGGAGAGAATTTGTTCTTGCTTACCAATTACTCAGGAGTAGACCCAGAAATTATTAATCCTTATTCTGGTAAGGACGATGGAACACAGTATCCATTGAATAGAAAGGTTACTTTGGGTCTCAACTTAAAATTCTAACAGAAATGAAGAAGATTATAATGCTCTCAATATGTGGTTGTCTTCTGTCCTCTTGCAGCCTTGACTTGCAGCCTGAGAACGGATTGACTTACAGCAACTCGTTCAATACAGAGAAAGAGTTGAATGCGACAACCACTTCTATTCAATACTATATCAACACCGTTGTTGGCAATAACTATGTTCTTTCAACAGCAGGTATGAAGGCTGACGAGATTCTTGATGGCAAGCAGTTACGCCAGTGGAATCCACGAACAGTAATAAAAAGTGAGTATTCATGGAAGGGTCTTTACGATATTATCTTTGAATCAAATCTATTGCTTGATAATATAGATAAGACAAAAGACTTGCCTGAAGATCGTCGGAAGTATCATGTAGGACAAGCTGAATTCGCTCTTGGATTGTCTTATTTCCTTTTGGCACAACGTTATGGTGAGGCAATCATCACTGATAATTCTTCAGAGATAAAGCCTTACTCTCTCTCTTCACAGAGTGATGTGCTTAATGCTGCAATAGAACACGCAAAGAAAGCATTGGATATTTTGCCTACATGGGATAAGTTGACAGACTTGAATGGTGTTTCTATCACTAATCGTCAGACTGCTTCAAAGGGTACTGCTGCTGCCTTGCTTGCACAGATTTATGCGTGGAAGGGTAGTGTGACAGAACTTTATAAGTTGCAGGGTAATGCGCAAGAAGATTATCAGAAGTCTATCGATTACTCAACACAGCTTATCGATGGTCAGGTCGGTAATTATCAGCTTTGCTCTTCACCAGAGGAACTCTGTACGTATCTGTCTAATGAGAAGTCTCCTAATCCAGAGGCAATCTTCAGCTTGTACTTTGATAAGACGCGCTCAGAGAATGTAGTATCTCCTAATGAGGTGGCACAGAACTTTGTGAGCTGGCCTGTAAGAGAGGACCAGACATTAGCTGATTTACCATCAAGTAGTACCTATCAGCTTTATACTTCAACAATAGAAAGCTTGTTTCCTGATGCTACTGACCAGCGTCTACAGGCATTTTTCTATCAGTGGGGTACCTCACATGAGGTAGATGGAACTGATTACGCTATTATGTATAAGTTCAGAAAAGCAATTATGGATGCCGATCAGTATTCTGCAAGTGGTAAGACTTACCGTACGGTAGATGCTGACTATGTTTACTGGCGTCTTGCTGATTTCTATCTGTTGAGAGCAGAGTGCTATCAGAAGTTAGGCAACGATGCAAAGGCTATCGCTGACCTTAATGTGATTCGTTCACGTGCTGGTGCACTTTCTTATCCATCAACCTACGATACAGAGGGACTGAAGAAGGCTATCTTCCTTGAAAGAGAGAAAGAGTTTATCGGTGAGAATGATGCACGTTATGCCGATGTCATTCGTAATGGATATGTGAAAGAAGAACTGCAAGGTAAGTTCCTTTTGCTGACCAATCAAGACATTCAAGGCGGTGCACTCTTCCTTCCACTTCCAAAGGATGCATGGCAGGATAAAGATGGACACGTTATTAATACCCAGTTGCGCCAGAAGCCATATTGGCAGGCTTATAACTAATAATGGGTTAGGAACGTTACAATAAATATATTGTTTGATATATGAAAAAGATTATATATATAATAGCTGTGTGTCTGACTATGGGAATTCTCTCCAGTTGTACCAAGTATAACTTCGATGACACAGGTCTTGCTAATGGTAAGCACGATATGACGATGTGGGAATACTTCAAACGCGATAGCTATAATTGGGATTCTCTTTGCGTGATGACTGAGCGTGCTGGTTTAGTTTCTCTTTTCCAAGGTACAAGTCAGTATGGCAAGAACTTCACGTTCTTTGGTCCTACCAATCATAGTATCAATCGTTATCTCTATGATAATGGAATGACGAGAGTGTCAGATATTCCTGTTGCTGACTGCAAGAAGTTTATCTTGAATTGTGTCCTACCTAACAAGCGAGTGATGCTTGATGATTTTAAGGAAGGTGTTAAATCTTCTGATGCATCAACACCAATCGGTAAGGGTGGTGAGACGGTAGAGATGGCTTCTGGTAACCAGTTGTGGATTTATACATTCCGTGAGTCTTACAACAGTGTTCCTGGTGCTGGACCTTTGCGTATCCATTTGGTTTCTCCAACGACTACCAAGACTTCTGATGTTGCTTCATGTAATATTGAAACAAACACAGGAGTGGTTCACTCACTTGTTTATGACTTCAACTTAACCGACTTTTAAAAATGAAAAAGATGAAGAAAGGAATCGCATTGCTGTGCCTTATGGCCCTTACAATAGGTTTTATGGTATCATGTAGCAAAATGGATGTTGGCTATCTGAGAACAACGGGAGCATCGTTTACTCCCGACTCTCTTAATGCCTTCCACAATGTAGACTCAACAAGTGAGCGTGGTATTAACAAATTACCATTCGTTTCAACACGTATCCAAGGTGTTGCAGGAACCAACCCTATCAATTATGAATTGTCAGGAGTTAAGGCTGACAATCAGGAACAAGCACAGTTGTTTATGAAACTCTATAAGGAGGGTAAGATTTCTGTGACTGGTGGTCTGATTGTTGTCACACAAGAAGCTACGCAACAGCTGGCAAACGGTAGATATCGTCTCTCTCTTAAGGTGTATAATCAAGACCATGAGGTAGTCTTGGAAGATATCTTTAAAGTGGTAGTAACTGATGATGAACTGCCTGTCGAGTAATTTCGATAAAGGTATATTGTAGATGTATATACTACGTTCAGCATTGATTTTAGGCGTATTCCTCTCATGTATTAAAAAGATAGATACGAATAATATCAATGCTGTAAGTAGGATACAGTTTAATAAATAGTTTGAATAAAATAATCCATTAAAAACAGATTAAATATGAAAAGAAGAAGATATATCCTACTGCTTGTATCTCTTTTGATGATAGCAGTACAGCTCCGTGCACAGCAGGGTACAGAAGCAGCAAATGGCATCAAGTTCTTTAAGGGAACTTTTAATGAAGCTTTGGTAAAAGCTAAGCAAGAGAATAAAATACTGTTTGTTGACTTCTACGCAGTGTGGTGTGTTCCTTGTAAGAAGATGGCAAAGACTGTTTTCACACAGGAGGAAGTTGGAAAGTATTTCAATGAACACTTTATCAGTCTGCAGTTAGATGCAGAGAAGGGTGAGAATGTTGATATCGCCAAAAACTACAAGGTAGCAGCATATCCAACAGTAGCTTTCATTGCACCAGATGGCAAAGCTTTGTCTGTGAATACAGGTGCGATGGATAAGGATGAACTCATGGAAGTTGCTAAGATTGCTGCTGGAGAGAGTGTAAGTTTTGAGGAACTTTACAACAAGTACAAGGCTGACAATAACGACCTCGACGTTCAGCAGCAACTTCTTCTCAAGGCACCATCATTCTTGCAGGCGCAGGAAGGTATGGATGCAGATAAGTGGGTAACCCGTCTACAGAAACTTTATAAGAACTATGTAGCTGCTAAGGCACCATTGAAGCTTATCAATGAGAATGACTATCGTATCATTCTAACATTGGAGGGTGATGAAGATAAGGAGCACAAGCAGTATATGATTGACCTTATGAACGACCACCTTGATGACTGGATGAAGAAACTTGGTAAGGCACCTGCCTACTACATTGTTGAGGCTAACGACATCTTTGCTGAGGATATGGCAAAAGATGGCAACGTAAAGTATAAAGACTATGTAGAGAAAGTTAAGAACCAGTATGCAAAGGCATACGAGGTTGTTGGCTTGACAGGTATTACTCCATACGAGAAGGCTAAGCTCTACTTTGATGCTCTTTTCAACTTGTATAAGAACAAGGATGTGAATGGCTATGTGAAAGCTATGGAGACCTATTTTGGCAAGATGGAGAACAACCTCCGTTCAGCCGACTATGGTAAGGCAGCACAGAACCTCTACATGGCTGCAGGCAAGAGTCTGAAGGCTAAGGATCATGAGGTAGCTATCAAGTGGGCTGAGAAAGCTTTGTCACAGGAAGATGCTGTGATGGACCGTGTCAACTATATGGTAATGATAGGTGACTCTTATCGTGAGTTGAAGAACTATACCAAGGCACGTGAATACTATAACCAGGCATTTGCTGAGACACTCCGTTTAGAGAATATGGAGATGCCACAGGCTATGTTGCAGGGTGCAATCAAGCAGAAGCTCTCTACGCTCGAACTCCTTGAAAAGTAAACAATGGCTATGTTCAAGAATATCACTAAATGCCTATCGAGCGTGCCAGTGGCACTGCTCATAGGCTTTTTGTTTTTTCCCTTCAGTCCTGTCAATGCGCAGATGAATGGATTGCGAAAGGGAAAACTGGCAAATGGGCTTACTTATTATATCTATAATGATGGTTCTGCTACTGGTGAAGCGCAATACTACCTCTACCAGAATGTTGGTGCTATCTTGGAGAATGATGAGGAAATGGGATTGGCGCACGTGTTGGAGCATTTGGCTTTCAATACGACAGACCACTTCCCTAATGGTGTGATGAACTTCCTTCGCAGTAACAATCTCAATGACTTTGAGGCTTTCACAGGTGTTGATGATACGCGTTATGCGGTTCATAACGTACCAACCAATGATGCGAAGCTTAATGAGAATATGCTTTGGGTGCTCCGTGACTGGTGCCATGGCGTCAAGATGACCCCTAAAGACATTGAAAAGGAACGTGGTATTATCCTTGAGGAATGGCGTCATCGTTCGGGAGTAGACCGTCGTCTGACAGATGCCATAGCCCCTGTTGTTTATAATCATGCTGGTTATGCTACTCATAATGTGATTGGTTCACAGAAGATATTGGAGACCTTCCAGCAGAAGCAAGTAAAGCAGTTTTATGATAAGTGGTACCGTCCTAATATGCAGTTTATTGCTGTTATCGGTGATGTTGATGTCGACCAGATTGAAAAGAATATCCAGACAGTTTTCAAGACATTGCCAGCTAAGCAAGCCCCTGCTGTAAATCCACAGACAAGACAGATTCCTGACAATACCACACCGCTCTATATGCGTTTCATTGATCCAGAGAACAAGAGTGCTTCTTTTGGTCTTTATCAACGTTATGAGGTGAAGGGCAACGCTCCAGAAGAGGACCGAGTACGTCAGTTTATCTTCACTAAGTTCTTCAACACATTGGCTCCAAAGCGTTTTGTGATGTTGAAGAATGCTGATAAGGAGAGTTATATTGCTGCTGAGGTGAGTCTATCTCCTTTGGTAAGAAACTATTATCAGATGGCATGGGACATGGTTCCCTATCAGGGTAATGAACAGAAGGCGCTTCAGCAGATGTTAGCTGTACGTGATAACTTGCGCGACCAAGGCTTTACTGCTGCTGAGTTCAATGCTGAGAAGGAGAAGATGTACAATGGAATGAAGGATGTTCTCGAAGCAAAGGGATTAGGTACACCAGACAATGCTTTGATGCTTTTCCGTCAGAACTTCCTCTATGATATTCCTGTACAAGACTTCCGCGGACAGATTAACCGTAACCTTGAGACTTTGGTTGAGTTAGAGGTTGAGGATATGAATGCTTGGATGAAGTCATTGCTTAATGATAATAACCTTGCTTTTGTCACTTATTCTAAGTCACAGAGTGAGATGAATATCACTGAGAATGACCTTATGGCTGCATTGAAGGAAAAGAGTTCATTCAGCGATATGGCTCGCGCTGATGGTATGAAGCCTATCAGTCAGTTGATTGACTTCCCTCTGACAGGAGGAAAGATTGTTTCTGAAAAGCAGTTGAAGACTTTGCAGGCAAAGGAGTGGACACTCTCTAATGGTGCAAAAGTTCTTTATCGTTATGTTCCAGAGCTGAGTGGTCAGTTCCTCTTTGCTGGTTCTGCAGAAGGTGGTAAGTCTATTGTTCCTGCACAAGAACTTGCTAACTATAATGCAATGCGTTCGCTTTTGATGCAGTCAGGTGTATATAATTACAACCGAAATCAGTTGGCGCAGTGGCTACAGGGTAAGAATATCAATCTCTCCCTCTCATTGGAAGACTACAGTGATGGTATCGGTGGTAATGCACCTGTTGACAAGGCTGACGATTTCTTCAGCTATCTGTATTTGATTCTGTCACGTCAGAACTTCTCAAAGTCTGCCTTTGATAAGTATGTCCAGCGTAACCTCTACGTTTATGAGAATCGTGCAACAACAGGTATGGCTACCGTACAGGATTCTATCCAGCAGTTGCTCTATCCAGTAAGTGCAATGAATCCACGTCAGGATGAGGCTTTCTTTAAGTCAGTTCAGTTTGATAAGTTACAGGAACAGTTCCAGGCACATCTTGGTGATGCATCACGTTTCACCTATTGTCTTATTGGTGACATTCCAGAAGCAAAGGCAAAAGAGTTGGTGCTTCGCTATATCGGTTCTCTCAAGGGTGAAGGTAAGCCTGTGAAGACTGCTATCCAGCCAATGGATTTCTCGTCATCTACGCCTGTTATCAAGCGTACTTTTGAGACCGAAACAGAAGGTGGTATGGCAGAGATTGAGATTTCATTTGCCAATAAGCAGAAACTGTCTGAGCGTGAGCAAGCTGCTTTGGAAGTGATGCGTGGACTTTTGGAGCGTCGTTATTTTGATGTATTGCGTGAGAAAGAACACCTTACTTATACCGTAGGTGTACAGAGCAACTATACTTCACAGCCAGTAGCTGGCGAGAACCTTAACATTCATCTTTCTACTGCGAAAGAGAATGCAGACAAAGCTGTTAGCCTTGTTTATAGTATTCTTGATGATGTGAAGGCTGGCCGTTTCTCTGCAGATGAGTTCAAGGCTGCAATGGTACCTTTGGCTGTTGATGAGGAACAATCAGGTGCAGCATCAC
>ERZ1674037.165-NODE-166-length-10090-cov-7.557648_pt1 | contig 10090 bp, 6 predicted proteins | sample MGYA00581136_ERZ1674037 | MGnify/ENA primary metagenome ERZ1674037 (study PRJEB41354, sample SAMEA4873341) | human saliva metagenome | biome: human-associated habitat [ENVO:00009003]; feature: mouth environment [ENVO:08000002]; material: saliva material...
AACCCACGACCTATTCATTACGAGTGAATCGCTCTGCCGACTGAGCTAAGGCGGCGACCCCTGCCGTTCCGTTTCCGGGGTGCGCAGGCAACGGCACAACTCTACTGGAAGGAGCGCCGACAGCGCAAACCAGGACGGCCGCCGACGGAATGTCGTGGGTCACTGCCTACTTGCACATGAGGCCGTCGGTCGGGACGGTGCCCTTGACCAGGTAGTCTTCGACGGCGTTGACTACGCACTGGTTGGCGCCGCGCCGGTAGGCGGTGTGACTCCAGCCTTCGACGGAGACGAGCACACCAGAGGCGAGCTGGCCGGACAGGCCCTGCGCCATCGTGTAGGGGGTGGCCGGGTCGTGGGTCGTGCCGATCACGACGATGGGGGCGGCGCCCTGCGCGGTGATGGGGTGGCGGTCGGCGTGGCGGGTGGGCCAGGCGGACAGCGCCGCGGAGGGGTAGCCGACGTATCGGCCGAGGATCGACAGTTCGCTCTTGAGGGCGGCGGCCTGGCTGACCCACTGCTCGGAGCTGCCTTCGGGCTCGTAGTCCAGGTTGTTGATCGCGTTGATGGCGTCGGCGGAGTTGTCCGCGTAGGTGCCGTCGGGGTTGCGCGAGTTCATCAGGTCGGCGATCGCAAGCATCGCGGTGCCGTCGCCCTTCTGCCACGCGGCGGCGAACGCCTGGGTGAGCTGGGGCCAGCGCGTCGTGTTGTACATGGACCCCGTCATGGCGGTGACGGCGAGCCCTTCGGTCAGGGGGCGATTCGGGTCGTTGGTTGTCAGCGGGTTCTTCTCGAGGGATTCCAGGAAGGAGCGGACGGTGGCGATGCCCTCTTCCCGGCTGTGTCCCATGGGGCACGAGGCCTGGGTGGCGCAGTCGCTGATCCACTGTTGGAGAGAGGCGTCGAGTCCGCGCATTTGGAGCGCGGAGATTTCGTCGACGCTGAGCGAGGGGTCCAGGGCGCCGTCGAGGACGAAGCGGCCGACGCGCTCGGGGAAGAGGCCGGCGTAGGTGGCGCCGAGGAAGGTGCCGTAGGAGTAGCCGAGGAGGTTGAGGGTCTCCTGGCCGAGCACCGCGCGCACCATGTCGAAGTCGCGCGCGGCGCTGACGGTGTCGATGTGTTCGAAGAGGCTGCCGGAATGGGAGCGGCATCCGTCGGCGAGGGAGCGGGAGTCTTCCTTGACCTCGACGATCGCGGATTGCGGGTTGTCGTCGGCGGTGTCGGTGTCTTCGCCGGCGTTGCGTTGGTCGCGTTCCTGGTCCGTCATGCAGAAGACGGGGGTGGAGGCGCCGACGCCGCGCGGGTCGAGGGCGACGATGTCGTAGGCCTTGACGACGGGTTCACCCAGTCCGAGGGCGGCGTAGTAGGGCAGCGCGGAGACGACAGTGCCGCCGGGGCCGCCGGGGTTGACGAAGAGGACGGGGGCGTCTTTCTGCCCGGAGCGGTGGATGGCCAGGGCGAGGGAGATTTGGTCGCCGTCGGGGTTCGACCAGTCGAGGGGCGCTTTGAGGAAGGCGCACTGGTATTCGCTGGCGTCGGAGGAGTCGATGCCGTCGAATTGTTCGAAGGTACCTTCGGTGCACACGCCCCACGTGATGGCCTGCTCGTAGTACGGCTGGGTGGACCCGGATTGGACGGGGATCGGCGCGGACGAGGCCGTGGCTGTGGTCGTGGGTACGGGTCCCCTGGGCTGGGTCCCGTAGTAGCCGACGACGGTCAGGACGATCGCGACGACGGCGAGGATCGCGACGGCTGCGACCGCGAAGGAGCGTGTCTTCATGGCCCCGATTGTATACGCTGAATCGCCGGGTCAGTTTTCAGGCCTGTGGGCGCAGGGAGATCGCCATGTCTTCGAGGACGAGGAGGGGGTTGCCGTTGGCGATGAGGCGCCGGCGCGCCGTCTCGATGTGGTCGACGCGCGCGAGGGTCTGGCGAGGCGTGGAATCCTGCGCAATCTCGTGCACCAGGTCGGACAGGTCCGTGTTGATGAGCTCGCCGTCCCCGCCCACCTGGACCATGAGGACGTCGCGGTAGATCGCGAGCAGGTCGATGAGGGCGCGGTCGATCGCGTCGGTGAGGGCGCGCTTGGAGCGGCGCTTCTGATCTTCCTCGAGCTGGCGGATCATCGTGCGCGAGGCCTTGGTGGCGCTCTCTCCTTCCTCCATGCCGAGCTGGCGCAGCAGCTCGGCCTTTTCGCGGGCGTTGCGCTCGCTGACCTGGGCGTCGGCTTGGGCTTTCGCGGTCTCGAGGAGGCGGTCGGCGGCCATGACGGCCTCGCCGACGCTGCGCACGGAGGCGGGGGCGGTGATAATGGCGCGGCGACGTTCGCGCATCTGGGGGTCGCGGGCGAGCGCGCGGGCCAGCCCAATGTGGGATTGGGCGGCGCGCGCAGCGTCGAGGGCGACGTCGGGGGTGGCGACGCCTTCGCGCACGAGCAGGTCGGCGACGGCGGCGGCCGTGGGGATGCGCAGGCCGAGGTGGCGGCAGCGCGAGCGGATCGTGGCGATCATGTCTTCGGGGCTGGGCGCGCACAGGAGCCACACGGTGTGCTCGGGTGGCTCTTCGATGGCTTTGAGGAGCGCGTTCGCGCCGGATTCGCCCAGGCGGTCCGCGTCCTCGACGACGATGACGCGCCACAGGCCCTGGGAGGGCGAGGACTGGGCCTGGAGCACGAGGGAGCGGGCAGTGTCGACGTTGATGATCGAGGTCTCGGTGGCCGCGAAAACGACGTCGGCGTTTGTGCGGGCCATGGTGGTGCGGCAGCCGGGGCACACTCCGCACCCGGGTGTTTCGCCCGTGCACTGGAGGGCGGCCGCGAAGGCGCGGGCGGCGACCGACCGGCCCGACCCGGGCGGGCCGGTAATGAGCCAGGCGTGGCTCATGGAGCGGGCCTCGTCGGAGGCGCGCCCACCGCGGGAGGCGACGATAGCGCGGGCGGACGCCGCGGCATCGCTGAGCTTAGCGACCGCCGCTTCCTGTCCGACCAGCGAGGACCAGACGCTCATTCTTCATCCCACAGCGCGCCCTGGGATTCACCCAGGGCTCCCACCATGGTCGCGGGCTTGCGCGAAGAGCGCTGCTCGCCGGACCCCGTGCGTGGCGCCGAGGCCCCGGGGGCCGCCTCGGGGGCCGCCTCGGGCACGGACGACTCCGCAGACGATGCCGACTCCTCGGGGGCCTCGGAGGACGAGGCCGGGGTGTCCTGAGCCAGCGCACCCGAGGGCGCGTCCACGGCCTCGTCGATGGTGGCGACTCCGCCCTCGAAGCGTTCGACGAGGACGCCGCGGATCTCGGAGAAGACCTCGTCGACAGTGCCCACCGCGTCGATGACGACGATGCGCTCGGGCTCGGCGTCGGCGAGTCGCAGGTACTGGTGGCGCACACGCTCGTGGAAGTCCATGGACTCGCGTTCCATGCGGTCCGGGGCGTCGGTGCGGCGGCGCGCGCCGACCTCGGGAGGCAGGTCCAGGAGGAAGGTCAGGGACGGGTAGAGGCCCTGGGTCGCCCAGGCGCTCAGGGACGCGATCTCGTCGACGCCAAGGGAGCGGGCCGCGCCCTGGTAGGCCAGCGAGGAGTCAATGTAGCGGTCCCCCAGGACGACGGCGCCGCGTTCGAGGGCGGGGCCGATGACCGTGGCGACGTGGTAGGCGCGGTCGGCCGCGTACAGGAGGGCCTCCGTGCGCGCGTCGACGTCCTCGGGGCCGTTTTGCACGAGGCGGCGGATTTCCGTGCCGAGCTCGGTGCCGCCCGGCTCGCGGGTGACGATGACCTCGCGGCCACGGCTCTCGAACCACTCGCGCACCGACTGGATCTGCGTGGACTTCCCCGAGCCGTCGCCACCTTCGAAGGTGATGAACACTCCTCGCGCCGCCATCAGCTGTCCTTCTTCGTCGCGGCCTTCTTGGTGGCCGTCTTCTTCGCGGTGGTCTTCTTTGCCGTCGCCTTCTTGGTGGTCGTCTTCTTCGCGGCCGTCTTGCGCGTGCGCTTGGGGGCGGGGCCCTTGGCGCGCTTATCCGCCAACAGCTCGTAGGCGCGCTCGGCCGTCAGGTCCTCGACCGTCTCCGCGCGCGGGACGGTCACGTTGGTCTCGCCGTCCGTCACGTAGGGGCCGAAGCGGCCGTCCTTGACGGTGACCTTCTTGCCCGAGATCGGGTCCTCGCCGAACTCGCGCAGCGGCGGGCGGGCGGCGCCGCGGCCGCGGGTCTTGGGCTGGGCGTAGATGGCCAGGGCCTCATCCAGGGTGATGGTGAGCAGCTGGTCCTCGGAGGCCAGCGTGCGCGAGTCCGTCCCCTTCTTCAGGTAGGGGCCGTAGCGACCGTTCTGCGCGGTAATGGCCTCGCCTGAGGCCGGGTCGGTGCCCACCTCGCGCGGCAGGGACAGCAGACTCAGGGCGTCCTCGAGGGTGACGGTCGCGATGTCCATGGTCTTGAACAGGGAGGCGGTGCGCGGCTTGGCGGCGCTCTTCTTCGCCTTCTTCGCGCCGGCCTGGTCCCCTTCGGCCGACTCGGGGAGGAGCTCGGTGACGTAGGGGCCGTAGCGGCCGTCCTTGACGATGATCGTGTGGCCGGTTGCGGGGTCGACGCCGAGCTCGCGGCCGTCGTCGGCGGCGCGGGCGAAAAGCTGGTCGATGAGTTCGTCCGTCAGCTCGTCGGGGGCAACCTCCGGCGGCACGTTCGCGCGCGTCCCGTCGGCCTTTTCCATGTAGGGTCCGTAGCGGCCCACGCGCAGCGTCACGCTGCGGCCCAGGTCGATCGAGTTGACGGCGCGCGCGTCGATATCGTCGCCCAGGGAGGCGACGTCGTGGCGCAGGCCGCCATTCTCGCCCGTGCCGTCGGGGCCGAAGAAGAAGCCAGTCAGGAAGTCCGTGCCGTTCTCCTGGCCCGCGGCGATACGGTCCAGGTCGCCCTCCATCGAGGCCGTGAAGTCGTAGTCGACCAGGTTCGCGAGGTTCTCCTCGAGGAGGCGCGTGACGGAGAACGCGAGCCACGTGGGCACCAGGTACTGGCCGCGATGCGTGACGTACCCACGGTCCCCGATCGTCTGGATGGTGGCCGCGTAGGTGGAGGGTCGGCCGATGCCGAGCTCCTCCATGGTCTTGACCAGCGTGGCCTCCGTGTAGCGGCCCGGGGGCTGGGTTTCGTGGCCATCGGGGGTGGCCTCGGTCAGCGTCGCGGGATCCCCCTCGGCGACGTCGGGCAGGGTCTTCTCCGCGTCGTTCTTTTCCGAGTCGTAGCGCCCCTGGTCGCGCCCCTCCTGGTAGGCCAGGCGGAAGCCCGGGGAGGTGATGACTGTGCCCGAGGCCGAGGAGATCACGTCGTGACGCGCGCCGTCGACCTCAATGCCGGTGAGCACGCGGATCGTCGCCGTGTAGCCAAGAGCGTCGGCCATCTGCGAGGCGACCGTGCGCTTCCAGATCAGGTCGTACAGGGCGAGCTGCTGCTTGGACAGGGAGCCCGCGACTTCGCCGGGCGTGCGGAAGTGGTCGCCGGCGGGGCGGATCGCCTCGTGCGCCTCCTGCGCGCCCTTCGACGTGGTGCCGTACAGGCGCGGGGAGTCGGCCACGGCCTCGGCACCATAAAGCTGGGTGGCCTGCTCGCGGGCGGCGTGGATTGCCTGGCTGGACAGGGCCGTGGAGTCGGTACGCATGTAGGTGATGTAACCGGACTCGTAGAGGGACTGGGCGGTGCGCATCGTCGAGGAGGCGTTCCAGTGCAGTTTGCGCGACGCCTCCTGCTGGAGGGTGGACGTCGTGAAGGGGGCGGCCGGGCGGCGGCGGTAGGGCTTGCGGGTCACCGAGTCGATGACCGAGGCCGGGGCGTCTTCCAGCGCGCGCGCGTAGGAGCGGGCGGTGGCCTCGTCCAGGTGGAGGACGCCGGCCTTGGTGGCCTTCGCGCTCAGCTCGCCCTTCTCGGAAAAGTCGGAGCCGGTCGCGATGGCGTGGCCGTCCACGGAGGCCACGCGCGCGCCGAAGGCCTGGCCTGCCGACGTGAAGGCCGTGTCGATCGACCAGTATTGGGCGCTCACGTGCGCCATGCGGTCACGCTCCCTGGCGACGACGAGGCGCGTGGCCACCGACTGCACGCGGCCGGCGGACAGGGAGGGTCGGATTTTGCGCCATAGGAGGGGCGAGACCTCGTAGCCGTAGAGGCGGTCGAGGATGCGGCGGGTCTCCTGCGCGTCGACGAGGTCGGTGTCCAGGTCGCGCGTGTTCTCCAGGGCGCGCTGGATCGCTTCCTTCGTGATTTCGTGGAAGACCATGCGGCGAACGGGCACCTTCGGCTTGAGCACCTGGAGGAGGTGCCACGCGATGGCCTCACCCTCGCGGTCCTCATCGGTTGCGAGGAAGAGTTCGTCGGATTCCTTGAGGAGTTTCTTGAGTTCGGTGACCTTTTTCTTCTTGTCCGGGTTCACCACGTAGTAGGGCGTGAAGCCCTCGTCGACGTTGACGGCGAAGCGGCCGAATGGCCCCTTTTTCATGTCTTTGGGCAGCTCGGAGGGTTGCGGGAGGTCGCGGATGTGGCCGATGGAGGCGGTCACGTGGTAGTCGGGACCCAGGTATCCCTCGATGGTGGCTGCTTTCGCAGGAGACTCCACGATCACGAGCTTCGTCGCTGACATTGCCTGTCCCTTCCCGTCAGTTCCCCAGTATTTGTAGCACCTCGTCGGCGAGCGCACGCGTCGAGGCATCTGGGATGGACCTTACCGCGTCCCACCCACATCTGGGTACCGGGGGCGCTTCCGCGCGTCTCACGCCCTTCGGGTTTGACATTGACGAGGCCGTGGCGGATTCTCGCGCGCGTGCGCGACCGGGTGGCGCGGCGGTGGGCGCACGTTGCGATACCTATACATAGGGCGCGCCCCGGCCTCGTCTGGCCTGCGACGCCACCAAAATTACCCGGTTACTAGCGGATGCAGTTACGATCAGGTCCATGAGATTCCCAGACGAAGACGCCTACGTCGAGGCCGGGGCCATCACCCGCCTCTGGTACCGGATCATCTGCCCCTTCACCTTCGGCGCACGCCTGTGGATGGTGACAACATCGATCCTGTGCGCCCTCGCCGTCATGCATTCAGCGAACGGCTCGTGGGGCTACCACGGCCGCGCCCAAGACACCGGATTCCTCTCCGGGAACTTCGTCAACGGCGTGCGCTTGGCGTGGCAGATCGACGCGGCGGACGCGGGCCTGGACCGCATCGACAACTTCCGCGTCGGTGACGAATACATCTATCTGGTCGGGTATAAGGGGGCTCAGCGCAGCGTCGTCGCCTTCGACGCCTCCTATTCCACCCCGCGCGAGCTGTGGCGCACCAACGTCGACGACGAGGAAGGGGTGAACTGGTGGGGCGATGACCTGCTCGTGGGCAACACCCTGGTGTCGACCGCTGACGGGTCGACGCGCTCGAACTGGCCGACCCCGAGCGTTCGCCTAGGGGACTCCCCCTACCATCACCCCACAGGAAGCGGACCGAGCACGGGGCCGATCGGATCGATTCGCCTGTACTGCCCCGCTCCCTCCTCAACTCCTTGCCAGGCCTGGGACAAGACCGGGACCCACGTGTGGGACTTCGACGCCTCCACCGGCTCCTTTCCCGACTCCGTCACCCCGCTGGAGGGCTGGGTGCCCCTACGCGCGTGGGAGCCATCGTCGACCGGCCCGGCCATGGGATATACGCTCGACGAGCTCACGGGCTTCCTCAATCTGGACACTGGAGAGCGTGTCGGCCTGGATGCCATCGAGGAGGCGTGCGGGCCCGCTACGCTGGAGGATTCGGAGGGCATACCCTATTGCCGCATCACCAAGAAATTTAAACATCAGCACCTCATCCTGCGTGCCTCCGACGGGTGGATCGTCGGCGACGGCATTGGATACATCGCGACCGTCGCCCCCGACGGCTCGAACCCGCAGGTGATGCACCTGGATGCACAAGCCTCGGAGCGCCTCCTGTTCCTGCGAACATACCCCGATCTGGGTTCCGAGCAGACCCCTACGACAGAACAGTTCATGCACTTTGCGGCCACGGGCGAGGCATCGTGGGACTCCTCGATCACCCTGGCGCCGGGAGACTACGACGCCCCAATCTCCATCAACGAGGAGACCACCATCAGCACCGGACAGTCGTACTACGGAACGAGCGCCGACAACCCCAGCGTGTGGCTGGGTAACCCCGCGCTCAGCGAGGATGCGTCCGTCGTGTTGCTCCCCCACATCAACGTGGCCCCCACCTCCTTCATCCCCAAGGGAGAATGGCGTCCGCTTCTCGTCGACGTGAATGCGGCCGCCAATGCCACGAGCACCGCAGCCGATTCAGACAAGTACGCCATTGGCTCCTACGCCGTCCCCGGGTGGGAAAACCTCCACATGACGTCGGCGACAACAGTGTTTGACGACCTGATCGTCGGCTTTGCGTCGCCCGCGCAGGCCCCCTGGTACAAGCGCCTAGCCGCCCTGTCTGCCGCCCCCGGCGAGCGCATCGTCGGCCTGACCCCCGCACCCGGACCATCAAGGAGCATCCGATGAACCTCCCCAAGAAGCTGACTTCCTTGCGCGAGGCCCTGCCGACCGTCCTCCGCCGCCTCGCCATCGCATTGGCCGCGACCCTCGTTGGCGCGCTAGCCGTCAGTGCCTCCTGGCTCATGCACAGGCCCGTCGGGTACTCCGGCGACGCGCACACATCCTCCCTGATCTCCCCAGACTTCGCCTCGGGCTTCGACGTCGCCTGGGAGCTGACGGGCGAGGACCTCGGCGTGGGCGGGTCGCTATACGCGTATGAAGAGGTCGACGGGCGTCTCGTCGCCCTTTTCGGAGAGAAGGGTCAGCCTTCCACGCTCGTGGGTCTCGACCTGAGCGGCGAGAACCCCTCGGTCCTGTGGCGCCGCGAGGTGCCGGACGTCGATTCGCCGATGTTCGCATGGGAGGACTCCGTCGTGGTCGCGGGACAGACGATCCGCGTCGCCGACGGCGAGGTCACCGCCACCTGGGAGATGCCACTCCCCGCGAATGCAACCTCGCGCTTCGAACGGTACGACCACAAGGCCCTCATCAACGTGGGAGGCAACCAGGTCGACCCCTCATCCGCGGGTTTCTTACGCGTGACGTGGCCCGTCATTGTCGTCTGTTACCCGAGAGACATGGCACGCGCCGTTCAGGATTTCGACTACCTGTGCCTGGGGTGGAACAAAGACGGAACCGAAGCATGGAGATACAAGGTGAACGTCTACCTCTCCCCGTACGACCTTCAGGGCCCCGGTATCCCGTTGCCCGTGACGGCGGTCGACGGCTACGTTCCCGTCTCCCCGAATTTCGGCTACGAGGATCGCCCGGTCGGCGCCTTCCTCCACCTGGCCGACGGAGTCCTCGTTGAGAGCACGACCTACAATGCGGATGCTCTAGTGCCTGTTGCGGACGGATGGCTGCTAGAGGGAGCGACGGACGACCCCCAGCAGCGCGCCCTCGTCACGCTGGCCCCTGACGGAACCGAGGTGTCACGCACTCGCCTCGTTGATCCACTCATGAAGCTGTCGGACCTCGACTTTGTGAAGTGCTGGGACGAGGACGGGAATGTCGTGCGCCCGACGAGCGAGCAGGCAGCATCCACTCTCACCTCTGGGGAGTTCCCCTGGGCGTCCGTATGCGTACAGAGGGATCAACACTCCGAAAAGGGTTTCTCCATGTTGAATGGCCGTCGTCTGATGGCGACGAATGGAGTGAGCGGATCCGAGAACGGCACCTATCCGGAGAGCCTGATCCCCGCGACGGACGGTTCCCTGATTCTCTCCCAACCCCCGGAGGATAAGGACTCGACGGACAAGAACCCGCCGATGAACCTGTATGCTGCCCCCTCGGGCATCCAGCTGGCCTCGCTGGAAGATGTTGGAGCGCACCACGCGCAGCCTTTCTACGACGACCTGCTCATCACCTCTCCGACCATCGATTCTCCGGGCGCAATACTGCGCTCCTATTTGGGTATGTACCCCCACCCGGACACGGTACTCATGGGGATCACGCCGAAGCGGGCGGGCTGACCCCCAGGACGTGCGCTGACCGACACCGAGATCGGAAGAGCACACGTCTGAACTCCAGTCACTCTCGCG
>ERZ1674037.174-NODE-175-length-9912-cov-24.099523_pt1 | contig 9912 bp, 10 predicted proteins | sample MGYA00581136_ERZ1674037 | MGnify/ENA primary metagenome ERZ1674037 (study PRJEB41354, sample SAMEA4873341) | human saliva metagenome | biome: human-associated habitat [ENVO:00009003]; feature: mouth environment [ENVO:08000002]; material: saliva material...
GTCGTCGATGCGCTGATGACGCAGTCCGACCTCTCGGCGACGCTTCTGGCGCAGCTCGGGCTGAGCTACCGCTCGTTCACCTTCGCCCGCAATGTCCTTGCACCGAACTATACCTATCCCTTCGCCTACTACACGTTCAATGATGGCTTCGGCTTCGTCGACGGCACGGGCGTCACGGTGATGGACAATGTCAGCGGCCGTGGCATCGAGGTGACTCCCGCGCCCTCGGAGCGCCGCACAGCCCTCGGCCGTGCGCTCCTCCAGCTGACGCACGACGACCTCGCCCGCCGGTAAAGGCATCTCCTTCGCGAGGTGGATAGGTTAACGAAAACGGCTTTTCGTTAACCTATCATAGAGGACATGTTAAGCAAATCGGCATATCGTTAACCTATTCTCCACTATAAAGCAGCCCGCCCCCGTCCACTCATATTGGACGGGGGCAGGCTGCGCTTTGTGGAGCTGGGCTTACTTCTTCTTGCGCTCGCGCCAGCTCTTGATGATGGGGTAGAAGACCGTGACGCCCGAGAAGGCGAGCATGAGGATCGTCAAGCCATCGAGGCGCAGGCCAGAGGAGATGATCCAGATGACCAGCGCCAGCCAGAGGATGGTGATGACGACCATCTGCGTCGGGGTCAGGGGACGACGGTAGGCCATAGCGGTCGGCTCTTAGCGGCGAAGAAGCTCAGCAGCTTCGCGTGCGAAGTAGGTGAGGATGAGGTCGGCACCAGCGCGCTTGATCGAGAGCAGGCTCTCCATCATGATGCGCTCGCGGTCGATCCAGCCATTGAGACCAGCCGCCTGGATCATAGCGTATTCGCCACTGACCTGATAGGCAGCCAAAGGCAGATCGTAGCGGTCACGTGCCCAGCGGATGACGTCGAGGTAGGGCAGGGCGGGCTTGACCATGACGATGTCAGCACCTTCGGCGATGTCGCCTTCGATCTCACGCATGGCCTCACGGATGTTCGCAGGATCCATCTGGTAGCTGCGGCGGTCGCCGAAGCTGGGGGCGGAGTCGGCAGCATCACGGAAGGGGCCGTAGAAGGCGGAGCTGAACTTCGCAGCGTACGACATGATGGGGAGCTGCTCGTAGCTAGCTTCGTCAAGGGCTTGACGCATGGCGGCGATACGGCCGTCCATCATATCGGAGGGCGCGACGATGTCGGCGCCTGCTTCGGCGAAGGAGACCGCCTGACGGCAGAGGTAGGGCAGGGTAGCGTCATTGTCCACGGTATAGTGGTCGTGGAGGATACCGCAGTGGCCGTGGTCGGTGTATTCGCACATGCAGATATCTGCGATGACGATGAGGTCGGGCAGGGCAGCCTTGAGCGCGCGGATACCCTGCTGTACGATGCCGTTGTGTGAATAGGCTTCGCTACCGGTGTGGTCCTTGTGCTCGGGGATACCGAAGAGCATCACCGAGAGTACGCCTATACTGTAGAGGCCTTCGCACTCCTTGACGAGCTCATCGACCGAGAGGCGGTACTGCCCAGGCATGGTCTTGATCTCCTTGCGGATGCCACTGCCGTGGACGACGAAGAGGGGAGCGATGAAGTCAGCGGGCTCGAGAGCGGTCTCACGAACGAGCGCACGGAGGTTGGGGGTCATGCGTAGGCGACGCAGACGACTGATTGGATACATAGGGCTTATGGTTGATTAGGAATACTATCAGTGGTGTGTGCTGCCATGCCGTCTACGAAGTAGGGGCTGAGGCGGATGCTATCCTCGCGGGAGAAAGGTCCCGCAGAGCGCAGGACTGCCCAGCTAAGACGCTTGCCGTGGCGTAGGATGAGCTTGCGCAGGGTGGCACTCTGCTCTCGGGAGAGGTAGGGATGCCAGGGGAGGGAGTCGGCACGGAGCTGAGGGAGGGCGAAGTGCTTCGGGGGCGTCTTGATGACGAACCACGGGCGCAGGGCGAGGAACTTATCCTCATCCATACCATAGACCTCCTGTAGCTGTAATACGGTGTAGTAGCCACCGAGGCGCTCGCGTAGAGCGAGGATGCGATGGGCATAGGCAGGGCCGATACCTGGGACGCGCAGGAGCGTCAGCGAGTCGATGCGGTTGAGGTCAAGGCTGACGTAGTGGGCGAACTTCTCCCCTCGTGCTGCAGCTCCTGCTGGCGGGCCTACATAGTGCGGGTCACGTATGAGGCTATCGCGGTGGGGCTGCTGTCCTTCGGGTGCGGTGCTCTGGGCCTTACTCCCCGCTTCGATCGCCTGCATAGACTGTTGTGGGGCGGGCGAGCTGTGCGGGGCGAAGGCATAGAGTGCCAGCCCCGAGAGGGTGATGAGCGAGAGGATGAGTAAGAATAGGCGCTCACTGCGGCTCGTGGTGGTCTTCCTCTGACGCATCGCTGGGATGGCTTAGCCGACGTGCTCCTCGGTGGGGGCTTCGGTGCGGGTGTGTATAGCCTCGATACGGCCGTCACGCAGCACGATCATACGGTCGGCTTGGGCGGCGAAGTCGGGGTCGTGGGTGACGATGACGAAGGTCTGGCCGAGTTCGTCGCGCAGATCGAAGAAGAGCTGGTGAAGGCTCTGCTTACTCGCCGTGTCAAGGCTCCCCGATGGTTCGTCGGCGAAGATGACCGCAGGCGAATTGATGAGGGCACGGGCTACGGCGACACGCTGGCTCTCACCGCCCGATAGCTCGGCAGGCTTGTGCGAGGCACGCTCCGCAAGGCCGAGACGCTCGAGGAGCCCAAGGGCACGCTCACGTACCTTCGAGCGGGACTCTCCTGCGATGAGGGCGGGGAGCATGACGTTCTCCAGTGCGGTGAACTCCGGTAGGAGCTGGTGCGCCTGGAAGATGAAGCCTATCTGGCGATTGCGGAGCTCGGCTTGACGGCGGGCGCTGAGGCGGGTGACTTCCTCCCCGCAGATCTTCAGCGAAGCACCTTCGGCAGGGGCTTCGAGTGTGCCGAGGATCTGGAGTAGGGTCGTCTTCCCTGCGCCGCTGGCTCCGACGATGGAGATGATCTCTCGTGGCGCGACGGTGAGGTCGATGCCCTTGAGGACCTCGAGTGAGCCGAAGCTCTTATGGATATGGGTAGCCTCGATGATCATAGGCTGGTAGGCTCAGTAGTGGGGTGATGCTGGATATGCTGAATGACGTAGGCCGCCAGATGACAGCCGAAGAGTGCGGGCATATAGGAGACGGTACCAGCGGTAGAGCGCTTGCACTGCTCTCCCTCGATCTCCTTGACGGCGTCGGAGTCCGGTAGCTCTGTGGAGAAGACCACGGGGAGTCCCTTGCGGATGCCGAACTTACGCAAGCGCTTACGCAGGGCACGTGCCAGCGTACAGTTGTAGCTCTTATTCAGGTCGGCCTGGTGGATCTGCGTCGGGTCGCTCTTGGCGCCTGCACCCATGGAGCTGATGATCGGCAGGCCGCGTTCCATGGACTTGGCGATGAGGTGCACCTTCGGGCTCAGCGAGTCGATGGCGTCGATGACGTAGTCGTAGCGGTGGCGGTCGAGGAGCTCGATCATGTTCTCATCCTTGAGGAAGGCCTCGATGACCTCCAGCTGGATGTGGGGGTTGATGGCGCGAAGGCGTGCCGCCAGGACGCTGGCTTTCGCCTCGCCGATGGTCTCGGTGGTGGCTACGAGCTGGCGGTTGATGTTCGACGGCTGCACGATGTCGGCGTCGACGATAGTCATACGGCCGATGCCTGCGCGGGCGATGAGCTCGGCTGCGAAGCCACCGACACCGCCGAGGCCGACGATGAGGACGTGACACTGGGCGAGCTCGCTCACGCGCTCGTCACCGAAGAGGAGGCGGGTACGCTCGGTCCACGCCTCGGGAGGAGTCTGTTGCTGGGGCTGGTTCATTGGATGCCTCGGTCGTTGAGGGCTTGCTGGTAGCGCTTAGCATTCAGCATGTGCACGGCGAAGGAGGAGGCGAAGTTGTGGTAGCCTGAGAAGTCTTCCTTAGCACACATATAGAGGTAGTCGTGGCTCTCGGCCGCGAGGACGCTGTCGATGGTGCTCGTGCGGGGCAGGATGATAGGCGTCGGGGGCAGGCCCGTGACCTTGTAAGTGTTGTAGGGGGAGTTCACCATGAGGTGCTCACCACGGATGCGCTTGAGGTCGAAGTTGCCGAGGGCGTACTTGACCGTGGGGTCAGACTGCAGGCGCATTTCCTTGCGTAGGCGGTTGAGGTAGAGCCCAGCGATACGGCGGTATTCGTCGCGCTTGCCTGATTCGCTCTCGACGATGGAGGCGAGCGTCGTCACCTCGAGGGGATTCAGCCCAAGGCGCTCTGCCTCTTCGGTGCGCTTACCCTTCCAGAAGTGCTGGTAGTGGGCATGGAGGCTGTCGAGGACTTCGCGCCCTGAGGCAGCCCAGCGCAGGGTGTGGGGCTCGCGGATGACCTCGGCGTAGAAGGCACCAGGCTTCGTGCCATACTGCGCCATGAGGGCGGAGTCAGCGAGGAGTGTGCGGAGCGTGTCGGCCTTCACCCAGAGATGCTGGGCGAGGAAGTCCACGAGCTCGGAGTCCTTGCGTACGGAGGGAGGCGTGAGCTTCAGCGGGCTGTCCTTCCCTTCCTTGAGGAGGGTGATGAGCTCCTGCATCGTCGTGGAGCGGAGGACGGCGTAGCGACCTGGGCGCAGCGCGTCGCCCGTCTCGCTAAGCCCCTGCACTGCCGCCAGACGGTCGAAGACACGGGGGAAGCGCAGCCAGAGCTTCTTCTGCATCTGCTCACGTAGCTCGGCATAGTTGCTCCCTGGGGCTACGAGGAGGTAGGTCGTGTCGGTGGCGGGGCGACCAGCAGGCGTGGTATAGAGGTAGCCACCAGCGAGGGCTGCTGCGGCTACGATGATGAGGATCAGGATGACGAAGACGCGCGTGCCTCGGCCACGACTGCGGTGGGGTGAGGAGAAGGAGCGTCGGCCATTGAGCCGCTGGTAGTGGGCTACTGAATGCTTACTCATACGGAGTGGGATGTCGGATTAGCGGAAGATATCGGCGGGCTCAGCGAGGCGCTTCAGCTCGCTACCGCGGATAGCATAGAAGGAAGGCAGGCTCTGGGCATTGTAGTCCTGAGCTGCGGTATGGTTGAGGTCTTGGACGCAGATCCAGGGCAGAGCGCGTGAAGCATTCTTCCACAGATAGGCGTCTTGATCTTCGGAGACTTCGAAGATGATGAGGTCGGGGTGGGCGGACTGCAGGGCGCGCAGCTCTGCGACGAGGGCGGGCGACCAGTCGCCAGCGTAGGCAGTGAAGCAGACGAGGACGGGGTGGCCCTTAGCAGCCTCAGCGGTGAGGGAGCGCATCTGCCCCTTCTGGTCACGCAGGCGGATCTCGGGGAAGGCGACGACCTCCACGGGCGCAGCCGTCATCGTCGTGTCGGGATGGGCCTCACGCTGACGGGCACGCGCCATAGCGATGGAGCGCAGAGCAGCCTGCTTCAGGAGTGGCGTGTAGGGGGCATTGGGGTGGAAGGCATCGTAGGCCGTAGCGACAGCGGAGAAGGCGCGGTCATCGCCAGGATGGTCGATGGAGAAGTACGTGCCACCGAGGTAGCTCTGGAAGAGGGCGTAGTAGGCAGCAGCGCCCTTGGGGTCGTTGAAGATATACTTGCTCGTGAGGGTGTTCTTCAGCTGCGTGGAGAGCGAGTCGATACGTGCCAGAGCTACGCCTCGGTCGAGGGTACCATTATTGAGCTGTGTGAGGATCGCCTCGATAGCCTTGTCGGTGGCGGTGCGCAGCTGACCGATCTCACGGATCTGCTTATTGGCCTCGTCGCCCGACTCGATCTTGTAGGTCGAGAAGAGGTCCTTGCCCGAAGCCGAGAGGGTGAGGTGTGTGAGGGAGTCGGCTGCGAAGGGAATGAAGCTCTCCCCGAGGCGCAGGCGGTAGAAGGCGGGATAGCTATGTGCCTCGCGATGGAAGCGGAAGCGACCCTTCTCGTCGAGGGTCACGGAGTCGATGAGCTGAGGTTCGTCGGTGTCGGTCGTCTCGAGGTAGAGCGTCTTGCCTGCGGCATCGGTGATGGTGCCTTCGGCGGTGAACTCATTGCCTCCGCTCTTGGAGCAGGAGCCGAGAGCGAGGGAGCCGAGGAGAAGGAGGGAGAGGCGGAGCTTCGTCTTATTCATTGTCTGCCGTGTGAGGTATGTGATAGATGGGGCTATTAGAGTGTGGGGCCGTCCCAGTGCTCGCCGGTGGCGAGGAGCATCTCCTCGGCGCGGGCGACCTCGGCGAAGAGCTCTTCGCGTGTGGCAGCCTTGAGCATAGCGATGCGTACGGGGCGGAAGTTATCGATACCCTTGAAGATAGGGCTGGCGGCTATATGGCGACGGCTGTGGAGGATGCCACGGCGCTCGTCGAGCTTGCGGATATTGTTGTCGACGAGCTGGCGGAGTACGTCGACGTAGAAGGCCTTCGGGTGGCGGGGAGCAGGCTCGCCCGTCTGGAGATAGTGCTTCATCTCCTCGAAGATCCAGGGCTGGCCGATGGTGGCACGCCCGACCATCACAGCATCGACGCCGTAGGTGTCGAAGGCACGCTTGGCCTCTTCGCCTGTGGTGACGTCACCATTGCCGATGATAGGGATGTGCATACGGGGATTCTCCTTCACCTTGCCGATGAGTGTCCAGTCGGCCGAGCCGGTGTACATCTGGGCGCGGGTACGGCCGTGGATGGTGAGGGCTTGGATGCCCACGTCCTGGAGGGCTTCCGCGAGCTCGACGATGATCTTACTATCGTTGTCCCAGCCGAGGCGGGTCTTTACGGTGACGGGGATCTTCACGGCCTTGACGATCTCGCTGACGATGCGGAGCATGACGTCGGGGCAGCGAAGCATACCGCTACCAGCGCCCTTGCCAGCGACACGCTTGACGGGGCAGCCGAAGTTCAGGTCCAGCACCTCGGGGCCGGCGGCCTCGGCGATACGGGCGGCTTCGACCATAGGCTCGACCTCGCGGCCGTAGATCTGGATGGCTACGGGGCGCTCTTCGGCGCTGATCTCGAGCTTGCGCGTCGTGCCAGCGACCTGACGGATGAGGGCGTCAGCACTGAGGAACTCGGTGTAGACCATGTCTGCACCGAAGTGGCGACAGAGGAGACGGAAGGCGGCATCCGTCACATCCTCCATGGGGGCCAGTAGCAGGGGGCGCTCCCCGAGATCGACCGTACCTATTTTCATTCGCTTATCTGGGCTATGTATTGGGAGGCCGTCGTGAGGGCCTCGTGGATATTGGGGCAGATGTAGGTGTCACCGATGAGGTCGGCGATACCTGTGGCACGGAGGGTCTCATGGACGCTGGGGCGCACGCCCGAGAGGACGAGCTGGATACCCTCAGCCTGTGAGGTCTCGATGAGAATGCGGAGGTTGCGCACTGCCGTAGAGTCCATGAAGGGTACCTGACGCATACGCAGGATGCGCACCTTCGGGCGCGCCTTGGTGGCGAGGACGATCTCCTCGAAGCGGTTGGCGATACCGAAGAAGAAGGGGCCTTCGATCTCGTAGACCTCGACGCCCTTTGGCAGGTCGAGGGCTTCCTCACGACCTGCGAGCTGGCCGTCATCCTCGGAGCTGTGCACGTGGAGTTTGTCGCGGGAGACGACGATGCGAGTGGACTCGATGATACGGCGCATGAAGAGGAGCATGGAGAGTAGGAGACCCAGCTCAATAGCTATGGTGAGATCGAAGAGTACCGTGAGGAAGAAGGTGACGGCAAGCACGGCGATATCGCTCTTCGGGCCACGCAGCGAAGCGCGTACCGAGCGCCATCCGCTCATGTTGTACGAGATGACGACGAGCACACCCGAGAGGCAGGCCATAGGGATGTAGGCCATCAGGGGCATGAGGAAGAGGAAGATCAGTAGGAGGACCAGAGCGTGCGTGATGCCTGCGATGGGCGTGCGGGCGCCGTTGTTGATGTTGGTCATCGTGCGGGCGATAGCTCCCGTGACGGGGATCCCGCCGAAGAAGGGCACGATGATATTGGCTACGCCCTGGGCCATCAGCTCGGTATTCGAGCGGTGGCGCTCACCGATGACCCCGTCAGCGACGCTGGCTGAGAGGAGGGACTCGATAGCGCCAAGGAGGGCGATGGTGAAGGCGGGGCCGATGAGGTGCTGCATCGTCGCCCAGCTCAGCTCGGGCACGACGAGGTCGGGGATCTTCGAGGAGATCGTGTAGCGGTCGCCGATGGTGTCGAGGCCCGTGACGCCAGCATACTCCTTGAGGAGGTAGCAGACGATGGTCATCACGATGATGGCGACGAGGGAGCCAGGGACGACCTTTGTGAGGCGTGGGGTGAGCTGGATGAGGAGGATGCTCCCCAGACCGATGGCGAGCGTAGGCAGGTGGACGGAGCCGAGCGAGGAGAGGAGGACGCCCCACTTCGGTACAAACTCCTTCGGTAGACCCGTCAGCCCGAGGCCGAGGAGGTCATTGACCTGCGTGGTGAAGATGGTCACAGCGATACCAGCCGTGAAGCCTAAGATAATCGGATAGGGGATGAACTTGATGAGCGATCCGAGCTTCAGCGCGCCCATCAGTAGGAGGAGGATACCCGCCATCAGCGTGGCGATGAGTAGCCCACCCTGACCGTACTCGCCGATGATGCCGAGGACGATGATGATGAAGGCGCCCGTAGGCCCCCCGATCTGTACGGAGCTACCCCCGAGAGCCGAGACGATGAGCCCCCCGAGGACGGCGGTGATAAGCCCCACTTCGGGCGATACCCCGCTGGCGATAGCGAATGCGATGGCCATAGGTAGAGCGACGATCCCCACGATGAGCCCCGCTAAGAGGTCACGCGTGAGGCCCTGCCGCGTGTAGCCCTTGAGGCTATCGATGAGCATGGGGCGGAAGTTCAAGCGCTGCATGTCGAGTAAAAAGTAGGTTTTCTTCCTATACGATTAAATAGCTGTTAGATTACAAAGATAAGGAAAAGCCCCCGTGCCTCTGGGGGCGCTGACCTCGTAGGCAGGGCTTGCGCATCGAAATCCTCCCGTGCCGTTGGCGTCTATACGCTGCATTGTATGCACGTGTACTCCTCCTGCTCATCGCGACCTCTGCATATCCTATTACTCGCCCAGTGAGGGTAGAGCCAAAGACGAGACAGGAGAAGGCGATCGCCTTCTCCTGCTATTTCGATCGAGGTAGCCCCCGTATCAAGGTGGGCTTCCGTATGCTTTGCCCGAGGCTGTATAAGGAACTTCCCCTACTTCTTTACACGTCGTAGCGTGCAGACCTCAGCATCGTAGGGGGCAGAGAGATAATCAGGCACGATCACAGGGCGATCGATCCCGATCATGCTCCTTCGGCGTACTACTATCGTATCATGTGCCGCATTCAAGCAGAGATACAGAGTGGCAAGTCCCTGATAGGGCTTGTCTGCTTTGCCATAGATAAATGGTACTTTGTAAACATCTAATAGTAGAGACCTCTTCTCTGTGTCCCAGAAAAGCCCCCAGCCCTTAATAAAGGAGGTCCCGGGCAGAAGGGAACCCGTAGGGGTGACACACGCTTTACCATCCTTTGTGATTGATAGCTCCAGTCCAAGAGCATCAGACCAATAGCGACTGTAATAGTTTGCCTTTTTCAGCACGACGATATGTACGCGCCAGAGATGGTTACCAAAGCCCATGCCCTCCCATTCTCCTACGAACTTATCGAGGTCATGATGTTGGTCCTCAAAGTAGTAGCCTTCAGGGTCGTTACGGTTGCTATCCCACACGCGTTTGAAGTCACGTAAGGCTGTGACTTGCGTCTGAGCAGAGACCCTCGCTCCAGAGAGAAGGAGTAGGAGGAATAGGAGTTTGATTAGTTTGGTCATAGTGAAAGGGGTAGGTTCATTCGGTAAGCAGTTCGGGCGACGAGTTGGTGCATCAAGCAGGGGGAACTTCCCCTACTTCTTCACGCGTCGTAGCGTGCAGACCTCAGCGTCATACGG
>ERZ1674037.181-NODE-182-length-9764-cov-21.722525_pt1 | contig 9764 bp, 9 predicted proteins | sample MGYA00581136_ERZ1674037 | MGnify/ENA primary metagenome ERZ1674037 (study PRJEB41354, sample SAMEA4873341) | human saliva metagenome | biome: human-associated habitat [ENVO:00009003]; feature: mouth environment [ENVO:08000002]; material: saliva material...
ACACGGAAGAGGTGCTCGAAGGCCAGGCGAGCGATGCGCCTACCGCCCATACGATAGCAGACGACCATAGGGATGGCCCATAAGCCTGCCTCCAGCGTCGCCGTCCCTGAGGTGACAAGGGCCGCATGAGCACGGCGCATGAGTCCGTAGGTATCTCCGAAGAGGATGGGGGTATCGCTGTACTTACCGAGGTGGTGGGCATAGTCTGCAGCGGTAAGACCTGGAGCACCAGCGATGACGACACGCCAGCCCAACTGAGAATAAGCAGCGGTGGCTGCGAGCATCTCGGGGAGGTTGTCCCGTAGCTCAGACTGACGGCTCCCCGGTACGAGGAGGAGTATCTGCTCACGCTCTACGGGCTCGGGATGCTCAGCGAGGTAGGTGAGCTTAGCATCGACACAAGGGTTGCCTATATACGCTGTGCGAAGGCCACGGTCGCTGAAGTAGCTGGTCTCAAAGGGCAGGATACTCAGCCCGAGGTCTACATAGCGGCGGAGCTGGCGTATGCGCCCTGCTCTCCACGCCCAGAGCTTGGGGAGGATATAGTAGATGACGGGGCAGCGTAGCTCCTTCTTGGCGTAGGGGAGGATGAAGCGGAAGTTGAAGTCTGCGTAGTCCACAGGGATGACCACATCGGGGGCGAAGTCACGCATAGCGGCCTGTATCTGCCGGCCGATGCGGGTGAGCTTCCCGAGGTTCTTGACGACGTTGACGATGCCCATAAAGGCGACCTCACGGTAGTGGACGATGGGGGCGACGCCTGCTGCGGCCTCCATCTTATCTCCACCCATAAAAGCAAACGAAGCCTCTGGATCCTCAGCCCGCAGCGCCCGTATGAGCGCCGAGGCGTGGAGGTCGCCAGAGGCTTCGCCTGCGACTAAGAAGTAGCGCATAGTGCTATGCTGAGCGTTGGGCCAGGGCTTCGAGTTCCTCAAGCCACTGATAGTTCGTGCAGTCGAGCTGGAGAGGCGTGAGCGTGGCCCAGCCGTCCTTGAGGTAGTGCCAGTCGGCTTGTTTGGTATCCTCGGCGGGATCTTGGCGACCCGTGAGCCAGTGGATACGCTTGCCCTTACCGTCCTCTGAGTGGACGAACTCCTCGACGAAGCGCCCTACAGTCATAGGGCATACCTTCAGACCCTTGGGCTTTGTCTTGGGGACGTTCAGCGAGAGCATCGTTTGCCAGGGTAGGGGCTTCTCAAGCATCATCTTCACCACACGCACCGTGTAGTCGATGCTGTCGGAGAAGTCGGGGTGCCAAGCGGTATCATCGAGCGACACGGCGAGCGATGGGATGCCGTAGATACAGCCTTCGCGGGCAGCACCGAGCGTGCCGGAGTAGCTCACGCAGATCCCCTCGTTGCTCCCGTGGTTGATGCCCGAGATGATGAGGTCGGGGCGCTGGTCTACGAAGAGGGTGTTCAGTGCGAGCTTGACGCAGTCCACAGGCGTACCCTCGCAGCTATATACAGCGAGGTTACCTTCGGTGGTGCGGTGCTTGAGGCGGAGGGGTTGGGTCGTGGTGATAGCGCCAGAGAAGCCCGAGCGGGGCCCGTCTGGAGCGACGATAGTCACCTGGCCGAAGGCGAGCATTGCCTGAGCGAGCTCTTGGATACCTGCGGCGCGGAAGCCGTCGTCATTGCTGAGGAGTATATGCATCTATAGGGTATAGGATCCTTACTTCGTGGAGGGCTTGATGACGCTCCCGATGCGGACGCGGTAATATAGCGAGGTATAGCTCTCGGTACGCTCCAGCATATTGTTGTTATTGAGGTACCAGGGCACTACGATAGAGGCTTCTGCCCCCTGATGGAGGTTCTGCACAGCGATCTGCAGGCCTACGGGGAGGCTGGCGACGGTCTCCTGCTGGACGGAGTTGAGGTCAAGGGTCTGGCGCACACGCATGGCCTTGAAGTTGTCCTTGATCCATTCGCTCGTCGAGTAGGCGTCACGGAAGAGCGTGACGGCATCGGTATAGTCCACCCCGACAGACGCATCGCCTGCCTTGGTGACCTTCATATAGATGAAGCCACTACCCGTGATACCGGGTACGGTGACGCGCTGGAAGTCCGTGCTGTCGGCGAAGGCGCGGAAGGCCTGTTCATTCGTGGCACGGCGCTCCTTGGCGACGTCGATAGTGCTGTTGCAGCTCGTGAGGCCAAGGAGCGTAAGCAGGGCGAGGCCTGTGGTGATCTTGCTTATCATCATTGTCTCTTAGATGAAGTGGTGGGCACCTCTCTTGGGTGGGGTTAGATCTTGCGCAGCAGACTCTTCAGTGAAGTAGCCTCGTAGAGCACGCGGGAGAGCTCGCTGATGGCGACGCGCTCCTGCTGCATCGTGTCGCGGTGACGCAGGGTGACGGTGTTATCCTCCATCGTCTGGTGGTCGATGGTGACGCAGTAGGGCGTACCGATAGCGTCCTGACGGCGGTAGCGCTTACCGATAGAGTCCTTCTCATCGAGCTGGCAGTTGAAGTCGAACTTCAGCTCGTCGTAGATCTCCTGTGCCTTGGCATCGAGGCCGTCCTTACGCACCAGAGGCAGGATAGCGAGCTTGACAGGTGCGAGAGCTGCGGGCAGGCGAAGGACTGTGCGCTTGTCACCACCCTCGAGGGCTTCTTCTTCGTAGGAGCCACAGATGAGGCTGAGGAACATACGGTCGACACCGATAGAGGTCTCGATGACGTAGGGCACGTAGCTCTCACCCAGCTCGGGATCGAAGTACTGCATCTTCTTGCCACTGAACTCCTCGTGACGCTTCAGGTCGAAGTCCGTACGGCTGTGGATACCCTCTACTTCCTTGAAGCCGAAGGGCATCTCAAACTCGATATCCGTAGCAGCGTTGGCGTAGTGCGCCAGCTTCTCGTGGTCGTGGTAGCGGTACTTCTTGTCGCCGAGGCCGAGGGCCTTGTGCCAGCGAAGACGCAGGTCCTTCCAGAAGTCGAACCACTTGAGCTCCTCACCGGGGCGGACGAAGAACTGCATCTCCATCTGCTCGAACTCGCGCATACGGAAGATGAACTGGCGGGCAACGATCTCATTGCGGAAGGCCTTACCGATCTGTGCGATACCGAAGGGCACCTTCATACGGCCCGTCTTCTGCACATTGAGGAAGTTCACGAAGATCCCCTGAGCCGTCTCGGGGCGCAGATAAACCTTCATCGCACCATCGGCCGTGGAGCCCATCTCGGTGGCGAACATAAGGTTGAACTGACGGACCTCCGTCCAGTTGCGCGTGCCGCTGATAGGGCAGACGATCTCGTAGTCGAGGATGATCTGACGCAGCTCCTCGAGGTTGGTATCGTTCATAGCAGCAGCGAAGCGGTTGTGCAGCTCTTCCCACTTAGCCTGATACTCGAGTACACGGCTGTTGGTAGAGCGGAACTGCGCTTCGTCGAAGCTCTCGCCGAACTTCTTCGCAGCCTTGGCTACCTCCTTATTGATCTTCTCCTCGATCTTGGCCAGCTGATCCTCGATGAGGACGTCAGCGCGATAGCGCTTCTTCGAGTCCTTGTTGTCGATGAGGGGGTCATTGAAGGCATCGACGTGGCCAGAGGCCTTCCAGATCTTGGGGTGCATGAAGATCGCTGAGTCGATCCCTACGACGTTAGGAGCCAAGAGGGTCATCGCCTCCCACCAGTAGCGCTTGATGTTGTTCTTCAGTTCGCTACCGAGCTGTCCGTAGTCGTAGACAGCACCGAGGCCGTCGTAGATTTCGGAGGAGGGAAAGACGAAGCCGTATTCCTTACAGTGGGCGATCACCTTCTTAAAGAGGTCTTCTTGCTGTGCCATGAGAGCAGTTGCTTATTCTATTATCTATTTGGATTGTATCGATGTGATAGCTGCGACGAACCGACGCGAGGCGCGTACAGTCCACAAAGTTACACATTCTCCTCTACTTACGTACGCTACGGATCGGCTCCGAAAGGCCCGCTCGCTGACCGCACTTCGGGCGGGTGACTCCCGTCCGTATAGAAGTGTCATTTCGGCGAGTAGGTATAAGTTCGCCAGCCACCTCAGTGTCGGGCTCTATACCTCTACTGAATTAGCTCCGAAAGAGCGCAGGAAAACTCCTGCACGCGTGGTGGAAAAGTCTCTTAGGACTACGACTAAAGCTTTATCTCGGTACGTGGATCTTAGGACTACGTAGGTGGATGATAGGATCTACGTGCAGAGTCTATAAATCTACGTACCTGGATAGAGGATATGCTGTATAGGAGGGGACTTATAGCACTGCGGGTAGGGCGTTAGTTCTCCTATTAGGAAGGTAAAAAGGTTGTATAGCTCGCCACGTCATCGCCGTAGTGGATGGGTATAAAAAGCCGTGCGGGACGCCCTCGGCTTAGCCGAAAGCGTCCCGCACAAGGTAGGGGAATGCGCTATTAGTACAGGATGCTGATCTCGCCTTCTTTGGTGAAGAGGTCCCACATACCTTCCTGTCCATTCGGGGATGGGTGGGCATTGCAGATGAGCATAAATTGCTCGTAGAAGGGGATCTCACGCAGGCGACTGATAGAGAGGGAGCTGACCCATGCGCGCCCAGTGGTGTCGTCCGAATCGATGACGCATTGGGCCGACTCGCTCAGCTCGTATTGATCTTAGGGGAGACGAATAGCTTCACAGCTTTATCCAGTGTGCCGATGGCCTTCTCTTTGCTCTTAGGATCGGCGGGGTCATACGTGGCGGTGAAAGCACTGAGCTCGCTTTCGGAGAAGTTCTCCAAGCTGGATAGATGCCCTCTCTTTGCTTCTCTTTGTGAGGTAGGCAGGACTTTCTCTGCGGTCTTCTCACAGCCTAAGTTAGGGAGAAGAAGGAAGAGAGCAAGTCCCCCTATAAGGAGCTTACTATTCATAGGTTTGTCGGAGTTAGGTAGTGAGTATTGCTACTCCGAAGATAGAGAATCGTAGGAATCTCCACGCCTTCGCTGAAGGGGGCTATTTCGAGGTCTTTATGCGCAGGGCCTTGAGTAGGGTCTTGGTGTCGGGATCGATGCGGCGCGACTCGCAGATCTTCTGGATGGCCTTGTTGTGCACCCACGGCTCGAAGCGCTTCTCAGCGAGGTAACGGTGGGTCTCGGTCGGGTAGAAGATGTAGCACTCAGCGATAGCCCATGCCAGCGCCATACGCACGTAGTAGCCCTCATGGCTCACGGCGAGGTAATGGCGGAGTAGCTCGTCTATATGCTCGGCATCGATGAAGTACTGCATGAGGGCGACGATGCCGAAGCGCACCTCATACTCCCCGCTGCGCTGGAGGTAAGGGAGGAAGAACGCCCAGAGCTCGGGGCTATGCTCACGGAGGAGCTTCTTCGGCTGGGGGAGTCTGAAGGAGTCGCAGACCGACCAGGAGTGGATGACCCGCACCCAGCGCGAGAGGTGGGTGAGGTAGGTGGAGAAGTCATTCACAGGGAGCATACCGAGCACAAGGCCCTGCAGGGTACGTGCCTCCATGAAGTCCTCCTCTTCGGGGCGCTCGCTACGCTCAGCTTCCTCGAGGTAAGCAGGCCAGCTGCCACTACGTACGATACGCCGAGCGAGTGCACGTAGATCGGGCAGACGTACACCGAGTACGCCTGCTATATCGGGATGTAGCCGCTGGGTAAAGGGCTGATTGCCCCGCTGAGCAAGCTCCAGAAGGTGCTCTGTGATGCTTCGCTCGTCGATGCGGTAGGGGCTGGACATAGGCCTTGGACAGCAAAGGCCCCGTGGGGAATTAATCTAAGAGCAGGTGATTGGCATCCTCGATCTTCTCGATGGTGCCAGAGAGGACGGAGGTACTACGTGAGGCTTGGTTGCGCGAGTAGACATTCGAGGTGATGAAGGCCTGACAGGTGCGCTCATCGAGGTCAAGGACCTGGCTCACGGTCGTGCCATCGGCCTCGACCCAGTTGACGAAGAAGACACTCTTGCCGATACGTATGACGCTGTAGTTGTCTTCGCCTTCCTTGCTACCGTGGACGGAGTCCTTACTTCTCCAGAAGAGGTGCTTGTGTGATAGGTACTCGACGGTAGAGACGTTCTCAGGGAAACGCAGGTGTAGGCGCTTCCCGACGAGTGTCGTATCCGTAGTCTGTACGGGAGGTGCGTCCTCTTGGCTCGTCTTAGTGCCTGAGGAGTCCCCACTGCACGCTGTGAGGAGTGAGAGCGCAGCGGCAAGGGTGAAAAGAGGGCGTAGATACATGATAGATCTATGGCTAATGTGTATAGTGTAGTGCGGTGCGGCTTAGTCACGCGAGAAGAGACGCGAGAAGAAGCCACGCTTCTCCTCCTCCTCTTCGTAGAGACCCAGTCGGTGCCACTCGCCATCGAGAGCCTTACCGGCCTGGATGCGATGGTAGATCGTGCCCCAGTCGGGCAGCCCACCGAAGCTGCGGTCATCGAGGAAGAGATCGGCCTTGAGCTTGCGCGAGAAGCCCGATCCCGTGGCATCTTCCTCGGGGAAGTCTCTATTGATGGCGTAGAACTCCACGCCACGCTGACGACACCACTCGACGGCTTCGTCCAGCAGAGCACCCTCACGGACGGTCCAGAGGATGAGACGATGCCCATCACGGATCAGCATCGCGAGGGTCTGGGTGGCGAAGGGGATTTCCTCGCCGATCTTGGGATAACGGTGACGCACGATCGTGCCGTCAAAGTCAACAGCTATAATCATCAGTAGAGTGGGGAGTATAGGATAGAGTTTTAGAATCCAGAGAAGCGGATGACGTTCTCAGGCGTCTCCTCGGTCTTCTCTTCTTCGGGCTGAGTGGCCTCCTCTACGGGCTCTGGACGTGATGGCGTAGAGGTGGTGAAGGTCGTCGAGCTCGTCGTGTACTGCGAAGGCTCGGGGCGGGGCGTATGCAGGTCGAAGGCCGACAGCGTGCTACGCTCACGAGCGCTCTGGCTGGCCGTACCATAGTTGTTGATACGGATCGCTCTATTGCTGCTCTTATCGACGCGCTTGCTCTCGAAGATGCGGTGATCTCGGCGGAAGGAAGGCGTCTCCTCGAGGATGATGATGAGCTCTTCGTCATCAAGCTCATTGATGCTCAGGGCGACAGGCTCGGCCTTCGTGCGCTTGGTAGCATGCTCCCCGTAGATACGCTCGATGAGACGGTGCTGCTCGTCGCGCTCCTTATCTTCGTTGATCTTAGTGAGCGGATCGCGCTTCTTTACGGTCTTGGGGATGAAGATATCTTCGTCGAAGCCAAAGCCCGAGGCAAGGATAGTCACACCGAGCTTGGTGCCAAGCCCCTCCTTGCGAGAGATACCATGGATGGTATTCACCTCGTCGGAGAACTCGCTGGTGAACTCGTGGATCTGACTAAATTCGTCGACCGTCAGCGGAGCTTTATCGTCATAGTAGACGTTGATGAGGAGCTGGCGGGCCTTGCTGATGTTGTTGTTATTCAAGAGGGGGGAGTTCAGCGCCTCTTGGATAGCCAGAGTCATACGATCTTCGCCTTCAGCATAGCCGGTATTGATGACTGCCACACCACCACCACGCAGGACGGTATCGACGTCGGCAAAGTCGAGGTTCACTTCCCCTGCGATATTCACCAGCTCGGAGATACCACGAGCGGCATTACTCAGCGTATCGTCGGCCTTGGCAAAGGCTTCGGATACGGTGAAGTTCTTGTACACCTCGATGAGGCGCTGGTTATTGATGACGAGGAGAGCATCCACACTCTCGCGCATCTGCTTGACCCCTTCGAGGGCTTGGAGGATCTTCGCCGTCCCCTCAAAGAGGAAGGGGATCGTGACGATACCGATGGTCAGCAGACCCGCCTCCATGGCGATCTTGCCGATGACGGGGGCTGCACCCGTACCCGTACCACCACCCATACCAGCGGTGATGAAGACCATACGCGTCTCTCCAGCGGTGAGAGCAATACGGATTTGCTCCCCACTCTCTTCGGCTGCATCTTTGGCGCGCTGAGGCTTAGCTCCAGCACCGAGACCCTTAGTGACCGTAGGGCCGATCATAATCTTATCCTCTACGGGGCTATGGTCAAGTGCCTGCTTATCGGTATTACATAGGAGGAAGGACACGCCAGGGACAGAGCCGCTGGTGTACATCTTCGTGACGGCATTACCGCCACCACCTCCTACGCCCACGACCTTGATGAGCTGCTTGATCTCACTCTCAGAGTATTCGAATTCAATGTTACCTCGTTCCATTGTATCTATCTTATCTAAAGGTATGGGCTAAAAATCATCACCACCATCATTCGCGCCGAAGAGCCCGTTGATGCTGTTTATGAAGGAATTGAGGCTCCACGACTTCTTCTCCTTGCGCTCACGCTTCGTCTCGCGCTTGGTGTCCTCCTCCTCTTCGTCCTCCTCCTCTTCGCTGTAGTCGAAGTAATCATCTTCATCATCGTCGAGAGGGACGCGCTGAGCTTCGCTGATGGTCGTGTAGGTGTAGGACTCTTCCTCGGCCTCCTTGGGCTCTTCTACGGGCTCAGTAGGCTCGCTGCTACGCACCTCGGGTTGCTCCTGCAGGAGGGACTCAAGGGGGCGGAGCTCGTAGCTTACGCCAGGCTCGCTGGCCTGAGCTGCGAGAGCTATCTCGGTGATATACTCTGAGAGGAGGTCTTTCTGAGAGACGTCCTCATAGATGTCTCGGCGTAGGGAGACTTCGCGGTACTCGGGAGAGAGCTTGCGCAGCGTCTCGAAGAAGTGGTCGGTCTTCGTCACGCCACCAGCGAAGACGAAGCCCTTGGGGATGCTCTCACTGCAGCCTGCTTCGTGGATGATGCTCACCACGTTGCTCAGGATCTCGAGGATACGTGCGCTGATGTAGCGGTTCACCTCGAGCTGGCTGAAGCGCTTGGTGGTGCTACCATCAGCCGACTTAGCCTCGATCTCTTGGGTGCGAGATACGGAGAGGTTCATCGAGCCTCGCTCGATCTTCAGCTTCTCAGCGTCGGCCTCGAGGAGGGGTACAGAGAGCTGTGTGAGGTCGCGCGTCACATTGTTCCCACCCAGAGGCAGGACGTAGAGTGCGACGGGGAAGCGCTCCTGATAGATAGCGATGGAGGTGGTACCACCGCCGATGTTGACGTAGGCACAGCCGAGGGCCATCTCCTCGATCGTCATCGTGGCAGCAGCCTCAGCGATAGGCGTGGGGAGGATGCCCAAGAGGCGTAGACCCAAGCGATCTTCGATGGTCTCGCGGACGTTGATGATGATGTTCTGACGGGCTACGATGAGCAGGTACTGGGCCTCTAGACGGCGGCAACGCACACCTCTGGGGTTGGACTCACGCTTGCCATCGCAGCGGTAGCGGGGCTCGGTGATGGAGAGGATCGTCATGCCGGGATAGCTGGCATCACTGACCTGGTCCTTGAGGGTGAGTAGGTGCTCGGGGGTGACGACGCTACCTTCTTCACCGAGGTCGATGAAGGAGTCATAGCGCTCGGAGCGCATAGAGCGGCACTCCAGCCCTACATACACGCCGGAGATCTGAGCCTCCTCGGGTAGGGCGGTGCTGAGCTTATCGAGGAGTGTAGAGATGCGCTTGGCAGTCTCCTCGATGTTGTGTATAGAGCCTTGGCGCACGCAGCCTGCCGTGGGGACACGGTGGGCGGCGATGGGCACGACGCGTCCCTGTGGGGACTTCGTGGCGAGCATCCCAGAGAGGGAGGTGCTGCCTATGTTGATGACGGCGTATATGCTATCCCTACGATCGTTCATTTCTTCTGTGGCTTGTTAGGTTTGCCCTTCTCGGCGGGCTTATTGGGTTTCTTGGGGGTGGGGGCTTGCTGAGGAGCGGGCTTCTTAG
>ERZ1674037.184-NODE-185-length-9707-cov-5.947058_pt1 | contig 9707 bp, 7 predicted proteins | sample MGYA00581136_ERZ1674037 | MGnify/ENA primary metagenome ERZ1674037 (study PRJEB41354, sample SAMEA4873341) | human saliva metagenome | biome: human-associated habitat [ENVO:00009003]; feature: mouth environment [ENVO:08000002]; material: saliva material...
CGATCTTCATGGGTTTTCTCCTTTGCGCGCCCGTGGGCGTCCGAGGGTGGTTTTCACCGGTTTCCTGCCCACCATTATGCCGCACATTCACGGCAAACCCGACCCGCGACCCCCGCAGCCTCGTCGGATACGTCACTATTCGCCACGCGCAAGGTCCCACTACTGCCCCACCGCGCTGCTACATTGGACGCATCCCCAACGAAAAAGGACTCGACGTGACTCGTTTCGCCCCCGCGGTTCTCCTCCTCGCGATGTGCGCACTGGCCACGGCCTCGTGCCAGGTCACCGACTCCGCCCAGTCCGACCAGTCGGTGCCCGTGGCGTCCGTATCCCCGGGAGACCCCGGGCAGCCGGCGAACTCCTCCATGCCGACCCTGCGCGCGGCTTCCCCCGGTTGCGCCGCCATGGACGCCGTCTTCACCGATGCCCTGGCCTCCTCCGAGACCGGGCAGGCGTACTCCACGGTCGCGTCGCGGCGCGCCGGGGAAACCACCGCCGACGAGCGCCACCACGCGTGGGAGGCCTTCGCGGCGACCCTGCGCAACGACTACGCCACGCAGCTCAGCGCCGCGGCGACCGACGACACCGCGCGCGAGGCCCTGGCTGCCCTCAACGTCTACGTGGACCGCAACGCCGCCCTTGATTCGGGCGCCATCCCCGAATACGCCGACCAGGCCGCCGCCCAGGAGGCACTCAAGCGCGGCGAGAAGCCGGAGACGAACCCCGCCTACGAGCAGGCCCTCGCCGAGGCCACGAGCGCCCACGCAACCCTGACGACCTGCATGCCCCACTGGCCGGTCGTCTTCTAACCCGACCACAGCCTCGCGGCGGCCGAAGTGGCGGCGACTCGTGTAAATTATGAGTATCCGTCCGAAACAGATTGGTTCACTCCATGGCACGCGCGCTCGCCGACCACCTTGCTCCCCTGCGGGATCGTTTCGTCGCCTCGGCGGCCCGACCGCTCGCCCTCATCATCGTCGTGCTCGGTGTCCTCGCCGTCAGCGCGGGATGGGTCTTCGCCTCGCCCCCGGGTGCTTCCCCCGACGACGACTACCACCTGGTCTCCTCGTGGTGTCCACGCCCCGCCACCTCCTCGTGCGCGACGACCACGATCGACGGCAACCTGTACGTCATGGCACCCGTGACCACGTCGCATGCGCCGTGCGAAGCATTCAAGGCTGACAAGTCGCACGCCTGCATCTACGACTATTCGGACGACACCATGTTTCCGACAGACCGCTACAACGACGGTCAATACCCCTATGGCTTCTACCAGTTCCACCATCTCTTCACCGGACACAACGTCGAGCACTCGGTGTGGGTCATGCGTGCCATCAACGCCGGGATCGCCATCATCCTCATGGGGGCGATCGCTGCCCTGTCGCGCCGGTCCGTGCGTTTCAGCGTGCTCTTAGCTGCCCTGGTGTCGTGGACGCCGATCGGCCTGTACTTCATTGCCTCCAATAACCCCTCGTCGTGGGCGATCACCGGCGTCTTCTGCTACGGCGCGGCCCTCTACTCGGCCCTCAACGCGCAGGGGTGGCGACGCTGGGCTCTCCTCGGCGCGGCCTCTTTCGCGGCGCTGCTGTGCTACGGGTCCCGAGGCGACGCTGCCTTCTACGTCTTCGTTGCCTCCCTGGGAATCCTGATTCTGGCGGCCACGCGCCATCACCTTCCCGAAATCGGCATCGCGACCGTCCTGAGCGTCATCGGCGTGTGGTGCATGCTCGGGTCCGGCCAGTCCGGACATATCGCCCAGTCTGATGCCTCCGTGACCCTGCGCGAGCGCATCGATATCGCGATCATGAACATCCGCTACCTGCCCGAGTACTTCGCCGGATTCGTTGGCTTGGACTCGGGACCCGGCTGGCGCGACACCCACCTGCCCGGCTACACGACGATCATCGGGCTCCTCGTTCTGGGTGCCGTGATCTTCTTCGGCGCGCGCGCGATGAGCTGGCGCAAGGCCCTGGCCGCCTTCGTGGTCTTCGGCGCGATGGCCGGCATCCCCCTCCTGATCGCGACCCCGCCCACGTTCCCCAACCTCGGCGGCTACCACTCGCGCTACGCACTGCCCCTGCTCGGCACCTGGCTGGTCATCTGGCTCGCCTCGAGCCGCAAGAATTCGTCGATCACGAAGGGGCAGCTGACGATCTTCGTCTTCTTCATGAGCGTCGTCGATGCCGTCGCGATGCACACGACGATCGCTCGCTACGTCAGTGGACTCCTCTACATCCCACACCTGGGTTGGATTGCGCCGGGTAACCTTAACGGGAACATCCAATGGTGGTGGGCGGGTGCCCCGATCACTCCGATGACCCTGTGGCTCATCGCGTCAATGGGTTACGCCCTGGCCCTCACGGCGGGCGCCTACCTGATCGGTCCGCGGGTGCGCGACGCCGAGGAAGCGGACGCCCCCACCGCACGCGAGGCACTCGCGCCGCCTGCGGAGCCGCTGCCTGAGCCCGCCGCCACCGCCGTCCGCGAGAAGGAAGAAACAAAATGAGCGCCACAGTCACCGTCGTCGTCCGCACGCGCAACCGCCCGGCGATGCTCACCCGAGCCCTGGGTTCGATCGGATCGCAGACCTTCACGGACTACGAGGTCGTCGTCGTCAACGACGCGGGGGACGAGGCAGCGGTCGCCTCGGTGGTCGACGCCCAGGACGCGGAGCTGCGCGCCAAGATTCAGGTGGTCACCAACGCGGTGTCGAAGGGCCGCGAGGCTGCCCTCGACTGCGGCCTGCAGGCCTCGCATAACCGCTACTACGCGGTCCACGACGACGACGATTCCTGGCACCCGGAATTCCTGGCTCGCACGGTCGCCTATCTGGACGAGCATCCGGCCGCCGGGGGTGTCGCGACGCGCTGCGAGATCATCCGCGAGCGTGTGCGTGCGGACGGGACCTGCACTGAGATCGAGCGCGAGGTCCTGTCGACGGACATGTACGGCCTCTCCCTCGTGGACATGATGGTGGAGAACTACACGCCGCCGATCTCTCAGCTAATCCGCCGCGAGGTCGCCGATCGCGTGGGTCACTGGGATGGTTCCCTGCAGACGCAGGCGGATTGGGATTTCAACCTGCGTCTGCTCGCGGATTCCCCCGTCGGTTTCATTGACGAGGAGCCTTTGGCCTTCTGGCATCACCGTGACACGCTGGATCCGTCGCTGGGCAATTCGATCGTGACGGACGCGTATCTGCACACGTGGGACAACCTGCATATCCGTGATCGTTACCTGCGTGCCATGCTGGCGACGGAGGATCCGTCGTCTCCGCACCTGGGCCAGGCGTTGCTCACCGCGGAGTATTACCGGCGCACGCGCGAGGAGCTCTTGCGGGTGGAGTCCGGGATGCATTCCTCGCTGAACCTGGTCCACGTTGACCTGCTGAACACGATGAAGGCCCTGCATCAAGAGGTGCACGAGCTGCGTGGGGAGGTGGCTGCCCTGCGTCAGGAGCTGGAGGATAAGCCGACGCTCGGGGAGTCGCTGCGTAGCGCGGCGAAGGCCCCCACGCGCGCGGCGCGGCGCCTCTTGAAGCGCGGATAGGGTATTCGTCGGGCGCGAGCGCGAGCCCGCCTCCCTCGTCCCCGGGTCGGCCCCGCTTCGGGGCCGACCCGTTTGCGTGGTGTCTCTACGGGAGGGGGCGCACGACGTCGGGGGTCATGTTGGCCCACCCGTAGCTGGCGGTGATGTGGTCCATGCGCGCTGGGCGGCCCATCCAGTCGGTGTGGACAATCATGTCGTCGCCCAGGTAGATGGACACGTGCGTGACGACGCCGCCGCTCCTGTAGAAGATGAGGTCTCCGCGCTGGCGCTGGGCGAGCGGCACGTGCTGGAAGTACGGGTAGGCGTAGAGTTCCTGGGACGTGCGGTAGTCGGGCCACCCGTGCTTGATGACGGTGATGGGCTGGGGGTCGAGACCCGCGGCGTACAGGGATTGGAGGACGAGGCCGGAGCAGTCGAATCCGAGGTCGTAGGGGCCGGCGCCTCCCCACGTGTAGGACGAGCCGGTCTGGTTCCACGCGTATCCGATGAGTGCTTCGATGCGCTCTGAGCGCGTGGCGGTCAGGGGCAGCGGGCTGGCCTGGTACTGGTCGACGGTCCAGGGGTATCCGGTGTCCATGGCGTCCCAGGTGGCTCGGTCGACGACGCCGGTCGGGCTCAGGCCCGCGCGTCGCTGGAAGTTTGTGACGGCGGAGACGAAGGCGGCGTCGACGCTGGCGAGTTTGGTGGCGTGCCACAGGCCGAGGCGCTGCTGCACGATGCGGACCTTGACGCCGTTCATGCCCCACGTCAGGGTGTTGGTCTGGTCTCCGAGCCCGGTGATGTGGTCGGTGGGCTGGAGGTAGCCGGCCGGCGCCTCGTACCCGCGCCACGCGCCCGAGGCGTCGAACTCGTAGCGGCGCCCGTTCAGTTCGAGCGGGGTGGTGCGCATGATGCCGCTATCGGGGTCGAGGTAGTACCACTCTCCCCCGTCCTTCAGCCACCCGCCGATCTGGGCGCCGCTGGGGGCGAAGTAGTGCCAGCCGTCGTCCAGGCGCGCCCACCCGGTGCGCATCGCACCCGAGGAATCCATGCAGTACCAGGTGCCGTCCACGCCCACCATGCCGGTCGCCATGACGCCCGTGTTCGGATCGAGGTAATACCACGCTCCCCCGTCCTTCAGCCACCCGCCGATGAGGGTCCCGGTGGGCGCCAGGTAGTACCAGTGGTCGCCGTCGCGCAGCCATCCGGTGGCCATGTAGCCGCGTTGATCGAAGAAGTAGCGCGAACCGGCGATACGCGCCCAGCTGCCCGTCGGGTAGGTGCCGTCGTGGCGGCGCCACCACCAGCCGATTGAGTCGCGCAGCCACGCTCCTTGTCCCGTCTCGTCGGCGGCGCCAACAGTCGGGGGTTCGTTCGCCACCGACGAGGCCTGGGCGCCCCGGTCCTGGTCGCTCGCGCTGGGGGCGGTGGCCTCGGGCGCGCCCGTGGTCGCGGGGCTGGGAGGGTCGGACGGCGCGGCCTGCGGGGCGGACTGGGCCGCGGTGGAGGCCTCTGCAGCGGATTGCGGCGCGGCCTCTCCCCTGTCATCGGCGCGCGCCTGTGCGGGCAGCGCGATGAGGGCGAGGGACAGTCCGAGGGTCATCGTGAGGGCGCGCAGGGATGCGCGGCGCGTGCGGGTGGGCGTCGTTGCCATGGGATGCCTTACCGGTGGAGGATAGTTCTCCTACAAGTATATGACGGTGTGCCTCCCTGAGGAAATGTTTGGGGGCCGGGGCTCGATGAGCCCCGGCCCCACCGCATCAGCCTGGGTTCCTCAGTCCTCGGCGCCGAGCGCGTCCGCCTGTTGCGCCTGCATGCGTGCCAGGCGCTGGAAGTCGGCGGCGCCGCGCCGAGCGATGTCGCGCATGGGCCGCTCGGGGGACAGTCCCGAGAAGGACGCCCCGAGGGTGATGATGCCGCCGGATTCCATGCCGGGGCCGGGCAGGACGTCGAAGCGGCGCGCCTTTTGGAGGGCGTCGATGACGCTGGTCATGTCGTGGTTTTGGATGGCCGCGGAGACCGTGTAGGAGCCTGGGTTGAGGGCCAGGCGCGGGATATTGACGTCCAGGTGGCCGGTACCGGGCTCGATGGAGGTGGGCACGTAGCAGGCGTCGACGCCGTGCAGGCCCCACACGAAGATCCCTTCGCGGGTGTCGATAGAGACGCCGAAGACGGGGGCCGTGATGCGCTCTTTCGCCCGGTAGTGCAGGCGCAGGCGCACCGCGTCCCCCGTGTTGACCAGCGAGGTGGGCTCACCGGAGGGGCCCAGGAGCTCAATCTTCTCGATCTTGGCCTCGCCGCTGCCGAAGCGCGTCCCCCCGCCCTCGACCTCGACGGCGTGGTGAGCGACGTCGGAGTAGGTGTCGATGACCTCGGCGGCGTTGCCCACGTCGACGAGCTTGCCGTGGTCCAGCCAGGCCGCCTGGTCGCAGAAGGTGCGCATCTGCTCGAGGCCGTGAGAGACGACGACGACCGTGCGGCCCTGGTCCTTGAGCTGGGCGAACTTGTCCATGCACTTGTTCTGGAATTCCATGTCGCCCACGGCCAGGACCTCGTCGACGAGGAGGATGTCCGGCTCGACGTGGATGGACACGGAGAAGCCCAAGCGCACGTACATGCCGGAGGAGTAGTTCTTCACCGGCTGGTCGATGAAGCGCTCCACGCCGGAGAAGTCGATGATCGCGTCCAGCTTGGAGTCGATCTCCTTCTTGCTCATGCCCAGGATCGCGCCGTTGAGGTAAATGTTCTCGCGGCCCGAGAGCTCGGGGTGGAAGCCGGAGCCGACCTCGAGCATGGCGGCCATGCGGCCCGTCGAGGAAATCGTGCCCTTGTCGGGGGTAAGGATCTTCGCGATGCACTTGAGCAGCGTCGACTTACCGGAACCGTTGTGTCCGAGCAGCCCGAAGGTCTTGCCCTGCGGGATGTCGAAGGAGACGTCGTCAAGGGCCCAGAACTCCTCAAACTGGGCGCGCGAGCGCTGCAGGAACGCACCCTTGAGGGACTGGTTACGGTTCTTGTAGATGCGGAAACGCTTGGACACGCCCGCAACGGAGATCGCGTTCGTCATCAGAGTTCCTCCACGATTCGTGCCGAGAAGCGACGGAAGATGAGCGAGCCGAGGCCGAAGATACCGAAGGCCCAGGCGGTGCAGCCCAGCCAGACCTGCCAGGACGGTATCGCGAAGCCGTAGAGCGTGGAGCGGTACGCCTCGAGGAAGAGCTCGGCGGGGTTGAGGCGGAAGATCGTGACGATCGGCAGGGGTTCACCGCCCCACGTCCACCCCTTGGCCGCCAGGTCGGTCTGCACCTTGTTGAGCATCGACAGAGAGAAGACGACGCCGGAGGCGTACATCCAGATCTGGTTGAAAATCTGCCACAGGTGCGAGATATCGCGGAAGTAGACGGAGGCGATGGACAAGATGAGGCCCATGCCGATCACGAAGAGCATGGCAAGGGCCGTGATGGCGATGACCGCTGGGATCATCAACAGCACGCCGGGACCACCCGCGATGCACATGATGAGGATGATGACGCCCAGCTCGAAAGCGAAATCGTAGGCCAGAGCGAGAACGGAGGAGTAGATGAGGACCTGGCGCGGGAAGTAGACCTTCGTCAGCAGGCCGGAGTTGCCAACAAGGGAGTCCATGCCTCGCTGGATGCCGCTCGACATGAAGTTCCAGGCGATGACGCCCACACCGATCCACAGCGCGAAGGAGGACAGCCCCGAGTTCACGCCCTTGTCAGCCTCGCCGCGAAAGACGACGCCGAAGATCAGCGCGTAGACGGCGATTGTCGCCAGGGGGTTGATGAAGGACCACAGGCGCCCCAGCGCGGTGCCCTTGAACTCAGAGGAGATCGAACGCTGCGCCATGCGCACCGTCAGGTCGATGACCCGTTTCGTCTCAGACACCGCTTCTCCCATCGTTTCTGTCGTGGTCAGGAAATCTATCTTACTCGGGCGAGCCCGGAGTGAGCGCGAGGTATCGCTGCGTGAACTCTACGATCACGACGCTGGGGTGGTATGCCTCGATGAGAGAGGCGACATCCGTGGGATGCTCCGCGTCGAGGGCGTGGCCAACCTGAATGGTGTATTCGAAGGTCGCGGCCACGTCGGGACCGAGGTTGTTGCCCTGCGAGTCGCGCACGATGAGCGCGGTGCCGCGTCCGTTGGGGTTGTACGTCAGCGCCGGCTTGTTCTCGAAATCGATGGGGGTGGCCAGGGACACCTCGGGGGCGCCCGTCACCTCGGCCATGCGCGCGGAGGCGTCCGCGAGCTCGTCGCGCGAGTCCAGCCGAAGCATGCGCACCGAGCCGGGGTCCTGCGCGTAGGTGGGAATCGCCCACGGGCCGGTGGCGCTCGGCGCGCCCAGGCCCTCGTACTCGTTGGGGGCGTCGGATGTCGACACGCCGGAGGGCGCGAGGGAAGGCAGGCCCGCCAGGGACGGGTTGAGTGCCCCCAGGCACGTCAGGGTCTGGTTCCAGGCCACGTGCGCCGCGTAAGGCGACCAGTGCGGGTTGACGGCCGAGTACAGGGGTGCGTCCGTCGTGGCGCGCGCGTCGACGAGGCCCTGGCGCACGTCCACCCACGGGTGGGCGGGTAGCGCGGTACGCATGAGGTCCATGGAGGTGGTGCCGCGCAGCGGGTCGGTCCACTGCGGCAGCTTGTCGGAGTAGACGTCCCAGGTGGCCGGGGCGGGCAGGAACATGGTGGTCGCGCCGTTGGCGTCGCCCGCCTGCTCGATGGCCGTCATGTAGCGGTCCCACGCGCCGATCTGGTCGGCGTTGGGGCGCACGCGGCCCAGCGCCTGTGAGAAGTTCGCGTTGAAGACGTCAGAGAGGAAGAAGTACCCGTCGCGCCCCTCGACGTAGGTGCTCACGCCGGTCATGCCCGCCTGGAACGAGGCGTCGGCGGCGTCGGTGGGCAGGTATCCGGCGGTGCCGGCGACGCCCGGCGTCCAGGGGCCCACGTCGGCGCGCGGGGTCGGCGCGCACGCCTCGGGCACGGCTTGGGCCGTCGTCCGGTTGAAGCCGACGGGCGCCGAGGCCGGGGCGGGGGCCGAGGCCGGGGCGGGGTGGGTGCTCTGGTACCACACGCCCACGCTGGTTGCCGCGCATGCGCCCGCAAGGAGAATCGCGAGGGGCACGTAGTGGAGGCGGTGCTTCCACGAGCCGGTGGGCACGCCCTCGTCGTAGGAGACGTCGCGCAGGCCGGACTCAGATTCCTTGAACTGACCGGACGACTTCTTCTCGCTCACTTGGTCTCCTCCTCGGCGTTGGCGGAAGCCTCCTCGGCCTCCATGACCGTCGCGATCCTGGTCGAGGACAGGGCCGGCGTGACGATGCGGCGGGCCACGGCCTCGTACATGGGACGGAAGTGCTCAATGAGTGTACCCATCCAGCCGGGCAGGTAGTTCTTCTGGCTCATGGCGGGTTTCTCGATGAGGTGCCACGACAGGTAGGCCAGGATGTGCACGGTGATGACGACCGTCAGGTGGTAGGCGAGCCAGCCGCGGTCCTGCAGGTGGAAGTATGCGGCAAAGGCCATGATCGGCCACGCGTAGATGTAGATGCCGTAGGACAGGTCGCCGTGCTTCTCCCAGTTCTGCAGGGGCAGGCGGATCGCCAGGTACATGAGGAAGTAGAGGAACCCGTACTGACCGACGATGTTCCAGCCGCCCGACGCGTAGGACAGGACGCCGAAAACCAGACCGCCCCACGCCAGGCGCGAATCCATGGGGATCTTGTCGCCGTAGAGGGTGAAGAGCATGCCGAACGCGAAGGGGCCCATGAACATGAGCATGAAGGGGTCACGCAGCAGGTAGTTGACGTTGGCGACCTGGCCCGCGCCCATCCACTGCAGGGCGTTGAGGGCGATGAGGACGAGGGCGAAGGCGCCGCCCACCTTACGGTTTGCGAGCGCACCGAAGAGGCCGAGGACCGCGACCAGGATGTATGCCTTGAACTCGTAGATGAGGGTCCACGCGGAGCCGTTCCAGTCGCGCGCACCGTGCAGGATGAAGTAGGGAAGGTTCTCGCCCATGCCCGCGATGTTGCGCTGCCCCAGGTTGAGGAACATGTTGTTCACGAAATAGGTGAGCGGGGACTCGGTGGCGGGGTGCAGGTAGCCGGAGATGTTGTGGAAGGTATGCCAGTAGGCGATCGGCGCCAGGACGCCGACCG
>ERZ1674037.187-NODE-188-length-9679-cov-6.716646_pt1 | contig 9679 bp, 2 predicted proteins | sample MGYA00581136_ERZ1674037 | MGnify/ENA primary metagenome ERZ1674037 (study PRJEB41354, sample SAMEA4873341) | human saliva metagenome | biome: human-associated habitat [ENVO:00009003]; feature: mouth environment [ENVO:08000002]; material: saliva material...
TTGAGGTACGGGCGGAGTTCGTCGCTCCCTCGCCAGCGACCTGGTCGTCGGCATCATCGACGCGGGTCTCGCGATCAAGGAAGGCGGCCTTGACGCCGCTCGCCGCGCGGATCGCGTCGAGAGAGCCGGCGGGGGCCTTGAGCGCGAAGCCCCGCAGGGCGTTGTCGTACTCGCGCTCCACCTGGGCGGAGGTTCCGGGGAAGGCGCCGGCCACGGCCTCGTTGATGGAGGCGAGGGAGGCGGCGCGGTCTGCACCGTCATTGAGCTGGACGATGATGCTCACGACGGCGGCCGAGTCGGCCTCGTCGGTCGCCTGGGCCTGATCGGCCTGGCTGGTCTGCCCGCTCTTCGAGGTCAGCGCGGTGTCGATGTCGCCCACGGGCAGGGACGAGGCCGTGGCCCCCTGGGTACCCTGGGCGGGAGTCGGCGGCGCTGCGAGGGACGCCGGACCGGTGACGGCCAGCGCGCAGGCACCGACGAGCGCGAGAAGCGCCGTTGGTTTCTTCATTGTCATGTGCGTAACTCCAATGTGTCGACAGTGGCCGTCCCTGGGGGCGGAAGGGCTCCGCCGTGTCGGCCGCCACACCCAACATACCTCACGCGAGCCATGTGACAAACTTTGTCCCACATTGGTAAACAATTGACAATTATTTTACTGACAAACTATAAAGAGGCCCGGGAGCGTCACCATCGCAACGCTCCCGGGCCTCGACAATCAGTCCGTCCGGGCCTGAGGCGGTCAGGTCACCCGACCCACGCACCGTTCATGTCAAAGACGTAGGTGCGTCCGTTGATCGTGTGCGTGCCCGTCAGCATCGCTCCCGAGTAGGACAGGTAGTACCAGGAGTCGCCCACCTTCACCCAGCCGGTGGCCATCGCCCCGGAGGCCTTCAGGTAGTACCAGGAACCATCCACCTGCACCCAGCCGATCGCCATGACGCCGTTGGCGTGCAGGTAATACCAGGACCCGCCGTCGGACAGCCAGCCGGTACGCATGACCTTCGTCGCGGGATCCATGTAGTACCAGTAGGGGCCACCGTAGGCGCCGTCGCGCACCCAGCCGCCCACGAGGGCACCCTCAGAGTCGGCGTACACCCACTCGCCGTTGGCGCGCTGGAGGAAACCGGTCACCATGTAGCCGGTGGGGCCGAACTGGTAGTCCACGCCATTGATCGTGAACCAGCCGCCCTTGAGGTAGTCGGTGCCGCCCGCGCACTGGTACCACCAGCCGATGGAGTCACGCACCCAGTGGCCACCCTCGGGGTTGGTGCAGGGCGCGACGACGCCCGGGTTGTCGGTGTGCAGGTCAACAGTGACGGCCTCGGAGTGGTTGAGGCCGTAGTCCCACGCGAGGATGTACGGGTGAGAGATGAGTTCCTCGGTGGAACCCTGCTCCTGCCAGCCCAGGGCGATGTCACCCAGGGACACGGACATGTACACGTGGTACCTGCCGTCGGCTCCCAACTGGTCGCTATCGTTATCGGCGACGTAGCGGTAGAACCACATGCCGGAGCGCGGGTCGTGCATGGTGACGCCGGCGATGGGCGAATCGTCGCTCACGTCAATGCTGACGTCGGAGCCACCGAAGTCGCCCTCATGGTACACGACCCCTTCCACGACCGGGGGCGTCGTATCGACGCGGAAGTCGTAGGAGATGGACTGCTCGGTGGGCGAGGGCCCGTCGTTGTGCGCGGCGATCGTCAGCTTGTAGTTACCGTCGGGCAGGTCCTTGAACTCGTCGGACGTCAGGTCCAGGAACCTCGGTGCATGCTCCTGCTCCACCGGGCTGATCGCTCCGGAGGAGGGGTTCATCATCGACTTCCAGTTCTGATGGGACTCGTAGGAGGCGACGACCTCGCCAGCCCCGTTGGTGTAGGTGGTCGTCATCGTGTGGACGCTGCGCAGCGTTCCCGTCTTGGGGTAGATGGCGTTGGGAGCATAGAGCGCGTCGGAGCGGGAGATGACGTACTTGGAGGCGTTGGGGCGCCCGCTGCGCTCGCTATCCTTCGCCAGGGGGTTGTAGCCGAGGGGGTTTCCGCCGTCGGTGGCACTGATCGACGAGGCCAGGATGTGTCCGTCGCCATCGGAGGCAAGAGAATCGAAGATCGCGGGCTTGCCCCAGTCACCGTAGAAGCCCAGGTAGGGCACGGTCAGGTCGGCCTGCCCCTGGGTACGCGAGGTGAAGCGCACGAAGCCCTCAAGGAAGGTGCCGGAGGGGGCGTTGTCGCTCACGTAGCGAGCGAACTCGCTACCGGGCGTCACGTCGACGCCGACGGTGACCTCGCCCGAGGCCGGGACGGTGACGGTCGCGCTCTCGCCGGTGCCGCGCACGGCCGCGCCGGAGTAGGAGATCGCCACGCCACGGCCTCGCCAGTCGGAGGAGTGGCCGGTGAAGAACCCGCCCTCAACACTCTCGGAGAGCGCCTGCGAGTTCATCTCGTAGGTCGCCGCCACGCCGGAGAGGTTGTGGAGGGTAACGTCGAAGTGCCAGCCCGTCGTGCCGTCGCCGAGGTCCGCCTTGGGGCGGGAGGGATCGGCGGCGCCCACGACGGATGGGTACACGGACGAGGTCGTGGCCGCCAGGACGTTCACCAGGCCCGCTCCCTGCTTGCGCGGGGAGTAGTAGGCGCCGGTGTCCTGGAGGGGGTCGATGACGGGGGTCGCCGTGCCCATGAGGAGGTTCTGGACGACGTCAGACTTGTGACGCGCGTCCATCGAGGCGAACAGCGGGTCGGACTGGACGCGCTGCAGGACGAGCGCGCTGGCGCCCGTCAGCTGCGGGGTCGCCATCGACGTGCCGGACATGAACCCGTAGGAGTCCTCGGGCAGCGAGGAGTAAATGTTGCCGCCGGGCGCGGTCACCTCGGGCTTGAGGCGCAGGTCCGGGGACACGCCCCACGAGGAGAAGTCTGACATCGAGTAGGGGGCGTTCGACCTGACCGTCAGGCCCTCGACGAGGGTCAGGTGGTGGTCGGCGGCGGCCAGCATGGCCTGCCCGTCCGCCTGGGAGATGAACCCAGCGGGAACCTCGAGCGTCGTCAGGCTCATGACGCTGAGCGCGTCGCCGGGGACGTTGTTGTAGACGAGGATCGCCGCGGGCTTGAGCGAGGTCAGGTTGTCGATCTTCTCCTGGAAGGTCATCTGACCGCGCGAGACGAGAACAATCTTCCCGTCCAGGCCCTGCGGGTACTTCGAGCGCAGGGCTGCGACGTCTTCCCGAGTACCGAACCCACCGTCGACGTATTCGTAGTCGCCGGGGGTCATCTCGGCGATCTGAGGGATCTCCCCTCCGCCCTCTCCACGCGCACGCTGGTAGGCGATATTCTTACCGGCCGCGGTGAAGGCGTTGACGGACAGGAGGTTGTCGAGCGAGGCCACGGACAGCGTGGGGCTGTACGTGGCGGGCTCACCCAGGGTCGAGGAGTCGGGGTCGGAGGCGTAGGGCAGGTTCTTACCGGAGGCGTTGCCGTATCCGGAGGAGAAGGCGTTACCGGCGGCCACGTCGACGATGATGCCCTTGTCCTGCAGCGTCTCGAAGACGCCCGCGTAGAGGCTGTCGGCCGCATTATCCATGCCAGCGTCCTGGCCGAGCGACAGGTTCACGACGTCGGGGTGCAGGATCGCCATGTCGTCGAGGGCGGCCAGCAGCGCGGAGTCCAGCATGCCGCCGCCGTCCTGCTCGACCTTCGCGACGATGATCTGCGCATCGGGGGCCACGCCCATGATCTCGCCGGCGTTGGCCGCGGCGATGCCGGCGACGTGCGTCCCGTGAGGCTCCAGGGGCGAGGCGTCGTTATCCTCGTCCGCGTAGTCGTAGGCGAAGGGGAACTTCTCGTTGACATAGACGCCGTCCTTGCCCCCACCCAGCTGGGGCGTGAGGGCAGCCACCTTGTCCGCCGAGAGCGCGGGCGTCCCAGACAGGGTGCCCGCGAAGGCGGGGTGCGTCATGTCGACGCCCGTGTCGATGATGGCGACGACCTTACCCTGCCCCCTCTGGGACACCTGGTCGGCATGCATGATGACCTGGGCGCTGAGGTTGTCGGGGTTCTGGTCGGCCAGACGCGTAGCCTGGAAGCCACCCTCGGCGTCGACTCCCGCCACGTCGCTGACGTGGGTCTCACGGTCGATGAACGCACCCTGAACGCCGCTGGCCGCGCGGATCGCGTCAAGAGAGCCGGCGGGGGCCTTGAGCGCGACACCCGAGAAGGTGTTTGAGTACTCGCGCGTCACCTCGGCGGAGGCGCCCGGAAAAGCCCCGGCCACGGCCTCGTTGATGGAGGCGAGGGAGGTCGCGCGGTCGGCGCCGTCCTGAAGGCGAACGATGATGCCGACGACGCGCGCCGGATCCTCCTCGGAGGACGCTTGGGACGAAGAGGAGCCCAGCGTTTCGCCGCTCTTCGAGGTCAGCGCGGTGCTCTCGTCGCCCACGGGCAGGACGGGGGCGGCGGGCGTGGCTGCCTGGGGGGAGGCGGGGCCCGGGTCGGCCTGGGGGGCTGGCGCCTGCGGCGACGCGAGGGACGCCGGGGCTGCGATCGCGAGCGCGCACGCGCCAGCGAGCGCGAGCAGCGCCACCGGTTTCTTCGATGTCATCTACGTAACTCCAATGTGTTGACTCAGTGCCGATGGGACAGCGAAGCGAACTTCGACCTATCGGTTATCACACGGTACAACACATGGGACCCCTTCGGCGCGGGCCGCCAATGGATGGAAAGGAACCACCGATGAGGACGGGGCCCGGGATCGCTCGCAAAGAAACGTTCCCGGGCCCAGGCCTCGTGACTTAGAAGCAACCGGCCGGCGTTAGCGCTGCCAGGCTCCCGACTCGTCGAAGACGTAGGTACGACCGTTGATAACTTGCGTTCCGGTCAGCATCGCGCCGGACGGGGCCAGGTAATACCAGGTACCCCTGTCCTTGACCCACCCGGTCGCCATCCGTCCGGAGGCGTTCAGGAAGTACCAGGTACCGCCGTCCTCGACCCAGCCGATCGCCATCGCGCCGGAGCCCGTCAGGTAGTACCAGGAGCCACCGTTGGCCAGCCAGCCGGTGGCCATGACCTTCGTGGCGGGGTCGAGGAAGTACCACTGACCGCCGTCGCGCACCCAGCCGCCCACGAGGGCGCCCTCGGAATCGGCGTACACCCACTCCCCGCTGGCACGCTTGAGGAAACCGGTCATCATGTAGCCGGACGGCCCGAACTGGTAGTCGCGGCCGTTGATGGTGAACCAGCAGGCCTTCAGGTACGTCTGGCCGTCGGCGCACACGTACCACCAGCCCACGGCATCCTTGGCCCAGTGACCGCCCTCGGGGCTCACGCACGGGCTGGGCGTGCCCGGGTTGCCGCTCAGCAGGTTGATCGGGAAGACCTCGGAGGGGTTCAAGCCGTAATCCCACGCGAGGATGTACGGGTTGGCGATGACGTCGCCCGTGCCGCCCTGATCGGTCCACGCCTGCTGGATCACGCTCATCGGAATCTCCACGTGGTACGTGTAGCGACCGTCGGCACCGACGCTGCCCTCGTCCTCGGTGAAGACGTGGCGGTAGAACCACAGGCCGTCGGCCGGATCGTGCAGGTCGACCGCCGCCAGCGGCGAGTCATCGGTGACGTCGAAGGTGACGACGAAGCCCTCATCCTTTCCGGAGTACACCAGCTCGGAAATGACGGGCGCCGCGGTGTCGAGACGGAAATCGTAGGAGATCGACTGCTCGGTGCGCGATGGGCCGTCGTTGTGCGCGAAGAGCGTCAGCTTGTACGCGCCGTCGGGCATGCGCGCGAACTTCTCCGCGTTCGCGTCGAAGGCCGTGGAGTCATGGTAGGCCTCGACCCACGTGTTCTCCTCGGTGCTGGTCAGGTAGATGGACTTCCAGTTCCGGTAGTTGGTCACCGTGAAGACTGTCTCCCCGGCCTCGTTCGTGTAGGTGCTGGTGAGCGCGTGGACGCTGCGCAGCGTGCCCGTGCGGGGTTCGAGGACCGTCGGGGCGCCCGAGGCCGCGGACCGCGAGATCACGTAGCGCTGCGGGTTGGGCTTTCCGGTGCGGTCGGCCACCTTGATGAGGGGGTTGTACCCGAGGGAGTCCCCGGTGGAACCGTTGACGATCTCCGAGGCCCGGGTGTGCGCCCCGCCCGTCGAGGCGAGCGCGTCGAAGATGGGGGCCTTGCCCCAGTCGCCGTAGAAGCCCAGGTAGGGCACGGCCAGGTCGGGCTGACCATCGGTCTTCGACGCGAAGCGCACGAAGCCGTCCAGGAACGTGCCGTTGGGCGTGTTGTCCGCGACGTAGGAGGCGAACTCGGAGCCGGGCATGACGTCGACGCCGACGGTGGCCTCGCCTAAGGCCGGCACCGTGACAGTCGCGCCCTCAGCCGAGGCCGATGCCGCGCCGGAGTACGTGACCTCCACGCCACGGCCTCGCCAATCCGAGGAGTGCTCCGTGAAGAACCCGCCGTCAACGATCTCCGACAGGGCCTGGGAGCTCAGCTCGTAGGTCGCGGGCGCCGCGCCGAGGTTGTGGAGCGTGACATCGAAGTGCCAGCCCGTCGTGCCATCCCCCAGGTCGGCCTTGGGGCGGGAGGGCTCGGCGGCGCCCGCCACGGTCGGGTACACGGACGAGGTCGTGGCAGCCAGGGCGTCGACGAGGCCCGCACCCTGCTTGCGCGGGGAGTACAGGGCCCCCGAGGTCTGGGCCGCGTCTGTCAGGGGGCGCGCGGTTCCCATGATGAGGTTCTGGACGACATCAGCCTTGTCGCGAGCGCTCATCGAGGCGAAGAGCGGGTCGGACTGGACGCGCTGCAGGACGATCGCGCTGATGCCCGCCATCTGCGGTGTCGCCATCGAGGTGCCCGACGTCTGCTCGTATGCACCGTTCGGTATAGCAGAGAAAACGTTGCCACCGGGCGCGGCGATCTCCGGCTTGAGGCGCAGGTCGGGGGACACGCCCCACGAGGAGAACTCCGAGGCCTCGTAGGTGGTGGACTGGGGCAGGACCTGACCCTCGGCGATGGTCAGGTGGTGGTCGGAGGCAGCCAGCATGGCCTGCCCGTCCGCCTGGGAGATGAACGCGGCGGGCACGTCCTGGGTCGTCAGATTCATGATGATGAGCGAGCCGACCGAGACGTTGTTGTAGACGAGGACGCCCGCCGGGTGCAGGTCGTAGAGGTTCTCGACCTTCTTCTGGTAGGTCATCTTGCCGCGCGAGACGAGCGCGATCTTACCGGACAGCCCGTTCGGGAACTTCTCCTTCAGGGCGGCAACATCCTCCTCGGAGGCGAAGCCGGCGTCCACGTACTCGTAGGTGCCGGCAGGCAAGTCGGAGAAGTAGGCGACCTTCTCACCGTTCATGCCGCGCGAACGCTGGTAGCCGATATCCATGCCGGCGGCCGTGAAGGCGTTCCGGATGAGCGCGTTCTCGACGGAGCCTACGGCCACGACCGAGGGGTAGGTGGCGGGCTCGTCCATCACGGAGGTGTCGGGGTCGGAGGCGTAGGGCAGGCCCTTGCCGGAGTTGTTGCCGTATCCGGTCGAGAAGGCGTTGCCCGCGGCCGCGTTGACGGTAATCCCCTCCTCCTGGAGCTTCTTGTACACGGTGTCGTAGACCGAGTCGGCCTCGTTGTCCATGCCGGCCGTCCACCCCAGCGACAGGTTAATGACGTCGGGGCGCAGGACGACCATGTCGTCGAGCGCGGCCAGCAGCGCCGAGTCCAGCAGGGCGTCGTCCTCGCTGCGCGTCACCTTGCCGACGATAATCTGCGCGTCCGGGGCGGTGCCGACGATCTTGTCGGCGTTGCCGGCGGCGATGCCGGCGACGTGCGTGCCATGGAATCCGGAGCCGCCCTCGCGCGGGGCGGCATCCACATCGTCATCCGCGTAGTCGTAGGCGAAGGGGAACTTCTCGGACATGTACTGGCCGGACTTTCCGGCCCCCAGGTGAGGCACCAGCGCCTGCACCTGATCCTCGGACAGGGCGACGTTGTCGGGCATAGCCCCCGTGAACGCCGGGTGAGTCATGTCGACGCCCGTGTCGATGACCGCGATGACCTTCCCCTCGCCCTTCTGCGTAACCTGGTCGGTGCGCATCATGAGCTGGGCGCTCAGATTCGCCGGGTCCTGCCCCTCCGCCTGGGAGGCCCTGGTGCCACCTTCGGCATCCATGGCCGCCACGTCGCTGACGTGCCCCTCGCGCTCCAGGAACGCCGCCCGCACGCCGCTTGACGCCCGGATCGCGTCCAGGGAACCGGCGGGCGCGCGCAGCGCGAAACCGACCAGGGCGTTGTCGTACTCGCGCTGCACCTGCACCTGCGCTCCCGGGAACGCCCCGGCCACGGCCTCGTTGATCGAGGCGAGGGAGGCGGCGGCATCCGCCCCGTCGTCAAGCTGGACGATGATGCCGACGACGCGCGCCGGGTCCCGATCGGTGTCCGATTCCGCGTCGTGGCTCTGGCCGCTCTTCGAGGTCAGCGCCGTGTCGAGGTCTCCGACGGGCAGGGACGAGGCAGCGGTCTCCGTCGCGGGTCTCGCTCCCGAGACCAGGGGCGAGGCCACGGACGCGGGGCCCGTGACGGCGAGCGCGCACGCGCCGACAAACGCCAGGAGGACAGCTGGTTTCTTCATTGACATAAGCCTTCTCCAATGTGTTGACAGACGGCTCCTGTCAGCGTGTGGCACTCCCACGCCGCAGCCGCCTGACCTAAAGCTACCGGAAAAGACCACGATGACAAGCCGTCACCCATTGTCGAAAAACTTAAGCCCGCCTGAAGTGTCCAACACGACGGGGCCCGGGAACGCCTCAATCGTTGCGTTCCCGGGCCCCGGGGTGCGAGCGGGGAGATCAGATCACCAGATCCACACGCCGTTCTCGTCGAAGTAGCGCGGCGTCGAGCCGATGGTCAGGTGTCCCGTGGCCATCGCACCGTTGCCCTGGAGGTAGTACCAGGTGCCACCCAGGTTGAGCCATCCGGTGTACATGGAGCCCGAGGGGTTCATGAAGTACCAGGTGCCGTCCACCTTCACCCAACCGGTGCGCATCGCGCCGTCGGTGCCCAGGTAGTACCAGGAGTCGCCGATGTACTGCCAGCCGGTCGACATGGCGCCGTTGCCCTGGAGGAAGAACCAGGTGCCGCCGAGGTTCAGCCATCCGGTGCGCATGGCGCCCGAGGGGTTCATGAAGTACCAGGTGCCGTCCACCTTCACCCAACCGGTGCGCATCGCGCCGTCGGTGCCCAGGTAGTACCAGGAACCGCCAACGGCCTGCCAGCCGGAGAGCTGGGCACCAGAGCCATCGTGGAAGTACCAGGTGCCCGCGTCGTTCACCCAACCAGTGCGCATGTAGCCGCTGGCGTCGAAGCGGTAGGTGCGGCCGTCGATCGTCATCGCCTTGCTGGCGGGGTACGAGCCGTCAGCGTTGCGGTACCACCAGCCGACCGAGTCCTGCATCCAGGAACCCGTGGGAGCGGGCTGGGGCTCCGGCTGAGGCTGGGGCTCCGGCTGAGGCTGCGGGTCCGGCTGCGGCTGGGGCTGCGGATCGGGCTGAGGCTGCGGCTGGGGGTCAGGCTGCGGCTGGGGGTCAGGCTGCGGCTGGGGCTGCGGATCGGGCTGAGGCTGCGGCTGGGGCTGCGGGTCCGGCTGGGGCTGCGGATCGGGCTGGGGCTGCGGATCGGGCTGAGGCTGCGGATCGGGCTGAGGCTGC
>ERZ1674037.188-NODE-189-length-9620-cov-12.251019_pt1 | contig 9620 bp, 13 predicted proteins | sample MGYA00581136_ERZ1674037 | MGnify/ENA primary metagenome ERZ1674037 (study PRJEB41354, sample SAMEA4873341) | human saliva metagenome | biome: human-associated habitat [ENVO:00009003]; feature: mouth environment [ENVO:08000002]; material: saliva material...
AAAGGTAATACATTTTTGTGTACTACCAAAATTTGGAGAAAGTTTTTTTTTTGACCGCCCCGCCGAGGTGGCTATTTAAGGCTGGAGCGTAGCTCGGAGATTTGTGCTTTCAGGCGCTCTATCTCGTCGTCCTTTTGTCGTAGGGCGCGCTGGTGATCGGCCAACGATATGTACCCGTCGGCGTCGTCGTTCGTCGTCATCGAGCCGTTGCCTTTTGTCACCCAGTCGAGGTTAAGGTCGGGGAAGGCCTCGCCGATCTTGACGAGCGTACGGGCGCTGACGCCGTCGGCGTTGGAGGTGAAGAAGGCGAGGGAGAGCTTCGCCTCCTTCAGAAAGCGGTACTCGGTGATGCCCTTTGCGCGTATATAGGCGCGTAGTCGTTCTCTCATAATTGTAGCGATTAGTTATACGCCACAAAGATACACAAAAATGTACTATTTAGAACTACGCACCGCGCCGTAGAAGTCTCCGCGGCCAGTGAGAAGCCAGTCGGCGGAGACGTTGTAGCCGATGACGAGGTAGGAGAGCCACGTCGCAGGCACTCGGCAGGCCGTAGGGTCTTTCTCCACGCTGTTTAAGTTCCACCTATTGACGCCGAAGCGATCGGTAAACGTCTTCTTTCCTCGGATCGCGCCGTCGGCCTTGAGGCGGTCGAGGGCGGCGAAGAAGCGGCGCGTGATGACTTGCATATCGTCGGACTGCATAGGGCGGTTAGTGGTTAGCGTGTGAGGGCTGTTGCTGTTGCAGGAGTTCCCAGCGTGCGACGTCGGACGGCGTGAACGACGGGGAGCGCCCCGCGGAGATAGCCCGCTCGAGGTGGCGCAGTTCGTCGGGCGTCATCACGTCTATATACCGATCAATAGCCATAAGCGAGGAGGCGCGAGCCACGGCCTCACGACGTAGCGCCAGCAAGCGTGCATCGTCGAGCATCTGCCCCTCGCCGAGGATCAGCCAGCGAGCGTTAATCTCGGGCAACGCCTCGAGGATAGTACGCACGGGCGAGAGGCCTATGCACGCACCGCGCAGGAGCTTACTTATATACTGGGGCGACCACCCGAGGAGCGCACCGAACTCCCCGATGCGCCCGCCCGTCTTGTATTCGATGATAGCCTTAATGCGATCCTTCATAGCCTTATCGGCGCTTGAACGCCATCTTGTCGGAGAGCAGGGTCGCACTCCCGAAGCGCAGAAGAGTGAAGCCGTCGGCAGTGACGTCGGTAATTACGCGCGACCTCTTCTCGGCGAGAATGTCCTTCCAGATGACGTCGAGGCGGTAGATCGATAAATAGACCTTACCGTCCTCCTCGTGCAGTCCGTATATGTTGTCGTACTTAATGATCGAAGGCTTAGCGACGCCGTCGATCTTTATATAGCTCTCCGACGTGACCGTGCCGAACGCTTGGAACGTCTCAGCCCCGATTTGATAGAACTTCTCCACGGGTGACGGGTACGGGGTGAAGACCAGATCCTCGCACTCAATTACGGGTTTCGTGAACGTCGACGGCGAGGCCATCTGCTCGCCGTGGAACGATCCCGACAGCGCGCGTGCGACGCTGGAGATACGGCTCGAGGGCTTCACGACGTCGGCGGGTGTATCCTTCTTGCACGACGTGAGAGCTGGTGCGCCGAGGAGGGCGAGAGCGAGCAGGGAGAGGGTAATTCTTTTCATAGGTGTATTGCGTGTAAGTGTTAGAACGTGAAGGTATGTTCGAGATCGATCTTGGCGACGACCGCCGAGAGAAAGCATATATCATTGATAGGTATCTCGAAGTCCTCGTACTCCTTGTTAAAGCTCCGCGCTATGTAGTAGTCGTTCTCCTTCGCTTTGTCGGGGTGGCGGTGTAGCTTCTTGAGGTAGTGCGTCGGTGGGTAGCCGTCCTCCTGCCTCACGGCCACGGCGAAGACCTCGCCAAAGGGCAGGAGTAGCGGGCGGCGGGGATTGAAGGGATAGGGCTTGAGGACGACGCGACAGCCAGCAGGATAGCGTGGCGCCATCGAGTCTCCTCTAATAGGCACTACCATATTGCCGTCGACGTCGGGCAGTCCCCAGTAGGTATCAACGGTGCGCAGCTCCTCGGCTTCGCCCTCCGTGCCACCACGGAAGGCCTCGGCGAACTCGGGGATGAGCTTCACGCCCTCCTGCGTCGCACGCTGGTAGTCCTCCTCGTCGCCGACCTGTATAGCCTCCGTCCAATAGACGCGGTCGTCCTTCCCTACCCATACGTCGGTGCGTCGGCCTATGTCGGGGAGTGACGCCCCTGGATTATCCTCATTGTCCTCCACGTACGCGTACGCGGGCGCGTCCTTGACCATTGCACCCTCCCCAGTGAGCAACCACGAAGGGGAGAGGCCGTATAGGTCTCCCCATTTCTTCGCCTGCGACTTCCCGAAGGCCTTGCGCCCCGTGAGGAGTGCATTCACATACGGCTGACTTACACCGAGCTGGGCGGCTATCGAGGACTGCGTATGCCCTGCATCGCGGAGGAATTTGCCCAGCGCTGAAAGTTTTTCTTCATCCATAACCCGTTAGGTTATAACGATTTGACCTATCTTATACTAAGATATAACCTTAAACGTTTTGGATATTACCCAAAAGGTTATACCTTTGCAGTGTGGGTACTAAAAAGTACCACGAACAAAGATACAAATAAGTACCGCAATAAAATGGACAAAAGACTACTTACTCCCTATCAGCGAGAGCGGCTCGAGCGCGACCAGCGCATCTACGCCGACTACAAGAAGCTGATGCAAAGCGAGGGCGTGCGAAAGGTCGGCGTGTATAGCTACCTCTGCGATAAGTACGGCATCCACTCAAAGAACACTATCCACACGATCCGCCGCCGTATGGAGGCGCTCGAAAACACCAAGGAGCAATGAAGACGAACGAACAGAAGAACAACAACAAGACGACGGGCGCGAGATTAGCCGTAGAGGCTATCGTGGCGGTAATAGCACTGGCAGGCCTCGTGCTGCTGGCAGGCGAAGAAGCCCCCAATGCCACCGTGCCTATGACGCTCGGCGAATGGCTCGCCATTAAGGCCGCAGGCGCTATCCTCATCGGAGTAGCCGTACTGGCCTACCGCGCAGCGCACCGTGCAGGCATCATCTACTAACCACCCACGACGACGAAGCAATGGACAACGAAGCAATAGCCGAGCGCCTCGACCGCATCGAACGGCTCACGCTGATAAGCGCTAAGACGATCCTCGACGCAAACGAAGCGGCTACGTTCTCGAGCCTTAGTATCGGGCGTATATACCGCCTAACGAGCGAGAGGAAGATCCCCCACTACAAGCGAGGTAACCGTCTCTACTTCCGCAAGTCGGAGCTGGAGGAATGGCTACTCGACACGAAGGTCAAGACGGGCGACGAGATCGCCGCCGAGGCCGACAACTACACGGCACGACGCCGCACAAATCGCATTCAAGCATCACGCATATAAACCACCTAAAACAAAAAAGACAATGGCACAGACAAGCACGCTTAAGCTCTTCAACGAAACGCTTAGCAACCCCCGCACACAGACCTACCTCGAGAGCGTACTGGCGACGAAGAAGAACTCATTTGTCAACAACATCTCCTCCCTCGTGGCTAACAATGCCAACCTGCAGGCCTGCCAGCCCCTTAGCGTCATCTACGCAGGGATCAAGGCGACGGCCTTAGACCTCCCCCTCGATCCAAACCTCGGCTTCGCCTACGTCATCCCCTACGCCAACCGAAAGGCAGGGATCACCGAGGCGCAGTTCCAAATTGGATATAAGGGCTTCATCCAGCTGGCTATCCGCAGCGGGCAGTTCCGCACGATCAACGTCACCGACGTAAAGGAGGGAGAGGTAAAGCACTTCGATCTACTGACGGGTGAGACACGCTTCGAGGCGCTCCCAGCACGCGAGAAGCTCCCCACCGTAGGATATGCGGCCTTCATCCGCCTAACCAACGGCTTCGAGAAGACGCTCTACATGACGAAGGAGGAGGTCGAGGCGCACGCCTACGAGTACTCACAGACGTACAAGGCGGACAAGGACAAGGGCTGGACGTCGTCGCAGTGGTCGAAGAACTTCGACGCGATGGCTCGCAAGACCGTCCTCAAGCTCCTTCTCTCACGCTTCGCCCCGCTCTCGGTCGAGATGCAGCAGGCCATCACCGCCGACCAGGCCGTGTTTAATAGCACCGACGGCGCACCACGCTACGCCGATAACGACGCACGCATCGAGGACGTAGTCGCCGAGGAAGTCCCCGCAGGATCTCCGCAGGCCAAGGCTAACGAAGCTATGGCAAAGGCAAAGGCAGCGGCCGCAGCTCCAGCCGAGGTCGTAGACCCCGAGACGGGCGAGCTACTCCCCACCGACGGGCAGGGCGATGACACACTCCTCTAATCACCAACCACTAAGCAACGATAAGCAATGGACGCAACAACGACAACGACTACCACGATCCAGCCACTGACCGAAAAGGATCTCACCCTCGACGTGCGAGAGCTAACGCTCGGCACACTCACGACGAACGCCCTGCAACTCCGTGACCACGTCGCCACGACGCTCGAGCGCTACGTCCCCGAGAACTACTCCGAGGACAACGTCGATCAGGCGAAGGCCGACCGCGCCATCCTCAACAAGGCGGCAAAGGAGCTTAACGACCGACGCATACAGCTCGAGCGCGACTGGAATGCCCCACTGCAAGAGTTTAAGAGCATCATCGGCGATACGGTCAAGATGATCTCCGAAGGCAGTGCGAAGATCGACGCCGTGGTCAAGGGCGTAGAGAGCAAGGCAAAGACCGAGAAGCGCGCCGCTATCGAGGAGCTGTGGGAGCGAAAGGGGATTACCCTCCTCCCGCTCTCGAAGCTGTGGGACGATAAGTGGCTCAATAAGACGAAGCGACTGCCCGCCATCGAGAAGGAGATCGGAGAGAAGCTCCTCAAGATCGAGGCCGAACTGGATACACTCGCAGCCGTCGACACCGAGGACGGCGAGGTGCTACGAGCCTACTACCTCGACTGCCTCGACCTGCAGCGCACTCTCGCCTACTCGGCGACGCTCAAAAATAACCGCCAGCGACTGCAGGAGGAGCAAGCAAGACGACAAGCCGAAGCGCAGGCCACGCGTGAGGCGTATGTAGCTCCGACGGCCGAGCCTGCACCCACGGCGTACGAAGCCCCCGAGGCGGTCGTCCCCGAGGTACTCTGGCGTACAATGGTAGTGCGTGGCACACGTGAGCAGCTTATCGCCCTTGCGGAGTTTATGAACGCCGAGGGGATATGGTTCAAGAAGGCACAAGACAAATGAAATTTAACTACAGATGGACATTGGCGGATGCTAATTTCACAAAGGACAAGGGCAAAGTATTCTCTTGTTTCTCGTGTGGAGGAGGAAGTACGATGGGATACAAACTTGCTGGTTTTGACGTCATCGGGTGCAACGAAATTGACCCCCGTATGATGAAAGCGTATATCTCAAATCATGCACCTAAGTACCCATTCTTAGAGCCAATACAAGAGTTTAAGCTAAGAGACGACCTGCCCGAAGAGCTGTACGATCTCGACATCCTCGATGGCTCGCCTCCTTGCTCATCCTTTTCGACGGCAGGATCAAGGGATGACGACTGGGGGAAGAAGAAGAAGTTCAGAGAAGGACAAGCGGAGCAGGTTCTCGACACGCTATTTTTCGACTTTATCGACCTCGCAAAGAAGCTACAGCCAAAGGTGGTAATTGCCGAGAATGTCAAGGGTCTGCTAATAGGTGAAGCCAAGAGCTATGTAGCGAGGATATACGATGAGTTCGCGAATGCTGGCTATTATGTCCAACACTGGCTATTAGATGGCTCAAAGATGGGCTTACCACAACGAAGAGAGCGAGTCTTCTTCGTGTGTATGAGGAAGGATCTCGCCGCTCCATTCATGTATCAAGCCAACATATTCGAGGAACTTCCCCTGCTTAGTCTTGACTTTGACGAGCCCGAGATCCCATTCGGAGATATTGTCGACTACTCGGGCAAAGAGCTATCAGATGGAAAGACTCTCGATAGGTGGAAGAGACGACAGCGTGGCGACAAGGATATATCGGACATAACGATGAGAGAGGAGGGCGTATGTACAGGCTTTAACGACAAGCTTATATACAATGAAAGTGTCTGCCCTACTCTACGAGGAAATGCCACTGGGATGATCCTATTCGAACAACCAAAGTTCCTCGGTAGAAGCGAGGTGTGCGGCATATCCTCTTTCCCACAGGACTACGACTTTGTAGGTCAGTCGCCTCACTACATCTGTGGCATGTCAGTGCCTCCTATAATGATGGCACAAGTCGCTCACCAGGTATATGAGCAGTGGTTATCCAAGATCAACTAACAGACAACGACAATGAGTACAACGATCATACGACCAACCGATCGCGAGGAGTGGCTCAAGCACCGAGGCTCGGGCATCGGCTCGTCCGAGGTGGCGACGATAGTAGGCCTTAACCCTTTCGAGACTAAGTACCAGCTGTGGCGTAGGAAGATGGGGCTTGACGCCCCCGTCGAGGAGAACTTCGCGATGCGTGCGGGGCATATCCTCGAGCCTGCCGTGGCGCGCTTTTGGGAGGACGCTACGGGGCGCGAGGTGGATCTCTCCTCCGAGGGCGACTGGCTAATCGTCGACAACGATAAGCCCTTCCTGCGCGTCTCCCCCGACCGTCTCTACTGGCTCGACGACGCGCACACCGCTACGGGCATCCTCGAGTGTAAGACGACGCAGAAGGTGATCGACGCCGACGACCTACCGAAGCACTGGTTTTGTCAAGTCCAGTACCAGCTCGGCGTGGCTCGCATCAACCAAGGCAGTATCGGCTGGCTGACGCAGGGGCGCGAGTTCGGCTACCAAGACCTGCGCCTCGTCCCCGACTTCTTCGGCTGGCTCATCGAGGAGGTAGAGCGCTTTTGGCACGACAATATCCTCGGTGGGGCAGAGCCTGAGCAGACGAGCGTCAGAGACGTGCTGCTCAAGTACGACCGCCACACCGACGGCAAAGTCCTCGAGGTCGGGGCGGACGTCGTGCAGGCCTACAACGAACTGAAGGATCTACGGCGCGAGATTAGCGCCCTCGAGGAGCGAAAGCTCCGCTGCGAGGACACTATCAAGCTCGCCTTCGCCGACGCCGAGGCTATCAGCTACGGCGGGCAGACGCTCGCACGCTTCAAAGCGCCGAAGCCCTCTGCGAAGTTCGACGCAAAGGCTTTCCGCGCCGACCATCCCGACCTCGCCGACCAGTACACGCACGAGGTACAGGGATCACGACGCCTCACGATCCTCTAACCTCACCACCGCGGTATGATTAAGATCTCACACGGCGACGCCCGCTCCATCGTCCGCCTCCTCGACGTCCTTACGTCGGGGGTGGCGTGGACGGACAACCGCCACATAAACGCGCGCCGAACGGCTCGCCTACTCGCCCAGCGACTGCGGCGAAAATGCGAGGACGACGACGCTAAAAGTGATTGAATTTTAATCACTATCTTTACCCCGTTGTTTGGCTATTGATGCTTAGAGTATTGTGAAGTGGATAGAGCCTCGGACGGGACAAACGGGCAGAATACAAGCCCGCCAACCATCCGAGGCTCTTCGCATTTACAGCACCTCGGCACAACGACAGACAACGGCTACGAACAGATAGCAAACGACAGCACAATGGCACGACCAACACGACAGACGGTGGACTTCTTCCTCCACTACTGCAAGGGCGGCAAAACGCTCTACATACTCGAAGGCAAATACGGGAACGACGGGTACGCCTTTTGGTTTAAGCTCCTCGAGCTTCTCGGCGAAAGTGAAGGACACTTTTACTCCTGCAAGAACTCCGTTGAGTGGGAGTTTCTGTTAGCAAAAACTCGCACCAGCGGGGAAACTGCAAGCAGTATCATCGATACTCTTATAGATCTCGGCAAAGTGGATGCGGAATTGTGGCGTGAGGGGCGAATTATATGGATCGAGAACTTCGTAAAGTACCTCTCCGAGGTTTACAAGCGTCGCAAAACCGACCTACCGCAAAAACCTACACTCAATACAGAAACCGAGTTAATGTGTGCAGAAACCACCATTACCGACGACAGAAACGCAATTAAGTCGGGTTTCAGTAAGCAGAAACACGACAGAGTAGAGAAGAGTAGAGTAGAGAAGAGTAGAGAAGAGAGAACTCTCCACGCACATGCGTGCGAGGAGGTCGTGGCGGCTTGGAACGAGATCCTGGGTGATCGCCTGCAGGTCGTGAAGAAGCTCACCGACGAGCGACGCAAAAAGATCCGACTACGCCTCGGCGAACTCTCGAAGGACGCGGACGAGGCGGTGCGACAGATGCGCGCACTCTTCGAGCGCGTCGGGCAGTCCTCCTTCCTCCTCGGCGCTAACTCCTCGGGCTGGGTGGCCTCCTTCGACTGGCTTCTCGGATCGTCGGCTAACGTCGTAAAGGTGCTCGAAGGGAACTACGACAACAACCGCTCAGCGAAGGCAGCGCACACAACAACGACCACGGCGCAGGGTGTGACACTCGGCGTCGACGAGCGTATCGATCCGACGACGGGACGACGCACCTACGGCTCGGGCTTGGCGACGATACCCACCGACGCACCCGCTCGCCCTTCGGCGCGCCATCAGTGGGACGCCGCCTCGAAGGCGTGGATATTGATATAACCTAACGGCGGAGATCAACGATGAAGCAACAAATACCCGTTTTTGCCTATACAATCGCCGCGTGTCGGCTTCAAGCCGTCGGAGCGGACACTTATACCACCCACAGGAAAATCGACGCTTAGAGAGCGATTATGGAAATCAAGCATAAAGACTACTCCGAGTTAGGGATCGAGATCCCCTACGGCCGTCGGTCGGGAAAGATCAAGACGATCTGCCCCCAGTGCCACGACCAGCGGAGCAACAAACGCGACAAGAGCCTATCCGTCGACCTCGATAAGGGCGTATGGCACTGCCACTACTGCAACTGGTCGGGGACGAACGAGGTACGCGTCAAGGACGACTGGACGCAAAAAAGTATGACAAGAAAAGACGACTGGCAGCAGCGCTCCACGATCCGAAAGCAGAAGAAGGTGTACAAGCTCCCCACGGCGCAGGTCACCGAGGAGCAGCGTCACCAAGTCGGCGATAAGGCGCTGGCGTGGTTTGCGTCCCGAGGCATCAGCGAGCAGACGCTCCGAGCGCTCAACGTGACCGAGGGCATGGAATGGATGCCCCAAACGGGCAAGCCCGAGAACACCGTGCAGTTCAATTACTACCGCGGCGAGGAGCTTGTCAACGTCAAGTACCGCACTGGACGCAAGGAGTTTAAACTCGTATCGGGCGCAGAGCTACTGCCCTACAACATCAACGCCATAGGAGGGACGCCCGAGTGCGTCATCACCGAGGGCGAAATGGACGCCCTTAGCTTCGTCGAATGCGGACGCACCGACGTCGTGAGCGTCCCCAACGGCGCTAACGCCAACCTCGACTACCTCGACGACTACCTCGAGCAGTACTTCGACGACAAGGAGACGATCTATATAGCCGTCGACACCGACACGAAGGGCGTCGTCCTGCGCGACGAGCTAATGCGCCGCTTCGGCGTCGAACGCTGCCGCGTCGTCGAGTACGGCGAAGG
>ERZ1674037.198-NODE-199-length-9379-cov-11.765659_pt1 | contig 9379 bp, 7 predicted proteins | sample MGYA00581136_ERZ1674037 | MGnify/ENA primary metagenome ERZ1674037 (study PRJEB41354, sample SAMEA4873341) | human saliva metagenome | biome: human-associated habitat [ENVO:00009003]; feature: mouth environment [ENVO:08000002]; material: saliva material...
CGATAAGGCGAAGGGCTTGTGTATCACTTCGGAGAGGCATATCGGGGAGCTGGGCATGCGACACCTTAGCAATCTAAATAATAGAGGGCGGGACTCGCAGCAACAGTCTCATATTGGTTTACCCCTTGTACCAATACTACCTTGATCGTAGGCCTATATTGGTTTGGAGTACCGCCCAATAGTGACGTGTCGTATAGCCTCCGCAAATACTCCGGCCTTCGTCGTAGAGATCAGCCCAAGTCCATCGTGCTTTTTCAGTCCAAGACTAACCAAATCTTGGTATCTTTGCCTTGGACATCGACCAAAAGGCTCGGAATTGGACTCCACCTCAGCAGGAAGTCGATCCCCATATATTAATATGAATAGCGATAGCATAGTCATTATACCCACCTACAACGAGCGGGAGAACATCGCCCAGATGATCGACACCGTACTCGCACTCCCCCAGCCCTTCCACCTGCTCATCGTCGATGATGGATCGCCCGACGGCACCGCAGCCATCGTACGAGAGAAGCAAACAGAATATCCTGGGCGGGTACATCTCCTGGAGCGCTCGGGCAAGCTCGGGCTCGGCACAGCCTACATCGCCGGATTTCAGTGGTCACTACAGCACGACTACGAGTATATCTTCGAGATGGACTGTGACTTCAGCCACCCTCCGATGAAGCTACTGGAGCTCTATAAGGCATGCGCCGAAGGAGGAGCAGATGTAGCCGTTGGCTCACGCTATACCCGTGGTGGCCGTGTGAAGAACTGGCCGCTGGATCGCATCCTCATGAGCTATGGAGCTTCGCTCTACGTGCGCCTCATCACCTTCATGCCTGTCAAGGACTCGACGGCTGGCTTCGTCTGCTATCGTCGCCGAGTACTCGAGACGATGGTCCTTCCCGAAGTACACTTCAAGGGCTATGCCTTCCAGATCGAGATGAAGTACACCGCCTACTGCCTTGGCTTCAAGATCAAGGAGGTACCCATCACCTTCGAAGACCGCGTGCTGGGGACTTCGAAGATGAATACCTCGATCTTCAAGGAAGCTTTCCTCGGGGTCTTCAAGCTCCGCTACTGGCACTGCTTCAAGGGCTTCCCCAATAAGAATACTCACAGCACCACCGCCTAACCCCCCATATACTATGCAGCTCCACAAGGCTTGCAAGCGATCTCTGCTTGTACTCCTCACGGCTTGTGCCCTTCCCGCCCTCAGCATGGCACAGCAGGCTCCCGAGGATCAGCTACTCCGCCTCATCAAGATGCCCCTGAAGAATATCTTCGTGGAGTATCCCAATAAGACGAGTCACAATATCCTCGACAGCCTCGATGCACGCCTCACTCCACGTGACCTGCACCCAGCTTTCTACGGCTCCTTCGACTGGCACAGCTCCGTACATAGCCATTGGATGCTCGCCGAGATCCTATCGACTTACCCCGACATCTCTGCTCGAGGCGAGATCATCGCAGCCTTTGATGAGCACTTCACAGAGGAGAAGATGCGTGGAGAAGCGGCTTACTTTGACCGCAAGCTCTCGGGCAACTATGAGCGCACCTACGGCTGGGCATGGCTGATCAAGCTCAGCGAACAGCTACATCACCTCGCTGAGCATAGTGCAGATAAGGCTCTGCAAGAGAAAGCTAAGGGCTGGGCTACTCACGTCGATATCCTCTCGGATAAGATCGTCGCAAAGTGGAAGGCCTACCTGCCCAAGATGACCTACCCCAACCGCATCGGCACGCACTCCAACTCCGCCTTTGCACTCGCCTTTGCTATTGACTTTGCCCGTGCTCGTGGCGACAAGGAGTTCGAGCAGGCCCTCATCGCCAAAGCACGTCAGCTCCACCTCGGCGACAAGAAGGCACCAGCCGAATGGGAGCCTAATGCTACCGACTTCTTCTCCCCTACGCTGATGGTAGCAGACCTGATGACGCGTGTACTCCCCCAGCGAGAGTACGTACGCTGGCTCTCGACTTATTTCACTCCAGAGGGCATCAACCGCCTCTGTGAGAAGCCCGTCGTCAGCGACCTCACCGACTATACGATCGTGCATCTGGTAGGTCTTGCATATACTCGTGCTTGGACGATGGCTCGCATCTCAGGCTACCTGCCCCAGGGGCATCCACTCAAGGCTCGCTTCGCTCGTACATCGGCTCAGATGTATGCCCACGGGATGGATCAGATCTTCCGCTCTGACTATGGTGGTGACCACTGGCTGGCGACCTTCGCCCGCTACGCAGAGGAGGTGATGAAGGCCAATAAGATCAAGCACTAAGCTCAAGGACACACCTCACCTATGCGCATCAGTAAGATAGGAGAGCAGTGGGCCCACGGCGGAGGCGCATGGCTCAATAGACACAGCAACGTCCGCACGGGGATGATCATCGCATCGATCATCTTCATCATCGTCTCCCTCTGGGCATCAGACCGCTTGGTCACTCGCATGGCAGAGGCCGAGCGCCTGAATATGGAGATCTGGGCTAATGCTACCCAGGCCACCACGACGAACGATATCAATACCACCCTCATCTACCTCTCGCGTATCCTCGAGTCCAACCCTTCTATCCCGACCATCATCACAGACAAGGAGGGGCGCATCATCAGCTACAATAATATTGAGCTACCAAAGGAGGATACGGAGAAGTTCCTCTATCAGAAGCTGGCGGCCTTCCGCACAGGCTACCCTCCCATCGTTATGGAGGGGCTTACCGATCCGCTCTACCTCTACTATTCCGATAGTAAGGTCCTCCAGCAGCTACACATCTTCCCCTACATTCAGCTCGCTGTCTTCTTCCTCTTCCTTGGTGTCGCTATCGTGGCTCTCGTTAGCTTGAAGAAGTCAGACCAAAACCGCATCTGGGAGGGACTGGCTCGTGAGACAGCGCATCAGCTGGGTACTCCCACCTCGTCGCTTATGGCTTGGAAGCAGTACCTTGAGAGCACGGGGACCGAAGAGATGGTCACCAACGAAATGGAGAAGGATATTGAGCGCCTTGGCATCATCGCTGACCGCTTCCAGAAGATCGGTTCGTCCCCCAACCTCAAGTCGGCTGACCTGCAAGAGGTCGTCCTGCGTGCTATCCACTACATGCAGCCACGTATTTCCTCTCAGGTAGAGCTTATTCCTCCCACATCACTGGATGAAGCTATCGTCGTGAAGCTCAGTGAGCCGCTCATGGCATGGGTCTTCGAGAATCTCATCAAGAACGCCGTCGATGCTATGGAGGGCAAGGGGAAGATCACACTCCAGTACATCCTCAGAGATCAGTGGGTCTACATTGATGTCACCGACACGGGGAGAGGCATCCCCAGGGGGATGCATCGCAATATCTTCCGCCCTGGGGTGACGACCCGTCAGCGTGGATGGGGGCTCGGTCTCTCCTTGGCGCGCCGTATCGTCGAGGAGTATCACCGCGGGCATATCTACGTCAAGCACTCTGAGCTGGGAGTAGGCACGACCTTCCGTATCGAGCTCCGTCGCGAGATGGAGTAGCCACTACAGCTGATACTATCATCAAGAAGAACGATGGCAGAGCAACTCCACCTCCAAGCGACCTCTCGAGAAGAGCGCTACCAAGAGCTCTATCCCCAGCTACAAAGCCTCACGTATCGGGAGACCAATCTCATCGCAAACCTTGCCAATACAGCCGCAGCACTACGCCAGGCCTTTGGCTTCTTCTGGGTAGGCTCCTACTTGGTGGAGGGCGATGAGCTGGTGCTTGGGCCATTCCAAGGGGATATTGCTTGCACACGTATCGCTCGAGGTCGAGGGGTCTGCGGCACAAGTTGGCTCACGGGGAAGACGCTTGTCGTCCCCGATGTAGATGCCTTCCCTGGGCATATCGCCTGCTCCTCTGCATCACGCTCCGAGATCGTCGTACCGCTGAGAGATACCGCAGGAGAGATCGTGGGCGTCTTGGATATCGATAGTGATCAGCTCTCTTACTTCTCGGAGGAAGTAGATCGCCCTGCGCTTGAGCGGATCGCTCTGCTCCTTGCTCCCCTATTCTCCAAGGTGAAGCAGTGAAGTCCACTTCATCCCTCACACGCTCCTACCAAGATCCAGCAGCTCCCCTACACCTGCGCTGGACACTACCGCCCTCGAAGAGCCTTTGGGCGAGAGCCCTCCTACTTGACGCGCTTCGTGGCAAGCTCCCACACTTCGACTTTGCCGAAGGTACTCCACTGGATATCTTAGCTCTTCACGCTGCGCTCCGTACTTACCAAGAGGGAGCGGAGGAGATCAATGTATCGGAGTCCGGTACGGCGATGCGCTTCGTCTGCGCTTATCTTGCGGTCACCACCCAGCACCCCGTAAGGCTCTCTGGTACGGGGCGCCAGCATAAGCGACCGATCGCTCCACTGGTAGAGGCTCTACGTAGCCAAGGAGCTAAGATCGCCTACCTAAACCATGAAGGCTATCCTCCGCTACTCATTGAGTCCAGCACCTTCGCTTGGCAGGGCTGTGAGCTGGATTCTTCTTCCAGCTCTCAGTATCTGAGTGCCCTGCTACTTCTTGCGCCAGCTCTTCCTATGGGCTTTCAAGTCGACACACGACGCTATGGTCTAGCCTCTCGCCCCTATGCACTAATGACCATAGTCCAGCTCCGAGAGCAAGGCTTCATTTGGGAGGAAGAGCCTAGCGGTCTCTTCTGCTATCGAGGAAAGAAAGAAGGGGATAGCCGTGGTGTATCGCCACATACTCGAGGATACGAAGCAGACTGGAGTGCTGCATCCTATGCCTATGCACTCCTCAGCCTCCTGCCCGTAGGCTCTACCATTGAGCTCTCGGGACTCGCACTCCCCTCCCTGCAAGGGGATGCAGCCTATCTTGTGCAGCTCTTTGCTCTGCTGGGTATCCAGACGGAGAAGACTAAGGATGGGATATGCATCACCCATAGCGAAGAGGAGACTAAGCACGCGCACTTCACAGCGCACATGAGTGACTGCCCCGATCTCGTCCCAGCCATCGTCGCTGCACTCGTCGGTCGAGGTAAAGCCTTCACACTCTCGGGAGTAGCTCATCTTCGTATCAAGGAGTCTGACCGCCTCCAAGCGCTTGCTGATGAGCTGACGAAGCTCGGAGTCAAGCTCACCCTTGGCCCCGATAGCCTCAGCTGGGACGGCAAGACACCGCTCACCGCTCACGACTCAGCACCGATACTCTCACCGCATGGTGACCATCGCATAGCCATGGCACTCGCACTACTTGCACTTCGTGTCCCCAAGCTTCGGATGCAAGAGCCTGAGGTGGTAGCCAAGAGCTTCCCTCGCTTCTGGCTAGAAGTTGCTCCCTGCATCATGCAGCAGACCGAATAGAGGAGGTAGACAAGGACAAACAAAGCAGCGCCCCCTTAGCACGTGGCTAAGGGGGCGCTGCTTTATACATTATGTCCGTGCGAGAGCTTAGGGAGCATCAGGAGCGAACATAGGATCCCAAGCGGGGAGCTGTACGGGCTTCGTCTTCAAGAGGTCAAGCACCTTCTGCGTAGCGTACTTCTTGTTCACTACGAGACGGAAGGTATAGGCATCGAACCAAGCATCAGTCATGATGATATGGCCCTTGACACCCGACTTCTCACCCCAGCTATTCTCGACCTTCCACTTCACGGGCTTGCCCGAAGCATCGAGGTCAACAGCCTTGAGGGTCATGGCGTGCGTCGAGCCACTGTCGAAAGTCTGGATGCGCTCAGCCTTATCCATATCGAAGGGATAGCCGAGGAGCGAAGCGTAATCGTAGTTATCAAGAGCAGCGATACCCTGAGAGCGATCCAGCTCACGGCTGACGTCGCAGGAGTAGTACATCATCGTATTGTCCTTGAGCGAAGCGATAGCCATCTGCTTGATCTCGTCCATAGGGAGGTTGACGTAGGTCCAGTTCTTCCCATCATAGGCGTGACGGTCGTACTCGATCTCATAGACCTTGTAGTAAGGACGAGAGGGGTCATTCATCAGCATGACGAATTGGCCACGGAGGTCAGCACCGACGAAGCGCTCATAGAAGGACTGAGGCGTATAGGTCTCGGTAGAGATTACCTTGCCGTCCTTATCCTTGAGCGTGTAAGAGAAGGAAGTCGGTGGCACGCCGAGGTTGAGACTCAGGAGGCGGTAGACCTTCTTCAGACCATCTTCCTTACGCTTGCGAAGCTGAGCGAGTGATTCACCCTTCTCAGAAGCCTTACGCAGCTGGATCCCCGTCTGACGGAGCGTACGTGCGAGCATCTTACCCAGCAGCTTGGTATTGTTACTCGAGGCAGTCTCGGGCATGACCTCAGCAGGCACGACACCATACTTATAGAGGTTGTCGGAGATACCTGTGAACTGGCCACCGTCATTGATGGGGTTCTTGAAGAGCCACTCTACCTTCGCATCGTTGACAGGGAGCTTGCGTGTCTCGATGATGCCTTCGAGGAAGAGATTGGACTTCTCCAGCTGGTCCCAGAAGAAAGAGTAGTTCTGCGAGAAGAAGAACGTGCCGGACTTCTCGCGAGTCATCAGCTGAGCGCGCAGGACATTGAGTCCCGTGAAGAGCCAGCAGCGTCCGCTCTGCTTCTGGTCAGCGATACCAGAGCTCTGTACCTCGACGGAGAACTTATCTTCGATCGAGCGTGGGCGCTGATTGTTGATGAAGAAGTCCTGCATCCCTTGTACGGCGATGGCATTGTGGAGTGCCTTCTCGGTAGAGGACTTAGGCTCACTCTGACGAAGCTCCTCGAGGAGCTTGGGGGTAATAGCACCATCCTTCGAAGCCTGGGCGTGCAGTGCCGTCGCAGAGCTGCCGAGGCAGAGAAGAAGGGCTAATGAAGTCGTTAGGACTGATTTCATAGGTCTTATGATAATTATTGAAGTATGCGAGGTTAGGGGTTCTCTTCCTTGTCGAACCACGAGGCGTACATCTGGTAATTGTTGGCGATGCGCTCGTTCAGCTCGCGTCCTTGCTCGGGGGAGACCTTCTTGACGAGCTTAGCTGGTACACCAGCCCACAGGGTGTAGGGCTCGATGATGGTCTTGGACAAGACGACCGAGCCTGCAGCTACGATAGCCCCTTCGCCGACGACGACATCATCCATCACGACGGATCCCATGCCGATGAGGGCGTAGTCACGGATATGGCAGCCGTGGAGCGTGACATTGTGCCCGACGGAGACATTGTCACCGATCTCGATCGTGGACTTCTGATAGAGGGTGTGTAGGACAGAGCCGTCCTGGATATTGACGTTGTTGCCGATGCGGATGGAGTTGACGTCACCGCGGAGGACGGAGTTGAACCAGATACTGCAGCCCTTCCCGAGGACGACATCTCCGACGATGGTAGCGTTGACAGCGAGGAAGCAGTCCTCACCGATCTGAGGCGCGATGCCTCGTACAGTCTGTATGAATGCCATGATGCTTATTGTTATTGCTTAGCTACGCAAAGATAATGAATCCCTGGGGCAAAGACGACGCCTATATAAGCCCCATCGAAGGTCCCCCACTCCCCTTCACACCTCACCACTAAATCTCGGACGATACGCCTCCATAGAGATACGCTCGGAGCGGTATAGCAGAGCCTTGGCTGTCATCACAAGAAAAAGCCTCGATAGCTGGTGGTATCTCCTCTCGCGCAATAGCTGTATTCTCCTCAAGATCAAGGGAAATACTTTGATCCATGCACGTAGTCTTAAAGTCCATGCGCGAGAAGCCTATCATCCACGCACGTAGTCCTTAGGTCTTCGCACATAGACAAAGCTGTAGAGCTATAGCCTGAGAACTTTTTACAAGCGAGAATGAAGCTTTATCTAAGGCAAAGAACAAGTTTCCCTACAGAGGATCAGTGAGGGTCGCCGTAGTGCGCCTCACCTCAAAAGACAGCGAGGGCGAATCACCGTAGCGACATATCTACGCAGCTCACCTCACACCAAACTGACGAGTCAGCAGAATAGAGCGATATTACCCCATCTTATTATACTACCTTTGTAGCGCTCGATGAAGAGCGCCAATGCTACGAAGACAATGCTTATACGACGACACGTACTCCTCCTCACCCTCAGTAGTATGAGCCTCGCGGCTCCCCGACTGGCAGCACAGCAGGTACAGCCTACGACCGACGAGGTCGCCCTCCAAGCCTTCGCCCTGGACAGCCTCGTGGCTCAAGGGACGGACTACTACACCCCTACTCCCGTCTCTTCGCCTCTTCTCCTGGAGCTTCTCGCCGTAGCCCCCAGTCTCTCTCAGCAGCTCCTGCAGTACTATCAGGCGGGAGGGACCAATCCCTACCAGTCTACCCTCCCCTTCATCAGCCCCACTCTAAGGAAGAAGACGACGAAGAGCCGGCTCGACTTCTCTCCCGTCTCGGGGATAGGCCTTGAGCTTCCTGCCCCCGAGCTGAGCTTCCTCCCCCCGACATCTGGCCCGACCTTAGAGCACCTTCCTATCGACCTCTCGGGACTTAATAGCTACAGCTACGGACTCCGCCAGCGTATGCTCGCGCATATCCTACCCTCGAGAGATGGTATCGGTGGGCGAGAGTTCAGCTCCAAGCCCAAGACCCTCGTGCTGACACGTCCCAGCTTCGAATCCGCCGAACGTGCCCTCTCCGAATACACCAAGGAGACCCCCACACTGGGTATACAGCTGCCCCAGGATCTCAGCCTGTCGGTCCTGCAGCAGCGCCACTGGATCCCCGCACTGGAGAGTAGCATACAGTTCTCACAGAATCACGTGTCGGATAACTGGTACAAGGGCGGTGCCTCCAACCTCAACCTCTTTATGAGGACTTACTTCGGGCTACGCTACGTCACCGAGCGTGTCCAGTGGACCAACGAGATAGAGAGCAAGCTAAACGTCTACAATGCCGAGAAGGATAGCGTGCATCGCTACCGCATCGCAGATGACCTCTTGCGCCTGCGCTCCAACTACGGTCTGAAGGCTTGGAACAAGATGTACTATACCATCGACGCTGAGCTCCGCACGCAGCTCCTCCACTCCTATCTGGAGAATAAGCGCAGCCTGCAGTCCGACTTCCTCGCTCCGTACACGATCAACGTAGGGCTCGGGATGAAGTACGACTACTCAATGAAGTCCACGAGAGTCTACGGTCGCTCCTTCGACCTCTCGATCAACGTCGCTCCACTCTCCTACACCTTCCGCGCGACGAAGGATAGCCACATCGACTTAGGGCGTCACGGTCTGAGCCCAGACAAGCTCTGGTATCAGCGCATCGGCTCCACGATCCGTGCGAACTGGCAGTGGCGCGTGAATATGAATCTCACCTGGACCTCACGACTCTACTTCAACACCTCCTACCAGCAAGTCGAAGCCGAGTGGGAGAACACGCTGGATATGGCGCTGACGCGCTTCTTCTCCACGCGCCTCAATCTCAACCTCCGCTACGACGATGCCGTGCGTCCCGCA
>ERZ1674037.199-NODE-200-length-9330-cov-7.077736_pt1 | contig 9330 bp, 7 predicted proteins | sample MGYA00581136_ERZ1674037 | MGnify/ENA primary metagenome ERZ1674037 (study PRJEB41354, sample SAMEA4873341) | human saliva metagenome | biome: human-associated habitat [ENVO:00009003]; feature: mouth environment [ENVO:08000002]; material: saliva material...
CGGCGCGACACCGGAACCGACGACCCGCGCGTGCGCGTGCGCGCCGGCAAGGGCTCGCGCCCGCGCACGAAGGACCGGCCGGACTGGTCTTCCAAGCCGCTGGGCCGCATCATCGGCATCGACCGCGGTCGCTACCAGGTGAGCTTGGAGGAAAACGGCACCCGCGTGGTCGCCGTGCGCGCCCGCGAGCTGGGACGCGGATCCGTCATCATGGGCGACCGCGTGCGCCTCACCGGCGACCTGTCCGGGCGCCCCGACACGCTCGCGCGCATCGTCGCCGTCGAGGAACGCTCCTGCGTGCTGCGCCGTTCCCTCGAGGACGCGCCGGATCAGCGCGGCGAGAAGGCGATCGTCGCGAATGCGGACACCATGTGCATCGTCGTGGCGCTGGCGGATCCGCCGCCGCGCACCGGCATGATCGACCGCTGCCTGGTCGCCGCCTTCGAGGCGGGCCTCGACCCCGTCCTCGTACTGACGAAGGCGGACCTGGCCAGCGCGGACGAGCTGATCGCCGCCTACCAGGACTTCGACGTGCGCGTCGTGCTCACGAGCGCCGAGGCCGGCCAGGCCGACCCAGGCGTCGCCGAACTGCGGGCCCTCCTGGCCGGCCACTGGTCGGTGCTCGTGGGACATTCGGGGGTCGGAAAGTCCACGCTCATCAACCTCCTGGTGCCGGGCGCGGGCCGCGCGACGGGGCACGTCAACGAGGTGACGGGGCGCGGACGCCACACATCCACGTCCTCGGAGGCCTTCGAGCTGGAGGCGGGCGGCTGGATCGTGGATACGCCCGGCGTGCGATCCTTCGGCCTGGGGCACGTGAGCGTCGCCGACGTGCTGGGCGTCTTCCCGGACGTCGCGGAGGCGGCCGCCTGGTGCCTGCCGCTGTGTTCGCACGGCGAGGAGGAGCCCTCGTGCGCGCTTGACGCTTACGCGCGCGCCACCGGCCCCTTCGCGATGGACGAGGCCGGGGCTGAGGATGTGGATCAACTGCGGCAGGGGCGCGCATCCCGCGTGGCGTCGGTGCGCAGGCTACTGGAGGCAGTGGTGACGGCGGAGGCCGCCAGCAAGGCGGCTCGGTAAAGAAAGTGGGCGCTGAAAGTGCTTGACAGCGCCACCCCTGCGCGGATAATTGAGGAATAGCGATGGTCGCTATTTTTGATTCACGAGGTCATGATCGCTATGTCCACCATCGAGCAGAACCTTATCGGCAACACCGCAGGGCTTTCGCGGGTCGACAAGGTCCTCCGCTACTTCTTCCTCGCGCTGTTGATCGGCACGGTCGTCTATTCGATTGGCGGCACCTTTTTCGGGAAGGACAACCGCCTAACCAACTACGGGCTCGCCGACGCTGCGTTGCTCCTCGCTTCCCTGGCCCCTGGTTATTCGCGTCCGATTCCGGGCGCGCACTGGGCGCTTCGGGCCTGCGAGTGGGCGGTGATGGGGTGTTCCCTCGTATGCACCGCCGCTGTCATCGTCGGTGATGTCACGGACGGGGGCATCGACCCCGAACCCTACAACACGCCGTCGAACGTTGCCATGGGCGCTGCGCTTGTAGCCTTCTGCTTCTTTACGATTCTCCTCGTCTCCAAGGAGCGGGCGCGCCGCCGCGGGCTCATTCCCCCGGCCCGGTAGAGCGGGGGCCGAGGCACGCGGCCTCGACCGTCGGGCGAGTGTCAGCGCTGGAAGCGGCGCACGAAGTTGCGCAGGATGAGGCGCGAGGGGTCCGTGTCCACGGTGGCGACCTGGGCGCGGATGGCCTCGGCCTTGTCGGCCGGGTAGTAGCGGCCCGCGTACTGGTCGATGCGCACGTTGACGCCGCCCAGGTCCATCTCGGGGTGGAACTGGGTCGCCCACGCGGCCTCGCCGACGCGCACCATCTGGATCGGGGTGTCGTCCCCGGCCAGGAGGACCTGCATGCCGGGGGCTAGCTCGCGCACGGCCTCGTGGTGGCCGACGTAGGAGTGGAAGCGGTCGGGAGTGCCCTCCAGGAGCGGGTCGTCGCGGCCCGCGTCGGTCTTCGTCAGCGCGATGCCGCTAATTTCCTCGCCGTGGTGGGTGTCGATGACGCCGCCCAGGTACAGGGTGAGGGTGCCCAGCCCGTAGCACAGGCCCAGGATCGGGAAGGATTCGCCCAGCGCCCGGTCGTAGAAGGAACGCAGCCAGGCCTCGGCGCGCACCTGACGTTCGTCCTTCAGGTGGTCGTCGGCGTTCGCGTCCCACGGCGACCCGCACACGAAGGCGCCCGAGTACTCGGACAGGTCCAGGTCGGGCAGCTCCCTCTCCATGCGCACCTGTCGCACCTGGTCGGGGCTCAGTCCTGAGAAGCGAGGCAGGTCGGCGCTCTCCGCGGCCAGGACCGGGCCGTCGTCGCGGGAGGTCAGCATGAGGAAGGGCTTGGTCATGGCTCCATGCTATCGATTACCTGCGCGTATGCAGAAGGTGTCCGCCCTCCAAGCGTGTGTGACGGACGCAGATGTGGGCGCCCTCTGCCACACTGGGAGCATGTTGATTCTGCACACTTCCGACTGGCACCTGGGGCGCACGCTGCACGGCGCGTCTTTGGGCGACAGCGCGGACGCGTTCATCGAGTGGCTGGTCGCCCTGGTGCGTGAGCGCGGCGTGGATGCCGTGCTCATCTCGGGCGACGTGTTCGACCGCGCGGTTCCGCCCGTTGATGCGCTCGCGCGGATGCGCCGCGCCCTGCGCGAGCTGACCGCGCTCACGACGGTCATCCTGACGTCGGGGAACCACGATGGGGCGGCGCGCCTGGGGCTTTTCGCCGACATGCTGGCTCCTTCTCTGCACGTGGTGACGGATCCGGAGGCGATCGGCACACCCGTCGAGGCCGGGGGCGCCCTCGTCTACCCGATGCCCTACCTGGAGCCCGACCTCGTGCGTCAGGCGCTGTCGGACCTGCCTGCGCAGGGGGAATCCGCTCTGCCCGCTCCCCTGCCCCGCTCCCACCAGGCGGTCCTGGCGGCCGCCTTGCGCAGGCTGCGTCAGGACCTGGAGGCGCGGCGCGGCTCGGGCGACGAGCGCCCGGCCATCGCGATGCCGCACGCCTTCATCACGGGCGCGCAGCCCTCGGACTCCGAACGCGACATCCAGGTGGGCGGCGTCCCCTCCGTGTCGGCCGACCTGTTCGACACACTCGGGGGCGTCGCCCCCCTGACCCACGGCCTGGACTACGTGGCGGCCGGGCACCTGCACCGCCCGCAGGATGTGTCGGGGGCGTGCGTCCCAATCCGCTACGCGGGCTCCCCCATCGCGTACTCGTTCTCCGAGGCCGGGGCCACCAAGTCCGTCACCCTCGTGACGACGGACGCCACCTCGGTGACCGGCATCGAGGTGGTGCCCATCCCGACGCTGCGGGGTATCGCGGTGCTCGAGGGGACCATGGATGAGCTGCTCACCGATCCCGACCAGGCCACCACGGCCTTGTACGTGTCGATCACGGTCACGGACGACGCGCGCCCAGAGCGTATGGTGGCGCGCATCCGGGAGGCCTACCCGCACGCCCTGGTCGTCGTGCACCGCCCCGCCCGGGCCCCCTCGCTTCAACCCACGCGGGCGGTGCGACCCTCGAGGGATCCGCGCGAGGTCGCGGAGGAGTTTTACGAGGCCGTGGGCGGGCGGCCCCTGTCGGAGCGGGAGCGCGAGCTCGCCCAGGATGTGTGGGCCGGGCTTCGAGGAAAGGACATGCAGTGAAGATTCGGTGGCTACGTATTGTGGGCATCGGCCCCTTCGCCGGTGCACACACGGTCGATTTCTCGTCGTTTGAGGACTCTGGGCTCTTCCTGCTGGAAGGGCCCACGGGCGCGGGCAAGTCCACGCTCATCGACGCGATTACCTTCGCCCTGTACGGGGACGTGGCGCGCACAAAGGACGCGTCGAAGGACCGCCTGCGCTCCAACCACATCTCGGATTCAGACCCATCCGAAGTGGATCTCGTGTTCGAGGTCGCCACGGGCCTCTACCGGGTGACGCGCACACCCGCGTACACGCCGACGGGTAAGAAGTCGCAGCGTAACTCGAAGTCGACGCTCGCGCGGGTCGTGGAAGATCCGGACGCTCCGGACGGCTGGCGCACCATCGAGGCGGTCGCGTCGGGGCCACGCGACGTGGGCTACGAGATCCCCACGATCGTGGGCCTGGACAAGGACCAGTTCCTCCAGACCATCGTGCTGCCGCAGGGAAAGTTCTCCCAGTTCCTCACCGCCACCTCGGATGCGCGCGAGCAGATCCTGCGCGACATTTTCGACACGCAGATCTACTCCGACTTCACCAAGGCGCTGACCGATGCGGCCGCCTCGTCGAAGCGCGGCATCGAGGAGCGGCGCACGACTGCGCTCGGCGCCTTCGAGCGGGTGCGCTCGCTGGACGCGGCCTTTGGCGATGACGCAGCCACGGATGAGGCCGACGGCGTGGCTGCCGCCGCTGAGGAGGAGGCCGGGTTGGACGCGGGCGCGGAGGATTCCAGCGCCGTGACTCTGTGGACGCGCCGCGCGTGCGAGCGCGCACACGAGGCGCACGCGCAGACAGTGCGCCTCGCCGAGGCCGCGACGGCATCCGCTCGCGAGGCCGCGGACGCCCTGGCACAGGGCCGCGCCCTGGCAGAGGCGCAGGCGGAGCACGCGCGTGTGAGCGCGACGCTCGCCGCGCTCACCGCATCATCCGAGTCGATCGCATCCGACCGGGAGCTCGCGCGCCAGGCCCGCCGGGCCCTGGCCGTGGCGCCTTTCGACGCGGCCGTGGCCGAGGCCTCGGCTCGCCTGGAGGCCGCCGGAGACCAGGTCGTGGCCCTGTCCCCCGCCCTCGGGGACGAGCTCTCCATCGACCCGGCCTGCCTGACGCCCCAGGTCGTGACCGATCTCGGCGAGCGGGCGCAGGAGATGCGCGACGAGGCGACGCGCACGCGCGGCTCTCTTCAGGAGGCCCTGGCCCTCGAGCGCTCGCTGCCCGAGGCACGCGCAGGCATCGAGTCGCTGAGTTCCCGCCGCGAGCAGGCGTCGGCGCGCATCGCCTCCATCGAGGCAGAGCGCGAGGAACTGCCCCAGCGCATCGAGCAGGGGGCCCAGGCCCTGCGCCTCATGCGGGCGGACGCAGACACGCTGCCTGAGGCGGCGTCCGCGCTGCGCGCCATCAACGAGCGCCTGGATGCCTCCATGCAGGCCGACCTGCTGCGCGCCGCCCTGCTCGGCGCGTCGGACGAGCTGCGCGAGGCCACGGCGGCGGCGAAGCTCGCGAACGCGGCGGCCGCGGATGGCCACGACCTGTGGATCGCCCAGAGCGCCTCGGTGCTCGCCCGCGAACTCGAAGAAGACGCACCCTGCCCCGTGTGTGGCTCCACTGAGCACCCCAATCCGGCACCTGCCGCGGACGGGGAGATCACGCGCGAGCAGGTCGCCGCGCTAGACCAGGCGCGCGACCGCGCGGAGGCCGCGCTGCGCGACGCCCAGGCGCGCCATCAGGACCTCGTGCGGCGTATCGCCCAGCTCAACGAGGTGGCGGGTGCCCCCACTCCGACTCTCGAGACCGAGCGGGATAGGGCGGCCGAGCTCGTGGCGACGCTGGAGGCCCTTTCCCCGCAGATCGCCGACATCGAGGCGGCCCTCGCGCAGGAGCGCTCACGCCTCGACGGTCTTACGGATGCTCTCACTCGCGCCCGCGAAGGGGCCGCGTCCCTGGCCTCCACCCTCCAGGAACGAGAATCAGCGCTGAGCGGCGCCCTCGCCCGCGTGGAAGCCGAACGCTCCGGATTCGCGTCCCTCACCGAGCGCGCGGCACACCTGGATGAGTGCGCGCATCGCACCGCAGCACTGGCCGGGGCCTGCGCCGATTGGGACAACGCCCGCGCCGCGCACGCGCAGGCGCAACGCTCCCTGGCGGACGCGCTTGAGGAACAGGGGCTTCAGGCCGACTCCTGGCGCTCCTTCCTGCTTCCCCTGCCCCGTCTCGAGGCACTCGAGGCGCGCGTGGAGGCTCACGACAAGGAGCTGTTTGCGGCGCGCGAGGCCCTCGCCTCCGAGCGGCTGGCCCGCGCCGCATCGGCGCCCACTCCCCACGTCGAGGCCCTCACTGAGGCGTCGCGCAGGGCCGATGAGGACGCCGCTTCGGCCGCCCGGGCATCGGGCATCCTCGAGCAGCACTGCGCGCAGCTCGACGCTGCCCGCACGTCCCTCAAGCAGGCGCTCGACGCCCTCGCGCAGGCCAGGGAGCAGGCCGGTCCCATCCGCCGCCTCGCGGACATCGCGGCGGCCTCAGGCCCGGAGAACCTGGCGTCCACTCCCCTGGCCGCGTGGGTGCTCATCGCCCGCCTGGAGGACGTGCTCGCGGCGGCAAACCCGCGCCTGGAGCGCATCTCGTCGGGCCGCTACCAGCTCGTGGCGGTCTCCGACGACGGCACCTCCTCGCGTAAGTCGGGCCTGGGCCTGGCGATCGTCGACCACGACACGGATGCAGTGCGCAGCCCCCGCACGCTCTCGGGCGGGGAAACCTTCTACACGTCCCTGGCCCTGGCCCTGGGCCTGGCGGACGTCGTGACGGCCGAGGCGGGAGGGGTCGAGCTACGCACGATGTTTATCGACGAGGGCTTCGGCTCGCTGGACTCGCACACCCTCGCGCTCGTCATGGAGCAGCTCCAGGCTCTGCGCTGCGCGGGGCGCACGGTGGGTGTCATCTCGCACGTCGAAGAGATGGCGACCCAGATCGCCGACCAGATCCAGGTGCGGCCACTGCCGGAGGGAGGATCGACCCTGCGCGTGCGCGCTTAGAAAGCACGTCACCCTCGCGACCGACGGCCGCGAGGGTGCTGAGTGTCGTGAACGCGCAGGGGCAGACGTCTCAGCCCCTGTGCATGGCCAGGACGGCGGGCCGCTCGGAGCGGTCGAACCACGCCAGGGAGGATTCCCACAGGGCGGCCACGGCCTCGTCGGCCTCCTCCTGGGTGGAAGCCTCCAGCACGGCCGACACGGCCGGAGCGGCGTCGGGTAGGTCGGCGAGGATCGCGGCGACGTCCGACCACGTGTATTCGAAGGCGGGGGCGGCGAAGATGTGGGGCTCGATCTGTTCGCCGGGGGTCAGCGTCGTCGAGGTGGGCGTGTCGACGGCCAGGACGAGGCGCGCGGGCGCGGCCCCCGCACTCTCGCGGGCCAGCTCCAGGCTGGACAGGGCGGCCTCGGTGATCGCGTCGTCTTCGAGAACCTCGATGTCCTCGCCGCTCATCGCGACGTCGGGCACGCACAGCACGCCTCCGCGCACGGGCGGCAGCGGGACGGACAGGTCGGACAAGAGGGCGGGAATGTAGACGCGCATGCTCACAGTGTAGGCACCCACTGGGCCACGATGGCTTCCAACTCGTCGGCGGCGAGGCAACCCGTGCCTTTTTCTCCCAGCGCCTTGGCGCGCAGGGACGCCCGTCCCACCCCGCCGTCCTCGCTCACGGTGTGGAAGATGTGCCCGGGCATGAACGCGCCGATGGCGGCCTGCAGCGCGGCGACGGGGCGGGGCCCGATCGCGTCCGAGGTGACGCGGTTGACGATGACGTCGACGGGGATGTCGCGCCCGTGTTCCTCCCACCAGCGCGCCAGGAAGGAGAGCCGGTTGACGCCGACGATGTCCCCGCGCGCCACGACGACGAGGCGGTCGGCCCGTGCGAGGACGCCGAGGGCGACATCGTCCCGGTTCGCGCCGCGAGAGGCCTTCTCGAGGGAGGTTGCCGCCAGGTCGATGACGCTGTAGCGCGCACACAGACGGGCCGCCGCGATGATCGCCTCGATGCTGGTGCGGCTGACCTCGCGCCACCGGTGGGGGGTGACCAGGCCGGTGACGATGCGCAGCCCCTCGGAGCGTCTCGCGCACGCGCCGACCAGGTCCTCGGGGGTCAGGGCCCCTCGTGAGGCGGCGCGCGCGAGGACGGAGAGGCCGGAGGCGTGGACGGGCAGTCCGAGCAGGTGCGAGAGGGTCGGGTTGGAGGTGTCGGCGTCGATGAGGATCGTGGGGGCGCGCGCGGCGAGCATCGTCGCGATGCCCGCGGCCAGGGTTGTGCGCCCCGGCGCCCCCGATGTCCCCCACACGGCCAGGACGGAGCCCGCGCTGGTGGGGGGAGGCGGTGGCGGGGACGAGGCCGTGGCCGGTTGGGAGCGTCGCGTGCGGGTCGCGGCGATGAGCGAGTTGACGACCTGTTCGGGGCTGGCGGGCGCGGCGACTGAGGCGACGCCGAGGGCTGACAGGCGCAAGCGCTCGGCGTGCTGAGCCAGTGCGACGACCTCCATGCCGGCCTCGCGCAGGGCGCCCACGGCATCGGCCGTGAGATCCGGGTCGGCTCCGTCGATGACGGCCAGGTCTGCGACGCCGGCACGCGCGGCGGCGATGACCTCGGCGAGGTCAGCGCAGCGTCGCACGATGGCCAGCGCGTCGGCGCGCGACTGGATCGCCTGGATGATCGGGGCCTCGTATCGCTGATCGGCCAGGATGACGACCCCGTGAACGGCGCTCACGGCGCCCCCACGGGGACGGCGGCGAGCTCGTCGGTCGAGGTCTGGGCGGCCAGGAGCGTGGGCAGGGCAGCCGAGTTCGCCATGATTTCGATGCGTGTTCCCCTGCGCGCCTGGGAGCCCGAGGTGTCGACCGTGCGCACGAAGGTGAAGGTGCCCTCGATTTCGCGCGCGCTCGTCTCTCCGGGTGAAGCGGAGCGGGTGGGCACGGTCCACAGACGTATCGGCGTACCGTCGGCGACACCGTCGGGCAGTCCCGCGGTGACGGTGAGCGCGACGCGGTGCATGCCGTCGGGGTCGCGTGCGCCCGCCTGGGAGCCGGTGTCCAGGTCGGTGCGCATGACGAGTTGACCGGGGGTGAGGAGGCGTGTCGTGCGCGTGCCCAGGGGGGTTTCGGTGGTCGGAGCGTAGACGGTCGGGTCGACGTGGACGACGACCTCACGGACGTTGTCGGCCGTGATCGCCTCGCCCGGGGCGATGCTGGTCGTGACGGTGTAGACGCGGTTTCCTCCCCGCAGGAAGCCGCCGAGGAGGCTGAAAGCGATCACGGACGCGATGATGAGGACGACGCCGAGGAGGAGTCGCCGGTCCATTGAGCCGGGGGCGCGCGCCGGAATCGACACTGAAGCTGAGACGCGTTTCACCCTTCCATGATGCACGCTTCCGCCGAAAAGCGGTAGGTTATCGACTATCTATCGTCACCAACCGATCAGATCGACCGATTCGCAAGCGAAAAATTGTCGACTCAAACCATTCAAACGAAACGATCTCAACTGATACCATGTTGCCATGGCAACACGATTCCTCACTCTCGCTGACGTCGCCGAGACCCTGA
>ERZ1674037.210-NODE-211-length-9117-cov-22.309755_pt1 | contig 9117 bp, 4 predicted proteins | sample MGYA00581136_ERZ1674037 | MGnify/ENA primary metagenome ERZ1674037 (study PRJEB41354, sample SAMEA4873341) | human saliva metagenome | biome: human-associated habitat [ENVO:00009003]; feature: mouth environment [ENVO:08000002]; material: saliva material...
TAACGACGAAACCCGCCTCCGATTAACACTCGAAAGCGGGTTCTCACAACTATTCACACAGGGATGCACGCGAGGACGCGCATCCGGCAAAGTTTTAATCCTCAGTCCACGGGTTGGAAGCCTGAACACCCCAGGCGCGGTACACCTGAGCCTTAGAAGAAATCAGCTCCAAATCATAGGCACTCGCACTCGCCGCCATCAGACCCTCCAGGGCGGCGGTAGGCAGCGGACCAGCATCATCACGGCCCACGGCATGCACGCCGCGCGGCGCCTGACGGCCCGCCCACTCGAGGCTCACGCGCGCATCCACATTAATAACGTGGTCGCCAAAGCGCTCAAGAAGTTCGGTAATCCAGCAATCAGTTTCCGGGTAGGGGTACAGGCCCTTCAACTCACCAATACTCAGCACAGAAATGTACATGTGCCGGAACGAGCGGCGGCGCAGAAAAGCGACCACGGCGGGGTCTGGATCCGCCTTACGGATCTCCGCAAGAACGTCGGAGTCCAGGAGCATACCGGAGAAATTCATACCCCTAATGCTACGCTACGCGCAGACCGGCGTACTCAATAGCGGGAATGCCCTCGGGGTTGGGCAGAAGAAGGAAGTTCAGGAACTCGTCGCGCTTAGAAGAAATGCGGGAGTAGTCGTCAATGCTGACTGCGGTGTATCCGCCTCGCGCGGGGACAGCTGCGGCACGCAGGCTTTCCTGGTAGGAGCGGGAGGGGTTCAGAGAGATTGCTGCTTCGGTTGCAGAGCCGTTGTACATGTGACAACCTGCGCCGTGAGTGGCGCGATCCTTTCGCGTTGCTCTTGTCTGTACCGGTTACCACCGGTTATTCCGGTGGTGAATACAAACCGCTTCGTCATCCGAGCCACCCGTGAACATGGGGTTGGCGTTCGACCATAGTCGGAGCTTATCAGTCGAAACTCTTGAAGCTGGGTTTAGCTTACAGCATTTTCTCAAGTTAAGTAAAGCGTTTTTTGAAAGAGATTTAGATTATTAGCATTTTGGCTTGTGGGAACGTTTTAAATGGCGGGAATTTTTGATACTGCGCGGAATATCTTATGTGAATACAGGTGTTTTTATGCGTTAAAAACTCCCCCGCCAAAAATACGAAACACGCCCCAAAACACCGCTCAATAGTCGCCCCAGCCACCAGCTCGGCAACCAGCCCGGCAGCCACCCGCAAATGACCGGCGACAAGGCGCAAACCCGCACGATACGCGATAATGAGCTGGTGAGCGCCAACAACCCCTTCCCCGAAATTCCCGTCACCGTACCGCAGATCATTCGCCAGGCCGGGCACCGCACCTACCAGCGCGGTGTCGCCTACCAGCGCAACCGCGAAGTCATCCGCTACAGCTACGACGAAGACGAGCGCACCCTCACCGGGCTCGTCAACGGAAGCACCATCATCCCCTACGAAGTGACCATTCGCTTCTTCCCCGCCATCAGCGGCTCCGCAACCTTCACCGCCCGCTGCACCTGCCCCGTGCTCACCGATTGCAAGCACGCCGTAGCGCTCATGCTCACCGCACTCGACCGCGCCTCCGTAGCGAAAAAGGCACTCAGCGAACACCCCGGACCGGTCGGCGTACCCGGTGCCGCGACGAAGGGCGCCACTGCGAAGAGCGCGGATGTTGCGGAGGCGAAGAAGTCCGCCGACCCGCTCGCGGCGCTACGCGCCTCCGGTGCACTCACCACCGCGGCGAACCTACCCGCACCTGACGCGGAGACTGCCGAGCCCGAAAACCCTCAGGAAAGCTTTGCGCTCAACGAGCTGGGCTCTTCCCCCAACGTGCTGGACGGTACCGCCTCCAAAATTTCTGCCTGGCGGCGCGACCTCTCCTCCGTCCTTTCCGCACGTCAGGACCTTGCGGGCATCGATTCGATGCGCGTGAGCGGCGCCCTGGATTTCTCGCTCAGCGTCTCCGGTTCCTACGCGCGCGGCCGCAATATGCCCGGCGCAACCCCCAGCATTAATCTGCTCGCCCGCCCGCTCATGGCGTCCAAAACCGGGCGCTGGATTAAGGGCGGCCTCAGCTGGGAAACCTTCGCCTCCAGCGTGGGCGGACCCGTCGGACGGCACGAAATCTACCCCGAACACGAACGATTCTTCGCCGAGCTCTACTCGATTGCCCGCCCCTGGCAGAACATGTATTCCTCGCACCGCGACTGGATTTCGATTAGCGCATCTGCCTCCACTCTGCTCTGGGATGTACTCGCCCGCGCGGAGGATATTGGCCTGCCCCTGCTGATCAACGGTCGCGAGGTGAACTACGCCGTGCTGAGCCCGGCACAGGTGCGCCTGCACGCCAGCGCTGAGAAGCACGCAGAAGGCGCCGGCCTGCAACTTCAAGCCGCGCTCAGCTGGGAAGGACGCGAAGGCGAACTGCTGCGCCAGCTCTGGCTGCCCGCCGCGCACTGCCACCCCATCGGCACCCCGCGCACCGGTTTCTTTGCCCTGGGCGGGCTCGCACAGCAGGAGTACGAGCAGGCGGCAAAGGCGGTGCACTGGAAGACCGCGCGCCCCGGCGCGCTGTACGAAGTGGGGCGTGAATCTTTTGTTCAGAAGAGCGAGCAGGAGGCGCCGACTGAGGAAGCCGAGAATAGCGCACCGACGATTGCCCCAGTACAGGGTGAGCGGGTGCGCTACTCCCCCGCCGTGCCCGAACTGCCCGAGGGCGTGGAGCTGGCGCTCATCCCCCTGGTCGAGCCGCTCGATGCCGCCTCCGAATCGCTCATTAGCGCCGGAACCGTGCACATTCCCGCCGCGGAACGCGCCACGTTCCAGAAGGAGTATCTGCCCGCGCTCAGCCGTTCCATTCCCTCGCTGACCCCCGATCCTGCGCTGGCGCTGCCGCGCGTGAAGCCGCCGCATCTGGTGCTTGAAATCAGCTTTGACGAGCAGGTACGCCACGACGCGCAGCTGAGCTGGCACTGGGAGTACCCACTGAACCCCTTCGCGGAGGACAGTGCAGAGGAGGCGAGCGCGCAAGAGGCGAGCACACAGAATCCTGCGGCCGGCTCCGATGTGTACTCCCTGCCCGTTTTCGGTTACCCCGGTGAAGAGGGCGGCGAGATTCGCGACGAGCGTTTTGAGGCGCGCGTGCTGCGTTCGGTACGCGCCATTCTTGCCGCCCACCCGGCGCTTTCCGGGCTGGAGGAGCGCCGCATCGAAGGCTGGGAAACCCGCGAGCTGCTCAGCGCGATTCTGCCGAAGCTTCGCCGTGTTTCCGCTGTTCAGGTGCGTTTTAATGGCACCCCGCCACAGTTCGTGGAGGCAACTGACGCGCTCATTGAAATCACCGTGAGCGAGGGCAATTCTCGCGACTGGTTCGGCCTGGGCATTGCGGTAAAGGTCAATAACTGGACCGTGCCGTTTGCGCAGATTTTTGAGGCACTCGATCGCGGGGCAGACCGTATTCTGCTCGGTAACGGTACCTATTTTTCGCTGCGTCGACCCGAGTTTAAGACCCTGCGCACCCTCATCGCGGAGGCTCGCGAACTCGACGATGCGGGCGGTGAGTTGCGCATTAACCGCCACCAGGCGGGACTATTCTCTGAGCTGGAGTCGCTGGCGGCGAGCGTGCATACGACCGCGCGGTGGGACGCTCAGGTGCGTTCGCTACTGGAGCTGGTTGAGGGCCTGGAAGATGCCGAAGAGAGCGCTGAAAAGGGCACTGAACAGACCCTTGACAAGGGCACGCAGGATTCCCCCGCGCTCCAGAAGACCTCTCGCAAGAAGACTTCCCGCCAGATTATTCCGAGCTGCCCGGTACCCACCGGCCTGCAGGCGACCCTACGCCCCTACCAGGTGGAGGGTTTCCAATGGTTGTCGTTCCTGTATGAGCAGCGTCTGGGCGGTATTCTCGCCGACGATATGGGTCTGGGTAAGACCGTGCAGGCTCTCGCCCTGCTCGCCCACGCGATCGAGGAGCATCGTGCTGCCTCCGAACGTGCTGCCGAGCGCGGTGAGAGCGTCGAGCCGTTCGCGCCCTTCCTCGTGGTTGCGCCGACCTCCGTGATTACCAACTGGGCGGCGGAGGCGACACGCTTCCTGCCCGAAGCGAAGGTCGTGACCATCACCGAAACCACCGCAGGTAAGACCCCGCTGGCTGAGCGCATCGCCGGGGCGCACCTGGTACTGACCAGCTACACGCTGCTGCGTATGGACGAGGACGCCTACACCGGCTACGCCCGCACGCTAGGCCGTACCGTTGACGATTCCACGGGCGAGCAGTCCGCCCCCGAAGGCTGGGGTGCGCTCCTGCTGGACGAGGCGCAATTCGTCAAAAACACCGGCACCCGCGCCTGGTCCATCGCCCGCGCGATGCCCGCCCGCACCAAGATCGCGATGACCGGCACGCCCATTGAGAACAACCTCATGGAGCTGTGGGCGCTGCTGGCGATTGTGGCGGATGGCCTGTTCCCCTCAGCCCGTGCGTTCCGTGACCTGTACGCTCGCCCGGCGGAGTCCGGTGAGGACCCGGCGCACGCCGCGGCGACGGCTGCTCGTCTGCGCCGGCGCATCCGCCCGCTCATGCTGCGCCGCACCAAGGAGCTGGTGGCGGCGGAGCTTCCGGCGAAGAACGATACGCGCGTGAACCTGCCACTGGCTCCCGGTCACCGCCGCATCTATGACACGCATCTGCAGCGTGAACGTCAGAAGGTGCTGGGTCTACTGGAGGATATGGACAAGAACCGGTTCACGATCTTCCAGTCGCTGACCCTGCTACGCCGTCTAGCGCTCGATGCCGCGCTGATTGATCCGGAAGCCTACGCCGGGGTGTCGTCGGTCAAGCGTGACTACCTGGTTCAGCAGCTGCCCGACCTGCTCGAGAAGGGCCACCGAGTGCTGGTGTTCAGCCAGTTCACCGGCTACCTCAAGAGCATTTCGGCACGCCTGGCTAAGGAGGGCATCGGTCACCTGTACCTGGACGGTTCTACCCGCAACCGTGCCGAGGTTATCGAGGCGTTTACGAGCGGGCAGGAGCCGGTGTTCCTCATTTCGCTCAAGGCTGGCGGTTTCGGCCTGAACCTGACCGAGGCGGACCACGTGTTCATCATGGATCCGTGGTGGAACCCCGCCGCCGAGCAGCAGGCGGTGGACCGTATTCACCGCATCGGCCAGGACAAGGAGGTGCACGTCTACCGTCTGGTCGCCGAGGGCACGATTGAGGAGAAGGTCATGCAACTCAAGGAGTCGAAGGCGGCGCTCTTCGATGCGGTGGTCGGTGAGGGTGAGTTCGCCTCCGCGGCGGTGACGGCTGAGGATGTGCGTGAGCTCTTTGCGCCGGCTGTCGAGCGATAGCCGCCTTCCAGCCCGAGCGGTAGCCGTCCTCGAGTCTGAGGAGGTGTCTGGCACCCGTCATTTTTTGTCATCTGGTTACGCCTCGGGCTAGATTCACGCCCGATTCTGGCCCGGCTCTTCTCAACGGGGGCTCTGGGGCGTAGCCTTGTAGGACTGCTTACGGAGGCGCCGCCTCCCCATAGATTCCAAAGGAGCATCATGAGCTACAACGTACCCAACGTAAAGTTCAACGACGGCCGATCCATTCCGCAGCTGGGCTACGGCGTGTGGCAGGTTGAGGACGAGGTCGCCGAGAAGGTCGTGGCCACCGCCCTTGAGACCGGCTACCGCCACATCGACACCGCCGCTATCTACGGTAACGAGGCGGGCGTAGGCCGCGCTATCGCTAACTCCAACGTGGCTCGTGAGGACATCTTCCTCACCACCAAGCTGTGGAACTCCGATCAGGGCTACGAGAGCGCTTTTGAGGCGTTCGAGGCGTCCCTAAAGAAGCTGGGCACCGACTACGTTGACCTGTACCTGATTCACTGGGCTAAGCCACAGCAGGGCCTGTACCTGGATTCCTGGCGTGCGCTGATTGAGTTGCAGAAGCAGGGTAAGGTCCGTTCGATTGGTGTTTCGAACTTCCCCGAGGAGCAGCTGCGCGAGATTATCGAGGAGACCGGCGTGGTTCCGGTCATCCACCAGATTGAGCTGCACCCCTACTTCTCGCAGGAGGCGCTGCGCGCCGTTCACGCTGAGTACGGTATCGCGACTCAGGCGTGGAGCCCGCTGGGTAACGGCAGCGACCTGCTGCAGAACCCCGTGCTGGCTGAGATTGCGGAGCGCCACGGCGCAACCCCCGCGCAGGTCGTGCTGGCGTGGCACCTGGCTAAGGGCACCGTGGCTATCCCGAAGTCCGCGACCCCCTCTCGTATTGAGGAGAACCTGGCGTCGGTGAACGTGAAGCTGACCGCTGAGGACATCGCGGCTGTGGATGCGCTTTCCAGCCCCGAGGGTCGTATTGGCGCTGACCCGGCGAACATTGATTTCTAAGCTGGAGCGTAGAGTCCCGCGTCTAGGGGCTTGAAGCTAGGCAGAGTAAAGCCCCGACAGGCACAGATAGTGCTTGTCGGGGCTTTATCGCGTTCTCAGGATTGAGTTTTAGCGAACGCTCGTTCTCGGATTGGAGTTCTCGGATTGGATGGTTTTTGTAGAGCTATCCTTAGCGAGCGCTCCGCAGCTTATCTTTCACCGCTAGTTCTCGTCCTCCACCAGCAGGGAGAGGGAGATGCGGCGGCGTACCGGGTCAACCTCCACCACGCGCACCTGCACAATGTCGCCGCTGCGCACAATATCGTGCGGGTTCGCCACGTAGCCGCGGCTCATCTGGGAGATGTGCACGAGGCCGTCCTGGTGCACACCAATATCCACGAACGCGCCGAATGCCGCCACGTTCGAGACGGTACCTTCGAGCACCATGCCGGGGCGCACGTCCTCGAAGTGCGAGACGGACTCGGAGAAGCGGGCGGTGCGGAAGCTACCGCGCGGGTCCAGGCCGGGGCGGCGCAGCTCGGCGAAGATGTCTTCGACCGTGTACACACCGGCGGTGGCTTCCACACTCTCCAGCACGTGGCTGTCCTGTTCGTGACTATCCTGCACGTAGTCGGCGGGATTCAACCCGGCAAGCGGGTCGGTTCCGTCCGAAGTGCCCAGGGCGCCGGTAACCCAGTGGGCGCCATTGCGTGCCTGCGCGTCGGCAATAATGCGGCGCGCGAGCGGGTAAGCTTCCGGGTGCACCGCGGAGGCGTCCAGCGGCTCCTCACCGCCGCGGATGCGAATGAATCCAGCCGCCTGGCGGAAGGTTTTCGCGCCCAGTCGCGGCACGTTCAGCAGCTGCTGACGGTTCGCGAAGGGGCCGTGTTCGGTGCGGTAGGCGACGATGCGTTCGGCGGTTGCGGTGCCCACACCCGCCACGTGCGCAAGCAGCTGTACGGAGGCGCTGTTGAGGTTCACGCCCACGGCGTTCACGCAGTCTTCGACGGTGTCGTTGAGGGCGCGGCGCAGGGCGGCGGGCGGCACGTCGTGCTGGTACTGCCCCACGCCGATGGACTGCGGATCGATTTTAACGAGCTCGGCGAGCGGGTCCTGTAGGCGGCGGGCAATGGAGACGGCGCCGCGTACGGTCACATCATAGTCGGGCAGCTCGGCGGCAGCCAGCGCGGAGGCGGAGTAGACGGAGGCGCCCGCCTCGGAGACGGTCACCTTCTGGGGTGCTTCGGCGCCTTCCTCACGCAGGGTGCGGATCAGTTCGCTGGCGAGCTTGTCGGTTTCGCGGCTTGCGGTGCCGTTGCCGATGGCGATAAGTTCCACGCCGTGCTCGCGGCAGGCGGTGGCGAGCTCGCGCAGTGCTTCTGCCCACTGGTTGCGCGGGGCGTGCGGGTAGACGGTGCCCACGCGCAACGGCTCACCGGTGCCGTCAACCACGGCGTATTTCACGCCGTGGCGCAGGCCCGGGTCCAGGCCGAGGGTGGTCTTGTGTCCGGCGGGTGCGGCGAGCAGAATATCGCGCAGGTTGGAGGCGAACACCTCGGTCGCATGCTGTGCGGCGGCGTCGAGTAGCTGGTGACGAATGCGTTCGGCAAGGCGCGGGCGCAGGTGGCTACGCCATGCGGTGCGCACGGTGGCGGCGAGCCAGCCGAGTACGCGGTCTTCGTCGTCGACGGTGTTGAGCACCTGCACGGGGATGCGTAGCGCGGCGGCGACTTCACGCTCGTATGCAGAACGGACGTTCTCGTAATTTTCTGCGGCGGCCTCGGCTTCGGCGCGGGCGGCACCGCGCAGGCGGCTGAGCGCCACGGGGGCGGGTGCCACATCCACCTTGAGGCGCACTACGCCGGCGTCCTTGGCGCGGTGCAGCGCCAGCACGCGGTGCGGCGGAATCGAACGAATACGGTCCGAGAAGGCGAAATAGTCGGAGAACTTCGCACCAATGCTTTCCTGACCGGCAATCACGCGGGACTCAATCACGCCGCCTTCACGCAGGCGCTTGAGGAGCTTTTCGCTCAGCACCGGGTCGGTGAGGGCGCGGTCAACCAGGATCGCGCGGGCACCGTCGAGGGCCTCTTCGGCGCTGTGAATCTGCAGGGCTTCGTCCGCCTCTGCAACCTCAATGCTCTCGTCCTCATCATCCCCATCGTCCCCGTCGTCTTCGGTGCCGTCGGTAATGTATGCGGCGGCGATGGCGTGCGCCTCGGCGAGGGGCACCTCCAGCAGGTCTTCGACGAGGGAATCAAGCCCGGCGGCACGCGCCATCTGGGCGCGGGTCACACGCTCGCTGCGGTACGGGGCGTAAATAGCGTTCACGTCTGCGATGGTGGCGGCGTTCATGAGCGAGGAACGCAGCTGCAGCAGGGTGAGCGGGTCGATGAGGCCTTCGTCGGCGCGTTCGGTGAGCGCTTCGAGCACGCGGTTGCGGCGCTCTTCGAGGGCGCGGAGCTGACCCAGGCGCGATTGAATGGTGCGCAGCTGGGTGTCGGTGAGTGCGCCCGTTGCTTCTTTGCGGTAGCGGGCGATGAAGGGTACGGAGTTGTCGGCATCGAGCAGCGCCACGGCTGCGCGGATGCGGTGCGGCGCAATACCGGTTTCTACGGCGAGCGCGTTGATGAGGTGCTCGGCGGGCTGCTCAGTCTTGCCGCCGGTTTCGTGTTTTTCGCGGTGTGCGGCGCTACTGGGTTCGTTGCCGGCGGCGCTGCTGGGCGCGGGGCCTGCAGCTCGATCCGCGCGCGGGCGGATGCTGCTCGGGAGGGGGTGTTCGCTCAT
>ERZ1674037.212-NODE-213-length-9055-cov-5.849111_pt1 | contig 9055 bp, 7 predicted proteins | sample MGYA00581136_ERZ1674037 | MGnify/ENA primary metagenome ERZ1674037 (study PRJEB41354, sample SAMEA4873341) | human saliva metagenome | biome: human-associated habitat [ENVO:00009003]; feature: mouth environment [ENVO:08000002]; material: saliva material...
GATAAAACTAATAGTATTATCTGTGTATTTTTCTTATTATTTCGTACTACAGTTTCCCACTTCTTAGTACTCCGCACCATTGGTGTTAAGCCTTCGCACTATTGGTGTTGAGCCTCCGCACCAGACGTGCGGGGCATCAACACATCAATAGAAAATGAGAAGATAGGATGCATCTTGCCTATTGCTCTATACGTAAAAGTCACCTCTTGACTTGCCTATACCTTATTTAAAAATACGTGAACTTATTTTGTTTTATGCCACAAATCAGCTACCTTTGCAATGTTTTAATTCAGATTAATTATGAAAATAGCATTGATAGGCTATGGCAAGATGGGGCATATGATAGAACAGATAGCCCTTGAGCGTGGCCATGAAATCGTAAGTATTATTGATGTTGACAATATAGAGGACTTCGATTCTCCCGCATTTGCATCGGCTGATGTAGCTATTGAATTTACGAATCCTACGGCTGCCTTTGCCAATTATCAGCGTGCCTTTGCACACAATGTGAAGGTTGTTAGTGGCTCTACGGGCTGGATGCAGGACCATAAGGCAGAGGTTGAGCGTATGTGTACGGAAGGTGGACAGACCTTGTTCTGGGCAAGTAACTTCTCTATTGGCGTTGCTATTTTCTCAGCTGTCAACCGTTATTTGGCAAAGATAATGAATGGTTTCCCACAGTATAATGTTGAGATGGAGGAGGTACACCATGTTCACAAACTCGATGCACCATCTGGAACAGCCATAACCCTTGCAGAAGAGATTATCAACGACCTTGATCGCAAAGATAAGTGGGTTAAAGGCTTCCAACACGCTGCCGATGGTACGGAGTCAGGCAGTAACAAGGTTGCTCCTAACGAACTTCCTATTGCCTCTATTCGACGTGATGAAGTGCCTGGTATTCATAGCATCAGTTATGACTCTGAGGCTGACAAGATTACCATTACTCACGATGCTCACAGCCGTAAAGGCTTTGCATTGGGTGCCGTCTTAGCAGCTGAATATACCAAAGAGCATTCCGGCTTGCTTACTACAAGCGATTTATTTAAGTTTTAATGTTGGGTGTTAAGTGGTAGGTGTTGGGTGTTGATGGTTACTAATAATACTTTATAATAAAGCTGAAAGTAACGCACAATAGAGGAGACCATTCTTCCGAACACTCTTCCACCAACTGATATTTAATAACAAACATACTGACATAATTCATTATTTAACATTTATCACCACAATATATAGTATGATAGACAAAGAGAAAGCAGCCCTGAATCCTAAGAAGCAATGGGCAAAGTTTATTTGTGTTCTTGTTCTCTACCTCCTTTTCCTGTTCTGGGTAAAGAGTTGGTGGGGATTATTAGTCGTTCCATTTATCTATGACGTATATATCACAAAGAAGATTCGTTGGAAGTGGTGGGAGGATTCTGAGGGTCCTATCCGCTTCGTTATGGGATGGGTAGACGCACTGGTATTTGCATTGGTAGCAGTCTATTTCATCAATCTGTTCTTCTTCCAGAACTACGTTATCCCTTCTTCTTCCCTTGAGAAGTCACTCCTTACGGGCGATTACCTCTTTGTTTCGAAGGTAAGTTATGGTCCTCGTATTCCTGAGACACCATTGACAATGCCGCTGACACAGCACACTTTACCAATTATCAATACTAAGAGCTATATCTCTTGGCCACATTGGGACTATCGTCGTGTGAAGGGTTTGGGTAAGGTACGGCTCAATGATATCGTTGTGTTCAACTTCCCTGCAGGTGATACTATCATGAGTGAGCCTGCTTATCAGGGCAATGATTACTACCATGATGTCTATACATTGGGTACAAACTTCCTCGCACAACAGAATCCTAATATCAATCTGTCGGCGATGAACACACTCCAACAGCGTGCTTTCTTTGATAAGGCATATGCTACGGGTAGAGCTTATATTGTGAGAAATGTAAGTACCTACGGAGCGTTGGATTGGCGTCCTACTGACCGTCGTGAGAACTATGTGAAGCGTTGTGTGGGTCTTCCTGGACAGACCTTGCAGATTAAGAATAAGATTGTTTATGTCGATGGAAAGGCAAATAAAGAGCCAGAGAAAGTCGAATATACCTATTTTATTAAGTTTAAAAACATCGCTGTTTCTGATTTCATAGGAGAACGTTACGACGAACTTCGTAAGGATTTAGAAATCAGTGATGAGGATGTACAGACGCTCAGTCTTCTGAAAGGATATGACTTGAGCCAAGGTAAAGTGCTTAATAAGGATATTCTGTCTTATGATGGTTATATGCCATTGACAAAACGAGCCGTTGCTGAGCTGAAGCGTCAGGGTCTTGTACAGTCTATCCGTCCTGTAACAGATAAGGATCTCTACTCTGGTCCGTATTATCCACTCAATGGTTTTACTGGCTGGACACGCGATAACTATGGTCCTATTTGGATTCCAGCAAAGGGCAAGTCGATTAAGTTGACATTAGAGAACCTCCCTGTTTATGAGCGTTGTATCAAGGTATATGAGGGCAACGACTTGCAGGTTAAGAACGGAAAGATATATATCAACGGTAAACTATCTAATAGCTACACCTTTAAGATGGACTATTACTGGATGATGGGTGATAACCGTCATAACTCTGCCGACAGCCGTTTTTGGGGCTTTGTGCCAGAGGATCATGTCGTTGGTAAGCCAATCTTCATCTGGTGGTCAAGTGATCCAGACCGCAAGGGCTTTGGAGGAATCCGTTGGCACAGACTGTTTAACTGGGTTGATAATATAAAGTAGGTCCTAAGAACCTCCCCAAGCCCCTCCAAAGGAGGGGATGTGAGATTAGTAAAGTAGGGAGAGGTAGGGGAGAAAAAATCTCATATTTTTCTGAAGGAGGGGATGTGCGCATTACCAATCTCTGGTAAGTATTCCACATCCTCTCCTTTTTATTATCTTATAATCGTATATTTATCGTCATCAACAAAGTTTATGGCATATCTTGATAATAGTAACATCGGTAACTTGACATCCCCTCCTTCGGAGGGGCTTGGGGAGGTCTTGCTCTCCTCTGCTTACTTTGCGCCCATTCAATGGTATCAGAAACTGAATCGCTATGACAGCTGTCTGATAGAGCAACACGATAACTTTGTTAAGCAGACCTATCGTAATCGTTGTGTAATCGCTTCTGCAAATGGTCCACAAGCCCTCTCTATTCCTGTCGAGAAGTTTGAGAGTCTGAAGTGTCCGATGAAGGATGTGCGTATCAGCGACCACGATAACTGGCGTCACCAGCACTGGAACGCATTGCTGTCGTCTTATGGTGAGAGTCCGTTCTTTGAATATTATGAAGACGATATACGTCCATTCTTCGAGCGAAAATGGACGTATCTCTATGATTTCAACTGGGAGATAACGTTGAAAATGTGCGAACTCATCGACATTATGCCTTGTATGCGTCGCACAGATGCCTATCTGATGGATATTCCCGATGGAATCGTTGATTTCAGAGAGATAATCCGTCCGAAGCATCCGGGTGTTGACAGCGACTTCATTTCTCGTCGTTACTATCAAGTTTATCAACAGAAGTTTGGCTTCCTGCCCAACCTTAGTATCCTTGATTTGCTTTTCAATGAAGGAAATGAGAGTGTACTTTACTTATAAGAGGCTGTTAACGTAGTGTTTTTAGGCTGTAATAATCGCCTTTTATCTCTCTTCTCAATTCTTTAAAAGGTATGTCTTGAGAATTATTTTCATGAAAAAAAGAAATTATTTACGTGAAAAGAAATATTTATTTTCATGAAGAAAAATATTTATTTTCATGAAAATAATTCGATAAAGGCGTAGAGTTGTTGTCTTAGAACAGCTCTACGTCTTTTGTTTTTAGCCTTTTCAGCGTTTTATTTTGTACCTTCTTAAAACAAAATAGAGGGGAGCTTGGATTATAACTGTCCAGCCTCAACCTGCAAGACAATACGCTCTACAAGTCTGTCAGCTCCATTTGGCTCGTAGCGTTTCTTCAAACTACTACCGAAAGCCCAAGCAAAGGCTTGATAGAAACCTGCTCGCACAGGACCGAGGAAAGCCTGTACCAGTTCGTAGGAAGTCGAATTACACTCTCGGTCGATAAGCTTGATAAGCAACTTACCTTGGGTGAATGTTAGCTTCTTCATACGTGGCTTATAGGTGTTCCAGATTTCTTTCTCCACCTTCTTCATGTGTTCGTCACGCTCTTTCTTAGTAGGAATAGTCTCAAGATAAGCACCCGTTTCCAAAATAATCTGATGACACTCCTTGGCGATTGGAAGTACCTTTTTTATGTTATAAACCAATCGATAGTAGGCTGTTTCCTGCGATTTATTCTTGAATTCAAGCGGTGGAAAGACGTAAACCTTGCTCGTTCTGACATATTGAATGCTGTCAGCGCCTACCTTTGCCTTACCGATGTGAACCATAGGCACAAACGTAGGAGAGTCCATATCTACCACACGATCCTCGGGGTTGATATGGTCTTGCGCTGTTGCAGCTGTAGAAAGCAATAGTAGCGTTCCAAGTGTGAAAAGCAATCGTTTACTCATAACTGATTCATAATCCAACTTTTTGTTGGGTACAGTTTATTTTCTGCAAAAGTAGCGATTATTTCTGAAGTGTGTTAGGAATTTAATAATAATTTGTCATTTGCCCTCATTAATTGTCTTTATATATTGATTTTAGTCCCGATAAAGGCAACTACTCCATGACTATCTTTGGGTTATGAGATAGGATAGAAAACTATACTTTTTGTCGTATTTATAGGACTTATCCTATGCTTTTACATATCAATATGTCAGCTTTATATCATCTTGATTTCATATACTCCTTTCTTTAGCTTGCTTTATGACGCTAAAGAAAGTTAAACGCCTTATATTTATGTAGGGTATTTTTAAAAGCTATCAATATTTTTTCTACTTTTGTGAAACAAACCATAGCGCAGAACACAACACTTACGGAAGCGGTTTATTACGCCCGTTATAGCTGGTTTACTTCGGTTTAACCTGTAACGTGAAGTTTTAGGAGTGTGACTACATTCTGTGTCAGTTTATTTTATCGTCAGAGTTTATCCTTAAAAAAGAAAGAAATAATACATATATCATGATGAAGAAGACACTACTATGTAGCTGCCTATTTGCATTTTCTTTGGGTGTACAGGCGCAAGATAACCATGGATATGGGGCAGACGACAGTCAGTTTAAGTCACTTGCTGAAGAGGTGGCACACTTAAAGAAAAGCAACGATATGTTTAATGTCTACATCAACTATGCTGCTAATGCGCAGGTAGTATCGGATGCAGACCACCAGTGGAGTACGGGTTTCACGAATAAGCACCTCCGTTTAGAAATCAAAGGTAATCTAACCGATAAGCTCTACTATCGTTTGTGTCATCGTCTGAACAATACAACAGAGGCGAGAAGTGAGGATAATCTTGCTAAGGCAACCGATATTATGATGATTGGTTATAAGTTCTCTGATAAGTTTCGCCTTGAAGCTGGAAAGGTATGTCAGAGTCTTGGCGGTTTTGAAGTGGATGAAAATCCTGTCTATATCTATCAGTTCTCTGATATGACGGGCTCTATGGATTGTTATATGGCAGGTGTTACAGCCGTATATAAGCCTGTTCCGTCACAAGAGTTTGTACTTGGTATTACCAATTCTCACAACGAAAAGTTCAGTGAGGTATATGGTAATAATCCCGTATCCATCGAGGGTGATGGTACATATAGTAGACTGTTGGAGAAGCCACGTAACCCACTTGCCTACTGTTTGAACTGGAATGGAAGTTTTCTGAACGACAGATTGCATACACGTTGGTCATGGGGAATACAAGGAGAGGCGAAACATAAGTATAGTCGTATTCTCATCTTGGGACAGAAACTACAGTTAGACAGACTGCAATGTTACTTTGATTACATGGCTCAAAACGATGGCATCGACCGCTTAGGCTTAGCGTCAGACGAGTTGAGGGGCTTTTTCCCAAGTAGTGGAAATGATGTGTGGATGAGTGATATACATTATAATTCATTTATAACAAAGCTCAACTGGCAGTTTATTCCACGTTGGAATCTGATGTTGAAGGGTATGTATGAGACGGCAAGTGTCACAAAGATTGACCGTTTTAAGGACTTCCGTAAGAGCTATGGCTATGTAGGTAGTGTGGAGTATTATCCTATTAAGGGGCAAGACCTACGTATCTTCTTAGCCTATGTGGGTAGGAAAGTTACTTATAAAGAGGGTGTTGGCTTGGATAAGTATAATACTAATCGTATCGAGTTGGGCTTTAAGTACAGAATCAAAGCTTATTAAAAGTAGGAAAAGAAAAGGATAGGAAAGATACTGAGAGGCGTAGAAGGGGTTGGAACTCTTCACGAAAAGAAGTAAGTATACGCGCTATAAGTCGGATAGAAAAGCCAAATAATTGTCGTAGAAACTTCATGGATCAGTGTTTTGAAACATCCTAATAAATAAAGAAAATAAATCATTCTCTTCTCGTTAGTGAAAGAGATCAACGCTAACTTTATCAAAACAGAATCATGGAAGAAAAGAAATTTCGTGTAGAAAGCGACCTCTTGGGTGAGCTTCAAGTTCCAGAAGAGGCTTATTATGGTGTGCAGACACAGCGTGCCATCAACAACTATCACATTTCACGCAAGCGTATGTGTGATTATCCAGACTATGTTGTTGCGATTGCTTACGTCAAATTGGCTGCTGTAGAAACCAACCGTCAGCTTGGTGAAATCAGTGATGAAGTGGCTGATGCGATGGCACAAGCATGCCGTGAGCTTATTGATGGTAAGATGCACGAGAACTTTGTGACCGATATGGTACAAGGAGGTGCGGGCACATCTGTCAATATGAATGCCAATGAGGTGATTGCCAATCGCGCTTGTGAGATAATGGGTCACAAGAAAGGTGAGTTCCAATACTGCTCTCCTAACGATCATGCTAACTGCGGTCAGTCAACGAATGATGTTTATCCAACTACCATTCGTCTGACACTTATCCTACTGAATAAGAAACTTGTAGCTTCTTTGAGCGAACTCATTGCTGCTTTCCGTAGAAAGGGTGAGGAGTTTAAGCATGTTATTAAGATGGGTCGTACACAGCTTCAAGATGCTGTCCCTATGACAAGTGGTCAGGAGTTTAATGCCTTTGCCAATACGTTGGAAGAAGAGATTGCCAACCTTAATCGTAACGCTGCCCTCTTGCATGAAATCAATATGGGTGGTACTGCTATCGGAACGGGTCTGAACGCTGCTCCTGGCTTCCCAAAGATTTGTGCTGAAAAGCTAAGCGAATTGACCGGTATGGAGTTTATTGCAGGTGCCGACCTTGTTGAGGCTACACCTGATACAGGTGCTTATGTAAGCTATTCAAGTGCTTTGAAGCGCTTAGCTGTTAAACTTTCTAAGATTTGTAACGACCTTCGTCTGTTGGCTTCTGGTCCTCGTTGCGGTCTGAATGAAATCAATCTTCCACCGATGGCACCAGGTTCAAGTATCATGCCTGGTAAGGTGAACCCTGTAATCCCAGAGGTAACGAACCAGACTTGTTTCAAGGTTATCGGTAATGATACAACTGTTATGATTGCTGCTGAGGCTGGACAGTTGCAGCTGAATGTAATGGAGCCAATCATTACAGAGTGTCTTATTGAGGACCTTACTTGGTTGCCAAATGCTATGGACACACTGCGTGAGAAGTGTATTGACGGTATCACTGTGAATAAGGACCGCTGTCTTGAGATGGTGAAACACTCTATCGGTATCGTAACAGCACTCAACCCATACATCGGATATAAGAATAGCACGAAGATTGCTAAGGAAGCTCTTGCAACAGGTGGCTCTGTTTATGACCTTGTACTTGAACATAAGTTGCTCTCTAAGGAGAAACTTGATGCTATCTTGTCACCAGAGCATATGCTTGCACCAGAGGCAAGAATAAAGTAAAAAAGCTTTTTATGTTCGTTTTGATAAGCAGTAAAAAGCTGCTTTTCGCATACTAACTATAATGAAGATGCTGTATCCACACGTTGGATATGGCATCTTTCTTTTTATGGTGGCTGTGGAAGTACTCTAATATCCCACTGACAAGATGTTCTCTACAACTTAAAACCACTGCGTTCTATTCTCCCTTTTCCTTTGATAGATATGTTTTGACAATTCTTTCATACTGAAAAAAAGAAGTAGACATGGAGAATCCTACTTTTTATGAGCCTTTATTGTGGAGTTTAATCATGTTATGTTTGTCCGAATTTTTCACAAGTCGAATTTTAAAAGACCACCAAATGGCTTGTAAATAACGCCCTTTTGGCTTGCAAAAGATGCTCTTTAGCAACGTTACTAACGCCCTTTTGAACCCTTATTAAGCACCTTTTGAAATCCACCTTTGTAACTATTTGATAATAAACGACTTGCAAAGGGGTTGCAATAACTCGCTTTTAAGCCATTTTCCTACCTTATCTTTGAACATTTTGTCAATATATTTCTTTACCTTTTTGCGTAAATTCCACATGGAGTCAGAGATTATGGAGGTTTTATTCTACCATGATAGGAATATCAAATATCATTTGAGTTCTTGTAACTCTTGACATACTTCCCTTTCTCAAAGTAATGAAAACTTGCGTAGTTCAGTTCTTTGTCTGTGTGTCCGGTCAAGGGAAAATAGAATTGTTCAACGTATTTTGCCCTCCATTTAGTCGGGAACTGCTTTGTATCAATCATCAGCATAGGGAACGTAGTATGCTTTTGTTTGAAAATGTCATCATATATATTCGAGATGACAAGGACGTTAATTCCCTTGTCTTTGCATTGAGATACTAAGGCTGCAGGTGACACACAATAGGTAGAATGACAGAAAGGAGTATAATTATATAGCAATACTTTATCGTGTGTTTCGATATATTGTTTTACCTGATTAAGACTGATTTTGTATACTTTTGAGAAGTCATGAATATCGTCAATGTTTTCTTCAAGCGTTATAACTCTCTTCTTTTGTGCATCCGATAGATGAGAATAGCCAGAAGTTAAGCCTGCAATCTGGCATGATGTCAGTCCC
>ERZ1674037.213-NODE-214-length-9052-cov-7.060020_pt1 | contig 9052 bp, 5 predicted proteins | sample MGYA00581136_ERZ1674037 | MGnify/ENA primary metagenome ERZ1674037 (study PRJEB41354, sample SAMEA4873341) | human saliva metagenome | biome: human-associated habitat [ENVO:00009003]; feature: mouth environment [ENVO:08000002]; material: saliva material...
CCTCCGTGTGACATTTCCTCAGAAACCTAACCTTAAGTGGCAAAACTTATCACTCCAAAAGCCTGACGACCCGATAATTTTAATAAAGAGAAAAGCAGGTTAACAAATCTGCAATTCTTAGTACAGAAGAAAAGGTTTCTGTACCTTTGTACACATAAAACCAAATGACTTTTTACAATGAAACTTCCCAAATCAAAGTTATTTATTGCGCTCGCATGTTTAGTCCTTCCACTTTTGTTTGCTTCATGTTCAAAAGATGAAGAAAGCGCAAACGATCACATGCCCTTTATTCCTATCGAACAAAATGATTTCACAGCTGATATCCTGCAACCTAATATTAATTATTCAATTCCTATTCAAGGAGAAGATGCTGACGATATCTTTGTAAAGGCAGTGGGCACCTACGAGGGTACGCTAACCGTTTATGATCCTAAAACCAAACAGGTAATTCCTTCTAATTTTGATAATCATGTAAGTGCCAAATTCGTATTATACTTAGATCAGTTTAACCTGAGTCCTGTTCCCCTTCCTTTTACATTATATGCTTTAAAGAAGGACCAATATGCTTATGACTTACTATACAAAATAATCAAAAATAAAACTTGGTGGAAGGATGAAAAGATACATGATTATCGCACAAGACTCATAGGAAGAAACAAGAAGAATCCTTCAGAAGTGGCATTCCAATTGTATGACCCATATCATTTCTATCCATATATAACCGGTCACCACCAGAATCGTTATGACTTGACTGAGTTGTATTTTAATGTCTGTGGAACTATCAACAATACAACGAAAGAATTGACGGTTTACATAAAGCCTGTGGGTGCCTTGTTTTATGACAGTATGGTTCAAAACAATAAAATAAAAGCCGAATTCAACGACGTTTATTTTATATGCAAATTAAAGAAGACGGCATAGGATAAACTGACTTCCCTTTTACGAAAAGAATAAACTACGAATAAAGAATAGATTATGAATAAAAAGAACAAATACAACCTGCTCGTCGCTCTTTTCCTACTGTTGGTAGGCAACTTTTCTGTTTCATGTTCGAAAGACGATGATGCAACAACAGACAACACCTCTACTTTCGCACCTATCGGTGGTGAAGAAGCAACTAAAGTGCAGAAATCTTTACTTAGCAAGTATAGAGGTAATGTGTATGTTTACGACCCTACAACCAAGAAGAATTATTATTTTAATTCAAGGCTTGACCTCGATACTCTTACCATCTACGGTGCAAGAAAATCCTACTATGGCAATTTAACCTTGTCACGCGACACATATGTGAAGCTACACAATATCGAAAAAACTGCGATAAACGATACACTATCAGAAATATTTACTCAGCGACACGAAAAGTCACATTTACTTCTTAATGGTATTCGTTTCACCAGCCGCAACCAACAAGACAGTTGCGTATATCGTTTTGAGGTATCACGAGGGATAGTTGAATTTGTAGACTCCAGTCCTAAAATAGAAAGCACAAGGTATCTTAGAACTTATTTTAACGGCTACGGATATTATAACGTAAAAACAAGTAAGTTTAAGTTTTATCTTCGTCCTTTCAATGCCTACACAATGCTATATCATGAGACCTTGGAATACGGAAGAATTCCACTCACAGGACGTTATCTGGTTTATGAACTCACAAAGATTCAATAAGGCGGACTGGTCCGTAAACTTTTGTTGGATAATTTCATAACCTAAAAATCAAAAGGGCGTTAATTCCATTCGAATTAACGCCCTTTTGGCTTGCTAAAGATGCCCTTTAAGAACCTTAATAACGCCCTTTAAGGACCTTAGTAAGCACCTCCAGAACCGCAACTTTACAAATAACTGATAACAAGATACTTACAAAGGTAACAAAAAAGCTGATTCTCGACCTCATCCCTCACCTTTTCCTGACCAGAAATGTAAAATAAATTTGGACTTTGAACTCCTTTACCTTTGAACTTTGAACATTGAACATTGAACTTTATGATATGTACCTTTTACCTTTGAACTTTGAGGTTTGCAAGGATTCGCGCAATTCGCGTAATTCGTAGTTCAAATCATAAAGTTCAAAGTTCAAACCTCAAAGTTCAAAGAATACTATGGATTCGTGCAATTCGCGTAATTCGTAGTCATTAATGGTACATATCATAAAGTTCAAACCTCAAAGTTCAAAGTTCAAAGGACAAAGGACTAAAGTCCTTTGTTGCGTATTGGATCATCATACTGCACCTGCAGTTGGAGGAGTTGTTTCTTAAGGTTCTTTGTGAGCTTCTCCGTACCAGGTTTACCATAGATATTATGCATTTGGTCAGGGTCTTTCTTTAGGTCGTAGAGTTCCCAAGCATTGATATCATTGTAGAAGTGCATGAGCGAATAACGCTTCGTACGAATACCATAGTGACGGCAAACAGAGTGCTCGGCAGGGTATTCGTAGTAGTGATAGTAGAGCGACTGACGCCAGTTGGCAGGCTTCTTACCCTCAAGGAGTGGGAGGAAAGAACGGCCCTGAATGTCAGAAGGCACCTTTGCACCAGCTACATCGAGGAAGGTTGGGGCATAGTCGATGTTCTGTACCATCTCTTTGACAACCCCATGCTTACCGCCCGGATAGTAAACCAACAATGGTGTGCGGAATGACTCTTCATACATGAAACGCTTGTCGAACCATCCATGTTCGCCCATGTAGAAACCTTGATCAGAGGTATAGACAATCATTGTGTTGTCAAGAAGACCATGCTGGCGCAGATACTCAATGACACGACCGACGTTGCGGTCGACAGAGTGAATCACACGCATATAATCGTGCATATAACGTTGATACTTCCATTCAGCGAGCGCCTTACCAGAGAGTTTGTCTTCCTTAAACTTCTTGATGATTGGGTCATAGTAGCTATCCCACTGCGCACGCTGCGAAGGTGTCATACGTTTGTAGTTGCCACGTCCCCACTGCTCAAGTCCTGTAGTGGTGTGAATCTCGTTCTCCTTATCTGCCATCTTATTGTCGTAGACGAGGTCCATGTCCTTTATGATACTCATCTCCTGCTTCTGTGCAGCCAAACGACCAGCATAGTCATCATAGAAAGTCTTTGGCAACGGATAGGTCACATCGTCATAGAGGCGGAGGTCGCAGGTATCAGGATTCCACACACGGTGAGGCGCCTTGTTGTGCATCAACAGACAGAAAGGCTTGTTCTTGTCGCGTTTGTTCTCCATCCAGTCAATCGCCATGTCGGCAATGATGTTCGTCACATAGCCCGGACGGCGTATCTTCTTACCATTGCTAAGGAAGTCAGGGTTGTAGTAGTCGCCCTGTCCGATAAGGATATCCCAGTAGTTGAAGCCTGTTGGCAGTGAGGTGAGGTGCCACTTACCAATCATTGCCGTCTGATAGCCCTGCTTCTGGAGCAACTTAGGGAAGGTCTGCTGACCGCCATCAAAGGTTTTAGAATTGTCCGTGAAGCCATTGGCATGACTGTGCTTACCCGTCAGCATACACGCACGTGACGGACCGCTGAGGGAGTTGGCAACGAAGCTCTCTTGGAACTTCACACCATTGTCAGCCAACCAGTCGATGTTAGGTGTGTTGATGAAACGCTTGTCGTAAGCACTGATTGTCTGATACGAATGATCATCGCTCATGATGAAGACGATGTTCATCGGTTTCTTCTGCGCTTGGGCAGGAACGAATGCACCCATCGCAATCGCTCCTGTCAAGCCGTATAAAACTTTATTTTGCATATATAATAAATTGGTTTATCGCAATTATTTATCCCATCCGGGGTTCTGCTTCCACAGATTGTTGGTCAGTGTGAGCATACGCGTTTCGAACGGAAGGAGGTAATCACGCTTTGGATTAAACTTCCAACCGGTCTCATAACCTGATGGATTCACTGGCAATACGTAACGCTGAGCGTCGCCCGGCTTGCCTGAGAGGTAGATGTTATTGCCTGATGGTTTGTCATAAACGAGGCTTGTGCCATACTTTGCATGATGTTCAAGGTTGCTACCAATAAACAATGCACCGTGTGCACGCTTACCAACGATTAGCTCATCGGCTGCTGCCCAACGGAAGATATCATCCAATCGACGGCCTTCACAAGCCTGCTCAACACGACGTTCGCGGCGAACAGCCTGCAAATACTTGTCGAGATTGCGGAAAGGATAGTCTGCCTCTGTGTTATACTCTCTGTCGAAGTCGACTGCTGGCATACCAACACGGTCGCGCAAAGGCTTCAAGATAGTAATAATCTGACTTGCGTTAGCAGCACCATCAAGTTCTGCCAAAGCCTCAGCATAGTTTAAGAGGATGTCAGCATAGCGATACTGAATAGCTGGTGTGCTACCTTTTCCTTCCTGGTCAAGGCTTCCCTTATAGTCAATCTGTACGTGCTTGAGCATTGAATAGCCTGTTTCATTCTTGTTATAGCCCGAACCATTGAGTGGTGGAACGATGTAACCGCCTTGGTCTGGACGCAGAATCTGACCTGGCATGCACACCGTCTGGCACAGACGTGGGTCGCGAACAGTTGGCTTTAGCTCGTCGCCAAAGGTTGCCTTTGCGGTTAACACGGCTGGTCCGACAAAGGGTTTGCCGTCGATGGTGAGGTAGTCGTCAACCAATGATGCCGTAACACCACTACTACCACCACCCTGATTGAGGTATCGGTCAACGCTGTTACCAACGTTCACGCCGTCATATCGCTTAAACCATAACACCTCAGGGTTGGCACTAAGGTCCTCTGTCTGGAAGATAACGCGGTAGTCGTTCAATGGATTACCCGTCGTATAGATTCTCCAAACACCTCTGTCAACAACGTCCTTACAAGCCTCAACGCACTGATCTAAGTAAGACTTAATCTTCGCATCGGTAACAGTTGGGTCGAAGAAGGCATCGTTCTTTGCCTTATGATACCTCTCCCATGTAGCCTCATAGAGTGCCACCTCGCTCTTGAAAGCACGTGCCACATCCTTATGAACACGCATTGAAGCACTGCTGTTCTGGGTATTAAGGTTGGCAATAGCCTTATCGAGGTCGGCAAGAATACTATCGGCTATCACCGTACGTTCCTGTTGTGGCTGCTGCATCTCGCTTTCCTCTGGTTGGAGAGGGCGATTCACCCAAGCGATTTTACCATAGTTTTTGAACAACTGGAAGTAGAACCATGCACGGAAATAATATGCTTCGCCCACACATTGTTTGTAGGCAGCGGAGTTCTTATCCTTAAAGTTGAGGTTATTCAAGAAGAAGTTGACGTTGCGAATATTATAGTAATGACCGAGTTTACCCGCATTAGCGAGGGTCAAACCACCATTCAATCGTGTATTAACAGAGCCACTTGCCATGTTATCGCTGTTCATATCGATACCAGCAATACCACCACTACCCCATGAGTTAAAGTCCTGTCCCTTCACACCTGTCTGATAGAACTGGTCGAGATAACTGTTCATCTCACCCAAGGAAGTGAAAGGGTTGACCGTTGAAAGCACTCCCTCAGGAGACTTGTCCAAGTCGAAGCAACTTGTAAGCGTTGTTGCACTCAAGAGTGCTAAACATATATATTTAAGTTTCATAGTTATATTCTTTTAAGTGATTAGAGATTAACCATAAGTCCGAACGAGATGACCTTGTTCATTGGATAGTTCTTACCGCCTTCGCCTGTGTAGCCATTGGCTGTGAAGATAACCTCTGGGTCGAGCATCTTCTTTAGCTTAGTGAAGGTAAGGAGGTTCTCACCAGAGAAGAACACCTTCACCTGCTGGAGTTTCATCTTCTGTGTCCATGTCTGTGGGAGGACGTAACTCAAGGTCAAGTTCTTCAAACGACAGTAAGCTGCACTCTGCAAGTATTGGTCAGTAGGTTGGCTCTTTGTCTTCGCTGCATATGGACGAACGCCACCTGCTGAATTGATATAAGGCTTTGGATAGTAGGCGTTAGGATTGCTCTCTGACCAATAGTCAAGATGGTCTTTGAAGAGCGTTACCTGTGCGTAAGGACCTGTTCCCCAGAAGTAAACACTGTTGGTTGGGTCCCAATCACGCTTGCCTACACCTTGGAACATGAAACTCAAGCTCAGTCCCTTCCAGCTAACCATACCGTTGATAGTATACTGATAACGAGGAGAGGTATTACCGATGATGGTCATATCGCCCATATCATCGAGTTTATTCTTACCATTGTTCACATAGCCATCGTTGTTAAGATCGCGGAAAGCAACGTCACCCGGTGTCCACTTCAAGGTTGAGAAGAAGGTGTTGTTGTGTTTTGCATTGTAGGCATCAGCCTGCTCCTGTGTCTGCAACAAGCCGTCTGTACGATAGCCCCATATCTCTCCAACGCGTCTGCCTCTATACCAGTTGCTGGCTGGTGCAGTACCTGTTGGGTTTGCATAGTCTGTCACAATAGAGGTATAGTCAGCCAAAGAACCACCGATACTATAGTCGATGTCCTTACCAATCTTACCACGATAATTCAGCGTTAGCTCCCAACCACGGTCGCGCAATGACGCATTATTGGTTTGTGGAGCATTAGCACCGAAGAAGTCGGGGAAGTCAACACCAGGTCCTAACATATCCTTCGTCTTACGTTCGTAGACGTCAAGACTACCCGTAAGGGCATTGTTCATAAAACCGAAGTCTAAACCGATATTCTTGCTGCTTACCTTCTCCCATGTTGTTGCTGGATTGACAACGCCCGGCGCAAGGAGGTAAGCATGACGACCATCAGCAAAGATATAGCTTCCTAATCCACCACTGAGATTCATGGTTGAAGCGAAGGTGTAGAGCGCTGCACCTGCCTGATTACCCAGCTTACCGTATGACATGCGCAACTTCAACTGCGATACTTTTTGACTGAGCGACTCCATAAACTTCTCACGACTGATGTTCCAACCGAGTGATACAGATGGGAAGAAGCCCCAACGATGGTCACGTGCAAAACGTGAAGAACCGTCATAACGGCCGTTTACTTCGAGCAAGTAACGACCCTGATAGTCGTAGTTGATACGTCCGAAGAAGCCACGTGTTGCCCATCCATTGCGGATATCGTCTGGCTGCTTGTCGCCTGTTCCCATTGCAGTATTTGGATTGTGCATTGAGTAAAGACCAGAGATAGCGTTCTTCAAGTAGTCCACCTTATTGTTTTCCTCCTGATAACCAGCCATCAAAACGATGTTATGATCCTCTGCAAGGGTCAATGAGTAGTTACCATAGAGGCTGATATTCTGATAGTGGATGTTATAGTTTGAACGCTGATACTTGCCATCAGGACTTGCATCCAACTCTCCACGCACACCCTTTGAAGTCGTCACACCATCGGCTGCATAGATGTCTGGGGCAACGTTCAATGCCTCGTATGAGGTCGAGATAAACTTATTGGTGTAATCGGCATTGATAATCAATCCCTTTACTGGATTAAGCTCGAAGCCTAATGTGATGTCGTAATGATTGCGCTTTGTACGGGTGAAGGTGCCACTCTGTAGGTAAGGTATCATTGACAACTCCGTGAAATGACCATGAGGATCTACAACAGAAATCGTCGGACGGAAACGTGCTAAGGAGTGATAGAAACCTTCGCTCAAGCCGCCTGCACCAAAAGGAGTGTTGTCGACAGAGTGAACATACTTCAAATTAAGTTTCATCTTCATCCATGAGGTGAGACGAGAAGTGAGGTTGGAAGCGAGGTTCATACGCTCAAAGTTCATCTTCGCATAACGCAGAATACCGTCTTCCTTGAAGTAACCTCCTGATACATAATACTGTGCCTGCTTACCACCACCGCTCAAACTTACGTTGTGCTGCTGCTTGAAAGCATAGTCTTTATAATGTAACTTGAAGTAGTCAACGTTTCCAATACCCTTCTCTGTATTCTCAAAGGCTGGGTTCATCAAGGAGTTGGCAGGGAGTTCTTGCCATGGATTCACACTTGATGGGTCGTTCATATACTGCTCTAAGAGCTTAATCTTTTCATCGCTGTAAAGACGAGAGGAGTTGGCATTCGTAACACCAGCATTCCACATCTTGGCAAACTCTACGGCATTTGCCATCTCTGGTAATACGGTAGGACGATTCCAACCCATGCTTCCCTGATAGTTTACGTGCATCTTACCTTCCTCTCCACGCTTGGTCGTAACCAAGATAACACCGTAGGCAGCACGTGCTCCATAGATAGAACAAGCGGATGCATCTTTCAATACGGAGATTGACTCGATATCATTCGGATTGACATCGGCAAGACTCATCTCGATTCCATCTACTAAAACATAAGGATGACCAGTGCCGGAGAGGTTGCCCTGACCACGCAATGACAAGGCTGCCGTGGCTCCCGGACGACCAGAGCTGCCATTAGATACCATCAAACCCGGTACCAATCCCTGAAGACTCTGCGACGCATCGGTCACTGGGCGCATCTCAAGTGCATCGCCCTTAACAGATGAAACAGAACCGGTGAGGTTTACCTTCTTTTGTACTCCATAGCCTACGACAACCACTTCGTTCAATGCTTGGTTGTCATCCTGCAGACTAACGGTATAATTGGTCATACCTGCCTTGACGGTTACAGACTGAGGCTTAAAGCCCACATAACTTACTTGTAGCACAGCACCGGGTGCAGCTGAAAGCGAGAAGTTGCCATCAACATCCGTAACAGCCATGGCAACTCCATTAACCATCACAGAGGCACCGATAACGGGTTCACCATGGGTATCTTTCACAACACCCTTGATAGCCTGCTTTTGCTGCTGTGTACTCTCAAACGTTTTTACATTCGCACTCGTAGAACTAAGTGCTGGGGTAGCGACGAATAAACTCAGACACAAAGAGAGTGCCACCCCTCCCATTGCAAATGGGGGATGCTTCCTTATACCCAGGAAGACAGTAGTAGATTTAGACATAATTACATTGATTTAGGTTTACAGGTGCAAATATAACACTTTTTTTTATAAATCCATAATCCTTTATTAATTCAGAATTCATAATTCACAATTCATAATTATGATTACTACTGTTAACTGTGATTTATCGCTACAATTAACTTGTTTACTTGTCAACTCGTCTACTC
>ERZ1674037.214-NODE-215-length-9006-cov-4.643839_pt1 | contig 9006 bp, 9 predicted proteins | sample MGYA00581136_ERZ1674037 | MGnify/ENA primary metagenome ERZ1674037 (study PRJEB41354, sample SAMEA4873341) | human saliva metagenome | biome: human-associated habitat [ENVO:00009003]; feature: mouth environment [ENVO:08000002]; material: saliva material...
CTACACGGCTCTGAACACTCTTTCCCTACACGACGCTCTTCCGATCTCACCGAGGCGGCTGCAATCGACAGATATTTCCCGTCACCCTTGACAATGGTGGTGTGTGGAATCTCAAGCACCTCGCGAACATATGGTTTGAAGCGGTTGCCGTCGACAATGATGCACTCCGGACAAATTTGCAAACCGTCCAGCGCGCGATGCATGGCGAGAATCGAAGCATTGAGGATGTTGTATCGATCGATTTCGACCACTTCGGCCACACCGATCGCCCACGCCAGGGCATCGCGCTCGATTTCGGGGCGCAATGCACGCCGGCGTGCATCGGTCAGTTGCTTCGAATCGTTGAGCGCCTCGCTGTGATAGTCGGGCGGAAGGATGACTGCAGCGGCATAGACCGCGCCGGCCAGACAACCGCGCCCCGCTTCGTCACAACCGGCCTCGAGCAGCCCCGCACCGTTGTGGTGAGCGAGCAGCACGTGCCCCACGAATCAGATGACAACGGCCGTGCCGCTGGCCACGACCATGAGCATTGAGCCCGAAGCACCGACGGCTTCGTAGTCCAACTTCACACCGACCACGGCATTGCCGCCGGCGTCTTGAGCCGCCTTACTGAGTTCGGCCAACGCGGTTTCCTTGCCCTCGCGGAGCACGCGCTCGTATGAGTTCGAACGTCCGCCGAACACGTCGGTCAAACGGGCAAAGAAGTCCTTGACAAAGTTGGCACCGATGATGGTTTCGGCCGAAATGATGCCGCGATATTCGCGAATCGGATGGCCTTCTACGGAGGGAGTTGTGGTGAGTATCATACCTATATATATTGAGTGTAAGACTTCGAGGACAAAGATAAGGGTTTGCAACGAAAAAGACAAAAGCCCTTGCGAAAAAAACGCCGCGGCTGCTGCATTCCGGGGCGAAAGCAGCAGCCGTGGCGTTGGGAAAAGGCGGTGGAAGCGCGGGCTTCACGCGCCGAACGGGGCATCAGAACATGCGCACCACGCGTTGCAGCGCTTCCACGAAGCGATCGATCTCTTCGACGGTGTTGTAGAGGGCAAACGACACGCGGGCCATACCTTCGACCCCGCAACGGGCCATGAGCGGTTGCGCGCAATGGTGGCCGGTGCGGATGGCAAAGCCCAAATGGTCGAGCAATGTGCCCAAATCCATCGGGTGAATCCTCCCCACGTTGAACGAAACGACTGAGGTTTTCCCCTCCACTGTGCCGAAAAACCGCATGCCTTCGATCTCACGCATGCGCGCCATGGCGTGACGTGTGAGCAGATCTTCGTAGGCAGCAATGCGATCCAAGCCTATACTTGCCACATAGTCGATCGCTGCAGCCAAGCCGTGCGTGCCAACATAGTCGGGAGTGCCGGCTTCGAACTTGAAAGGCAGGCGTTCGAAGGTGGTTTTCTCGAACGTGACGCGGGCAATCATCTCTCCGCCGCCTTGATACGGCGGCATCCGCTCGAGCAGTTCCTCTTTGCCGTAGAGCACGCCCACGCCCGTCGGGCCGTAGAGTTTGTGCGCGCTGAAGGCGAGGAAATCGCAGTCCAACTCTTGCACGTCGACCGGGAAGTGCGGCACGCTCTGTGCCCCATCGACCAGGAAATAGGCGCCGGCATCGTGTGCCATGCGCGCCATTTCGCGCACGGGATTGACCGTGCCCAACACGTTGCTCACGTGGCAACAGCACACCAAGCGGGTGCGCTCGTTGAGCAGCGCGGCGTAAGCCTCGAGATCCAGGCGGCCTTCGTCGTCCATCGGCACCACACGGAGGGTGAAACCGCGACGATCGCGCGCCAACTGCCAGGGCACAATGTCGGAATGGTGCTCCATGACGGTGAGAATCACCTCGTCGCCTTCGTGCAAGAAGGCTTCGGCAAACGAAGAGGCGACGAGATTGAGGCTCTCGGTGGTGCCGCGGGTGAAAATGATCTCGGCCGTGGAACGCGCATTGAGGAAAGCGCGCACGCGCTCGCGGGCGGCCTCGTGCAGGGCGGTGGCTTCTTGCGAGAGGGTGTGAATGCCGCGATGCACATTGGCATTGCACGTAGTGTAGAGGCAATCCATGGCCTCCAACACGGCGCGGGGTTTCTGCGTCGTGGCGGCGTTGTCGAGATACACCAACGGGCGACCGTGCACTTCACGGCTCAACAGGGGAAAATCCGGGCGAAAGTCGGTCATCAGCTACGTTTGTTTTCCGGTTCAAAGCTTCACACTGCAATCGTCACATCCGTCGGCGCAGTGGCGTTGTTCGCCGCGAAAACGACGTTCGACCAGATCAGAAAGGCGCTGACGCAGGGCCTCGATGGGCACACGCTGCAACACGTCGGAAACGAAGGCATGTTGCAGCAGCAAACGGGCCTCGGCCAACGGAATGCCGCGCTGGCGCAAATAGAGCAAGGCGCCCTCGTCGAGTTTACCAATGGTGGAACCGTGGTTGCAACGCACGTCGTCGGCATAGATCTCGAGCATGGGCAGAGAATGCACGTGGGCAGTGGGCGAGATGCAGAGGTTGGCACTGTTCTGCTGCGAGAGCGTCTGCTGCGCGCCGGGACGCACCAGCACTTTGCCGGCGAAGGCCGCGCGACTCTCCCCGTCGAGCACATATTTGAAGAGCATGTCGGAGGTGCAGGCCTCGGCCACGTGGTCCACCAGCAGGTTGTTGTCCACTTGCTGATGCCCGTCGGTGATGGCGACGCCGGCCGTTTGGCAATCGGCCTCGGGACCGAGCAATCGCACATTGGTCATCGTGCGCGAAACGCCGGTGGTGAGGGCCATGCCGTTGAGGCTCACGCGGCTGCGAGCTTGCTGTTCTACGTAGACATTGCTGAACCGATGGTTACCTTCACGCGTTTCTTCGAGCGTGTAGACCGACACTGCGGCGTCCTCGCCCGCATAGATTTCGGTGACTTGGGTGGTGAGATAGCGGCAAGTGCCGTCGGCGTGTTCGCACACCAGCACGTTGACGCTCGCTCCCGCCTCGGCCACGATGAGCAAACGGCGGTGCGACAGGAGATCGACGTCCGAGCGCGAACGCAAAACGACCTGCACGGTGCGCTCCATCCGCACGCCGGCGGCGACATGAATGAGCAAACCGTCTTGAACAAAGAGGGTGTTGAGGCGCGTCACCACGTCGCGCTCCTCCCGATCGGCATGCTTGTGCTGATTGGCGGGTTCGTGATGCGCCGCCCGATCGTAGTAGCGTTCGAGCCATTCGGGGTGCTCAGCGGCCGCTTGGCAGAGGGTGAGCAGCTGCACCCCTTCGGGCAACTGCACCTCGCCGACCGGGGGCACGACCACGTCGTTGATCACGTGGATGGGCACGGTGGGCAGGTGCGGAACAGTGCAACCGCGGTCGTCGCCGGGGCGCAGGCCGTCGAGCGTGCGGGTGAAATCGGTGGCATAGTTGCCGGCAAAGAGCGCGGCGGCATCGGTGTTGCGATAGCGTTCGGTTTTGCGGTGAGGAAAATCGACGCCGGCGAGAAAGCTCCGCGCCTCATCGCGGTGCCCATTGAGGGCAGCACAACTGTGCGACTCGAGGAGGGAGCGCTGGTCGTCAAAGAGACGAAGATAAGATTGGAGACCGGACATGGAGAAACGGTTTTGAGGAGTTGGAAATAACGGAACGGAAAGGGCAGACGCCGTCAGTTGGCGACGTCTGCCGAACGCTTGCGGGCGTTCATTGTGCCAGTTCGTCCTTGATCCAGTCGAAACCGCGTTGTTCAATCTCGTAGCCCAACTCGGCTGTGCCGTTTTTCACCACGCGACCATTGACGAGCACATGTACAAAATCGGGATGCAGATAGTCGAGCATGCGTTGATAGTGCGTGATCACCATGGCCGACGTTTGCGGCGTGCGGAGTTGATTGAAGCCCTCGGCCACAATGCGCAGGGCGTCGACGTCCAAACCGGAGTCGGTCTCGTCGAGAATGGAGAAAGTGGGCTCCAACACGGCCATTTGAAAGATTTCGTTGCGCTTGCGCTCGCCGCCGGAGAAGCCTTCGTTCACGCCACGGCTCATGAAATGCGCGTCTAAGCCGACCAACTTGCGCTTTTCGCGCAAGAGTTTGAGGAAATCGGCGGCGGGCAGGGGATCTTGACCGAAATATTTGCGCTTGGCGTTGAGTGCGGCGCGCATAAAATTGGTCATCGACACGCCCGGGATTTCGATCGGGGCTTGAAACGACATGAAGATACCTTCGTGGCTACGATCCTCGGGCTCGAGCTCCAGGAGGTTCTTACCGTTGAAGATCACTTCGCCTTCGGTCACCTCATATTTGGGATTGCCCACCAGGACGTTGGAGAGGGTCGATTTGCCCGAGCCGTTGGGGCCCATGAGCACGTGCACTTCGCCATCGCGAATGGTGAGATCGATGCCGCGAAGTATTTCTTTGCCTTCGACGGAGGCGTGGAGGTTGCGTATTTCTAACATGAAAACTGTTGCTGTAGGGGAGGAAAAATGGAATGAAAGGTTGGCGTCGACGGAGTAACGCGCGGTACACGCCAAAAGTGCATGCCCTGTCGCCGGTCGTGTGCCGGCGCGAGCTGAAGGACTGCGTGACGCATGGGGAACAGCGGAGCGACTCAAAAGAAATGTCGCATGCGCTGCATACCTCCGCAAAGATACTGTTTTTTTTCCGGCGCGCCAACTTTTTCCACCCCGCATTTTTGCCCGTCGCAAGGCGTGATTTTCCCCCAACGTGCCGACTTACGCCGACTTCTCCCGAACTAACGCGCGAAAACAGGGGACTTTCGGCCGAAAACGGGGAGCTTTTTGCCGAAAGCTCGCAGTTTTTCGAGCACCTCGCAGATAGACGGAAGTAAAACAAGGCGGAAAGTGAATCGAAATGCAAATATTCACTGCAATCCTCGACGCCTTCCACCACTTTGTCCGGATTGCACGCGCATCTCCTCAGGCTGAGCACGGTGCCATCCCACGCTTTTCCGAGCGAACAACAACCTATTGCACAATGACTTGTGCAGAAAAAAAAACGCTCATTCTGTTCTTTCTCTTTCTGCTTTCCTTCTTCGCCCCAAAGACATCCGTCCTACGCAAGCGGGAACGCGGCAAAGCGTTCGCCCCACCCCATTATAAATCAAACGATTGCGCACGACGGGCAAAGAACTGAGGAAAAGCTCCAAAAAGCGGTAAGCGGGCGCGCAAGAGGCGTAGGTGAACGCATATTGCCGGAAAGAGAAAATATAGATATACAGAAAACTTCTGAAAAATTTTGCGACCCACAAATTTATCCGTAACTTTGCCGAACCATTCTCGAATCCTGTACAACGACAAACACCATTTCTGCGAATGGACAACGACCGTTCTGTTCGCATTCAACGAAAACACCCACGACTCCATTGACACCTCTTGCTATGACCTCACGACTTGAACAGCTCGTCGAACGGTTTGCCAACGGACGCAACACGCGATTTGCCAAATTGCTCGATACAAACGAGGCACGTATCCGTTCCTATCTGACCGGCGCTGTACAACCTAAATATGATTTCCTCGAAGCGGTGAGCGCCCGACTCGGCGTTTCGATCGATTGGCTCATTACGGGCGAGGGCCGCATGCTGCGTGCCGAAAACCGAGCGGATCGTGAGGCGAAGAAAAAGGCGCCGCACGATACGACGCCGGAGGGCCTGCCGGTGTTCGACTGCGATTTCACCTGCGGATTCGACGAACTGGAAAACGATCAGACGACGCGACCGAGCTTCTACATGGATACGACCTTCAACCGCCAGGCCGACCTTTGGTGTGCTGTGCAAGGCCGCAGCATGCTTCCCGATTTGGAACCGGGCGACAAGATCGCGCTGCGCCGCGTGACGATCGACAACCTGGAACCGGGCAACATTTATGCGGTGGTGCTCGACGGACTGCGCACGGTGAAGAAGTTGCGCCGCGTGCCCGGCGATCCGACGATGCTGGAGTTCGTGGCCAGTAACCCCGAATACGGTACGGAACGCTATCCCATCAACCGAATCCTTCATCTCTACAAGGTGGTGGGCAAATTGCACGCTTTCTGATTCCGTGCCCGCGCGCTTTCGGATTTCGCCCTCCTCGCTCTTTCTGATTTCGGTCCCCACGCTTTGATTCGGCGATTCCTTGTTTTTCGATTGCGCGCCATTTGTTTTTCAATTCTCCTGCGCACTTCGATAACGCATCTCCGCTCTTTTTCATTCCACCCCACGTTCTTCCTCCCCTCCTCGTCCGCGCGGCGCACGGCTCGCTCCGCCACCGCCGCGCTTCTCCCGTCTTTTCACACGCACACCGGATGCGCGCTTTGCGCTTCCACAAAAAAAGAATCCATCGACAGTGTTGTTCGTAATGCTGTCGATGGATTCTCTTTTCGCGGCGGGGCCTGAGTTGAGTTAGGCGACACCTTATTTATATAATGGCGTGTCGGGAGGGGGGAACAATCATATATTCGCCACTCGCATCACGTCGGCGAAAACACCGGCGGCAGTGACGGCGGCACCGGCACCATAGCCGCGGATGATCATCGGGGTGTCGTAGCGGGAGGTGGTGAGGCAAATGATGTTGTTCGAGCCTTCGAGTTGGTAGAGCGGATGACCGATGGGAATCTCGCGCAGACCGACGCTGCCTTTGCCGTCTTTCCACTCGGCAACGTAGCGCCAACATTTGCCTTCGGCCACTAAGCGCCGGCGTTCGCGCTCGAAAGCGGCATCGAGTTGTGGGAGCGCAGCCATAAAAGCCTCGGTGCTGCCTTCAAACAGTGCGGCCGGGAGGAAGGGTTCGATGGAGATGTCGGTGGTTTCGACGCGATAGCCGCTCTCGCGCGCCAAGATGGTGATTTTGCGCACCACATCCATGCCACAAAGGTCCATGCGCGGATCAGGTTCGCTGTAGCCGTTGGCCTGTGCCAAGCGCACGGCTTCAGAAAGCGGGACTTCGGCCGAGATTGTGTTGAAGACATAGTTGAGCGTGCCCGACAAAACGGCCTCAATGCTCTTGATGCGGTCGCCGGAAGCGATGAGATCGCCGATGGTGCCGATAATGGGAAGGCCGGCACCGACGTTGGTTTCGAAAAGGAACTTCACTCCACGCCGGCGCGCGGTGTCTTTCAGTGCTGCATAGTCTTCGTAGGGGCCGGAAGCCGCCACTTTGTTGGCCGTGACCACGTGGACATTGTGTTCGAGAAGGGTGCGATAGTGAGCTGCCACGTCGGGTGAAGCCGTACAATCGACAAAGACAGCATTGAAAACATTGAGTTCGAGGATCCGATTCACCATGCGCTCGATGCTTCCCGGCTCATTGCTCTGGTCGAGTGTCGCACGATAGTCGGCGGGGTCTATGCCTGCCACGTCGTAAGTGTCTTTGCGGCGACCGCCCACGCCGACCAAGTTGAGGTTGAGTCCGCGTTTTTCGCGCAACACGGGGTTTTGAGCGGCGAGCTGGCGGATGAGTTGATCGCCCACGGTGCCGGTTCCGCAAATAAAGAGGTTGAGTTCTTCGCGATTGCCCATGAAGAAGGAATCGTGCAGGACGTTGAGTGCCTTGCGAAGCATGGAACGTTCGATGACAAACGAGACACTCATCTCGAGTGCACCGAGTGCCACGGCGTTGACTCCGATGCCATTGCGACCCAACACAGAAAACAGTCGGCCGACTGTGCCGGTATGGTGCCGAAGGTTCTCGCCCACGACGGCAACGGTGGACAATCCTGTGCGACAACCGGCGGGATTCATGGCGCCGGCGGCGATTTCGCGAGAGAACTCGGCATCGAGGATCTCGCAAGCGCGCTGGGCATCGGCGGGAGTCACGGCCAGAGAGGTGGAAGTTTCGGAGGCCGACTGCGCAACCATGAACACGCTGATGCCGGCTTGGGCCAACGAGGCGAAAATGCGACGATTGACACCGACAACACCGACCATGGCCATGCCGCTCACCGTGACTAAGGCGGTGTCGGCTATCGAAGAGATGCCGCGAATAAGCCGCGAACTGGGGGCGGCATCGCGACGAATCACGGTGTGGCGACCGGAGGGATTGAACGTGTTGCGCACCAAGATGGGGATGTTGCGCACACACACGGGAAAGATGGTGGGGGGATAGACGACTTTGGCACCAAAGTTACACAACTCGGTGGCTTCGTCGTAAGAGAGTTCGTCAATGGTGAACGCCGTGGGGATGACTCGTGGATCGGCCGTCATGAAGCCATCGACATCGGTCCAGATTTCGAGCACATCTGCTCCGAGAGCTGCGGCGAGGATGGCGGCGGTGTAGTCTGATCCGCCGCGTCCGAGGTTGGTAGTGCGGCCACTTTCTACGTCTGATGCGATGAAACCGCCCATGACCGTGAGGGGGGAACTCGAAAGGTTGGCAGCGGCGATGGCCGCATGCGTAGTTTCGAAATCGACTCGGTGTTTTCCGCCTTCGGAGTGCGTGCGAATGAGGTGCCGCGAGTCGATATGGCGCGCATTGAGCAGGGCAGCTACAATAGAAGAGGAGAGGCGTTCGCCGTAAGCCACGATGGCGTCGGCGGTTTTGGGCGTGAGTTCGCCGATGAGATGCACGCCTTGAAGGATTCGACTGAGCTCATCGAAGCAATTGGACACGCCTTGCAAGCTTTCTTCTCGGCGATCGGGCGGCAAAACACTGCGCACCATTTGGTCGTGGCGGGCATGGAGCTCGTCAAGCATCGGGAGATAATCGGCTGTAGGGTCGACGGCTTTTGCGGAGAGTGTGATGAGGCAATCGGTAACTCCGCCGAGGGCGGAAACAACGACGACGGCCGGCGCATCAAGCCGGTCGACAATCTGCTTAACTTGCAGCACGGCTTCGGGCGTGCCCACGGAGGTGCCGCCGAATTTGAGGACTTTCATCGTAAGACCTGTATTGAAAGGGAGAAAATGACCTTTATAATCATGGAGGCTTTTTGCCTACAGGGGAGAAGCCATCAGAGTTTCACTTTGATTTTGACCGGTTTCGACTCATTCTGCAAACGGTCGAGGGCTGTCACCACATAAGTGTACTTTTCGTTG